>Ga0180430_10000006_pt1 | contig 338312 bp, 559 predicted proteins | sample SS_ome_9_FD_132999 | JGI IMG/M metagenome (GOLD analysis project Ga0180430, IMG submission 132999) | Hypersaline lake sediment archaeal communities from the Salton Sea, California, USA - SS_1_S_2 metaG | ecosystem: Environmental > Aquatic > Non-marine Saline and Alkaline > Hypersaline >...
GATGAAGGTTCACAAGGCAATCAAGGATGGCAAGGTTGGCAAGCAAGCGGTGGCGAAGAAAGAGCGTTGTTCTGTTGTTCGTTCTTTACTTCAAAGCGGTCATACATTGAGTATTCACAAACAACGTGGGGTGCTGCTGCGGAATTCTGGTTTGCCGGTACAGACGTTGTAACGCCAGACATGATTGTTCTTATTGGTTCAAGAAACGCAACGTCAGGCACAGCAGAAGTGCGAGTGTACGATGTAACGAATAATAATGAGATAGCATACATATCATGGACAACGGATGTGATGACGATTTACAAGGATGAAAGTTTAACGAATTTGCCAGCAAGCGAGGCAATCCTTGAAATCCAAGTCAAGAAAAGTGCTGGTGGTGCTTCCAAAGTAAGATTGCATTCGTTCAGGATGGAATAATCAATGGGAACGAAAAAAACATATAGAATCTATTGTGAAACGGAAGTAAAGCAAGTCGAAGGGCCGACTATCCTTGACACTCCTCCGACGTTGTGTCCAAACAATCCAGCGCATACGGTTGATGCTGCAAGCAAAACTGTACTTGAAGAATGGTGTATTGATAATCTTGAAGCAACAACTAACCCGACTGTTAATGACGACATCAATGACGGTTATGGAGTTGGGTCGAGATGGATTAATACAAATACGAGTAGAGAATTTTCATGTACGAGTAATGCTTCGGGCAGTGCAAAATGGGTAGCACAAATTCAGCGGGAAATTCATTTTCCATGTGGTTCTTTGAATACGGGATATTCTGTAGTTCAAAATAACACGACGTATACAATGATTCGTTCAATCATTTTTCTTGGAACGAATATGATTGGGACGCCAATTGGAGTACAATACTATGCAGCTCCAAGCGGTGGTGGTACGATGGATGTTCGGTTAAGAGATACGACAAATAACAATACAGTTTCGGAAAAGACAGGTATCACTTCTTTGGGGCTTCATACGGATTTATCAACAAGCAACTGGCCTGCGGGTCAGGCAGTTATTGAATTGCAGATGAAAGTTAGCCAAGAAGGTGAGACTGCGTATATTTCTGACGCTATAATCGGTTTTGCGTAAGAGGAATTCCAATGACAAAAGTGAATGAATACAGGCTCTATTGTTATACAGAGGCTACAAATGTCCTTGGTTGGGGTACTATCGCCCCGACTGCTTGTTATCACAACACAGAGCATTCGATTGACCTTGACTCTATTGTCATTGTGGATAGTGTTGATGATGAAATAGTGCAAGCAGACATTATCGAGGAAAACGTACAAACAGGCGAGAGGTATCAAGCAGAACAGTTCAACATTACTGCGTTAACAGGCTCGGACTGGCAGAGTTTCAACTTCAGTAATCCAATTCCTGTAACAGTCAAAAAGGGAACCATCTACGTGCATGACAATTGTGTGGGTGATGAATTTGAGTGCTTGATGTCCCCTGATACAATCATTGGAGTTATTACAGCAGATGTAGCAGCGGAAGCAACGGAGATAAGCGTTTCAGAAACGGTCATCAACAACATTTTCGTTGGCGCTGAAGTAAAACTTTTTGACGGTGTGAATCAAGACAATCTTGAACGTTGTATTGCAATAGATACGGATACGAACAAAATCACAGTGGAAACAGCAACCACGCATTCATTCTCAGCGAGTAGTCCGACGTATGTTCAAATGACAGTTTGCTTTGTGCATGACGTTAAAATCATAAACAATGCCGTCATTGAGTTGGGGGAGAATGCTATTAAGGGATTCCATTGGCCTGCAAATGTCGTCTTGCAATTACGATACAAAAACAATAATGGCGAGACGAAGAACATCGGTGCGCTTTTGGAGTATTATTACTAACATGGCTCAAGGAAAAAGAAAACTCACAGCTTATATTTTTCTGGCGTTTGTATTTGGTCTTATCGCTTGGGATGTTTTTGTGGCAGTAAATGATGTTCCCGGCGATACGATAAGTGAAATAGTCCTATCTTGGACAGGACGTTTTTGTGTCGTTCCCTTTGCGGCTGGCGTTTTAATGGGACATATCTTCTGGACATTGAAAAAGAAACCTTCGAGATGGTTCACAATACCGATTCTCCTTGCTGTTACTGCTCTCTTGCTCGTGTGGGATATTGTAACGGTGTTGAAGATAAGCGAAAGTTTGTGCAAGGTTTGGCTGGCGAATCATCCCGTTGTCCCTTTGTTAGCGGGAACGGTTTGCGGTCATTTTCTTTGGGGCCAACCACAAATGATAGAGGAAAGTAAAGATGGCAACTGAATTTGTCCCCACCGTACAAGCAGACATTGACATGATTACAAAGTTTGAAGGCAACACGATTCCAGTGTCAATCAAACTTCCTTCTGGAGCAGTTGTACCCACTCCTGATGCGGGTTGTGTATGGAGAGCAAAAGGCGGGAAGCTGATTTCAGAAAAAGGCTCAGTACAAAATGTAATGCGTTAAAATTTTTCTGTTATTTTTCGCTGCCAAGGTTGTATAATAAAGCACAACCTTTGGAGAATATGAACCATGCCTATCGCTGGAATCAAAGTCTTCTTTGTCGGCAAATCGTGGAACCTATCTTACGACATCAAGACCTCTAAGCATATCGCAAATTTGATGTCTGATATTGCACAGTTCAAGCCTGATGTCATTGTCACATCCGAGTTTACTCCCGGTGCCTTAAATGTTGCTGATTTTGAAATACGGAAGCGGTGGATTGAAGTTCCTCCCAATTCAGATAATGCTTCTGTTGGAAGAGCAATCGAATCCTGCTATGCGTCGAACATTTGGGGAGAGCATAAATTTAGCAAGCAGAATCCACTTGTTACGGTCTACACGGGAACATATAACACAGGTGACTTCCTACGGGACACTTTTCAATCATTACGGGAACAATCCTATACGAATTGGGAATGGTCTGTTGTTGATGATGAAAGCACAGATGGCACTTGGGAACGGCTTATTGAAATAGCCAAAGAAGACCATCGAGTACATCCAGTAAGAATCAAGCATAGTGGCAAGATTGGAGCGGTGAAAGACGTTGCGACTCGTCTTGCAAATGGCGTCTATCTGATTGAACTTGACCATGATGATATGCTGACTGACAATTGTATTCAGGAAGTCAGGAAGGCATTTGAAGAAAACCCCGATGTTGGTTTTGTTTATTCCAATTGTGCGTCGTTCTTTCAGGATGGTTCGCCGCATCAGTTCACAGATAATTTTTGGAAGCCGAGATACAGGGAAACAGAATACCGTGGAAAGAAGTATTTGGAGTGTAGGAATCCTGACATCTATGACCGCTTTGGAGAAAACTATCAACAGCAATTTGGCTGGTTCTTAACCGTGGGGCCGAACCATGTGAGGTCTTATCGAGCAAGTGTTTTGAAGGAGTTGGGCGGCTACAATCAACACTTACCTGTAGCGGATGATTGGGATGTATATGCGAGATTCTTTTTGAATTCCAAATGCCTTCATCTTGACAAGATGCTTTATCTGTATCGCTTTTTGGATAGTTGGTCAAATACGACATTCACTCGCAACAAGTCGATTCAAGACCATTTGGCTTTGGGGCATCATAACTATCGGAAAGCGTTTATCGACTTCAACAACAAACGTTTACAATCTGAGGAACAGTCTGGTAATGAAACAGATTTCGTTACCAAAAAACGAGGTGTTTCCGCTGTGATTCTTGACTGGAATACAATGGGAGAAACGTTGCTTTGTGTTGAATCCCTGAAAGCTTGCTATCCCGATGTTGAAGTTGTACTGGTTCAGAATGGCAAGCACTTTGATTGTCCGAAAGCTGACAAGGTGATTCAACTCGAAATGAATGTTGGTTTCTCGGCTGGTGTGAATCGTGGTGTAATGGAAACGAGTGGAGAATTGTTACTGCTTTTGAATAATGATACTGTGGTTGAGAAAGGCTTGCTTGAGAAGCTTGAGAAAGAACTGGATAATCCTGATGTTGGTGTAGTTGGCCCTTACTCGAACGAAGCGAAGTATCCACAAGGAAATTACGAATCTCATGCTGTTCCAAGTTTAACACAAGATTTGGATACGCTTTCTGGTTTCTGCATGTTAATGAGGAAAGACTTGTTTGAGTGTGTTGGTGGATTTGACCCACGCTTGACGACGTTTGAAGATGACGATTTTTGCCTTAAGGTGCGGCAACAGTTTAGGTTGAAATGCCGTGTGGTTGGTGGTACTTGGCTACATCATAGTGGGCATAGTTCATTTAAGACGAATGACCTTGACGTATTTGAAGTGATGAAAGAGAACAAGCAGAAGTACCGTGAAAAACGTCCTCATGTTCGAGTAATTGCTTTGACATATAATGAGAAGAGAGCGTTACCGGAATTCATTAACCAGTTGAGCAGCATTACAAATGACTTCTGCTTTCTTGACAACGGCTCTACGGATGGAACAGTTGAATGGCTGAAGGAAAACGGAAGGAAAGTAGTAGTTCGAGAAGACGCAATTGAATCATATAGTCAACGACGAAATATGGCGCTTGATATATTCCGTGACGATGCTGCTGAATGGATTGTGATGATTGACCCCGACGAACGTTTGGACAGCAACACAATCAATCATTTTGAGGAATTGCTTCAGGCTCCGTATGACATCTATCTCTCTCCGTTGTGGTCAAAGAATTACGACAATACCCAAACAGAATGGGTAGCAAAGCCGTTCCTGTTCCGAAACAAACCTGAGATACGTTGGGTGTTTCCTGTCCACGAGAAGCTGATTGGTTCTCATTCTCAGGCGTTAGTAGTCAACGCTCGGAATACGCACGTCTTGGAATTACATTCGAAAGAGCGGCGTCAAGAGAATGCGAAAAAGTATGGCGACAAAGACGCACCATTGAATCATCCAGACGCACATGGTTTTCCCATTCTGAATTACGAACATAGGGATGATGACAGAATCAAGAAGGTGTATTTGGGGCCACTCGTTTCGGTTGTAGTTCCGACGTATGACAGGAAGGAACTGCTTGCCAAGGCATTAGCATCTATTGAAAAACAGGATTATTTGGCAATTGATCCGGTAGTAGTTGGTGATAATTGTCCAACGCTTGAACCTTCTGAACGCCAATATAATTTGCCGATAAATCATGGCGCTGGCGGGGCTGTTCCAAGGAATTACGCAATCATGTTGGCGGCTGGTGATTGGATAGCTTACTTGGATGACGATAATGAATGGGAACCATACCATTTGTCGAGTCTGATGAGAATAGTTCAAGAAGCCAATGTTGGTTTTGCATTCTCGTCGATGTCGGTGAATGGTAAAGCGATGATTTTTGCAGAGCCGAAGTTTGGGAGGATTGATACATCATGTGTAGTACATCGAAAAAGCCTGATACGGGATTTCGGTTGGTGGAATGATAGAATCAAAGCTGGTTACGCACATGATTGGGAATTTTTCAGTCGATGGGTTGTTGGTAAAGTTCCTTGGGCAGCGACAATGTTTCCTACAGTGATTTACAATGCAGAGACTTCAGGACAAAAGGAATTTCTTGAGAGAATGACGCAATGAGTAATGACTACGACGAATTCAACAGTTGGAAAGCACTTCTCTATGCTGATAAGTGTCGGGCGATTTTGGATGGTAATTTTCTTCCTCCCGTTATGATCCATGTTTATCCGACAAACAAGTGTAATGGCAGATGCAATTTTTGCATAATGAAAACAGAACAAGAATACAAAACAGAGTTGGAGAAGTCTGTTTTTGAAAGGCTCGTCCAATCCGCAAATGATATGGGCGTAAAAGGTTTGCAAATAACGGGTGGCGGAGAACCACTTTTGTATTCGCACCTTCATCATATTCAAAAATTCAACGGGTTCAAATTGTTAGCAACCAATGGCAGTTTTCTTACGCCTGAGATCGCTTCGATGTTTGATAGGATACGTGTGAGTTTGAATGCGGGAAATGCGAAAACACATTCAGCAGTTATGGGGCTAAATAATTTCAGTGAAGTTATTGTCAACATGAGGCGTGTTAAAAAGCATTGTCCAAACGTTACGATGGGCATTGGGTTTGTTTTGAGTTTTGATAATTGGCATGAGGTTTTCGATGTTTGTGAAATTGCTGACAGTGTTGGCGCTGACTTTGTTCATATCAGACCGGCCTTTTTTGCGGATAAAAAGAGAGACAAAAAGGTAAGAGAAATAGTTGAGGCGGCTTATCACCTTTGCGAAGCGGCAAAGAAGCGGAACATCGTCAAGGTGTTCGCTATCTCAGAGAAGTTTGATGGCTATTGGACAGAACGCAAATACAAGAAGTGTTTGGCTTCCCCTTTGAATGCGGTTGTAACGGCTACAGGAGAATTGGTGCCGTGCCTTGATGTTTTTATTCGATTTGGAGATTTGAATAAGAATACGTTTGAGGAAATTTGGGGAAGCGAAGAACACAAAAAAGCAATTGCAAAGATTGAGATTGAGAAATGCCCTCGTTGTGTGATGACTAAACCAAACGAAATTATAGAAAACGTTTTCATCAAGAACAAAATCTTGGCGGAGCTGCTATGAAAATTGGAGTGATGTTTTCAGGAGTTACAGGAAACAACGGTGCTGATTACGTTGCTGAATTTCTTGGCAATGCTGTGTTGCTTGAAGGGCATGAACTGACTTATATCGGTTCAATGGGTGGCGAACAAACGCAAGACGTTCCTTCTGGGCTGGATGTCGTGATCAATTCTTCCGGATTTGGTTTGACTCCTGCGCTTGTTGAACGGTTTAAGAAACGATGCAAATTCTTTCTTTGGACGTTCAATGATGAAATTCATTTCTGGCAAAGTCGGATAGGTTCAATCACAGAATTGGTTGATAAGCATTTCTGTTATACAAAAACGCATTCCTATGGTCATCACGTTGAATATCTCCCGCTTGCAGCAGATCATTCAATTTATTTTCCGATTGAAGGCTGTAAGAAACGTTATGACATTTCCATGATTGGGGCAGCACATCCTTGGAGAACTCAATTTGCTCAAGAGATTAGTCGTTTCTTTCCAAACTGTAAATTCAGTTTCAATATGAGTATGACTGACCGGCAAATAAATCTGCTTTACAATATGACGCGTGTAGTGATTGCGCCGATGCAAGATGGCGATCAATACAACGAACAAGTAGTATTTGGATGTCCTTGTCGCACGTTTGATGTTCCTGCTGCAAGAGCGTTTCAATTACAAGCATACCGATCTGGTTTGCATGATGTTCACGACAGCGAAGAAATCATTGTGGGGACAACATTAAAGAGCACAAAGGATATTTTTGAAGTCATTTCAGAATGGATTGACAAAATTCGATATTACTTAGATGAAGAAAAAACGCGGAAGAACTTGGCCGAAAGGATGTATGGCGAGATTACGCATAAACACCTCTATACCCATAGATTAAGTAGTATTTTGGAATTTGTGTGAGAATCATATTTTGATTTTTTTGAAATATTTTTGGAATTTTCCGTTCGCGAGTTGTATAATATATCGTTCTTTGGAAAATGGGGGCGTCATGGTATCGACTGGCGCTGATTGTAGCACGGTTGCGTGCCGAGGTCGCCGGTTGGCCTCGTTAAAAAACCGGCAACGCCATTCACTTGGCAACAGCTACAAAATGGCGGCGTGAGTCGCTCGTCAACTTGATCGACGCCGATGGGTCAATGTTTGACGTAAATGCTTTCGGTTGACAGCTGGCAAAGACCGCTGACGACTCGCGGAAAGACGTGGGCCGCGTAAAGGGGTGGAATTGCCTTTTGAGGCTTGTCCAGTGGGCCAAGAATAAAAACCACGGAATACGCACGTAGAAGCCTGTTACAAAAGTGAACAGGACGCGGGTTCGATTCCCGCCGCCTCCACTATTAAAAAGTTTCGGGGCAAGCTCAGTGCTTGTCCAAAGGAAGGGGAGCTTTCGGCCCCAAACTCCCCTTCCGGTTCTTTGACAAAAATTTCATGCACGCTTCAAGGCAGGGATACTTCAATAGCGATATATAAATTGGAGTGGAGAAATCCTGACAGCACCGGAAAGACGGGCAAAGGTGGTGACTTCCTTAAAGTCAATGGCAACCGTGAAAAGAGGCGGTGACAGGCGTGGATAGACACGCACGGTAGCTTACATAATAAAATGTAAATGCCGTAAAACAGACAAAATTTCCTTGCTTGACTTTTGGTGCATAAATTTTTGTCTTACGTCTATTGGGAGGACGGCAATATGTACAAGATTGAACTATTGCGATCCAAGAGCAAAAGAAAGAATGAAAATTTCTATTGGCGCTTGATTTCAAGAGCGAATGGAAATATTCTTTCGACTGCGGAACCTTATGCGCGTCGTCCTTGGACAGTGATCAAGAATCTTGCCGGTGCCTTCAAAAGAGGCAAATGCATTATTGTTGACCTGTCCCAAAAGAAGAAGAAATAAGGTTTCCCTTGTTGGCCGAGGGCCGATGGTTCCTCATCGTCCTCTCCTCACTCTACGGGTGGAGCTGTTTGCATTTGGTTGGCAAGGGAAAAGTTTTCTAACCGGCATTATCAGTATCATGGCGCTGCCGGTTATATTTGTTCTTTGAAAAAATTCCAACACGCTTCAGTTGAGAGATACTTCTACTATCGGTTCTAAGGTAGCTTAGGTCAAACCCTGTTTCGGCAGGGAGACACAGTGAGGACAAAACTGGTAACAGTGAGTCCGCGTCAAAGGCAAAGCTTATGAAACTCATACGCGTCGTGGCGGTGGGTGAGGCTTGTACTGGCAACCACACACGAAAATACTTTCAACGTTTTTTGGTGTTGGTGCTTTTTCCGGGTGTGCTTTGGGTATCCCAAACTTGATCTCCGCGAACAAGTGCCTACGCACCCGGTTTTTTAATGGTAAGGAGACATTATGAAAAATGTGATTGAGAAATTTGCGCGAATGGGTGCACGGCTCAAAATCAACCAAACAGATCGTCCCGTACGCTTTCGCGCCAACAACGAGTTCCGCATTGACGTTTTGCGCGATAAGAATGGCGAATTTTTCGACATTCAAACGCAAGACATCGACATGAAAGTGCTTGATGTACAATCCGCAGATCGCCATTTGCTTTTGCGCGTTGGCGATGAAAACTTTCTCTGTGGTCACGATGAACGTCAATGGTTTGTCGCTGGCGTGAAAACAAATGCGCCCACAGTCAAGAGAGCAAAGGAAGCGCTGAAACCACTTGGAGTGCGCTCTTCCGAACGCAAGAATCGCGTCAAAGGAAAAAACAGAATCAAGCGGCATAACAAAGGTTCTATCCGACAAGGAGAATGGTTCTTTGTCCCTGAGCCAGATGCCAGATTTAATGCGAATTTGATTCTCAGAAAAGAACCTTTGATGCGTGGCAACCGTGGCGGTGGAAAACCCCATATTGCGGAGGAACTTGTTCGCATGGGTGGAACGACAGTTTATGTTAATCCCCGCCATCGCAACGGTCTGATGGAAAAGGAATACAAAAAACTTTTGGCAGAAACGCCTTCTGCGAAAAGGTGGCGCTGGCAAGTGATGAAGCGCGACCCAAGGGTTTACGTTCGCGGTAAAATTCGCCATCCCGATCACAAGACAGTAAAGCTTCAAGGATGGTATCGGGTTGAAGTCAATGACGAAATTTTCAGCGAGCGAGTAGCTTTTCTTGATTAAGTTCTTGAATTTTGTTCTTTGAGTTGTATAATAATAGAGAAGTGTGTGCTTTGTCCTCTGCTAACTTTGGAGGAAATTATGAGCCATTTTACTGTTCTGGTTCGGTTTTCCGATGCGTTCAAAAATTCTCATGGTGGCGTCCAGCAAGCTATAAACGAAATGCTTGCGCCCTATCAAGAAAACAATATGGAAGACTGTCCAAAGGAGTTTCTTGAATTTAATGATGTTGAAAAGGAGTATCGGAAAAAGTACAAGGAAGAATCACAGGAATTAGTCCGAATGCCAGATGGTAAATTGATTTCAAAATATAACGACCGATTCAAAAAGCTCAAAGATGGAAGCAAGTATTCATATGATCGCATTATTCCTGATGATTGCGAGTTAGTTAACGTGCCTCACAACCAACATTACGCGACGTTTGAAAAATTCATGGAAGATTACGGTGATTATGAAAAAGACGAAAGTACGGGGAAATACGGCTATTGGGAAAATCCAAATGCCAAATGGGACTGGTTTCAAATTGGTGGCCGTTGGCAAGGTTGTTTGCACGTTAAGAAAGGGGCGCGAAGCGCAAAGAACGGCGAACCAAGTCTTTTAATGAAGGACCATAAATTTGAAGACGACAAAGTGGATGCTGCTCAAAAATGCGACATCGACTTTGAAGGTTGGAAAGCTGATACAGACAAACAACTTGAGGAATGGTGGAAGAAATATCAACAACTTTTGAAAGGGACGTTAAAAGAAGACGACAACCCTTTTTACGGGATGCATTACGACCTTTGCCAAATGGGGTTGAGAGAAACGCCTGCGGTCAACGACAAAGAAATTGAAGCCGCAAGAAAAAAGTCCCCAAAGGATCGTTCAAAATGGCCTGAAGCAGTTTGGATGACAAAAGAGATTACAAAAGCCGAACTTGAAATAAACTACCGCTGGCGGTTTGAGTTCAACACTTATGCCGCCTGTACTGAAAAAGAGGGATGGCTTGAAAAAGGAAAAATGGGCTGGTTTGGTTGTAGCACTGATAAAAGCGAAGACAGGGAGAAATGGGGCAAAAGCTTTTTCAACCGTTTCTTCTTGAACGCACCGGAGGATGAATGGTTTGCAGTCGTTGACTGCCACATTTGACCTTTCTTAAATTTTGGTTCCGCTTTGTGTGAGAGCGGTTCGCTTCTGTAGAAAGGAGAGTATTATGGGTAGAATGAAAAAGTTGGCGAAGAACAAGGCGAAGACGGCACGGCTTCCGTCGGAACAGACAAACGCAACGGTAAACCGCGCAGGCGGTGTTTCGTTTGATATTACCGTTCCGGCTATCAAGCTGATGACCATGACGGGTGGAAGCTTTTTCATGGAACCGCGTTATTACGATGCGGACAAGTGCGTGCCAAAGCGCGAAGCTGGCGGAAAGCTTGGCAAGCTTCAAGAGCGTTTGAAACTGGCAAAGAACAAGTCGTTGGAAGGCAGTAAGGCGTTGAAAGAATCCAACGTCAATGAGTTGGATGAATTGTCCCGTGAGGTCATGGCAACTGCTTGGGATGTTCTGAACAGCGATAATCCGAGCGACTTGCTGAAGATTGCCCACTGGCTGCGGCGTGAAATGAACATCAGAATGACGCCGCAAGTGCTGTTGGTGCTTGCGTCACAACATCCAAACGGAAAGCCTTTTGTACGCGAGTACACGCCGAAGATAATTGCGCGTCCGGATGAGATCAAGACGGTCATCCTGATGCACAGGTTTTTCTTTGGCATGAAGAACTTGAAGAACTGCTTGCGTTACGGTCTGTCTGATGCTATGGCAAAGATGGGCGAGCGCGGCCTGATCAAGTATGAAGGCAAGGATTTTCCAAGCTGGAAGGACGTCCTTTTCATGGTTGCTCACGCGAAGGATTATCCGCTGAGCAAGCCAGTTGCGGAATACTTCATGTTTGGCAAGGTCAGTGATGAAGCTCCGATTGCTTCCGCAAGAAAGCAGTTGGCTGGTTGCAAGAAGCTTGGCACAAAGGCGAAGAATCTGATTTCTACGTCTTTTGCAAACTGGGAAGTCGTTTTGTCTCAGTTTGGTCAGACTGCGGAAAGCAAGAAGGAAGTTTGGGAATATCTTATCAAGGAAAATTTGGTCGGCTACATGGCCATGATGAGAAACCTGCGGAACGTCCTTCAGGCAGGAGTTGGCGGCGATACGGTCAAGCGTATCCACGACAAGCTGTCTGATCCAGAGCAGGTAAAGCGTTCCAGACAACTTCCTTTCCGTTTTGCGATGGCCGCAAAGGTGCTTGGTGCTGACTATGGTATCACTGATCGTTGGTACTATGATCGGGACGTAAGCAATCAAAAGTTTGAGTGCAATGAAAAGCACCGCAGTATTATTCAGGATGCTTTGGAAAACGCTGCGGACGAAGCGGTGATCAATGTGCCTGAACTTCCGGGCGTGACTGCTGTGTTTGCAGATAACAGCGGTTCAATGTCGCAGATGGTCAGCGAAAAGAGCAAGGTGTCGTGCGCTTTGGCTGCAAATATGCTTGGTGGTATCGTGGCGAAGCGTTCAGCAAATGCTCGCGTCTGTGCCTTTGGTACGGATGTAAAAGAAGTCAACTACACGAAGCGGACGCGTGTGCTGGAGTTTGTCGGTAAGCTTGCAAAGGCCGAAACAAATGGCTGCTCCACTAACACGCATCGTTGCGCTCAGTGGTTGATGAAGAACGGCATTGCCGCTGACCGTGTGATCATCCTCAGCGACATGCAGTGCTGGGATTCCCGTTCGGCAGGTAGCAGACGGGGGTTGTGGGGTTATAGTGATCAAAGTTTTGCTGATGAATGGTTCAAGTACAAGAAGTCAAACAAGGACACTTGGCTTCACTGCGTCAACTTGAATGGATATGGAGATAGCATGGTTGACGACAAGTCCGACAAAGTGAACCTTGTTGGCGCGTTCAGCGAAAAGATTATCAGCATGCTTCTGGTCACTGAAGGCGTAATGACGGACGCAGTTCCAACTCTTGAACAACTTAGAGAGAAGTGGTAAACAAAATTGTAAATCTCTTTCTGGTTTTTGCCCCTGTTGCCGGTGGTAGCAGGGGTATTTTCTTTAGACAGGGAGCGTGCAATGAAAATGAAATGTCCGGGATGTGGTTCAGAAGAAAGTTTCACGATCAGCGCACATGCAATAGTCAAAATTGATTCAGAGGGCAATGAAGGTTTTTCAGAGGATTTGAATTGGAGCGATGACGACGATTGTGAATGTGATGAGTGCAATTTTGCAGCCAATGTCGGGAACTTCAAACAAACCGCCGAACGAGTACAAAAAGAAAATTATCATCCACAACAGTTAACTCTTTTCTAAATCAATTCTGAGGGAGGAAACAATGGCAGAAGCAGTCAAAGCACCCGACGTATACAATTTGCAAACGAAATTGGGGATTTTTTTGGCGGGTAGTATCGAAATGGGAAAAGCCGAAAATTGGCAAGAACGTGTTACAAAAGGATTGCAGGATGAACAAGACATTGTCATTCTCAATCCCCGCCGTGACGACTGGGACAGCACGTGGACTCAAAGTATTAGCAATCCACAATTTTATGAACAGGTGACTTGGGAATTGCAGGCTCAAGAAGATGCCAACGTGATCGTGATGTATTTTGACCCGTCAACAAAATCTCCAATCACGCTCCTTGAGTTGGGAATTTTCTCGCAACACAAATTCACAAAAGACGGCCTGCCAAAGAAAATGATCGTATGTTGTCCAGAAGGTTTTTGGCGCAAAGGAAACGTCGATATAACTTGCGAACGCTATGCTATTCAGCAGGTTTCGACGATTGATGAATTGGTTGAACAAACCAGAAAAGCTGCTACTGAAATCCTTACGCAAAAGCTGAGTAAAGCGTTGGAATAATGGTGGTTTTGGACTGTTTTGTTCGCGTTCTTTTGCCTTTATGACCTTTGGATCATTTCTTCTTCTCTGTTGAAGAAAATGGGCCAAAATGAAAACTTGGACGGTCTATCTCGTGATGTGTTCAGACAATACATTGTATTGCGGTTGCACGACTAATTTGCCATTGCGCATCAGGGTGCATAATCTGAAAAAGGGTGCGAAATATACACGTGGAAGATGCCCTGTAAAAGTTGTTGCCTTTGTAGAAAACTTATCTCACGGTGACGCGCTAAGGCTCGAAAGAAAAATCAAGAGTTTGCATAAGGATGAAAAAGTTCCGTTTCTGAAACGCTATAAGCCGACGCGGTAACTTTGGAGGCTTTTGTAAATACCTACATAAAAAGTAATTACAGCAAAACAAAATCTCAACATGCATAATTCTTTTATATTTACACGTTTTATAGACAGAGTGTATGGAATCAACTGATGCTGATAGACACTTTCACGTTGAATCGCATTACCGATACGTATGTAAGTGTCGCTTGGACAGCTACAGACCTTACGAAGACCTGTTGGCTTTACAACAATGGGATTTTGATTGGTCAGTATCTTGACGGGACGACTCTTGCGCGTGAAGTTGAATTCAGCGTCAAAGAAGATCAATATCACTTGATTGAGATTCACGAAGCGCAAGGTGATGATCCAGAAACAGGAATTGATGAAAGCGACCCCGTTGAAACAATTACAGTTGTTTACGAAGATTATGACTTAAAGTGGAATCGCGTTCCTGAAGCAGTTTATTACGAAATTTTTCATACTGTAGCAAATGGCGTTGAAAGGAAAATCAAAACCGTTTATCAACAAGATGATGTTTCTCTTTACATTCGTCCTGCTCCTGAGTTGGAACGCGAAGGCGGTATATGGCATCATTTCAGAGTTGAATCAGTCGACGAATGGGAAAACCGTTCCGTAAGAAAACAATGGCACTATTTTGTCTATGGGAGACCACCTGTCCCAGAAAGCGTTATAGTGACGGGTGGAAGCGGAGTCTTTGATATCACGGTGAACTTGTAATTGGGAGAATATAATCATGACGATAAGGGCGGGTGATCTTCAATATTACTATCCAAATGCGCTTGGCTCCGCTGATGGACAATCCCTGACGGCGTTCAATGTTCAAGGTGGAAGTACGGCAAGAACCATTAATAGCAACACGACAGAGGTAGATGATTACTGGAATGATGCTATCTTCGAAGGCTTGACAGGAACCAACGTTGAAGACCAATTGAATCACGTCCGCGATTATGCGCAAGCCAGCGGTGCAATTGAATTGGCAAATGAGCTTCCCGGCGTGCCTGTAATGCCCGCAACTTTCTATTTGATTCATATGGGAAAAGGAAGCGCATATCGTTCTGATCATCCAATTCCCGGTTTAAGCCCGACGGATACAGTTTCGCTTTCTGCTTCGTGTGCGATCAATTATGCATCCTTCACCAATGGTGAAGGCGATGGTGAACTTGATTACACGAACACTGGCGACCTTCTACAGTGGAAGGCTCCCGGCGATTCTCTTGGCGCTGGCGTTACGATAACAGGCGATGGAGAGGTAACTCTCTATTCTGCTGATGAATCAATGTATGCTCGCGTTCAAGTTGACTTTTCTGAATTGCCCGGTTCCGATCAACAAGATACGATCACGCTTACACAACCCGTTGGCGAAGTTATTCCGAGCACAGAAGCGGTTCAATCTGAAACTGGAATCACCCGTTACGTTGCTGTTTTCTTCAAGAATATAAACAGCGTGGATTCCATGAATGAACTTCACGCGTGGGTTGAACCACGCGTAAGCGCAAGCACCACGGCTGCTGGCGGGATAGGGACAACAGAAGGTACGCTGGCGGTGACAGATGCAAGTAGTATGCCTGCTCGTTCATTCTGGATTCTGAATGAAACGCTTGATGACTGTCGTTACGTAAAATATCGTTCGGGCAATACTTTGTATTGTTCTGCTGCTGGCGCGGGTTTGCGCGGAAAAACGGGGCAGACTTGGGTAACTACAAACGTAGTCAGTGTATGGGCTGATGTTGATTTGACAAAACCTACGCTTGTTGCTGACGCGTTGCCTTCTGATTTGAGCATTTTGACGTATACAACACCTTTGACGTATGATGATGGTCTTGATTATGGAACGTTTTTAGCCGATGGGCTTGCGGCGATTGTAATGCGAGAAACGGTACTTGATACTGTTTATCCAATCGACAGTATCTTGACTCAGTTGAAACTTAAGTGGTGGTAGCATGAAAATCAGTAAAAAGAAACCAAAAAATATGACGCCGGGTCAAATCAATAAGGAACTGGACAAGCTGAGCAAAGAATCGTCTAAATTGATGGACGACTTCATTGAGGCTGGTCGAGGTCGTGAGCGTCCTTCAGAGTATTTGAAGAAGTCGGACCCGCTGTCGTCGAAGGCACGAGCTTTATACGATAGGAAGACAGATTTGCAGTTTGAAATCAAAAGAAGATATGGGCCAAACGCTCCTTCTCGTTTGCCCCTAAGACGAGGAAACGCAATGGACAATCGCAGAGTGGCTGCTGAGTTGGTGAAATTGGCGAAGACTCTGGTATCGAATCCAGAAGTTAAAGCGGCTGGTCGTGATTGTAAGTGTGAGTAATGGTTTATGCAACATGACAAGGCAACCGAAGGGTTGTCTTGTTTTTTGAATGGTGAGTTATGGCGGTTGACCCTTACTATGAGATGGCGGTCTTTCGAGACGCGGATTTAGAGGCTCTCCGCGCAAATCTTGTATCTGCGTATGGGTTCCAATGTCTCACTGCGGGAGTTACAAGATACGATTATATGCGGCGAAACCCGTTGAGTGATACGGGAAATGTTGCCATTTCAAGCGATAGGCCAAGCAATTTTTCCGGCTACAGTTTAGATTTCAGCACTGACTATGTAAGCATTACGGATGCTGCTCAAGATGGTTTGGACATCACCGGCGCAATGACGATAAGTTGTTGGGCGAAGATGGACTCAAATACATCCAGCGCTTACATTGTTGGAAAGTATGATTCTGGTAGTAGCAATTGCAGTTATTTGCTTTACAAGAGGTACAGTGGCGGCACGTATACTTTCAGATTTTATGTATCGGTTGATGGAATAGGCGCAAACACCGTCTGGGTTGAATCAGCTTCAGTTTCAATAAATACATGGTATCATATCGTTTGTCGTTACATACCAAGCACGGAGATTTCGATTTTCGTGAATGGTACTGAATACGTAGAAACAACGGGCATTCCTGCTTCCTTGTACAATGGCAGTGCTGATTTCATAGTTGGCGCTGGGAAAAGTAGCGGCACTCCTACTGCATATTTTGATGGGCACGTTTTTGCGCTTTACATTTGGAACACGGATTTGTCCGATACTTTGGTGGACAAGCTTTACACGAACCCAAACCCATTGATACGTCCTGATGTCCGGCAGATGTGGCTTTTTAGAGGCTTTTGGCTTGACAGTACGATCGAGGCGTATGCTGATTATCTCCAAGCTGGATGGAGAATGGAAGAGGGTGGTGGTCGGCGCACAGATAGTGGTGGTGGTTATCTTTACTTGGATGTTAAATCAGGAAGCGTTGGGCAGACGACGGGGAAAAAAGGCTATGCGGCTTTGTTCAATGGAGGTTCAGCAAACCATTTGTATAAAGCTTCTACGGCGTATCTCAAATTTGCAACAGACCCATTCACATTTTCATTCTGGATAAAGGCTGCGCATCCCGGTGGGGCTTTGTGGATTGGCGGAACGTATGCGTCAGGAAACGGAGAATTCCTTTACCTTCTGAACACTGATGGAACGATACGTTTTCGGGTTTATACTGACGGTGTTTCATATGTTGAATTTACTTCAACAGATGCGATTAAAGATGATGATTGGTCGCATGTCGTTCTTCGCTTTACGCCCAGTACAGAGATGGCAATTTTCATTGATGGCGAAAAAAGCATATACACAACAAGTATCCCAGCTACAATTTTTTCTGGGACTGCCGATTTCACAATTGGTGGTTATAGCACCGCCGCTTCTTTGGTTGGTGCAATGGATGAATTTTTTATTTGGAGAGCTGCTTTATCTGACGCTGCTTGTGAGGCTCTTTACAACGACGGCTCTGGCGTAAGCTTTGAAAGGCCATACCGTTTTGGTGATGCTACAATTCAACAACATGACCAATATTTTGACCGTGGCTATAAATTGGACGTACAAAATGGTTGGCGGCATGACCCGATTAGTTACAATTTCTTGTATAGGGGAGCTGCCAACCTTGAACCGGGAAGCGCTGTTGGATTAGATGACTATGCTGTTCAAACAAACCGCACAGCAGGCAGTGTTCGTTTGTATCAACCGGGATATTCTTATGCTGATGGTCAAAGCAAAGTAACTATATCATGTTGGTTCAAGCAAGATGAAATAGGTTATAATGGTCTTATCGTTGGTGATGTTGGCACTGGAACTGTAGAAAAATGTAGTGTTGGAATCGATTCTACAAACAAACTTCGAGTGCGCATTTATGATAACGCGCAAAGAAATTTTCAATCAGTAAGTACGCTTACGGATACCGCAAGTTACCATCATTTAGTCCTTGCGGTTGACACTGAAAACCAAACTGTAAAGGCTTGGATTGATAATACGCTTTGGATTGATGACACGGGAACCCTTTCGGGAAGTTCAATCACTACAGATACCAATGAAGTTCTTGTCGGCAGTGGTTATTTTGTTGGCGGTTTCTACTACAAGACGCAAGAAATCGATGAAATCTATATTTGGCATGAGGCTTTCACAGCTACTGAAGTTTCGGCGCTTTACAATTCTGGCGTAGGCAAATTCATTTTGCGTTTTGAAGGGCAACAAGAATCTCAACTATCCATTAGCAGGGATATAAAAACGTTTCACCTTTCGGCTTTGGACGCGGAACGGGATTGGGTGCGTGAACTTCGCGAGAGCCAATTAATCGCTGAGCGCGGGATTTACAGGACAATTGAATCGTATCTTATTTCAGAACGGGATTGGTTGCGTAGCCTTCGTGAAAGTCAATTAATTGCTGAACGTGACATCTTCAAATACGTAGAATCAGAAATAATTGCTGATCGGTATATTCGCGCTATGAAGACTTCTGAAAACATTTTTGAGAGAGAATACCTTGTGCTACAACAGTCTTTATTGAATGCGGAACGGAACATTTACACTTGGCACTATTCCGATGTTGATTCTGACAGAGCATATCGTGTTTTCAAGCCTTCTGACCTTGATATGCTTCGTAGTTGGCGACAATTTATTGAAGTTGGTTCTGGGCCGGGAGCGGGTTTTGCCCGTCATCATTTTACTGTTTATGGGGCAGACGTATACATTGACGGTGTTTGGAAAGGCTTCATCGATTTTGATGATGGCGAAGATACGCTTCCAAATATTCCGGTTCCTGATGGAGATCACACGGTTGAAATAAGAATGTCAAAGTGGTTTTGGCCTCAATGTAGAACGACAAAACGAAGTTATTTTACTGTAACTGGTGGAGAGCTACAACCAGCACAAGTAATTCCGGCTGTCGCAAATCTGGCAGCGGAAATTGTTCGTGCAAATGTTGTGCTAACGTGGAATGCGGATTGGAACGACGAGTTTACAGAACCGAGCTTTACTGGTTTTGGATTGTGGACAAGTCCCACAACTCCTGTGAACATTTCCGGCGCACCGCTGACAACAATTTCCTACAGCGGGACAGAAGCTTTGTATCAAACTTCATATTCAGGCGTAGCAGCGGATCATTATGCTGCAATCGCAGGATACTTAGGTTCAGAACGCGGGACGTCTCAAGAAGTTTTTGTTGATTTCTGGACCACTGCGCCAATTTCTCCTCTCAATCAGCGTTTGGATGAAATGGAATAATTATGTTAAAAACTTCTTTCCCGATTGTATAATAAACTGTGAACAACAACCGTCAACTTAAAAGTGAGGTTGAAAAGATGAAATTGCTTCCTGAAAAAGTTTCCTATCGTGCCGTAATTGAATTGGTTGTAATTTTAGGGTTGAGTTTTGCCGTTGTTTTGATGTATTTTGGGAGCAGCAAAGGCGTCGAGACGTTCAAAAAGAAAATCATCAAAGACGAAAAATTCATGACAGAAGAGGGCACTTTGTATCTTGTTTACGAAGCAAAGGTTGAAAAGAAAACAAAAACATTTCAGGTAATGTCTCCTCTTCGGGTTATACAAGTTACTCAAGAAGTGCCAGTCAAAGGCGATGAAAGAATCAAAGTTGTTGAGCGTACTCAAGAAGTACCAGTCAAAGGCGACGAAAGAATCAAAGTTGTTGATCGTGTAATTGAAAAACCTGTTAAAACTAAGATTCCAAAAGTGAGAAGTTCTGATTTTGGTTTGAATCCTGATGGAAAGCCAGCAGATACAAAGGATGTTAAAAGTTCGCTAAAGCGCATTGAACAGATAAAAATTTTCACAGTTGGGATGCTCAACTCAAGAGAAGATGGAAAACAGCAGGCAAAGGAAATTTTAGCATTGAACGAGAAAATTGTATTTCTTGCGGAAACTTCTGAAAATTTAGGGGAATTCAGAAGGGGACTTCCGCCAGTGCTTCCAAAATTGTTCAAAATCTTGATCGAGGGCTACCGCGATTCGATGAACACAAATGATGGGGTGCTTGAGTTTGTCGAAGGGGTAATGGCCGCTTGCGGAAAAGCACTGGAATCAACTCCCGAATTACAATAGCAATTCTTTGTACCACACATAGTTGCGACTTAAACGTTATGCGCTCTCAAAAGGAGCGCATAAATTTTTTATATTTTTGTATATAGTAGAGCGTTGTGTGTTGAACGCTTTGGGGTGGAAGGAGGAATATCGAGAGAGCGCAACGCGACTGGGAATCTCGGAGTCATAACGCAATTATGGCGCAAAGATTGCCCTGTTTCAAAGCACAATTATTTTATATTTGGCAGTTATGTAGAAGTCACCTTTGAAAAACAGGGCACAACTATGTCAGAACGCACAGAAGAGTTTAATTCCCTTGATCGTAAGATTGGCGAACTTGTTGGGCTGTTTTCTTCGATTCCTGATCAAATCAATCTCATTTTTGAGAAGCTTGATAAGGAGAAAGAAAATAGGACTGAACAAGATCAAGCCCTTTTGCTTGAGTTGCGCTCCGCTGCTGAAGAATTGAAACGCATTCTTGAACGGGTCTCTGAACTTGAAACAAGAACAAAAGAAATCAGATGCGACGAACATCTAAAAGCAATCGACAAATTGAAAAAAGATGTGTCTGTGACGGCGAGTGTTGCAAAAGACCTTATACGCATTTTGGAAATAAAAAACGGACGGTCAAAATGGGTTGACGAAATTGACAAATCAATCAAAGGCAATTATCAAGACTTGTCTCAAAAAATTGGAAGGCTCAAAACGAAAGTTGAGGAATTATCGAAAACAAGAAAAGACATCAAGACCATATTCAAATGGATAGGGGAGAAGGTTGCAACTATCGCAATCACCCTTTTAATCGCATGGCTGGCTCTTAAATTCGGGGTCAAGTAAATGTGCAAAGCGTTTCTAATAGGCGAATTTGAAAAGGGGACTCGCGAGGTTTTCCGGAACGAGCAACTGATCGAATGCAAAACGGGGTTAGAAGCGAGTCACTTGATAAAAGGTTTCCGGCCTGACTTGCTTGTTATCAAGGATGAATTGTCCGATGGTATTGCTACGAAGTTTGTTCGCGCTTGGCAGAGTGAAAGAAAATTGAATCGCGAAATAACCAAGGTTGTAATCTTGGGAACAGATATTGAAGAATCTCCCGAAATCAATGCCCTCGCTTTATCTGACGAAAGCGAAAGGGTTGAGATGCTGGAAAAGATTTTGGAAGAAATTAAGCGGCCACCTACGGATTCTGGAATAATGTATTTTATTAACAAGCTGGACGCTGTAAAAGTTCATCTTCAACGTACGAATGAGGAATTACAAAAAGGACTTGAAAGTTAAGGAGGGATACGATGTCAGGAAAGTGGCAATATAGCCGTTGGGTTTGGAATATCGCACGATCGATGTTGACCAATCCCCCGTCAGCATCTGAAGTGGCTGCTACAGAAACATACATCAAAGTCTTTTGGGACGCTGGCGCACAAACAGGAACTCGTACATGGTTGAAAACGCCTTTCAACAAGAAGGCTGTTTGGCAACCATCTGATTACATTGGTGATACTGATGTTGAACCAAGCCATGTTGATGTAGAAATGCTTGCCGTCGTTGCTCGTGATTTGAAGAAACATACACAATTCACTTCTACTGAACAAACTGCTTGTGACACGTTGATTTCAGCGACTGGAAATCGTCGCTATGGAGAAAACGTTTAATCAAGGTTTTGTTGCCTTGGCAGATAGATGAACATGATATAGGAGAGTTGAAATGGCTAAGAAACAGACTGAAAAATGGGTTATGAAGCGTGGTATGCATCTTGGTTTCATAAAGCATACCGTCAAGATGGGAACGGTCGTTGAGCATCTTCCCGAAGAAGGGAAGCTGCGTATTGACGGGTTGTTGTTTGAAAGTACGAAGGATTTACAGATTTTGATAAACAACAAGTGGGTAGAACCTTTCTCGAAGAAAGCAGCTCAAGTGCTTTCTCAAAAAGGTTCAGTGAAGGAGGAGGAAAGGGAACAGCGTATTGCAGGAATGAAAGAGACTCCAAAAGAAATGCCTGTTGTTCAATCGGATGCGGATGATCATGAAACTATCGACATCAGGCATACGATCAAACAGAAACCAGAACCGCGAAAAAAAGACGATTCGATGAAAGTGATTCGCGGCGACGAAACAGCGGAAGAGCGGATTGCAAGGCTTCAAAGCGAAAAGACGCCTATGCCTATCGTCCAAGATGATAGTCTTGGATCAAGTGGCGTAAGTTTGAACGCCGGACAGGTTCAAACCAGAACCGCTGAAGACCATGAAAAACTTCGACAAGAAGGAAAAGAGAAAGCAGAAAAAGGTTTCACGGATAAACGCTTAAAAGGAGACAAAGCGTCTGAAGCAAAGCCCCGGAAGAAAGCAAAGAAAACGCGGAAGAAAGCAAGGAAGAAAAGCGAATTGTCAAGTTCAAAGAAACTCAAGAAACTTCCGCCAGTAAGCTTTTGAAAGGGTGAGTAATGATTTTTCAATATCGTTGTGATAATTGCAATAAAATCGTTGAACGCGATTTTCGCATCGGCAAAGCAAAAAAGACCGTAAAGTGTGACACCTGTGAAAATGATTGTAAGCGCCATTATGGGAAAGTTGACTTTGTTTTGAAAGGTTCGTGGGGCGGTTGGCCAAGTAAGAGTAAAAAGTTGAACCGCGAGATGACCAAGAAAAACAAAGACGCTGAGCGCCGGATGTGGAAAGAGCGCGGTGGCACGGAAGCAAGCGCAAACCCATTAATTGCGCAGGATCAATAGGAGTTTGTCATTATGGATGAAAAAGAAAAGTTCATAATGTATCGCACCAGTGATATTTATTTTGCAAGCTTCCTTTGTGCGATTGATATATTCCTTGAATCAACAGTTAACGAAAAGAATGAAGCAGGTGGGAAAAAGGTGATCTTTGTTTTCAAAGTTCCGAAGAAGGATTTGGAACGATTGAAAGCAGGATTTTTTGGCGGCACTGCAACCGTGAAAGTTTCCAGATACGTTCAAGCGATACGAAACCTCAAAAGCATGTGTTTCGTGTAGTAATTGCTTATCATAAAGAGGGTTATGACTAAAATCTGTTCTCACTGCAAAGTTTTGAAATCCATTGACTGCTTTGGGAAGAACAAAGGCTACAAAGATGGAATTCATGGTTGGTGTAAAGAATGTGCAAGGAAAAACAGAAAAGAGTCATACAAGCGAAATATAGAAAGTGAAAAGCAAAAGGCACTTGCGCTTCACCATAAACGTCAACAAAATGAACCTGAATATCGAGAACGTAGAAAAGCTTATCAAAAGGAGTACAATCAAGACTATATGAAGCGTCCTGAGACTCGCAAGAAGATGAGACGGTGGCATCAGAATTATATGAGTAATCACCGCAACAGAATCTCAAGACGCATCAGTTTTCAAATTTGGTTTTCATTACGAGATAAGCTGGATAAAACAAATAGAAAGAATCGTCGTCATTGGGAAGATTTGGTAGACTTTAGCCTCGATCAATTGGTAGCTCACTTAGAATCGCAATTTCATGGTGGGATGACTTGGGATAATTACGGCGGTGATATGGGTTGGCAAATTGATCATAAAACGCCTCGCACGTGGTTTGAGTTTGAATCGGAGAAAGATGAAGGATTCAAACAATGTTGGAAGCTGAAAAATTTACAACCAATGTGGTTGTCAGATAATGCTTCCAAAGGAAACAGGCGTGCTGGTTAGCGTGTGTTTTGTATGATAAAGGGAAGAAATAATGGACAAGCGCAAAGTAGCTGCTGAGTTGGTAAAGGTAGCCAGATTGCTAACGGGTCAGGATAAGAAGGAAAAGGCTCAAGAACTGGCAACAGCACTCAAGCGTGTCAGGGGAATCAAAAACGGACAAGTTGATGATTTCTCAGGCAGCGAGTTTGTTCTGTTCGCAAATGGTGATGCTTCCAAATCTTCCAAAGGCGCACAGAAGAAGGCGTTTAATTGGGATGTTGCACCAAGGAAAGTGGCGGATGAAATCAAGAAGCTGATTAAGAAGACAGACGGTGTGATGTTAAATTGGATGGATACGCCGAAGGCTGTTTATGAAGAGCAAGCAAAAGACCCACGGACGGGAAAGCGTGAGCGTTTGAATATTGGCTTTGACAATGACTATATCAAGTTCGAGGTCTACGTTTCAGGTTAAGGGGAATACAATGGACAAGCGCAAAGTAGCTGCTGAGTTGGTGAAGATTGCTAAACGTCTGACTGCGGCAAGAATGAAAATAAAGCCAGAGGATTATAAGATACTGAAAAGTTTTCTTGATAAGGCAGTGAGAAAGATTGGTAAGGACAAGCTTGCAGAATATAAAGAGAAACTGAAAACAAACCCGAAAGTACGTGATGCGGATATGCGTTTTCGTTGGGACTTGCTTCATGCTTCTCGTATTAAGATTGGCGATGGAAAAGGAATGAGGGGCGATGTTGAATTATACGGTTACATGAATGACAATCAGATCGATACGGCACTGAAAACATACATCAAATCAAAGAAATTGGATTGACTAAGGAAGTGACATATGGCAGTATTTCCCGGCTCGTATGTTCCAATTGGCGCATCTTCCAATGCGCGCGTTAATGAAATTGTCGACAACATGTTGACCCCACATTTGTTGAACTTTCGGCAAATTAGCGTTTACGACGAACAAGCAAAGCGAGTGTCGGCAACTGTTTTCAAACTAACGTATCCGAATTGGAATGATGCGTTTTCTGTCGTTGTTCATCTGAATGAACTTCAAATAGTAACACCCGCAAGCATCGACTATATCTTAGGAACAGTTACGCTTGCGGCTGCTACAACGGATCTGGATAGGGTCACTGTAACTTACAACATTGATTGGTTTCCTGTTGGTGTGCTTGCTGGGTTCATTTATCAAGCTATTGATGTGATTAACAACTCCGGCGTATCATCTGCTACGAATTACACAATTGCAGATGCGCCTCAGAATTGGGATGGTGTAATTACCGATCTTGTTGTTGCAATGTGTATGGAAAAGCTTTTGCTTGACTATGACCTTTGGTATGGTCGGGTCATCTTTGCAATTGGAGCAAATGAGCTTAACGAAGGTGGCGGAGATGTTGTTGGCGCGATTGAGACGATCAAGGGCAACGCCGATGAACGTGCAAAGACAGCTTTGGATAATGAGAAATTCAAGATCGGAAATTTGCTTGCTCCGCCAACGCAAACATACTATGCGGCAGTACGTGGAATAGGAAGAACAGGAGCGCACAATTACGGCAAGTTGCGGGGATGGAAGTCGAACAAATACCTCTGATTGAGAATTACCGTTTGACGAGATGATGAAATTACTCAGTGTTTAAGGAGAAAAAAAATGACTCGCGAACAACGTATCAAAGTTGCAAAGCGTTTGGTAAGGCTTGCAAAAGAGATGAACGCACAAGGGCCACAAAGAATCAGGCGTCGAGAAACAGGAATGGGTCCATTGATTACCAAGCTGATCGACGAGACGGGTGGAGATGTTGCAAAAATGCTTACTGCGGTAATTATGGCAGGACAAAAGGCAGGCAAAATTCCTTCTGGCGGCACGGCAAAAATGATTACCAAATTACAGCAGGCTTTGAAAGCTATCTAAAGGGAATTGAAATGGACGATAACAGCATCTCAAAAGAATTGGCAAATATCAGTCAAATTATTGATTCCGCACGCTTGCTTGAACTTGTTCGAAAAGAAGTTGGGACAGCGATGCAGGGCAAGCAGGCAATGGTTATTGGCGGAGAACTTTCTGATAAGCCAAATTATGATGTCGTTGTTATCCATCACTCAGGCAAAGATGGCAATGGTGTGATCACACGTCGTTTGCGAGACGCTGTTGAAGATATTGAGATTACAAATCTTGACAACATGGTTGATAACATGCTTGGCATACGTTACAAACAGGAAAAGACGCCGGATGTATCTAAAACCAACAGCGCTGGTTGATGGCGATAAAGTTGCTATCATTACGCCTTCTTCTCCGATTACGTCGACTAAGGCAATTCAGTCTGCGTTGCCTGTCTTTGTAGAATGTGGCTTGGAGCCTGTTCTTGGTCCCAATTTGAGAAATTTACGTTCTGACGCTTGGAATTCTGCTCCTGTTGATCAACGTATTCATGAAATAGATTGGGCCTTTAGCGACAATACTATTTCTGCCGTATGTGTGAGTGAAGGCGGTTATTCTGCGATAGAACTGTTACCTTATATCCCTTACGACTTGATTCGCAAAACGCGTAAACCATTCATGGGGATGTCTGATATTACAGTTATCAACAATGCAATTTTGCGTTGTTCCGGGCTGGTAAACTTTTGCGGCCCAAATATTCGTATTCGCGAGAAAAAGCCCCTTGATGAGCAAAATCTTAAACACGCACTTATGCTACTCAAGCTTGATTCTGAATGGCACAATGATCCTTTTTCAGATTGTTCATTACCGCGTTGCGTCTGCGGTGGAATTGTTCGGGGAACTTCAATTGGCGGAAACTTGACTTTGTTCACGGCGTTGATAGGAACGCCATTTTTGCCAGAATTGGAAGGCGCAATTTTATTTTTGGAAGATACTCAGGCAGGTGGTTACGAAGTTTCAGCTTGCTTGAATCAGCTTGAATTGGCTGGGGTTTTTGAAAAAGTTGGCGGCGTTGTTTTTGGAGAATTTGTCGAACGGCCAGAACGACAGGATTCAGATGTTTCTGTTGAGGACGTAGTTGTTCGATTCTTTGAAGATAAATTGCCTTGCGTTTTCGGAATGAACTTCAGTCATGGCGAGACGGTTGCGAACGTTCCGCTTGGGGTGGAAACTTCTTTGGACGCTGAGAGCTGTATGGTTATGTTTGGAAATCCCTTTTCATGAAACCAAAGCTGAAAAAAACCGTTCTTGCTATCAAAAGCGTAAAGGTAAAGACCTCAAAGGGAAAAGAATTTTCCATTGAATTTACTCTTTACAAAAAAGCAGGCTATATCAGTGGCGTTTGTAATTGGAAGTTGGACGGGGAAGAGAATTCAGATCAACGGACGTTTGGTCGTGTTGGGAACGCTAACGTAAAAGAGTTGATCGCTGATTGGGTTAATGAAATATTGCAACAGGTAGGAACAGAAACCGATGTTGAAAATGGTTGGGATGCTTCTGGAGAAATCAAGTCGCTTGAAAAAGTTTTACCAGCAGAGTTGAAACCGACTAAGCAGATAGCTAAAGAACTTGTTAAGATTGCGAGAGAAATATGCCAGATGTAAGTCCAACAACAGGTGAAGCCTATTACAGCGGCACTTGGGAAGACGTGCGCAATCTTTGTAAGGTTTTGAAGATTGGCAGTGGGCGGCTCGCATTGATAGACCAAAAGCTTGTTGAGTTTTATCAGGAACAGGTTGATCGTGAAATCGATGGAGAACTTGAACAATATTATTATGTCCCATTACGTTCGTACAATATGTATCGCCCGGTTGATTCAACGACAATTTCCGTATTTCCGGGAGCGATACGTTCATTAGCTCGGCATTGGGCTGCTGGCGCTCTATTGATGAGCGAGTTTCAAGACCTTGATCCAAACGCAAATGAAGGTGCCACGACTTATATTACGGAGAGCAAACAAAAGCTTTATGATTTTATGCGCTTTCAAAAACGTATTCCCGGACAAACTTGGAAACACAATTTGCGAACGATGCCTCCAACAATGGCACCGGGGTTCAACCCAGAACCGGAATGGTAATATGAGACGTTGTGCTCAAAAGGAAGAATTGTCGCCAGCTGAAAAAGCAAAGCGCGTGAAAAAGCGCACTGATGGCGTAAAGAATATTGCTGATAATTTGCAGAGTTTACGACGTAAATTGAATCAAGAATTGAACTCTGGTGATGAGAAAGAACGTTTGGTCGCTCTTGTTATTAGCGTAATGGACAAAACCGCTGAACGCGTAGGAAATGAAGAGTCAGCGGAAAACAATCACCTTGGCGTTACAGGATTCAAGAAAAAGAATATTTCCGTGGAAGGCAATACAGTAAAGCTTTCCTATACGGGAAAATCCGGCGTCAAGCATGAAAAGGATTTCACGGACAAAAAACTTGCACCGATGATTTCTGATTTGTTGAAACAGACAAAAGGCGAAGACAGTTTTGTGTTCGAAACGCCTGATGGATTCAAAATTAAATCGGATCAGGTTACGCGATTTCTGAAGCCATTTGACATTAAGCCAAAAGATATTCGCGGCTATGCAGCAAACCGATACATGATTCGCTCTTTGAAGCGTCGTGGAATTGAACCTGATGAGAAGGAACGCAAAAAACGGTTTTTGGAAACGCTCAAAGATGTTGCTGAGCGGGTTGGTCACACGCCATCAATGCTCCGGAATTCCTATTTGCTTCCCGATCTGGAAGACAAATATATCAAGCACGGAAAGGTGGTTGAATTGGATCGCAAGGCAAGTATTGATGAAAAAGCTATTATTGCCCGTTTGATGGCTCCACCGGGAATAGGAATGAACCAAAATGAGTTGGGTGGCGAAGCTCGTCCTAAAGATCATGTCGTGGATAACACTGTTGAAGTTCGTATCATAACGTTTGATGAATTACGGGATATGATGGATAGGTTGACAAAATCAGCTTGCTTATATTATGCTGGAATAGAAGACGTCTTGAAAAAATACTCGCAGAAAAATAAGGCTTGGTATTATGATAAGAAGAGTCAAACTTTCACTGCGGATGCTTCTGATTTAGGCCGTGGAACTTGGAAAGACCCTTGGAATCGTTCGATCAGAGACAGTTGGATTAGCCCAATTCGAGACAGAGAGGGCGACATCCAGAAATGGACAGGGCATACAACGGTCAAGGGTGAAAAGATAAATCTAACGATTTTCAATGACTGAGGAGAAGAGAAATGAATGAAGTCGTTGGGGAATTAGTAAAAATTGCGAAAATTTTACTTGCTGCCGAAGGCGACAAATGCGGTCCAAAAGGTTGTATCCGAAAAATTAAGGGTGGTTATGGAATCATGTCTGGAAAAACGGGCAAACTTTGGGGAACAGAAGACGGCGGAAAGGCAAGAGTTTACAAAACGAAAGAAATCGCTGAGGATGTTTTGAAACGCTACCATGGCTGGGGATTTTAACGTAAGTACAGACAGGTAAAGTAGATGTACACAAACGCGTCAAATATTGTCAAAACGCTCATCCGAATGTTAGAAAATAATTTGGAGAACATTAATTGCGTTGTGCACTATTACGAGGATAAAAATTTGACTTTGTGGGAAGGAATGCGCCGGACTTTGCCTGCCGACGCCTTCCCAGCGTTTGAGATTGAGCCGACGTCTGGTTCTAATAGTTGGTTCGCAACCCGTTCTCAGATGCCACGTTACAGCTTCAACTGTACTCTGACGGTTTTGAATGATAATGAGGATTATGGGGTTGAATATATTTCATCTGTTGCAACAGCATTGATTGAGGTGATGACTGACCCGGCAAACTTACAACTTCGCGTTGTAAATGAAGTGAGATGGTCTCCAAACACTGGGTTGTGTGACACATACATCACAGATAGTTTGGTAGAAAGCGTGACGTACAATTCCGCAAAAGAGGGTACCATAAGGACTTGCGAGTTTGATTGGTTCGCAATGGTTCATGAGCCGTATCCTGATACGCATTTTTGGGTATTTTTCTCGAATACGCCTGAACCAGTGGAGGTTCGGCCCCGAAACAAAATTTTGCCGCCATGACGTTGCATAATTTTTTTATATTCGCCTATTAAGTGGAGAGCTTGTACATGGATTCTGCGGGTGTTTACAACGCTATTCGGCGTGAAAAGCCTCTTGACAAGGTAAACAGCGCTATCAAGAAAGGCACTGTTGTTTGGAATAATAACAGGAAAATTTTGATCGATTTGATGATTGAAAATGATGTCGACGCGGCTGCGAAAAACGTAAAGCTGCTTCCAAAACAAATTGATCAATTGAGTGAAGAAATCATGAAGTACCGAATGGCAATTTTGAGCGTAGCGTTTTCTATGGGGAATTAAATGGACCCCGCAACGAAAGATTACGTCAGGCTCAAGGTTGTTTGGAAGCTGAAAGATATTCAGAAAAACCTTGGGGTGATGAAACGGGAAGCATTGATTCTGCAACGTTTCACCGGACAGAACTTAACTGATTTGCAAATTATGGACGCTTTGGAAACGGCTGACAAAAACGCTCAAGAAGCTTTGAAAACTTTAACAACCTTAAAAAAAGATGTACATGGCTTTCTAAGGAGGATATGAGATGGGACTCATTCAGAGCAGTGTCCTGTTAGGTATTGCGGACCGTTGCGCTTATCAATACGGTGTGATTGCAGAAAATTGGGATAGCATCAACGTCACGGGTGGTGGTTACTATTTCCAGCGCGTCACAGCAACAGATGATCCTGATGTTGAAATCCCTCTATTGAACACATACTACCTACTGGACACTGAGGGGTTCAACCTTGAGAACATGATCAAGTCAGGTCTTCCAAAGCTTTTGACCGTGGTCACTGCTATGGATGCCCATTTCAGTCGCGTTGGTCACACTGGCGGTTGGGACAGTTATCTCAATGCCGACGCTGAACGCGTCAGTGATTATTTCAACATGGTCTATCACGCGGCAAAAAGCGTTTATATGCTTGCCAATAATGTTTTCTCGGAAGATGAAAACGTCTTCGGAACTTTCACCGGGGCACCTGTCTTTACTGATGGCGTTGACTATGGTGATGGTTCTTGGGAGAATTATGCAGATGGAAGTCAATTTGCCCCAACGCAATTAAGTATTGTCGTCGAAACAGGCGCAACAGCTTCAAACCTTGTGGTAACGTTGAACGTGAAGAATGCACAGAATCAACCTACGACAGTTCAAAACTCAGTACCTCTAAACGGCGGTGTAGGAACTTCAGTGGACATGGGAACAGCAAATGACCGTTTCCTTGATGTTACCGGCGTTGTGATTGATAGTGGTTCTTTAGCAGGTGGTAATGTGAAAATTATCAATAAAGTAGAACGCGCAGTTGCTCCGTAATGATCGCCAAGGGAAAGAACTAAACAGGAGGATATGAACCATGGCAATGGGATACATGGGATTTGCAAAATTTTATCTTCAGTCATCTGGAGGTTCTCCAAGCAGCCCGCTCTTGCTGCTTGCGACTGGAGCCAGCGTCAACCTGACCCTTGAACCGATCATGTCAACAGCAGTCTGGGGCGCTGGTTGGTATAATGCGGCGTCGACATCCCACTACGCGGATGGCGCGTTGCGTTATGAAGGTTCAATTGATATCGAGCTTCAGGGTACGAATGACCTTTGGAATTTCGTACGTGACTGGGGCATCGAATATCGTGCCTTCCCGATGAGTGCTGATATCAGCCCAGACGGACGGCGTGTTTATTCATTCTACACGGCAGGTGATTATACTCTGGGAAGTCACGCAGAGAATTCATTCACCAATGCGGGAATGTATTGCACGTCTCTTGGTTTCAGCACATCAGAAGGCTCTTTTGTCACTGTGTCTTGCGGTGCTGTAGGTTTGGAACGCGTCTTTGCGTTGACCGGCAAGAAGTATATTGAAAACCGTGCCGGTATTACAACGTGCGATGAGTTGATGACGACGTTCCCATTGAATCCATCTTCAGCAAATATTTCTCCTATTCCGTTCTGGCGCACCAATGCAAACTTGCTTGACCTTGGCGTTACTTCATATCCAACGTACCCGACATATACTCCGTTTGTAAGCGGTACCGTGTTCCAAGCTGACCTTGAGACAATTGAATGGTCGGTAGATGTTACAAACAACCAAGTCATTCTGTATACGTGCGATGGAACGCGCGAAGCTACAGCTGTATTGATGGGTACAATGGATGTGTCTGGTTCAGTGACGCTGTTCTCTGTAGACGGTGTGTTTGACCCGATTCTTGGTCCGACTGGAACAGAAGGAACGGAAGACAACCCATACTTGTATGCTCAACGTACAATTTTCCGCGTTGAGATTCAGCGTTCACCGGCTTCAGCAAACCCAGTTTATATTGAGTTGCCTGCCGTTCTTGTCACGGCTGATGACTATGGTTTGAAGGGGCAGAACGATGTAACCAGTCGTGGTTTCACGATTCAGGGCTTGGGTGGCCGCTGTCAGAGCGGTGGAACGATTTATCCTCCATGCATGATGTCACAAGCGACGTAAATAATGGCAGTAGGATATGAAGGCGCAGCACTGATAGGGTCCGAATTGATTCTCTGTACTGGATTGGATATTCCAGAAGGAGAATCTCGGTTAGATTCAGCAGGTGCGTTTCGCGGAAGTTTTGATCTCTCTGAATCCATTTCAGATGTCCACGCCTATGATTGGCCAGAAAACAATGGTAGTGTTAGTTTTGAAGCAAACACTAACATTGTCACTTTTTTGAAAAGCTGGATGGGAAGCAGAGATGAATCAAAAACCGTTCAGATGTATCCTGATGGCGGGTCTGCGCAGCAGTTTAATGAATGTTTTTGGACTTCCGTCAATTTCAACGCTGCGGAAGGATCAGCAGTAACGGGTTCGCTTGACTTTGTAGCGATTGAACGATCTTCTGAAGCAATTGCAAACAACTACATTAGCAACCGAAACGGACGGTTACAAGATGGAACGATTCCGGGATACAATTCAAGCGCTTTAAGCAGTTCGCAGCTGGGCGCTTTTGCTGGCGGAGTTTCTGGCGGAGACGTACAACCAGTTCCTTACTGGCTTGGCGTTTTAATCAGTTCAGAAATGATCCCCAGCAATTCTAAGATAACAAGTTGGTCCGTTACCATCAATCAGGAAGTTGTCAAGTATTTCAAATGCGAAGGACTTTATACCGAAGCAGTTGCGCCGTTCCGCGTTGGGATTGGGGCTGTAACAGTTGAGCTTCAAGTTGAGTTGTACGTTGTCTCTTCGTCGTATGTTGTTCAACAAGATGTAAACGATTTGACAGTAGATATTGGCGGCGTAACTATTGGGATGAGCGATTTGGAACTTCAGAATCACGCGCAAAACATAGCAACAGGGAGTGATCTAACGTCAGTAGAAATGACGTATGCTGTTCACGGTTTATCTGTAGCTTGATTCCCGGCGAATTTTGCCGGATAATATGATATGAGATATGATATGAAAGATAAAGGCACAGGATAGGTCTCAACAGATCACGCTGTCGTGATTGAGATTTGTCCTGTGCCTTTTTCATTGCCCTGATTGGGAGAATATGATGGCCAAGAAAGTGATACCCAAGACAGAAAATTTACCCAGCAAGCCGGAAAGCGAACAGCGTGTTGACGAAAAAATAAGTAAGCCCGGCAAGTTTGAAATTACGGATGATGAAAATTTCACAGTAAAGATTCCAGTAAAGACAACTGAAAAACGTTGGGTGGTTATTGAAAACGAAAAGCAAGCAGATGAAACGCACGAAGTTGTTTTCAGGATGTGGAGTTACGAGGAAGAAATCCAATTGAGAAAAGAAGCTACAACATACGATGCAATGAAGCGGATGCACTTTGTTGACAATGATAAACTGAACCGCTTGAAACTTCAAACGCTTTTGAAATCTTGGTCATTTGAAAAGGACAATCCAAGATTGAAAATTCTACACGTCAATGGAACCATGGTTGACGAAGTTTGGAAAATGGTGATGAAGCTTCATCCGAACATTTTGAGATACATAATTGACAGGATGAACAATGTACTTGAATATAACGGATGACGAACAAATACGCAAAGAATACGAGTTGTTTGCTGGCGGCGATGATATCAAAATAAGCATCAACGCAAAGAAGCACGGAAAAAGCTTTTTGCCGGACCCAGATGGAAAAATTGTCTTGTGGGCAAAATTTCGCAAAATGACGGTTGAGAATTATTGGTTCATTGAAAAGCTGATGAAGTTTGAAGTTGAGCGGGATAAGCACGTTGAAGTTGAATACGATATGGAAGAAGGGAAAAGACAAATTCTTCGCTTTCAATTGACTGGCTGGAATTTGCCCTTGGAATTGAGATTTGATGAAAACGATTATTTAACAGAAGACTGTTTGAAAGAAGTTTTACATTTGCCCGCTCCGCTTGTGGGAGTTTTTGTTGACAAGTTTATTGACACCTACACTGTTTCATATGATGAACAAACGGAAATTGATAAACAATGCGCGTCTCTTTTTGCAAGGAACAGCCGTGGCGTGGAAAATGCTTGCGAAGCGGTTACGTTGTTTTGCGTTCTTGGAAACATGTGGGAGAAATTTGGGATTAACCGTTTTCAATTGAAAAACCTTCCTTACAAAGAGTATGTGATGATGCGCATGGTTTTGTCGCGTGAAATTGATAAGCAGCGGGCAGAGGTTGCTTCGAGAAAGCGTAAAGGTGCGACCAAGATTGCAGGTGCTGGTGGAAAAGTACGACCAAGCAAAGGCGTGACGGTTGAGGGCTGAAGATGGCAGTAGAAGTCAAAAAACTGGGGTTTTCTGGCGCTGGAGTCGTTGATAACGTTCAAGTACTCATCACTGCCGGAACCTTGACAAAAGAGCGTAATATCCCTTATACAACGCCATTGTCGCTTCCCAAGCCAACAGGAATTACAGGTTCAGTTTCCAGAACCAAAGTCAGGTATGCTGATGGAACGTATATTGTCAATGGGAGTATTTCGTTTGACTTGAGCGCTTCTTCTGTGTCCCTGATGACTAAAAACAGGATGCTAAAGCGTGGATATCAATTCCCTGTAAGGGTTTATGATGGCGAACAGGGCTATCAATGTTCGTGGTGTTACGTGACTTCAATTTCTTTGACGGGGAGCGTTGGTGGTTTGATCACGGCTTCTGTGAGCTTTGTTTCAAGAGGTGATTGGATTGAAGTGACTGGCGCTGGAAGTTTCATTGGATCGGAGGAGCCGCTGGGTTATTGGGCTTCAGGGAATAGCAATGTCCGCGATTGGACGTTTAACTATAATCAACCTGCTGATCCTATTTATTTGAACGGCGATGAACTTTGGCCGCGTTACATCAAGGTCGGATTGATCGACTACACACTTGACGTGACAACCTACGATGAAGTGTTGGCTCATAATACACTGCTGATTTATTCAGCGTCTTTTTCGTTAACAGGAAATTCAAGGACAAGGTCTTACAACTTTAATGGGACAACGGATTTGGGAACGTTCACTCACTCTTTTGAATCTTCCGGTCAACCCGGCGACGGGTCGGATGCGGTCATTATTAACTAAGGAGAATTACGATGGCAGAAGACACTAATGCAAATCCACAAGTTACAGATTTGGAAGAAGAAAAGTTCGGGGAACCAAAAAAGGATGCTATTACTGAAGCAAAAAAGATAGCAACAGGAATTAAAAGCGCAGCGGAAAACAAAGCAGCTATCAAAAAAGCAAAAACGAAAGAAGAGGAAGAGAAATCTAAATCATTGGTTGACTATCCCTCAATTTTTATCGATCCTGAAGAAAGAATCAAAGTGGGTGTTGATATTCTTTTTGACCCTGAAAACGGGCGACCACTTTTGATGATTTCCAACAAGCTTGAAGACAAAGAAGCTGATTTGACTTTTCTTCGACGCGTTCATGAACAAGCTGAATTTTCTCATCCAACTTATAATGATGTTGTGACATATAGAGAAGCATCGATGTCGTGGGACAAAGAGTCAAGACAATTTCTTGCTGATCCTGTAAAGATGCGAATTCAGTTCATCCGTTATCATTTGAAAAGTTTAACATTGAAAGACAAAACAGGAAAGCAACTCGAATTGAAGTTTGATGAAAACGACGCTCTGACTGCGGATTGTATGAAAACAATCGGAAAGATTACACCTTCATTGATGGATTTGATTCTTTCAGAATTTGAAAGAGAAACCTTGCTGGGGTAATGAACAATGCCTTTTAACATTAAGTCTCTTGAACAGCAGTGGGAAAATCTCGACAGCAAAACTGTTGACAAACTTATCTCACATATTGATAAGTTATCTGGCGAAGTTGCAAAGGCGAAGGCCAAATACAAAGACCTCAATAATGTAATTAAAAACGAAACAGACCCTACAAAAGTGAAGCAACTTGCTATTGAATTATCAGAAGTTGCGGATGCAATCAATGAAGGCAATAATGCGATTAAACAACACAAGGCAAATGAGCTTCTGAAATCATTTGAATCTTTGACGGATTCGGCATCTGACGCGGCAGGGGCGATTGGGAAAATTAAGAAAGAACTTGGAACCAAAGAATGGAACGAATATAGCCGTGCTGTTGGAATGAGCGGCAACCAATTAGAGAAAGAAAAAAAGCGGTACGACGCTCTTCATGGCGATCTTGAGAAGCTTCGCAAAAAATTATTGGGCCTTGTAGATGCTACAAAGACAAAAGGAAAAAGCGACAAGAAAACGCTTGACAATCTTAACAAGGAAATAAAAGAGACTAAAAGAAGCGTTGATCAAAAAAAGAAAGAAATCAGCGTTTATGAGGATATTGCAAAAGCTTCGAAAGGAGCGAACAAGGAAAGGCGTTCCGCTGTTGAATTTATGCGCAGCATGGGGGCTGGGCCGAAGACTGAAGATTGGGCACGCCTTGCAAAGATTGTTGATCAAACAAAAGTCATGAAGATGAAAGAGGAGTTTGAAGCAACAAGAAAAGAGTTGGAAGCAGGGGGAAAACAATTAATTGCTCTTGAATTTGAAATTGAGGGTGCCACTGATCCAAAAGAAGTAAAACGCCTCAATGACGAATTTGACGAACTCTTGGACAAAGTACAAGCACTTGAAGAGACTCAATTGGGCCGTGGAACATTGGTCGCGGCTGCAAGTGATTTTGAAAAGGGTGCTGAAAAAGTTACGGTGCTTGGAAAAGCTTCAGAAGATGCGAAACGCGAAGTTGATGGACTTGGCGGAGGGTTAGGAGAGAATGCGACAGGGGCGATTGCGTTTGGGCTTGCAATTGCTTATGCAGGAAAACAACTTTCTGATTTTGGAACGAGATTGCTTGACGCTCAAAAGAAGTGGGCCAAATACAACGTGCAAACCGCTATTGCTGCGCGGACAATTCCAGATTTCAAAGGTGGCTCACAAGGGTTGGATGATTTGCGTTCGCGCTTGCGTTTAACATCTGATGAAGCAATTCGATTTCAAGATGTTTTGAAAAGCGGGTCTGTTACGGGTGTCGTAAGTATAGAACAACTTGTTAGCGCTGCTACAAAGTTAGAAGAAGCTTTTGGCGAAGACCCAACTGACCGTTTGAGAACGTATGTTGAATTGCTTCAACAAATTCCAACGCTTGAAACAGATTTGAACATTACTGCAAGCCTTGACGATCAAGCTGCTGCTTGGTTTGCGCTTGCTGAGCAAGGAAAGGTTCAGCAAGTCATTGAGATGCAAGCTGCTGGTTTGGCAGGCGCGGAAGAAGCAGAGATGCCAGAAGGAAGCGCGGCAGAAGTTGAGGCGCTGAAAACTCAGCGAGATATGGCAACCGCTTTGGAAAGTATTGAGAAAAGTCTTTCTGAATACATTCCAAACAGTTTATCATATTTTACAACTGCTTCTGGTGCGTTGTTACAAACTGGAGCAACCATTTGGTCTTTGTTTGTAATGTCCAAAACGATCAAATTGCTTTTAGACAAAATTGGGATGACGGAGAAAATATCAGGAAATAAGTTAAAAGATATTGAACGGGACACGACAAAAATAGATGTGAACACGGATCAGGTTGAATCTAAACTTGATCAAATTAAAAATGCAAAAGTCTCTCCAGTGGGAGGCGCTGCCGCTCCCGGTGGGTTTGGTAGACAGATGCTCACAATGCAAAGGGGTACCCTTGGGGGCGCGGCTGGTGGTGCAGTTGGTGGCGCTGTCCTTGCGGCAATTGAAACAGGGTTTAATGACCAACTTACTGTTCACCAAAAAGCTATGACCGCAGTTACTGGCGCAGTTGGTGGTGGAATTGGCGCTGCGCTTGGTGGCCCAATGGGGGCAGCAATTGGAGCGCAAATTGGGACATCGATAGCAGGAAGTATTGATTGGGATGCAATATTTGGAACAGCGGCATTTGAAAGGAGTAAACAAGCTTTTGAAGAAGAAATTATTGCAATTGAAAAGCATACAAGCGCGATAATAGAAGCAACCAAAATGCAACGGTCAGCCCTTGAACTTCAACGAGTTCTTGGATTTTTGAAATCAGCTGTTGAATCGCCTATTGTAAACTTGGCGCGGTTAAACAAAACAGTTGCTGATTTGACTTTTGAAAATCTTGAAATGGGCCTTGGAGCTTCCGCTGATTTTTCTGCCGCTATGGAACAAGGAGAAACGGCAATTACAAGAGAATTCAGCCAGATGAAAAGACAATTCAGCTTAGCCCGAGATATGATTATGAACAATTCCAATCTGGAAGGAAAGCAAAGACAAGCAGCATTGGCTTCATTGCACAAAGTTGAATTGGAAGCAGCAAAGAAATATGCTCAGGGGCTCTTAAACCTTGTGGGGCGTTTTGAGGATATCCCAGCTGTACTGCGCTCCGAATTACAACTTGGAATTAAGCAAGCTATGCTTGACCTTAAAATTGATATTGGCACTGATGTAATGGGCGACGCTACTGATGACTTCTCAGCAATGTTAGCCGATGTAACAAATGCATTAGCCGAATCTGTTCCAGAAGTGACGAAAAGTTTACGGCGAGGGGCAGAAATTATTGAAGCAACGACTGAAAAATTTACTGTTGGCGATTTTAACAAGGATATGAACGCAGTGGTTCGGGGTTTGAAGGGCAATCATAAAGATTTGGTTAATCAATTTAAGAAAACATTGAGCAAAGAAACTGGGTTCTATCAAGTCAGAGAGGAAAATGCCGAAGCATTAAAAAATGTGATCGAGACCACTCAGGCGCGAATAAAAGGCTTGAAAGATATGCCGGAGTTTGATTTTGACGTGTCAATGCTTGAAGCGTCTGAGAAAGCGTTCAATGAGTTTGAAAAAGCAAAAGAAAAAATGGCTGATTTAGCCAAAGCTGAAAAAGAAGCTGCTGATTTCAATGCAGAAATTGGGAGAAGTGTATTGGAAGAATTTGGTCATCGTAATACAATGACAGAAAAGGAAAAAGCCGGTTATAAAGAATTGATGAAAGCGCAGGCAGAAGTAAGAAAGTTTGCAGAAGGTGGTTTTAAGATAGCAAAAGAAAGCTACGAACAGCAACAAAAAGCGCTCGTGGTTCGCGCTAAACAATTGGGTGATGCAAACGATATATTAGAGTGGGAATCCTCTTTGAATGGGGTTGAAGCAGAAGCAGCAAAATGGATGAAAAAACGCCTTGAGGAAATGAAAAAACAACAAGACATCGTCAGCGAAGAAGCGCAGGGACTTCAACAACTTGTGAACCGGATGCAAAAGATCAAAGCGCTTCAGGAAGAAAGAAATATTGGATTAAAAGCGCAAGAAAAAACTTTAGAAGGGGTTCAAAAACGCTTGCGAAGGTTTGTTGGCGTTCTCAAACTTGGCGCGACGTTGATTGATGAGAGTGGCGTGGTACAATCGATGGAGCGTTCTATTGCTACTTTATCAAAAGAAAGAGAACTTGCAGGGTTGATGGGGGTCAATGCAGAGCTTTCAGGAAAAGAAATTTTGAAAACAGGGGAAAAATATTCTAAACAACTCACAATCGCTAAGGGAAATTTAGAGTCTTTGAAAAAATTGGCAGAAGGCGGTGCCAAAGCTGCTAACGTGATGAAAAAAGTCGGAGAACAGTTTGCGCTCATTGATGAAACGATTTCAAAAAGATTCAACATAGAAGCAATGGCCCCAAGGTTAAAAAAGGCATTTGGAAAGGATAAGGCAAAAGGTTTTGAAAAATTGTTGCTTGATCAAGCGGAAGCAGTTAAAAAAGCGTTTGAAAAATTTGAAGAGAAGAGGCTTGCAAAAGTTGGGAGAGAAAAACTAAAGAAGTTTGGACAAAACGTTGTTGACGCAAAAAAGGAATTGGACAAAAGTCTTGCAGAAGTTTCAGCAGCTGCTCCTGAAGTGCCTATTGACGATATTAAAGGCGCATTTGATATTATGATTTTGACTACGCAAGCTTTTTCTGGAGGCATTCAAGAGACGGCTAAAAAAATTAAAAAACGAATTGCTGAGTTAAACTTGGACATGGCTGTCCTTCCGCGAATGCTTGAGGCGCAGCGGCGTGCAATTGCTGATAGTATTCCTCAACAAGCGGCAAGGAATGTTTTGGACACGGCTGCTGCAATGGGCGATCTTGCTTCTGAAATGATGGATTCTCGGACGGCAGCAATAGCGTATGCAAGATCACAAGAAGCGATCTCAAGAGGTCATGAAGATTTAGTAGATCAACTCAAGGAACAAGAAAAAGTTGTTAAAGCTGTTTTTGAAGGAATGGTATTAGCGGCGAAAGGAGACCCAGCAAAACTTTCACGAATACGTTTACAATATGAGAGTGAAATGGCTTCGCTTGCAAAAGAGCGTTTAGAAGCTGAAAGACATGTCCTAAGCGCTTCGATGGACGCTTTAGATCGTCGGCTGAAAGCAGACATGGCTGGATTGGAAATCAGAAAAGAAGAACTTGATATTCAACAAGACCTTGCGAATACGCTTGGTTGGAGCGTTGGCCAAATCTTTACAATCCAAATGGAACAACTGGGAGCTGCTAAACAACAACGTGACATACTTTTGGAAGCGTGGAAAGACGCGGAAGCAGCGACAGGAGTTACAGAAAGAACAGAACAATTACGTTTGAAATATGTTAGAGCGGCAGCTGACGTTCAAAAGAAGGCGTTGGGCGCACAACGTGACGCCTATGATAAGTTGCTTGATAAAGCGTTTGGCGCAATCCGTTCTGCGCGTGGGGCGCGTCGGCAGTTGATGACCAAAGCGCAAATCTTTGGAACGGGGTTTGTTCAAAACGTAGCTTCGGGTTTAGTCACTGGCGGTGGGGCAATGACGGTTGCAGAGCGTCAAGCACGTCTTGCTGGAGTGGGCGGTGGCCCAAGAGGGGGTCGTGGCGGTGGCGCGGCCCCAACAAAACCAGAAGACAAACAAATCAAAGCGGCTGATACAAACGTTGACGCTTCAAAACGAATGCATGATGCAGCGGAAATAATGTGGGAAGCAACAAGTGGAAATCGCAACACAATGCGCGATTTTTCAGGGGTGATGAGGAATCAAACTTTCCGCGCGGGAGCAGGTCCAACGCGGCACCCGGTGAATGCAATGGTCGCAGGAGGGGCAACGGGGCGCGCAGCGGTCCCTATGGCGGGAAAACCACAAATGGTAATGCCAGTTTTGACTTCGGAGGAAAAACAGCATTTTGAGTCTGCAAAACGATTTTATCGTGATGCGGTTAAAGAAGGCAGAACTCAAAAAGACATTTTGGATTCAACAAGAGCAATTCTGAGTGGTGGTTCTGATGAAGACAAAAAATCGGCAGATAAAATTATTACTGCTCTTCAGGTTGAAGCGGGGAAAGGGCGCTTACCAAAAGCGCCAAAACTTAATCCAAAAGAAAAACAAGATTTTGAAAGTGCAAAACGGTTTTATACAGATGCGAAAAAAGAGGGGCGGACACAAAAAGACATTTTTGGAGCAATTAGAACTATTTTGTCAACTGGTGAAAAAGGCAATAAAGAATCTGCTGACAGAATTGTTACTCTCCTCAAGGAAGAAACAGGAGAGAAAAAAGCAGTTACAAAAGCAGTTGAAACAACCGTCGATTCGTCGGCAAAAAGAGGGCTTGGAAAAAGAGGAATCAGAGCGCCAATCGCAGGCGTGGGCGCTGGCAAAATTCCACCTGCGCTTCAAAACTTTCTTGCGCCAATTACTTCCATGGCAGATGGTGCCGGAATGCCCGGTTTTGCAGGATTAGATTTAGCAGGTGGTCTTTCTGGTGCTGTTGGCGGGGTACAAGGAATGCTTGGAGGGGCAGTTGCTGCTACTCAAGGAAATCTTGGCGGTTTGTTTGGAGGTATGCAAGCTGCATTGACTGGTGCATTGACTCCAAAAGTCGGATTAGGGGGCAGGCGCAGAGGTGGAGGCGCACGTCGGCCAGCTGCTGCAAGAAGACCTGCGCCGTTCCAAAAGGTTGTACCAGAAGCAACAGGGGCAACTGCTGCCACTGCTGCGACAGGTGGCGCAGGTGGCGCAGGGGGAGGAACCGCGACAGCCCCGATGCAGAAAGTTCCGATTCAACTCAGCATTAGTTCTGATGGAAAAATTGATATTAGACCGTCTGTTGAAAAAATTGTTTTCGATATGGTTCCGAAGTTAGTGGCTTCAACAGAGTTTTCTCGTGCTATGAATTCAAACGGTTATCCAAATAAGTATCAACCAACTTAATGGATGAACAATGTCTGACAATCCAATAGTAGAACTTACTTTTGTAATCCCTGCGCCGGGACAACCGGAAATCATACGGGACAGTTTCACCCGTGTTGATTTTGGAAATGAAATTACAAAAGTGTATCCTGATGATATTGACCCTTCTGGAGATTTGACAACTTTCACGCCAGAATATCCAAAGGCTTTTTACTTTTGGAATATGGGAGGTGCTTATGAAAGAGCAGGAATTGGAACAACTCCTGATTTTATTACAGCAGACAATTGGACTGACGTTGTAAGTTTGGCCCCTTCTGGGTTCATTACTTCAGTCAATTCAGTTATGCCCAAGTTGATGATCCCCTCTAAGCTTCTTGTCAAAAACGGATTCGGCAATCTTGGCGATGACAAAAAAGCAAAAGAACTTACCAATGGAACTTATAATCTTTTTGATTGGACCGTTGTTAAGCTTGCTGGTTCATCTACATTGACTGATGAAGACAAACGTTGTCTTACGGTAGCGCATGACGCAATTTCAATCAATCAAAAAGACGACACAGGAGATGGCGAAGGAGGAACATCCGCAGAATTACAGCTCGATGAGCCAACTGGAGCGCCAACGGGAGAGTGGGAGCCAACTGAACTCGTAGGAGAAGGTGCTTTTTGCTTACTCGTTAATGTTGTTCCAACAACTGCTGCAAAGCAGGCTGCTGATGACGAAACAAAACGCTGGAGTGTTGCGTTGTCAGCAAACGAGCTTGAAATCTTTCTTGATTCCAATGGAATGCGTATCAAAATTGGACAAGAGGAAGAACGCGCGCAGTTGGTTCAGGCGGCAGCAAAAGAAGCACCACCACAAGAAGCAGAATTTACTGAAGCAACAATGCTGTATATATTGATCGTCTACCCCGTATGGAATGGCGTCATCGTTGCAAATGGAATCCAAGACATTAGAAATGTCGTGAATGTTGCCAGTCAGTTTTGTGTGAAAGACCGCGAGCTAAGCATCAACGATCCAACATTGCAACAGCGTGGCGCAGGCGGCGTAACTGGAACGTTTGATCCAGAAAATCCGGCTGACGTCTTTATCAAAATGCCCGCTGGCGACAAGGCAAAGGTTTTGTTTGGAAACGAGATTAATGCCATAACAAAAAATTGCCGTTTTGATATGGCTTATTTGCCAATCTATTTTTCTAACGCTGCTGTGATTGATAGCTTTTTCATTGGATCAAAAGATCAAGCTGCTGATCCAACAGCGGGCATTTTAGCTGTTACGTATGAATATGATGTCTATCCGATTTGGACCAACAATGATACAGACTATAATATTGCAGCCAGCGATGTTGAAACAGGAAAGTCGATTGATGTTGAAACGGAATGGAAATATGCTCGAATTGCTTTTGACAATGACAAACCAGCGAGGCGTGCCGGGGAGATGTTTGGTTATATCTTGCGCACAAGGGAACAGCGCGGTGTAAATATCTTAACAGGAAATGGCTCTTTCAATTTGAGCGTTGGCGGCTCAACGCTTACAGGTTGGCCAAATTATATCAAATCAGTTAATGTAACTGTCGGGTTAGACGGTTCCAGCGGTCAAATTGTCGTTGATAAATACGGTTTGACAAGTCAGACCGCAACTCCAGATCAAAGCATTGGAGCAATAACAATTGACGTTTCTAATGCGCCTGCGGGTTCTGTTGCAGGAAGAATTTTTGCCGGTTTGGGGATGGGCGTAACGGATACTCAAAGTTCAGATGGAGCAGACTTCACTATTCCATTGGTTGGCCTTGAAAAGAAAATGGAAGACATTGTATTGATCAACGTCCCGTTTTTTGATGGAAAGTTGTTCAGCGAGGTTTCACAATTCTTGACTCAATATAGTGGACTTATCCGCAACATGGCTTATGCTGCTGGGAGCCGAAAGCTTCCTTCTTCTGATGATATTGCGGCACCATTAGTTGATTTCAAAACAGGGACAACTGCGCTTGATGCAATGAATCAAGTGATGGAATTGACCGCGCATAATTATGTGATTCATAAGGACGGGCAAATATATTTCTATGCGCTTGCAACAGATGGTTTGCCGATTATTCTTGGACCAGACAGGTCAGGTGATTATCCAAACACAGAAGTGATCACGATTGACCGAAGTCCTGATTTTCAAGATTTGCGCAATGAACGTCTGATTCTGGGATTGCAAAAAATTGAACCATCCAGCCGTCAAGTTGTTGAAGGCGCTGAGTTGCCTATTTTTCCATTGATTCTTTGGTCGCGTGAATATGGAACGGACCCATATATTCCTTGGTCTAAGCCAATTGTGTATGGTGTTCCCGGCTACGTGACAGATGAAAAGCTTGAAGACATTGATACGCAAATTCAATCATTGACGAAGATTTACGAACTGACGGGACGCACTTCAATTCCCGGCGATTCTCGGATTATGCCCTATGATCGTTGGGGAAGTTACGTGATCGTTTCTGTATCGCACAATGTTGATTTGCAAGGAAAAACTTGGACAACTGATTTAGAATTCGCTTCAGGGAGATAAATTATGCTTCATAGAGGGCGAAGTAGCGCGAACAATTATTTCATAAAGCGTGGTGTTCAAAAAACGCAAGCTCAGTCTTCCGTTTCAAACCTGTTGAGTAAGCTTGGCCCAAATACGATAAATAAAATCAAAGACCAATTACAAAAACGTAAAGGAAACTATTTCATTGCTGGAAAATCCGTTGTTGGCGATGGTTCCGTTGCAGGCCCATGAGGTGAATTATGCCCTACAAACAAAAGACAGAATTCTTTGGAATCCCTTTTATCAGCAACGATGAAACGGTTTCTGAGGCTGAGGAAAAGAAAGCTGCCAATATAATAGAGAATCAACTTTTGGCGGCAACAAAAGGGGTGCGTTGCGCTGTTTTTGAAGATGGCCATTATCGTCTGGTAGATAACGTTGACGGCACTTATACGGTAATGCTTGTAGGTACAGGAGAACGTATCGCATTTGAAGGAATTGTCAACGGTGGTTATTGCTATTCCAAAAACCCCGTGTTGTGGGAAAAGCTTATCAAGGGAAAAACCTATCATCTGTACGTCAAATTCACTTCTGATTTGTATGCGGACGAACACGCTTTCAAACCGATAACAAAAGAAAACTTCCCCTATGGCGATAATGTATTCAACGTCTTGTATCTTGCAAAAATTGATTTGTCTGTTGATAAACCGGCTGTTGACGCTCATCCTAATGGGAAGGTTTACGGCACAGACATTGCTCATCATGCGAATGATAAAACAAACCCTCATGGGCGTGATTTGGTCCAAGACAACTTGGATGTTCAAAAAAGCTTCAAGTTTCAAGGCGCTGAGTTGTATAATGGTAAAGATGGTATTTTGGATAAGGTTGAAAAATTGTCGACCTTTTCGACGGAAGACGGTTTGCCTTTTATAACATCTGGCGGGACAACTGGCGTCAACGTAGGCGTAACTGGAAAAATTGTGTCTGTTGATGTAGTTGAAGCAATTTGGGAAGGGCAACCGCCTTCGTTTGAATTGGGTGAAATTGCAATCAAGATTGAAGGGCAGAACGCGACTATTTACAACAGTGGGAAAGCTGGAATTCCCTTGCACGTATCCGTTTGGTACAGGTAGAGAAAAATGGGCGACTTTCCTCACGTATCAAGACAACCTGAATCAGTCATTTACCGCGACAGAGATATTGTTGCTTATATTCCTGACGTTTTGAAAGAAGACATTGCTACCGCAATGGAAGTTTTCGACAAACAAAGTGGTACGAGTTTATACAAAGTAGCGGGTGGTAATAATCCCGAAGCGGGTCAACGAATCCTAATGTCAGGAAGAACGCTTACTAATGGGGTTCTTACGAATGGTTTGAGATGCGCTATTTATAAAACAGGAACTACCGCTACTGACGCAAAAGTTTTGCGGGAGATTATCAGCCCAAGAGTTACTTACAATCGGGATGCTAATATCGTTGTGATGTGGTTCTGGACGAATTTTGAATCTGAGGTTACGGAATATGACGATACAGAAGGGACTCTGTATTGGATTGATGAAGACGATTTTGATTCCAGTAAGACTGTTTACAGAGCACTGTGTTGTACGATTGGCCGTATTGAAAAGCGTTACATCACAGGAGGGGCGATAGATGGTTCGGGCGCGGCTGATGGTTCTGATTTGTTAACTGTCTTTGAAAAGCCAACGATTTTACAATTGCGCCCAACATCTACGGGCGGTGGTGTTCCTATTATTGACTTTACTGCTGGTGGTGATTCTGGATTGCTTTACCGAGCAGTAGCAGACCAATCAGGAAATACTATCCAAGTCAAAACGGTTGATGCTGTTGGCGCGGTTACTGGCGATACAATCGTTTTGCAAGTGGTAACTTAATGGCGCTCCCTATTGAAACTGACGCTTATATTCATGGTCTCGGTTTTGCAGCACCGGGACGGCTTTGGGGAGATATTGTTAGTGGTTCCAATGTAATTAACAATATCTCCCCTTTGAGTTGGATTCACACGGGCATGAAAGTATATGTTAACTCTGGAACTACGCGAAATTCAGCTTTCACAAAAGGTTCTCCTATTGTAACGGTGGACACCACTGCGTATTTTATTACTGGAATGCTGATCATTATTTCTGCTGTTCGGTTTAGATATACTGGTACAACAGTTATAGGTTCAAAGGAAGTTAATTTGGTTTCAAGTTTCAGAGCTATGACGAATATGGGTGTTGAAGGAACAGGGATACCGGCTGGCGCAGTTATGGAAACCTATGATGTGCCCGGTAAGAAATTTACAATGGATGTTGAAGCAACCGCAAGTGCTACTGGAGACATTTGGTTGTCTACGACTCTTAATCAAGGAATTCCGGCAGGGACGACTATTCTAAGTATCGACAGCCCGACTCAAATAACATTAAGCGAAAACGCCGTAGAATCAAGTCCTAATTTTTCAATTGGTTATTCTGCTCCTTCTACTTCTTATATTGGAATTCCTGAAGGCACACTAACTACATTGGTGACTCTCCCGAACACTGTTGAAATGAGTAAAAACGCAACAGAAACAGGAAGAGCCAACATTTCATTTGAAGGCGTTCCAAACATAGGCGCAATTGAAATGGTTGAACGCGTTAGTGACCTTCCGAAAATACATAGTGGAGATTTGGTTTACGAGATTCCAACTTTTGATGATGGTGGTTTTGGCTTTCGTGTTTTGCCGATGACGCTGAACGATCAATATGGATGGAAGGCGAAAGTAAAACCGCCATATTTTGAAGTTGTTAGCGGAAGCGGTGGAGGCCAGATTGAAAATTTTCTACCAACTTTTGGCGGAACTTATTGGCCTTATAACGTGTATACAAACGTCGTTCAGAATGGTGGCGGTGCTCTTCATATTGATTTTTATTCTGATATTGCAAGGACAAATCAATTAGGTCATACTGAAAGCTATCCTGCGTCGGGGATTGGTTCGCAAAATATAATAGCTGATTCTCAGGATATGGGAGGAAGCATTTCAGTAGATGCATTTGGCCCTGTTACTACTGATCTTGTTTTAAGGCCGCACAAAAAAGAAGCCGCAATTCGTGCGCCTAAACGATTTTCTGGAACTGCTAATTCTTCTTCATGGCACGCCGTTGGAAACGAAGCAAATTGTCAATATCAGTTTAATAGTTTAACTTGTTTTACTAAAATGTCAAAAGCTGCTATGATTCCGTTTTGTAATTGGACTACTCAAATACTTCCACAACTGTCTGCTGCGCCGTCTTTACTGAGAACCGCTCCCGGCGGCACGTTAACGATTAACGATGAAAATTGGGATTTCAAGTTAGCATATGTGAATGACTTTTGCTTTAATGGGACAGGGGGGCTTTTGTGCTATCGATGGGTTTCGGAACAAGGGTCGCTTATGCAGGTTGGCGTCATAATGGGTAGTATGCCATCAACTCGTTACGATGTTAAGGCGCAAATTGACGTTCAACCCATTGCAAGTTTTGGTGGTGGCCAATATGCTGTTGCTGGTGATGTGACTGTAGCAGATTTTACCGTTAAAGTAATGGAAGGATACAGCACAACAGGATATTGGTCGGGACCAGTAGCGGGCACTTTTTCGGCAGTATCTGGATTTACTGGAGAGATGAGCGTGGCAAGTACAACGGCGGGTCTTACTTTTGAACTTGATACGACTCCTTATGGTTCTGATCCTCGCTTTCTTGGGCTACCAGCAACGAATTGCTGGTATTCTGCGCCCGGCACTTGGTGTAATGATTTTTTGCAATGTTGGGGAGGTTATCGTTGGGAGTGGGGGCAAACTATTGACGTTGATTTTGCTTACAAGTATACTGAGTGAAAATGCAGCACATAACGTTTGAATGTACTAATTCTCGTCCTGAAGACGCTATCGCTTTGACTGCGGTTATGCGTGATGTTAATTATAGGTGCAAAGATTATTTTCGTTTCTCGGTTCTTTCGGAAGGCAAGAATTTGTTTCCAGAGATATTTGAAGGCAACCCAAATATTGCAGAGAAAGAATCAGAGACAACTATTATTCCTTTTGACGGTATTAAAGCAACCGATGACCGGCATCATTTTGACCAATTATCTAAACTTTTCTTTAAGTATACAATGGTGTCTTTCAGTATAGGCTTTTTTCATGGTGAGCTGTTTCTTACAGATGAAGAAAAAAGTAAGAGTCCGGTTGAAGGAAAATACTACGTCTTTGCTGTTGACAAAAATCATCAATGGAATCGTTGGAAAGACCTTCAAAACAAGAATGAAACAAGTCGTGTTGTTTTTATAGGGTTTGACAAAGTGAATATGGAAAACGTTTTGAATAAATCGGGCGAACTAACGCTTCGAGAAATTATTCAGCACGCCTATCATGCCGACGCGATAGTGACTACTTGTACATTTGTTCAAAGTGTTGCTGGTGCTTTTCAGAAACCTTGCGTCTATTTTGCGAAAGAGAATGAATCGCTTACATGGCGTCAATTCGCTTGCTGTCGAATGATTGATGGTTCGTCTGATATTGAACTGGTTGATAATTGTTTTCATTCTTTTGACAAACCGCCATCAGAAGGGCAACGAGAAACTCCAAAACCGTGCAAACACGCAAAAATGTTGGATGAACTTTGGCACGAGACGCGACCTTGCAAGGGGTGCAAAGTGAAGTGCGAAAACCCGAAATGTCCAACTGACACGTGGTATGCTTCTGGATGTAATCCAAAAAAATGTCGATTCTTTGAGGAAAACTAAAATGTCTGATCAAATATATGGCGACGGGCGTTACAGTGGTTCTTATCAATTGCGCAACGCTGCGCCTGATACAGAGTACGGAGTCCCCGAACAATTACTTTGTGACATGTATTGGCAAGACGAGATTGAATGCCTCATTGATCGTGTATGGGAGAAAAGCGCGATGGCTTACAAAAATCTTGATTTATACAAAGGCAACAACAAACAGTACGTTTGCTATGTGAAAGATCGCACCTTGACCGCAATTGACATTAGCAATGCGGTCTGTACTTTGACGGTGAAGCGTGAGAAATCCGATGTATCCCCGACGTTTCAGAAAAGCACTAACGTTCCGGGCGAAGGGGAAATTGGAGCAGCGAATAAGGGCGAGTTCTATTTTTACATTGTTCCCGCTGACACGACGTCGCTGGAAACACGGCAGTATGTGTTTGATATCAAAATTGCAATGCCAACTGCAACTCTTTACACCGTTGCCGAAGGTGTGATCTACATGAGAGAGCCTGTTAATCCGTGAATTTTGACAAAAAGAAAAATTTTTCTTCCAACAGTTGTATAATATGAAAATGAACCGCAGCGGATGAGGTCAGTTCATGAGCATGCTTTTGGCGCGAGATGGGATGCTGTGCGTCCTTGATTGCTATCATGAAAAAGACAAAGTAAAGAAAATCGGAGCAATTTGGCATCGGGACTCCAAGCTTTGGGTCATGCCTTTGACGCTTTCCAACGTCGAAGCAGCACTGGACGTGCTTGACGATCCAGCAATTGAATCAACTCTTGAAGAAGCTCTTACGGCGCAACAAAAAAAAGAAGACCGCCTTTATCAGATTGCAAGGCTTTCTAAAACCGACGAGCCTGTTCGGTTACGAATTCCCGGTTTGAAAATCCCTTTGTATAATTATCAAAAACTTGGCGTCATGTTTGCCATGACTAATGGTGATGGCGTTTTGATTGCTGACGAAATGGGGCTTGGAAAAACTCCTACTTCTATTGCTGCAACACTTTTCAGGAAAAATCGCAACAATTGTAAACGTTGTCTGATAGTAGTTCCTGCTGCTGTGAAATGGAACTGGCCCATTGAGATTGAGAAATTTTCTGAGGAACCTTACGTTGTAATTGACGGGTTGCCCGATAGTCGCGTGAAACAATGGCTCGGAAAATTGATTTGTTTGCGGCAAAGTAGCGGCAATTACAAGTATCGTTCTGGCGAGCCATTTTTCTATGTTGTTAATTACGAATTGCTGACGCAGGATTTATTTGGCGGAAAGAACATCGAAGTCAAAGCAGACGATAGCGTAGCAACGGCGCAACGGAAAATAAAGCAAATCAATAAAGCGAAAGAGAGAGAAGGGAAGCTTTCCTCTGCTCGCGAACGGGTTTGGGGTTGTATGATTGTTGATGAAATTCACTATGCGAAAAATCATAACAGCAAGAGAACAAGAAACCTCAAAAAAATGAAGTCCGTTTTTCGTTTGGGGTTGACTGGTACGCCTTTGGATGGGAAGCTTGAAGAACTACACAGCGTCATGCAATTCATAAAACCCGGTTTGTTCACGGGCAAAACGAGATTTCTTCAAAGGCACGCCGATTTTGATTTTTGGGGACGCGTGACGCGGTATAAAAGGATAGATGAGGTCCGGGAAAAAATAAAGCCGTTTTTTATTCGCCGTTTGAAAAAAGATGTAATGAAAGACCTCCCCGACAAGACTTATCAAAACCGCTATATTGAGTTCAATCCTCAAGAAAGAAAAATCTATGAATCCATTGCTGATCGCAAACATCCCGTAACGGAAGATTCTGAAGCGATGGTAAAGGTTATCCGTTGTAAGCAGTTTTGCGATCATCCTTCCTTGGTTGGTGAAATCTGCAAATCTTCAAAGATGGACATGTTTATTGAAATCGTCTCTGAATTGATTCGCTACAATGGCGAAAAGGTAATCATATTTTCGCAATACAAGAAGATGCTTGACATTATCGACGAAGAGTTGAAAAAACAAAAGTTCACGTTTCTCCGTATCGACGGGGATACGAAACCGAAAATTCGAGCAAGTTATCAAGCGGAATTCAACAACAATCCAAAGATCGACGCAATTATCGGTACTGAGGCAATGAGTACGGGTTTGAATTTGCAGGGCGCAACGTATGTTATCAACTATGATGATAATTGGGCACCAGCGATTATGCGTCAACGTGAAGACCGCGCCCATCGGGATGGACAAAAGAATGCAGTGACTGTGATTAACTTTATCTGTCGCGATACAATTGAAGAACGCATTCGTGACGTTCTGTTTAGTAAAGAATCCGTGTCTTCCGAGACATTGGGCGATGAAACAGATGAGATGGTATTGAAACGACTCGGCCCGCAAGACATGGCCAAGCTGGTCTAAATCCCATCCCTATTTAACTCCTTCCTTGAGGTAATCATGTCTTTTGAAACCATGTCTATTGAGCGTCATCTTCTGAAATTGTTGCTTACGGATATTATGGTCACGCGGCCTTTTATCCTGAATGTAAAAGAGATTTGGTTTTTCGGTTACAGGAAAATCATCTTCAAAATGGCCTTGGAAATGTTCCGAGGCTCTGGAACAATTCTTACGCAAGACTTGTTCGAAGCTGAAATTGATAAACTTTATCCCGGTACGACCAAAAAAGAAATGCGGGAAAAGCTTGTTACTGAATGGACGCTGATCAAACAATGCGACGTACAAGAAGAAGTCAAAGCATTGATTGAAAAGCTTGAAGAAAAGGAATGCATCGGTAGCGTCAGTTTGATTTGCGAAGAAACACTTGGAAGGATTCAAAAAGGCGACATCAAAGGTGCCGTCCATCTTTTGAAAAAAGAGTCGATTCAACTAAATATTGAAAGTCAAACGGACCAACCTATGGTTCAAGTGACTGAAGTTAAGGATATTGATCAACGGATTCATGATCAAAAAGCAAACCCCGCTAAATATGGCGGAATCAAAACTGGTTTTCAAACGTTTGATAAACTCACGGGTGGTTTATTTCCTGCGGAAATGACTTTGATCGCAGCGTTATCAGGCGTCGGTAAGTCAACGATTTTGAAACAGATTGGGTACAATATTGTCATTGGAAATCAGACAGCGAAAAACCCGTATGATCGGTATCCCGGTAAAAACGTCTTACACATAACAAACGAAGAGCACCGTGATCAGGTCCGTTTGAAGTATCATGCATTGTTTTCCAATATTGACTATTTCCGTTTCAAAAATGCAACCATTGACCCCGCTGGATTGAAGCAATGGAAAGCGATCATGAAAGAATTGGAACGTGATTGCTACGGACGGTTGTTTATTAAAGATATTGGACAACATTCAACCGTTGCGGAAATTCATAGGGCTTACGCAGAGTTGGAGCAGATTGGTTTCAAAATTCACGTGATTATTCTTGACTACATGGATCACATGTCGCCAATGCAAAAAGCGTTTAGTGAAAATGATGAACAAGCAAAAGTGGCAAAAGATTGCAAGGGGATGTGCGTTGAATTCAATCTTCCTTTGGTTACAGCTACTCAAGCTGCAACAAGTGTTGCTAAAAAAGAAGAAAAAGGGCACCGATTCGGGCGGCAAGACGTGTATGGTTCAAAGCGTCGAGTTCACGCAAGTAACACGTTTATTGGAATCATGCAAAAGCGTTTTGATGACACGCAGATTGCGAACAAAGATGGAAGCGGTGGCGATAGAGAGGATATTGACGCTTGTGATAGGCTTTTGCTTGCGGAAGTTTGTAAGAACCGAGACAACAGGAATTTTGTCTTCAAAATTCGGCATTGCGTAAAAACAGGTCGCGTAGTACAAGAGGATTGGAAAGGCGACGATGATACTGGGAAAACTGGGCCTATCAGTGCCGACAAAGTTAAGCAAGAACTTGAGAAAGCGTACGAAGAAGGCAGTTTGAAAATAACGGATGAAGAAAAATCCGTCAAAAAACCCGATGAAGAAAAGCAATCGGAAGAAGTTCAAAAACGGCCCAAAACGGTTGATCAACCACCACCTGAAGAGAAACCTTCAGAAAAGCCTGAAGAGTTAAACAAAACACCCTCAAACGGGAGCGAGACGACATCAAAAGGTCTCTTTAACCTTGTTAAATCCATCCGTGACAAACGTAAGAAAAAAGAAGAATGATTCCTGAATACATCAGCATTGCTTTTCCGCACTTCAAAGGAAAAGAATTGCAAATCATTTACGCCATAAGCAAGCTTATGGAAAATGGTTGTTGCAGTCTTCCTGTGCCGGATATTGCTTACAAAGCTGGAGTGAGGCGAAAAACAGCAACAACATTGATCAAAAATCTTGAAATTTTGAAAGTCCTCGTTGTCGACAGGATTCCCGGAAAAGCTCCTGTGATTTGTTTCGGGGATGCGCAAAGTATTAAACAGCAATGCGATGGACATATCAACGACTTACTTGAAAAACGCCGCAATCAAACAAAAATCGCACGAGAAGTCAAGGTAGGGTCGTTCAACAACCTGAGTCGTTCAACAACCGGGGTCGTTCAACGACCTGACCCTCCCTTAATTATAGATAAAGAGAATAAAGAAGTAGATAAGAAAGAAAAGAAAGAAGAAAAGAGAAGAAGAGGAAGAGTAAAAGAAAAGAATGGAAAACCTTCAAAACAACAAAAATCCTCCTCTTTTTCTGCTGCTTCTCAAACACCGTCAGTTTCAGAACAATCCATGTGCGAAGCAGTTTTTGAGATTTATTCGCAACAAGATTGGTCTGTTCAAAAAACATGGCATCCAAGGTTTAGCAAAAAGGAAAAAATCCGTCGTCATTGTCAAATCCTTTACGAGCAGGATTGCGCCGACGAATATTTCAGTTGGATTCACTTCAAACTCGTACAGATTGAAGAAGAGACAGGAAAAAAATACAGTCGTTATTTCGCCACGACGTTGGCTGAGGCTTGGTTTAATGATTTTTTTGATTAAGTTTTTGTAAAACCTTTCAAGCGAGTTGTACAATTATAAAAGGTCTTGTGTTTTGTGTGCCGCAATTTTTGCAAGGAGGGTTTGGGATGAATTCAGCGCTTAAAAAAGCAATGAGGCAAAATAGCAATTCTTCTAACAAGTCAAACAGTCACGTCTTGATACGCCACGTTAGCGTCGGAGACAGCTTTTCAGGAGTTTATTTCGTTCAAGACGCGTTTGAACGTGTTGCCCGGAACGGCAACATCTACAGCGATTGGACGTTGCGTGACCGTTCTGGAGAGTCGTTTGTGCGGCATTGGGGTCCGACAAATGGGATGAAACGCAATAATTGGATTGAAATTATCGCAACAGTTGAAGAGTATAGGGGAAAGCTTCAAATCATTGCGCAAGAAATTAAAGAAGCAGACGTTCCTTCTGAAGCGCAGATGAATGAGAATTATCTAATTCAAAGCGAATCCAAAGAGCAAGATTCAGAAGCGTTTGCTTTGTACCGTGATCGTGTTGATAAAATTTGCGACGAAATTGACGATCAAACTTGTAGGTTGATTTTGGACTCTGTTTTTTCGGACGCGGTTGAAGCTCACTTCAAAAAAGCACCAGCAAGCGATAAGCCGTTTTACGGAATGGATGGTGGCTTGTTGAAGCATACGATAAAAACGGCTTACGCGGTTGCGGGGTTTTCCAAACAGTACGGATTTTCTTCGAAAGAAAGTTGTCTTGCTGTAACTGCTGCATTGCTTCATCGCGTTGGTGCGTTGGACGCTTTCAGAATCGAAGGTTGTCAACCAGCAATGACCGTTTTTGGAAAGCTTTATGGTATTGTGGAATTAAGCTTACGGCACGTGATAAAAGCGGCTGAGTTGGTACAAAGCAAGGAAGGCTTCAAAAGCGAAACCGCACAACGTGTGATTCATGCGATAAAAGCTCAAGAAGGGCAAGCGATTCTTCCAATGACGAAAGAGGCGATTCTTTTATCAGAAGCCGTGAACATGGATATCAAGCTTGTCAATGCGATCGAGTTTATTGACAACGACTTGAATTCGGACGATGAATTCACGGCATTTGATCCAATCAGCAAGCGCCAATTCTTCAAAGGCAGCGACGCGTGAATGCGTTGCGTGAAACGTGCGTATTTTTCTCAGAAAGTTCCAACAAAGTTCACGGCAAACGCTGCCGGTGCGGTTAAGGTTAATAAAGGTTCGGTGATTTGGAAAGCATTCGCGACAAGCTTTCGTTTGGTGATATTTCTTGGCTCATGCCCAAGATAGACGTTCAGCTTGTTTTGGAGCGGCTCAACGTTCGGTTGCTTCCTAATCGCATGGGAAATCAAATCTACGGGTGGTGTCCTGATCATTATATCCACGTTAAAAGGAATCCGAGCCATCCGAAATGGACGATTAACGTCGAAACGGGCCAGACGATGTGTTTTACGGAGGGAAGAGGAAGTAATCTGGTTTGGATCGTTTCAAGGTTGAGAAAGTGCTCTCCCAAAGAAGCCGTCGATTGGATGCTGGGAGATAGCAAAGGGATTTCTAACATGGAAATTGCCAGCTTGAAAAAGCAATTCAAAAAGTTGCGGAGAAAGAAGGCGGCAAGCAAAGGGAAAGCTACCAACCAAGCGGTGGAGAGCGTCAAACGGTGGTTGAGAACGGAGACGATGGTGCAAAGTGGATATGAGTATTTTATGCGACCTCCGGGGAAAAAGCCCACGTTGATCGAGAAAGAAACTGTTGACCGCTATCGTTGCGTGCAATTACGTTCTGGGTATTACGCCAACCGGGTTGTTATTCCGTTCTTCTCGAAGAAGACGCTAATCGGTTTTGAGGCCGTTGATGTTCTCGGAAAGAAAGAATGGCTTCGACGCCATCCGACGCTTGAAGAGAACCAATATAAGAAGGTTCTCTACTCAAAAGGGTTCAAACGTAGCGAGTATCTTTTTGGATTGGATGAAATTCAGAGTCAAGAAATAGTCGCCCTGACCGAAGGCGCACGTGAAGTCATGAAATTACGGCAATTGGGATATCCGGCGGTTGCAATTTTAGGCGCAAGCGTCAGCCAGAAGCAAATTATGCTTTTGGCAGAAGCCAACCCCAAAAGCTTAATTTTGCTATTCGACGGTGATGATGCGGGTTACGAAATTCAGCGCAAGGTTTTCAAGCAAATGAGTGAGTTTTTTGAAACGCATAAAGGGACGGTTCGGCGTGGTTACGACCCCAAAACGCTACCGCCCGAAGAGGTCAAAAAATTATTTGGAAAGTTTGGATTTTTCTCTTGACTTCGAGAGAAAACACGCTATAATTAAAGAGCTTAAAATTGTGTGTTCTATGTTTTGTGTTTTGCGTTGTGTGGCCGGTAATCGGTTCTTTTTACAAAGGGCGCTCCCATGTCTGAAGTAATCACTTCTGAACGTAACTTCAAACAGGTTTTGAAAGAGGACGAGATTTGTGATAGCCCATATACTCGTGAAGGGCTTGCCGTGCTCATTGCGGAAGGCGAAGCAAACGAGTTTGAGAAACAGCTTTTCCACGACTCCATTGTCCGCGCCATTTACACCATCGTTTTTCGCTACGGCGAATGCGATACGCGCGTGCCGGTGGAAGAGCTTGCGAACGACGCAGAATTGGCGTTGTGGAAGAACCTGCCTTTCTTCAAAAAGGAAAAAGGCGTCAAGTTTATCACGTGGATGTGGCGTGTGGTTCGGAATCATGTGTTCAATCACCGCAAGCGGGTGACCCGTTATAGAACGAATCAGAAAATTACGACCAACATGTCTTCAGAGGAAAGCGAGTTTATCACGACTCGCGCTTGCGACGAAAGTCTTTCAAACGCAGACAAGTCGTGGCAGATGAAAAACGCCATGCAGTTGCTTTTTGATGCTTACCCGGAAAAGCAGAAAATGCTGCTCGCTCTTTTTGGCGATCCGTTTTCTGAAAACTTTTCAGGAAAGAAGCCGAACTTTGTCCGCGTGGCGAAAAAGTTGAAAACGAAAATGAACGATGTTCGGCGCTTTTGCAATCACGTTGCGTATCCGTTCTTGAAAAAGCACTTGGACGATCTGTTATAGAGGGGCAAGCCGTGGCGAGTAAAAAATTTGGCAAGGAGATGAAGCATCTTGAGGACAATATGAAAATGGGTGCATGCTATCGCCATTTTAGAAGCGATTCGGCAAACTGCAAAAACTGTCTCGCAAAATTGCTTTGCAGAAGCGCGACAGCGACGGCGGTTGGCGTTATGGAAGAGCAGAGTTTTGAAGAGATTTTGATTGAAGAATTGAAAGAGAAATTTCAATTCGCAAGGTCAAAACAAGGAGAAAGCTGCAACTGTTACTGGTTTGAGTTTGGCCCAATCCCCATTCAAATTTGGATCGCGAAGTCAGGTAATATGAAAATAAGGATTGGTTACGAAAACAACAACAAGGTTTATGAAACGAAGAAAGACAGCGTTGAAGAAATAGATAGTTTCGTCAAACAATTGATGGATGATTCCAAAGAGTTTGGGACGGCTCATGCAAACAAGGGAATATGAGTATTTCGAGTTTCCTTTTAACAACTTCAACAAAGCGCAAGCCGCTGCCATTCCGCACATCCCAACCGAAACAAACCTCGTGATTTCATTCCCTACCGCTACTGGCAAAACTGCGCTGGCCGAAGCAGCTTTCGGTTTTCATTTCAAAACATCCCCAAATTCAAAATGTGTCTATGTGTCGCCGTATCGTTCCTTGAGCATGCAGCAATACAATGCATGGAAAGAGAACGCGCAGTTTTCCAAACATGGAATCGTTTTAAGCATAGGTGATCGTTTTGCGTGTAAAGAGGATTTCGATTCAAACCGTTTGATTATCTTGACTACAGAATCATTTGACTCGAAGACGAGGAATCAAAGCCAACATAAATGGTTAAAAGAAATTACTTGTATAGTTTTTGACGAAGCGCATTTATTGGGGACAAAAGGGCGTGGCGACAACGTAGAAGTTTCATTGGTGCGTTTTACAAAGCTGAACCCAAAAGCAAGAATTATTTTGCTGTCCGCGACAATGGAAAATGCAGGAGAATTATCGTCGTGGTTGAAAAGTTTGAACAAAAAGACGACGTTGAAAATCGTAAGCACGTGGCGTCCATCAAAAATCGTAACACGCTTTTACACGTTCGATGATGAAAAGACTTGGGAAAAGAAAATTGAGTTAGCAAAGCAGCTTGCAACAACTCCACGTGGTGAAAAAATAGTCGTTTTTGTTCATAGTAAAAAGCTTGGGAAAGAAATTACGAAGGCAGTTAGAAAAAAGGGTTTCATTTGCGAATTTCATAATGCAAATTTATCGCACTCAAGGCGAAAAGCAATTGAAGAAGCATTCGACAATGTCCGTTCGGGGTTGGACATCCTTGTGAGTACATCAACATTGTCAAGTGGAGTGAATTTAGGATGAACAAGGCGGAACGTCTCACAGAATTGCAACAGAAGTGCTATGCTTGTAAGAAGTGTGCCATTGGCGGGCAAGACGTTGATGGTCATTTGAGCAACGTGTGGTCTAATATGAGCATGAAAGCTCAAATCATGGTAATAGGGCAGAATCCCGGTTACGTTGAAGTAGAACGTGGAAAACCTTTTGTCGGGCCGTCGGGTGAATTTTTTGATAAGGCAATTGAAGAAGTTTTAGGAATTGATAGAACGCATTTTTACATTACGAATACGTGCCACTGCTATACGGCAAAAAACCGCAAGCCAAGCAATGTCGAAATTGAAAATTGTTGCGAATTTTTAGACGCTGAAATCGAAGCCGTAAACCCAAAAATCATCGTGACCTTGGGAGCGCCATCGTTGGAGCAGGTGACTGGGCGAAAAGGAATAATGAAACTTCATGGTCAAAAGATAATTTCATTACGATACAAAAAGAACGTTTTGCCCCTATTGCATCCAAGCCCAAGAAATATGAACAAGCCTGAATTGAAAGTGAAATTTTATCAAGACTTAGAAGTCCTCAAAGAATATCTCAATGGCAGATAGAATTGTTATTGTAGACATCTGGCGTGGCCGAGAGCGCGTTTCAACGGCAGAAATTTTGCAGATGGCAGGCCGGTGTGCCCGGCAACCAAACCAAATAGGTCATGTTGATATCATTATTAACGAAGATGACGTACAAACGTTGAAAGATGAAATGCAGGACGCAGATCATCTTCGAGTTGATTCTGTTCTGTACGATGCAGAAACGCTTGCTTTTCATCTCGTTTCTGAAATTAGCAGCGGGGAGATAAGGACGCTTTCAGAGGCAAAAAGATGGTACGGAAAAAGTTTCGCGGCGTTTACGGGGTTTTCTTGTGAAGTGGAGCAAGCAGTTGACTTGCTTTCTGAAGAATGGGAGACAATAACGCGCCGGGGCGATTTTCTTTTTCCTACAGATTTGGCGCATATCGCGAGTCGTTTTTATTTTCATCCAGCAGACATTTACTATTGGCGGGAAAATTTTTTTGAGCTTTTTGAAAGTGAACTTCAAAAAAATGATCCAGCAATTGCTTGGGCGCTATCTAATGTCGCGAGAGAGCGAAAAAGGGGCAATCTGTACGGTTGTTGGGAGTTGATAGAAGAATACAAAGACCAAGTGTCTTCACTTGGCTTAGACTGTTCAAAAACGATTGCTGGTGGCTTGGTTTGGTGGAGTCTTTTAGGAGGGCCGTCAACAAGCAAACTGTCCAGTCAAAAGAAAGAAGCAAAAGAGGATTTCGGGCGCATTTATGGTGCGCTCTTAAAGATCAACGAATGCTCGGGATGGGACAAACGGAAGTTTTTTGAGGATTTGAGAGTACGGATAGCATACAAAATCCCTGATGAACTTGTAAACTTGTGTAAACTTGAAGGAATTGGAAAAAGTGTTGCGTTTGAGTTGTATAATTTAGGAGTGGAAAACGCGGAAGGAATTCGTGAAAACTGGGACGCAATTGAAACGTTTGGAACTGACGAACTGATAGAAAAATTGAGACACTTGTCTTATGGCTAAAGATTTTTGGTTTACAGAGCGGGCAGTCAAAGCTTTCACACAAGCGGCTGATAATGGAGAGCTATCTCCTCGTCACGTTCGTGATGTAATCCGTTACAAGACTCTCAATATTGATGAGACATTGTTCGAGCCTTACTTGAAGTCAAGCAATGATTGGGTACGCAGGTGTACTGCGCAAGTGCTTGGAGAAATTGGCAGTAATCTAAAGCCATTAATTGAAGCCGCAAAGATAGAGCAGAACAAAAGCACGCTGATAGAAATATTAAAACAATTGATGAAAAGCCGCGAAGGACTTGAAGAGTTAGTTTATTTGCTTGAGTCGAAAGATACGGCAATCAAAGAGCAGGCAATTGGTATGTTCAGACGTGCTGGTCGTTCAGATTGTTTAATGACGTTGCTTTTTGATGACGATGATTCGATGGTAAGCCGTATCAAGCGGTATATGGACGAAGCAAATAAATGATTTCACGGCACGGTATTTCTTCGACACGAGAAGCAAGGTACAAGCGATTTCACTTGTGGCTCGTAGAAATGTCAACGCTGTATGGGGTTGTTGATGATCCAGAGTTGAGAGATGTTATACATATTTTGCTTGAAAAACTTGAGAACAGAATAAGCGCAAATAAAGAACAAGAAGAAGGAAAGCGCAAGAAAAAAGTACGCAGTTTCTTTGCAATCTTCAAACAAAAATATCTTCAATTAACAGATTTGGAATATTTTGGAGGATTCAAAGCAACAGAAGCAAAAATCATTGAAGGTTTGATAGGAAAACTGGAGCAAAATGGCGCAACGATGGAAGAGTATCTCAAGTGGTTGTTTGACGAGTTTTATATCAACAAAGAACAACTGTCTCCAAACATTCCTTTGTCCGTAAGTAATAGTGTCTTGCAAGAGTTCATGTATAAAAACGCGGCAAAGCTCAAAAATAGGAAACAGGCAAAAGAAGCCATAGAAGAGGAAGAATTGCTTTTGAGAAGGGCAGGCGTTCTCATACGGTCAAGCAAGGACGAAGGCTTTAAGCAAGAAGTGGTTACGCTATTGAAGCATTATCAAAAATCCGAATGCAATTTGCCAGAGTTTCGGTTAGAGCTTAAAAAATTATCAGAAAAGTTTGAAAAACTTAAAAGCCAAAGTGTATAATTGAAAAGCATGAGTTTTGTTGTTGGTCGTTTGTACTTTGTAATAAGGGTTGAGCGATGAAAACAAATTTGAGCGAGACTGTAGAAAAGGTAGGAAATGCATGCGAGGAAGCAGGGAAAAGCACCATTCTTGGCATTTCTCTTGAAAACCCATCTCCACGCCTGTTAGACGTCCGCGACGGAAGTTTTGACGAGCACGTTGCAATGCAACCAGCGGCAATTGCGTATTTCGGCGTGCTCAAAAAGGAAGCATTGAGGCAACATGACTCAATGAAACACGCTTACGAGCGTTGGCAGAAAAAGAAATTTCAAGAAGCAAGAAAAGCTTTGGAAGGCGCAAGTCAACCGGGTCAAAAAAAGGCCACTATATCTGATATTGAAGCATTCGTAATCATTAACAATGAGAGAAAAATTGAAGAGTGGGAAACCAATTTGTCCTATTTGCAGGAACAGGTGGATACGTTGGATTCATGGTACGAAGCGTGGCGGCAAAAATCATTTAGTCTTCGCGAACATGGCCAAACAGTTTCGGATGAACGCAAGACACAACCATATTTGTTCGGCAAGAAAGAAGAAACAGATGGAACTCCAGCTAAAAGAAAACATCAATCTACTATTGATAGGGTTAGACAGATGAAGAAAAATAAAAATGGAAAGGGGGATAAGTAGTTTGTCGTGTGTAGTTTGTTTATTCATTTTGAAAGGAGATTGTCATGGGCGATAGCGTTTTAGACAAGGTAAAGAAGTTTCGAGAAAGTCGGCCAAAGGGTCAGAATTTCAAAAAGCAAAGGGACATTTTCTTCAAGTTTGAAGATGGCGACAACATCATTCGTCTGGTGGGAGAATTCTTGGAAGTAAAGACGCATTTTATTTCTCCAAACCATCAACGGGGTGATCGTGGCCTTTGCATTTCGGAAGCGTTCAAAGGAGAAGGCAGATTGCCAAAAATGATCAATTGCCCGAATTGGGACATTGAAAATGAAAAGGCAAAAGAGGAGAAAACGTGCCCTATTTGCAAGCTTTGGCGCGTTGCGAAAAACGCGCTCAAAGAAGCAGGACAAGAAATTGAACCGCAGGACAAGCAGTTTCTTGAAAACCTTGTAAGCGACGCAAGCGTTACCACGGCGTTGAAGTGGAACGTTATTGATCGTCGAAGCCCCAACGTTACAGAAGTTGATGATGCTGGCGTTGAAAAACAGGTTTTGGGGTACAAGGTTGCGAACATAGGAATGGAAGCGTGGAACGATGTTGACGGGATTTTCAAGCAGCTAAAAGTTGATATTAGTGACGCTAAAGAAGGCGTTGATATCAATATTATCAAAGGACACAACGGCGCTCGTGTTTGCTATTCTGCTGTTGCCGTTACACAGGGAATGAGCGTGAAACAAACGCCATTGACTGATGAAGAAAAGAAAATGACGCTTCATGACTTGCGTCGCATCGCGGGTCGCATGGTTGAACCTCAAAAAATCGTTGACGGTTTACATGATGACTTGCGGGAAATTCTTGAAAGCGCAGAGGGAGAGACAACGCCTTCAAGCGAAGAAGCTCCCGCAAGTGAAAGCGCGGTTACGAGCGAACCAGAATCTCAGGAAGAAAGTACGCCGGAAGAAGAGAAAGAAAAGCCGGAGAAAAAGAGAATGCCGCCGCTGAGTGAAGGTTTTGGCGATGACTTTTCCGACGATAAAGAAAAGGACAAAGAAAAGCCGACTTGGGATTGTTTTGGAACGGTTGATGATCCAAGCCACGACGAGTGCGCAAAGTGTGACAGCCTTGCGGATTGCATCATTGAAGCAAAGAAACGCGCAAGCAAGGAATAAGGAAAACTGGGAAGGCTCAGTTTCTGAGCCTTCCCTTTTATTTATGGGAGGAAGGGATGGCTAAGGACAAGGATAAAAAGCGTGATAAAAAGCGCAGAGAACGCATCAAAAAACTTAAAGGCATCTGTGATAGTATCAACGGTGGTGATTTTGGGGGTGATAACAAAGACGCTGTTTTGTTCTTTGGCGACGAAGATATTGAATCTGGAATTGAGTGGCTCCCCACGGGCGCAAAGACGTTGGATTGGGCTTTGGGCGGTGGTTGGCCTATGGGCCGCGTTTGTGCAGTATACGGACCCGAGAGCGGTGGGAAATCGACCCTGTGTCTTCATGCAATTGCGGAGTTTCAAAAGAAATATACAGAGGATGAAGTCGCGATTGTTGATACTGAGTTCAGCTTTGACGTGGACTATGCAAAGAACCTTGGCGTAGATGTCGAGTTGCTTATGATTCACCAACCAGAGTCGGGCAATCAGGCGATGAACGTAATTGATGAATTGATCGATAAAGGCACACGTCTGATTATTGTCGATAGTGTTGCAGCAATGACAACCGAAGCCGAATTGGAAGGTGATTATGGGGCTGCTCATGTCGCAACACAAGCACGGTTGATGTCGCAAAGTTTGAAACGATTGGTTGGAAAAGTAAACAGGTCAAAAAGTTTGATTTTATTTACAAATCAGGTGCGAGAAAAGATTGGAGTCAAATGGGGGAAGAAAACGACAGAACCGGGCGGTCGTGCTTTGAAGTTTTACTCTTCTTGCCGCGTTGAGATTGTCGCAATTGGGAAAGACAAAGAAGGCGAAGAAGTAGTTTCAAACCGCATCAAGGCGACAGTAACAAAAAACAAAGTTGCGCCACCATTCCGCGTTGCCCAATTTGTAATAACGTTTGGACACGGGATTGATCAAATCGCTGCAATTCTTGACGATGCTATTAACAAGAAGATTGTTGTTAAAAAGGGAGCGTGGTTCAGCCTTGGAAAAGGCGGGAAACCGCTTGGTCAAGGGCGAGGCAAGGTGCTTGACTTGATGCGTGCAGATGAAAACATTTTGAAAGAAATAGTAGAAAAGGCCGCAGCTACAGAAGCCCCAAAAGAAAAGACAGAAGAAACTGATTCAGAGCAGCCAGAGAAAAAAGCCCGGAAGCTTCCTACAGTCCCTTTTGATGATGAAAGTAATGATGATGAAGGAGAAGTCACCGTGGAGCCAGTTGAATGAATCTACTTTTGATTGATGGAAATAATCTTGCCTTTCGAGTTCATTGGACGCACAAAAAACTAACATCAAAAGGCGTCCCAGTTTCTTTGCTCTATGGATTTTTCAGAAGCTTGGTTGCTTTGCGGAAAAAGTTTCCAAACTATTTTCCTGTTGTAGCTTGGGATGGCGGATATGATCGGCGGTTAGCTGAATCAAAAATAGCAGTTGAAGAAGGTTTGATCCCTTCCGAATACAAGGCCAATCGAAAACGGGAACCAGACGAAGCACTGCCGCCGGATATTCAATGTATGTTTGAACAGCTGCCCGTGCTGAAGGAAGGTTTGAAATTTGCACGAGTAATGCAGGTTACGAGGAAAGGCGTTGAAGCCGATGATATTATTTATACGTACGCAAAATACAATGATGAAAACGGCGGACTGAATGTTATTGTGACTTCTGATCAAGATTACTATCAAGTGCTTTCTGAAAACACTCACGTCTATGACGCAATGAAAACTAATTATTGGACGCGCAAGGTTTTCATTGAAAACTTTGGATTTGAACCAGCGCTTTGGGTTGACGTAGGGGCGCTTGCTGGCGACAGTTCTGATAACATTCACGGAGTGCCCGGCGTTGGGGAAAAGTGGGCTGTAAAGTTTGTGAAGGAATATGGAGATGTTGATTGCGTCTTAAGTGGTTTGAGTTGCAAAGAGAAGCGCAAGAAAAAAGAACAGGCCGTTTTGGACAACGAAAAACGGTTGCGCGTTGCTCGGTCGTTGAAGAAAATGGATAAGATTGACGCGTTACCGGGTTTGAAATGTGCGCCACGGAAAGCTGAGCCGTTGCTTCAATGGTTTGATCAATTCAGGTTTGAAACGTTGAAGCCTGATGCGTGGAGATTACTATGACGGATGTTCGTTTAGGTATCATCGGGTCAGCAGGAACGGGTAAGTCAGGGCTTGGTTTGAGCGTTGCAAAAAAGTTGGATATTCAATTTCTTGCAGCAAAAGACATTACACGCCCTATTCTTGAGAAAAAAGGTTATGATTGGTCCAGTGAAATTTTTGTCGAAAAATTCTTAGCTTTGGAAGTATGTCAAAAGGAAATCCTTGCAAAGACAGTAGAGACACAAAGCGAGTATTCGTCGTTTGTTACAGATAGAACAAGTATCGACCTTGCAGCATACGCAATTCTTGAATTGCAAAAAGAAGTCGAGATAGTAGACGAGATAATTAACGCATGTCGTTCTCACGCAAATACTTACACACATTTGATTTTTTGTCCGTGGGGGATTGTACCAATTGAAGACAATAAAGTAAGGACTATAAATCCGTGGTATCAGTTTGCAGTACATAGCGTTATGATGGGAATCTTGATGGAATGGGACGTCCCTTTCAAGATTGTAAGCGGGACAGGGACCAGCCGCATCGATGATGTTTTGAGTTACGTCTCTTAACTTAATACAATAATTTTTTTATATTTGCCTTTTTATAGAGACATTCTGTAAAAGGGTTTTTTTATGTATTCGACGAACGCTAAAGGAGATTGAGAAATGGATCGTATAAAGCTGGCTCGCGAGCTTGTCAAAATTGCAAAGCGACTTGTGTCTATTCCGATGGCCGTCGTTGATGCGAATCCATCTCAACTCAGAAGCATTCGTGACAAGATTCAAAGCGCGTTTCATTTGGGATCAGCAAAAATAGTTGATGAGTGGTATGGAACCGTCGTGAGTGAAAGAAACGTTAAAGAGCAGCGTGGTGTTTTGAAAAAAGGACCAGACCATAACAAGTACTATTACGTAGTTGTTTTTGACGATATGGAAAGAAGCGAGCACTACGTCACAGCCGCAAGTTGGGGGCGTATTGGAAAGAAATACATCTCCGGACAACATCGTCAATCAATTCTGTATAAAGGCCCAGACAAACGTGACGCAATTGCTGCGGCAAATAAAAAGATTAACGCCAAGAGAAAATACAAAAAGACCAAGTTTATGCCTTGGGGTTTTTAATGCGGCGAAGATTATTACAACCATTGCGAATGCAACGCGATTATGGTCTGCCGGAAGACGCAGATGAAGATGATGTTTTGTGCAACACTTTGGATGCAGAAATTCATCAGAAAATTGCAGACCCAAAGCATGAAACGAGAATTGCGAAATCTGTTTTTGAATCCTTTTTCTCAGAACGGATTGTAAAGACAAAACGCGAGGTTAGGATTATAGCTGGAAAAGGAAAGAACATCAAGGAAGCTTTTTACAACGCTCTCGCAAACGACGAGGACGAATACGGAATCGATGGCGGCTGGAACGCTATCCAAAGAGTCTTCCAAACTAAAAAGCGGATTGGCAAATGGATGTTCAAAGTAGAATTTGAATGAGGTATTACGATGTCAAGAAGGATGAGAGCGCAGTGGGAAAAGAAGCCAGAGGGTTGGAATAAAGAAAGCATGAAAAAGTATTGGGAAACCCTTACGGGCGATGTAAAGCACAAAGTTACAAAGTGTATCAAGAAAATAGAAGAATCGGATTCAGGAATTACTGATGCCGGTGCATTTTGTGCTTCTCTTGCGGATAAGATTGAGGGAACGGCTTGGCGTCATGAACCCCGCAAAAAAAGGACGAAAAAAGCCATGGAAAAAACAGCCATGAAAATCGCATTCGAGAGGATTGTCGATGAGTGTCCTGATTGCATGATGACAGCAAATGCAATGGAAGAAGTTTGCAAATCTTGTGCAGAGAAAATGCGCAAGAACAACATAAAAGCGATTAAAGCTTCTGCCGTTCTTGATGCACTCAGAATTGCTGAATAATCCACCGTCTTTTTTGGCGGAGAATATAAATGGAAAAGAATCTTTGGGAACGTAAAGGTATCATCGGCGGTCATGAAATCAAGCCTGATGACAATATTGATTCTGCCAATAAGGAGAATATGAAAATGGCAAAGGACAAGAAAGACTTAAAGCTTGATCCGAATTTTGGAGACGAATCGCAGGAGCAAAATATGCCAAAGAGCGAAGAAAAACCAACGGAGGAAATTGTAGAAGCGCCAGCAGCAGGACTGTTTGTTCCAAATATTCCAATGCCTGTAACGGCAGAGGAAAGCAAGGAAATAATTAAGGACCAGTGCGAAGTAGCGTTCAAGATTGCTTTTGTTGGTGCAGGTCAAGCTGGCGCGAGGATGGTTGAAGCGTTCTACAAACTTGGTTATCGCCGCGTTTGTGCTGTAAACACAACCAGTCAAGACCTTGTTGCAATTGATATCCCAGATGAAAACAAGTTTGTTATGGACATTGGGGAAGGCGGCGCAGGCAAGGAACCAGAGAAGGGCGAACAGGCAGTCAAAAAGCATTATGAGAACGTTTATGATCTGATGCGTCGGAGTTTTGGAAAAGACTTCGAACGGATTATTGTTTGTATCGGCGCTGGGGGAGGAACGGGTAGTGGATCAATTGAAACATTGATCGATATTGCTCACGACATTGCAGAGTCTTTCAAACTGGAAGGCGGACCGGAACAGGTACCGGCTGTTGGCGCGTTGGTTTCAATGCCGATGTCCAATGAGAGTCAGAAAGTAAACGCTAACGCTTCAAAAGTTCTTGAGGTTCTTTTTGGACGTGTTGGAAAAGACAAAGGTGGAAGATTGTCTCAAAGGACGATGTCGCCATTGATAGTTGTCGACAATGACAGAATCAGCAAACTATATCCGGGGTTGCCAGTTACGCAGTTTTGGAGCGTCGCAAATCAAAGCATCAGTGGGCTATTCCACTTGTTTAACAACATTGCGGCTGCGAAAGGCGAAAATACAATTGCGACGTTTGACCGTGCAGATTTCGCAGATGTCCTCAAGAGTGGCGTAATTACATTTGGAGCAACACCATTGATCAAATGGCAGAACGAAACGGATATCAGTTTTGCAATCAGAGAGAATTTGAAGCATAACATTCTTGTTGCTGATATTGATTTAGGCTCTGCGGCTGTTGCAGCAGGCGTTGTAATTGGCAAGGACAAAATTTTGAATTCTGTCCCGCAAGATTATTTGAACCATGGATTTGAAATGCTTGGACGGATCATGAAAACAAATAGCGTTGTCCATCGTGGAATCTATAAGTTGGGAGAAGCGATGGATAACGTAAAAGAACAGCCGGATTTAGTCGTTTACACAGCATTTGGAGAACTCGGAAAGCCAGACGCAAGAATGGAAGAAATTCAACGTCTTGGCGCAGTCGATCAACAAAACAGAATGCGTTTGAGATGAGCAAACTTACAAAAGAACTTGTCCGCATTGCAAATGAAATACTTGGGCCAGAAATGCCCAAGCGCCCATTTGGGAAAACTGGATTTGATGTTGGGATTTTCTCATTGGGCGGTCAAGGTTCTTTGGAAACTCAAGGTGGCGAGAAAAATTGCCGCGATATTATTAGACGCGCGTTTGATTTGGGGATCAATTATTTCGACACAGCACCGGCTTACGGGCCGTCGCAAAAGTTTTATGGTGAGGTGATTCCTGATTTCAGAGACGAGATTTTTCTCGCGACAAAAACAAACGAGCGCACAAGAGATAAGTCGCTTGAGCAACTTGAAGATTCATTGAAGACGCTCAAAACAGATTACATTGATCTTTGGCAGATTCATAACATTGGAAACATCGACGAAGTAAATCAAGTCACTGCAAAAGACGGTTCATTAAAAGCTTTGATTGAGATGCGCGAACAAGGCGTTGTGAAGCATCTTGGAATTACTGGGCATTCGCATCCAGAGCCATTGCTTGAATTGATGAGTCGATTTGATTTTGATTCGGTACTTTGCCCTTGTAATCCTGCGGATGCGGCAATGGGCGATTCTTTTGAAGAAATGCTTATTCCAAAAGCAGACAGTCGCGGGATGGGCATTGTTGGAATGAAAGTATTTGCCCAAGGACGTATTTTTCATCCTGAAAGCGTTACAACTCCGTGGGAGACCGTTTCGTTCGCTTTGTCTCAACCAGTCAGTACGATCATCGTAGGGCACGACACGCCGGAACAACTTGAAGAAAATGTAGCTATTGCAAAAGCGTTTCACAAATTAAGCGATAAACAACAAAAGGAAATTATAGGCAGGGCGTCAGATCATAAAGAACGGGGAGCTTTTTTCCGTAAAGAGTTTGGTGGTTATGATTCAGGGAAGAAATTCAAACGGCTCATGGTTCAAAGGCGAGGGAGGCTATAATGGCTGCTAATACCAGACTTGAATTTGAATTTGATGACAAAGAATATTACTTGCAAGACGCACCAGCGCAAGCAAGTCGTGATTGGTACACTCCCGGAAAAGCTGCGCCAGCGACAATCAATGAGTCACAGAAGTTGGAACAAAATTGGCCGCGTGAATTTCCCGTGAAGACAGGCGTTCCGGCAGTTGACAATGCAGGCTTGGGACATGGCTTGGAACACATCCGTGTTGAAAAGACAGATCGTCAGATCGTTTGTGATCAAACAATTCCATCGATGGTTCCATTTACGCATGGAACGCAAGTGCGCAGTGAAACGGGTCCGGGTTATTCTGGAACATACGTCTACACAAAAACAGATACGCAAAACAACGACGGCGAACAAGAGCGCAAAACAGGCGCGGAGCGCATTTACATTTAAGGGTGATCTATGGCTGAACAAATTCCAGAGCAAAAAGATCGACACGGTGTAATGCCAATAGGAGGTTTATTCATTTTACTTGGTATTGTATTGGCTGTTTTTCTTCCCATCCTTGTTTTTGTCGCCTTTCTGATTTTGAAATTGACAAGCATAGTTTCTTGGAGTTGGCTTTGGACTTGTAGTCCGTTGTGGTTAGGTATTCCAGTTGAAGCCTTGATCCTTCTTGTCAAGGAAAAGTTGTTTGATTGATGAAAGAACAACAGATAGCAAATAGGATCGCGCGTTCATACTTTTCAAAGCAACGCCCGCCTGATATGTTCAAAGGCGTTTTCTTTGACATAAAAGAACGTGCGAAAGAATATATCAAAGAGCAATCAACTAAAGCCATTGCTCATTTGTCTAATACATTGAAAGCAGATTTAGCGAAACGAGGTTTGAAGGGAACGGCTGATATTAAGTTGGGCCGGTTCAAAGGACATCCGTTTGTCACTTCTTCAAAGATCATCACTCAACCCACGCCGCCTTTTTCGGGGCCAGACGACCCACGCGTGCAAGAATTGCTTGCTTATTTGCAGCAGAAATATAGCCCCAAATTCAAATTGAAGAAAATAATTGAGGGCGCAGCCGTTTTTAACGTAAGATAAACTTTTCTGCTGTGAACTATGAAAGAATTTTCCGTAGAACAAATCATAGAGATTATGCGTCGTTCGCTTGCGTCTGACGAATTTGCGTATCATATTGCGCCCTCATGGTTTGTTAGTGATACATTCTATTTGACAAAAATCGACCCGCGTTTTCCCGGTATCCACATCGCTTCAAAATCAGGATTTTCACGTACCCCAAATGCTCCAATTATTGTCGAGAGGCGATTCAGCCGTTTCACTTCGAAGTACATCGTGTTAGACGGTCAAAATAGGGTGGAATACGCCAGAAAGCACGCCGTTTCGAGCATCCCAGCCTACGTTGGGAACAAAGCCCTTGATGTCATTGAAGAAGCGACTGAATGGGCTAAAAATCAGAAAAAGTGAAAATTTTCTCGCCGTCGGTTGTATAATATAGCATGACCAAAATTATTGTCTACGCGGATTTCCACGTCACTGGAAAACGCCCCATCCACCGCATTGATAAATTTTCTAACAACCTGATAGCAAAGTTACTTGAGGTTTATCAGATTGCGGATGACGCCGCAGTCGACTGCGCGCTTTTTCTGGGCGATTTTTTCAATAATCATCGCATTTTTAGTTACGAAATCCTCAATGACGTGATGGATATTATTTGTGATGCGAGGGTGACGACTTACGCAATCATTGGGCAACACGATTTAGTTGGATACAACGAGGGCAGTTATGCTTCGTCAACGTTGAATTTTATGGAGAGACATTGCTGTCAACTTAAAACGATCCGCACTCCGACAGATGTTGGCGATGCGATTTTGTACCCTTGCCATTGCTATGATAATTTTTTGCAAGCATTCGAACGGCCTGTATCGAGAAAAAAGAAGGCAATTCTTGCCGCGCATCATCTTATCACGGATTCGAGCAAGCCTTTCAAAACGTACTTAATTCAGGATTTTCTGCCCTGCAACTACAGCGCTGTTGTGTTTGGTGATTATCATTTAGGAATGAAACCCAGCGGTGACGACAAGACGTTAGTTTGGTCTCCCGGCGCATTGGCGCGACTTGCGATCAACGAAAAAGGCCGTAAGGTTAAGGTAGGAATATTGACAGCAGTTCCGGGCAAGCCGGTTGAAGTTGAAGAAATCGAGTTGAAGTCTGCGCTGTCGGGAGAGGAAGTTTTCGGAACATCAATCTTAGAAGGCGTGCGAGAACAACCGGAGATGGTAGACGCATCAGGATTCGTCCAACGGATTCGCGAACTCGAAGCCGAATCTACTGACGTCTTTGATATGATTGAAAAGGCAGCAAAGCAAAAGGGCATCCGGAAGGAAGTTATTGACTATATTTTGAAAAAAAGAGCATAAATGCTTTCAGCGGGTTGTATAGTTAAAAGTTATCAAACGTCTTTCGTTCAGGAGGTACAAAATGCCAGAAGATGAATTTGCTGAGATTGCCGAAGAAGTAGTGCAGACAACGACAGCTCCGAGGAAAGCAAAGAAAGCAGAAAAAAAGGAGGAAAAATCCCGTAAGAAACCAAAAGGTTCAAAACCCCCGAAAGAACGCAAACCGAAGGCAACTAAGCGGGAAAAGCTTATCAAAAACGTCCTGAAGAACGCCAAGGTTCAAAGCATTCCGACTGTCGACGAGTTGTTCAGCAAGCGTTCGGGTGATAAAATGAAGATCAAGAAAATTGCCGTTTTCTTGAGCAACAAACCGGGCGATGAAATTCTCGACGAGTTGGCGGAACAGCTTTCCATTCCAAACACGGTCAATCTTTCAACAGAAGTTGATCTCAAGCAAGTAAAGAAAGTAGGCATCCAGATTCTTGAAGCGGGAAAAGTTTGGATGTCCATTGAAGTTGCAAAGCTGAAGGACGGTTCGAAGAATCACGAATGCTGGTCTGGCCGTCATCGTCTTGCTTTTCTTGCTCTCCTTTATGGACCCGATGCGGAAATCCCGGTCGAAATTTGCTCTATGACAACTCAAGAAGCCAGAGACGCTGTCGTTTACGCAAACAGCAGTCGCAAGGTGCTTGGACTTGAACAGGCAGAACATTGCGCAATGAAAGCAACAGAAGGTGCGCCAATGGAAGACATTGAGCGTGATGAGTTGTACGCGAAGATGGCAAGGGCGAAAAAGGGAGCCGTCGATTTCGGATTGATCACATTGATGGATTTGAAAGTCAAGGGATTGAAACTGAAATTTGATATTTCAAAATCTGCAAGCCGTGCCGAAGGTAATTGTTTGACCACGGTGAAAAACATTCGGGGATTTATCAACACTGCAATGGAAGAGTGGACGAAGACGACAACGCGGAAAGAGTATGATGAAACGCTTTCGGAAGCTGTGGCGTATCTTAATGCAATTGTTGAAGCGCTTAAGACGCTTGAAGGGTTTGATCCTACTCAGCAATTGGCGGCAAAGCCGCTTTCCGCGCTTGGAAAACTGTTCAACAAATTTGGCGCTTCCAGCGCAAAGCCGCACGAATATGGCGAGATGATTGCGGAAATCTTGATTGGTCTTGGCCAAATCGGGAGACACAAAGCAGGCGAAACGTTGAAGCAGTTGGTCCAAAAGCTCAAAGAGGCCACCACTAAAGAATAGTAACTGAAGGGGATGGCGGGGGAGCGTCAAAACTCCCCCGCCATTAGGTAGGTTAAGATGATCCGTGGTTACGATGAGCGCACCGGACACACTTTTACATTCCGTGATAAAAAACCTGTTTATGAAGGGCGGCAAAAAAACCTTGAAGACAAACAGCCATGTCCTTGGTTTGAAGCAGAAATGCTTGCAACGCGGATGACGTGTACTTTTCCTTGTGAACCACTGTACGTTTTCCTTTCGGATGAGTGTTACAAAGTTTTTCATTGGTCTGGAAAATACGTTTACGAAAAGGCCACCCCACCAAAAAACTTGGAGTATGTTGCTTTTGTTAAAAAGCCAAAGCCTGACGTTTTGGATCGCTATCCAAACGCAAAAGCTTATGCGTTGAACATCGGCGACGCTCATGATGCTCTTGGTTTTTTGTTCTACAAGGTTTTGCGCAAGCATCCCACAACTGTTCCAAAACATTATTGGTTTCTCAAACCATTTGAACATCGAAATCCGTATGGTTTCGGATATGAACGTTTGTTGCAAGGAGATGCAGCCGGGAAAATTGCTCACTGTTGCGCTACCGGAACGCCAGCATTGAACCGGAGATATTCTGTTGTCAGGGACAATGGATTTGATGGGAATTTTTTACTTCCTGAATATGCAGGGAAAGACACGATTTGTTTGGTTGAAGCGCAGAACGTTGAAACACTTTTACCACGGCTGTCTATTTCTTGGCGATATGCGGCTATGTGTAGCCCAATGAGAATTGATAATGAAGAACCTTTTGAGAAGGCAACAGGAATTGATTCAAAACGCATAACGCTTCGGGTCGTCAGCGCCAACGATAGCGAAGATATAACGGCATTTATGCAGTTTTGGAACATAATCACAGGTGGGAAATTGGTTGCTTTTTCTCATAAACAATACCTTCCTAAATTGTATAATAGGATGGCGCTGTTTCACTATTTTGATTATTGCGTAATTGAGGGAAAAAATGCAATTGGCAATGTTATACGAGAAGCATGGTGTTGAGGACAAGTTAAAAGGCGGGAAGAAAATCCTTTTAGTTTGTCCAGAAAAAGGCTATGATATTTCCAGCGCCATTGACGAATTTTTGTTCGATGAAACGCAATATGAAATTACTTGGCCCAAGTCAAAAGATTCAACGGTTGCCTATGATATTTTGATGGAAGAGTGTAAATTCAGCGGGGCTGAATTGATCCTTCAGTTGAATTGCAAGTTTACCAAGAAGCTTTCTTGGTGCAAAGCAGATGGAAGTTGTAGTCCGGGTTTGACGGAAAAGATCAATAGAGTCCGTGGGCAGCTGTTTGTGAACCTTCACCATCATGATGAATTTTCGATTCGAGACGGTCTTGGGAAAATTGAAGATTTGGTAAAGCTTCTTCAAAGCCGCGATCAGACTATTTGTGCTGTAACTAATCATGGCGCAATTGGTGGGTGGATTAAACAATATAATCAATGTCGAAAAGCAGGCATTAAACCGCTGTTCGGAATTGAGGCGTATATAAACAATTATCGCGGTGATGATCCAGAGGAAAGAAAACTCCACCGGAGCAACTTTCATTTGGTGATGTTGGCGCGGAATCTTGAAGGCTTTTACAACATCATCAAGATTCATAACGAAGCACAACTGAATGGCTTTTATTATAGGCCACGGTGTAATCATAAAACAATAACTGAAAACGGCAAGGGGATTATAGGGACTTCTGCTTGCTTTTCTGGGGAGATTCCTCAAGCACTTTTGAAAGATGATTTCGCAAAGGCAAAAGAAATTTATGAGCTTTACAAGGAAGCATTTGATGAATTTTATATTGAATTGACGATGATTGAATGGGATGATCAGGTTGAAATGAACCGTAAACTCATTCAATTTGCAAAGCAAGTCGGAGCGCCATTGATTGTAACCTTGGATAGTCATTACCTGTATCCAGAGTTTGCAGACACGCACGATATTCTTTTGTTAATCAGGGATGGCAAAACGGTTTTGGACAAGGTTGAAAAGCCAGAGGAGGTTTGGCAGTTTGACGTTCGCAATTTGTATTACCGAGAAGAAAAAGACGTGTGGCAACTTTGGGAAGAGAAATACAAGGATGCGGTTTTTACGAAAGATATTTTGACTGATGCGATTGAAAACACCCGTCGGATTGCAGTAAAGATTGATAACATCAAACTGGACTCGGCGTTCAAGTTGCCAAAGCTGTATAAAAACGCAGACGAGGAGTTAAAAGCGCATGCTCGTGAGGGCTTGAAACGCCTTGCGTTGAATTCTATTCCCAAATACAATGAGCGTTTGGAATATGAGTTGGAAGTTATTACCAAACTTGGTTTTGCTGGCTATTTTCTCGTCGTTGAAAAAATTGTCAAAGACACCAAAGAAAAGTTTGGAGAATGGTCTGTAGGTTACGGGCGTGGCTCTGCGGGAGGTAGCTTAGTTTCTTATGCTCTGAACGTTACAGACCTTGATCCAATCAAATATGGATTGTTGTTTGAACGCTTCCTTGATCCGGGAAGAAAAGATGATTGCCCGGATATTGATTTGGATTTTCAGCGACACGCTCGTGAGTGGGTTAAGCAACACGTGATTGAGGAATTTGGCGAAGAGCATGTTTGCGCCATTGGAACATATCAAACATACAAAACTGCATCTGTTATCATTGATTGCGCTCGTGCCTTGGGTTTGAACGTTTGGGAAGCGATGGAAGTTACAAAAAAGTTTCACGGTTTGACGACGTTTGAGCTTGATCAGAGTGGTGATGCTGAGGCTATGTCCGTTGACCAAATGGAATTTGAAGATTTGTTCCGGCACTATCCCGAACTGGAGCAATACTTTGAGCAATACCCGGACGTTTATCAACACGCAATGGTTTTGCGGAATCAAGTCAAGAATATGGGAAAACACGCTGGTGGCGTTATTATCAGCGACTTGTCATTGCAAAATTACGTTCCAGTTTATCGAGACAAAGGTGGAGAAAGAGTTTCAACATGGACTGAGGGTTTGGCAACGCACGAATTATCAGCTGTAGGATTAATCAAGTTTGATTTGTTAGGGTTGAAGAATCTTGACATTATTCAAGACACAGTAAACTACATCGAAAAGACTCGTGGAAAACGGTTACGCAAACAGGATATTGATATAAACGATAAGAAAGCTATCCGAACGAGTTCAAAGCAGGATTTGGTTGGGATTTTCCAATTTGAGAATCCGGCAACCAAGCCAATTTCGGACGCTGTTCGTATGGAAAGCATTTTTGATATTGGTGCTGTAACGTCTTTGATTCGTCCCGGCCCACGCGACATGGGGATGGATAAACAATATTCAGAGCGCAAACATGGAATCAAGAATTACAAATTGCTTGATTGTTTGAAATCTGTGTTGTCTGAAACTTACGGAATCATTGTTTATCAAGAACAAGTCATGAAAGTTTCGGAGCAGCTTTCTTATTTCGAGCCAGAAGAGGCAAATCGTTTCAGGAAAGTTTTGGTGAAGGAAAAGAACCCAGAAATTCTTGAAAAAATGCGCATAAAGTTTGTTCAGGGCGCACAAAAAAGAGTTCGCAACGGAGAAGTCAGCCAGCAAGAAATTGAAGATTGGTGGGAGTTGTGCAAGGCGTTTGCTGGATATGGGTTTTGCAAAGCCCACGCATTTGAATATGCTGCTGTAAGTGGTGCCGAGTTTTGGCTCAAATATTACTTCCCAACAGAGTTTTTGACGGCGCTGATGAATAACGCTTCAACTACGGGAGGAAAAAACGCATTACCCGGTCATGTGAAGTATATCAACTATGCGCGGAAAATCGGCCTTAACGTTGAGGGGCCATCTGTAAACAAAAGCGGAAGTCAATTCCGTATCAATAGTGGAAACATCGTGTTTGCTTTAAGCCATATCAAACAAGTTGGAAAGTCTGCCGCATTGATTGAAGAAATGCAGCCGTTTTCAGGAGTAGATGATTTTTTCAGCCGCATTCCAAAGCGACAAGTAAACAAGCGCGTGTTTATGAGTTTGGTTGGCGCAGGAGCGTTTGATGAGTTCGGAAGCAGAAACGAAGTTCAAGAAAACTATTTCAGATTGAGGAAAGAAAAGACATATCCTGACCCGTTGACAGATGAACAGTGGCAGGAAAAAGAATCTGAAGTGCTCGGAATTTGCTTGACAAGAAAGCCAATTCTCTTACAATACAAGAGCAAGATAAAACAAAACCGTTGGAGTACTATTGGGGAAGCAAGTAATCGCGGAACGTCTACGATGATTTTTGGGCGAATTACAAATATCATTCGGAAGACTTCCAAGAACGGAAATGAGATGCTCGTTGTTACGCTGAGCGACGATATTGATTCGATGAAGTTTTACGTCTGGAGCAGTGCTTTTATGATGTTTACGAGGCTTGTTAAAAAAGGATACATCATTGGAGCACCTTTGAAGAAATTTGAAGATGGCGATGCGCGTTATCTGGATATAGGGAAGGATATAATTGTTGTAAGCAAGTGATTTATGGCAAAGAAAAAGAAATATTGGATTCGCTTCACTCATTACTACTGCCCTATCTGTTGCAGTATGAAAACGTATCGGGAAAGACGCTACACGCGCAAACCGAAAGGTTACTATAACAGACACGAAACGATTGAGAACTACGATTATTGCGACGCTTGGTGAATTATACATTCTTGAAAATCAAAGGAGCAAATAAATGATTTGTTTCTATCACGGTGACTTAGATGGAAAGTGTTCTGCTGCTATCGTTAGAAAATACAACTCAAAGACAAGATGTTTTGAGGTATCTTACGAAAAACCAATTCCATTTGATCAAATAAGGTCAGATGATGAAGTCGTTCTTGTCGACTTCACGCCTTCCGAATTAAAAGATTTCAAAAAGCTTGTCGATTCCAAACACTTGATTTGGATTGATCATCACAAAGTCAATATTGACAAGTTTCTCCCAGAGTTTGATTATGTTTCAGGAAGGCGAGGCGATACAAATCCATCAGCGGCAATGTTAACGTGGGAATATTTCTTTTCTGGTAAAGATGTCCCAATGGCAGTTCAGTACACTTCTGATTTTGACACATGGACGCATAAGTTTCCTGAAAGTAGAGTGTTTGAGGCAGGAATGTCTTCGGTAAATTCGCTTCCAAATTCAGATGTTTGGAAAAAGCTTTTGGACACAGAACGGCCTGACGCGATTGGTCAAGCGGTTGCTGGAGAAACAGAAACAGAGTTGGACGTAATTCTCAAACGGGGAAAAGTCGTTCAGGATTTCAAGAAGAACGTCAACGCAGAGTATCTTGAATCATATGGGTTTGAAGTAGAGTTTGAGGGTCATAAGGCAATTGCTTGTAATGTTGCTCATTGCGGAAGTGATTTCTTCGAGAGCAAAGATGGCCCAAGCTATGACTTGATGATTCCATTCGTCTTCAACGGCAATGAATACATAATAAGTTTGTATTCAGAGAAGGATGACGTTGATTGCGCAGCCATTGCTAAAAAGAATGGCGGTGGCGGTCATAAGGGCGCATCAGGGTTTCAAATCAAGGAACTTCCATTCAAGAAAAAGGGAGGTATTGAAAAATGATTGAAGGATTAAACATCGGTACGTATATCAGAGTGAAGACAAAAACGTTGGAAGACAAATTTGGAACATGTGTTTACAAAATTGAAGGCCCAGAAGAAGAAGCAGAATTAGGCGGGCAAAAAATAATCAAAGTGAAATGTGTCATGCTTGGCGGGAGCGGACCGGCTGCGCGTTCTGGTATTCCAGTTTGGGATACTTGGGAAATACTTGAACAGAATATCAAAAATGGTATTACGGAAATCATTTCAGAAGAGGAAGCAAAAAAAGCTGAAGCACATTATGCTTCTCAGAAAGACGCTTTTGATAAACAACACTCTGGAACAGGAGCGTTTGAAATCGATGTCTGATGTTATCGTTGATTGCGAGAAGTGTGATAAACGTTTTCTTTGTTGTCGGCATACGTTACGGGTTCAATTGGAACCGGACGAAGTAGAGAAGTACAAATGCGAGCCAGCAATCAAAGAACGTAAAGACATTCACATTGTCGCGCATGAAAATGGATTGTGTTATTATTTCAACCCATTTACACGAAAGTGTAAGATTTGGGATCAGCGGCCAAAGACGTGTCGGGAGTATGATTGCAAAACCGATCCACGCGTCGAAGAGATTCTTGCAAAAAGTGATCTGCAACCACTTCCAACAACAGACCAAAAATATAGGGTTTGTATTTCTGTAGCGATTCTTTTTGAAAAGGATGAACGTAAAGTTTCGCCCATGATGACTTATTCCAATCATGGTCCGACAGCAGCAGACGTAATTGAAATACGCGGCAACGGTGAACAACTTATCAAGAGTGCGAAGATGATGTTGGAACACAACCTTCGTGAACAGTTGATTATGGAGTGAAGAATGGTCGAAAAACTACCAATGAGAACGATCAAATATGAGCGTACTTCTGAATTTGCTCAAGTTGTAGTACACAACCCGTTTACCGTTCGGGCCATTGCTGACATAATTTTGAAGCAGGGCCACGTTGAGGTAATTCCGACAGGCTTGAAGTTTTCATTGTCCGACGATTTGAGACTTCATGTCGAGAAATCGCTTGGCGATTTGACTGTTACTCTTCATGCACTTCTTGAAAATGATGAATTGCTTCTTTTGGTTGTTGCTAAGCGTGATTGCATGATTTTGAAACAGAATAACCTCGCCATCTTGAAAATCACTCAAACCAACCATCCCCGTTTGCGTTTCATTGAATTCAAAGAAGGGAAAAGGCAAATTTATGGTGGTTCTGAGTCGGTTTCGGATGCCTCGCCACCAAAGTCATAACACCCTACTCAAACCGCAATAAAACTACCCTTTTTTCACTTTTCCAAGCAAAAAAACCTTCCCCGGTTGTATAATATATTGTGAAACAAGGCTGATTTGACGGAGAGAAAAATGGCTGATTATGATGCTTCAAGTATTCGAGTTTTGAAAGGGTTGGCGGGCGTTCGCAAGCGTCCTGCTATGTATATTGGCGATACAGGCAAGTCCGGTTATCATCATTTGGTCTGGGAAATCCTTGATAATTCCATCGATGAAGCGGTAGCGGGATTTTGCAAGAACATTGCGATCAAATTCGCAGATGATGGTCGTGTTCAGATTAACGATGATGGACGCGGAATTCCTGTTGAAAAACACCCCACTGAAAAAATTCCCACCGTCGATGTTGTGCTTACAATGCTTCATGCTGGTGGAAAATTTGGCGGGACCGACACAAAATACCGAACGTCGGGTGGCCTTCATGGTGTAGGTGCCGCAGTAGTCAATGCGCTTTCAGAACGCATGACCGTCACAATTAAGCGTGATGGGAAAATTTACCTGCGAGAATATGAGCAAGCGAAGCCCACGAAGAAAGAAGTTGATGTAGTTGGTAAGTGCGGAAAACGCGAAACAGGGACAGAAATCATTTTCAAGCCAGATAAGTCGATTTTCAAGCGGTGCGAATTTGATAAAGAAATCATTCAGCGAAGGCTGAGAGAATTGGCTTTTTTGAATGCCGGTTTGAGGATCAAGCTGTTCTGGGCGCTTGATGGAACAGAGGAAGAATTTTGCTCCAGCGACGGTCTCGTGGGCTACGTGAATTATCTTACAAAAAGTAAAGAGTTGATTCATGGCCCAGTGAGAATGCATTCTGGCGATATTGAAGGAAGCGAACTCGATATTGCTTTCGTCTATGACAAAAAATATGACTCGCAGATTCACTCCTTTGCGAACAACATAGCGACACACGAAGGTGGAGTTCATTACAATGCTTCGTTAGATGCGCTTTGCAAAGCGGTTGAAGATTACGCTGCCCCGCAAATCAAGAAGTTGCGGCTTCGTATTAACAAAAGCGACGTGATGGAAGGTTTGACGATGATCGTCAGCGTGCGTATTGAAGACCCGCAATTTGGCGGTCAGACAAAGACGAAGCTTGGGAATGATGATTTGCGCCGTCCGTTGGGAGAATGGATTCAGGGTAAAGTTCTCAAATTGCTCAAAAAGCACCGTCAGCACGGCGATGCGATTGTTTCAAAAATCATCGATGCGGTCAAGGTCAGGGACGCTGCCAGAAAAGCAAAAGAAGTTCAGAGAAAAAAGAGCGTCATGGAGATGTCCGCATTGACTGGAAAGCTCAAGGATTGCACGAGCAAAGACCCTGAGCTGTGTGAACTGTTTTTGGTTGAAGGAGATAGCGCCGAAGGCCCAACGGTTCAAGCGCGAGACCGGCAATTTCAAGCTGTCCTGCCGCTACGCGGAAAGCCGTTGAATATTCACGGCAAACCATTGGGTCGATGCTTAGGAAACAAGGAAATTGCTTCGATTGTTTCTGCGTTGGGCGTTACAATTACAAAACGGGAAGTTTTGATTGATGACTTGCGTTATCATAAAATCATTCTTCTTGCGGACGCCGATCCTGATGGTGGTCACATCACTTGTCTTTTGATGACGATGTTTCACGAATTCATGCGCAAGCTTATCGAAGCAGGACACCTGTATGTTTGTGAAATGCCCTTGTACCGAGTACGATATAAGGGCAAAGGTAGTTACATCAAAGATGCCGCTGCGTTGGATGAGTTCAAATCAGAACATCCCGGTGAAAAAATTGAAGTCAGCCGTTTCAAAGGTTTAGGAGAAATGAGAGTTGAAGACCTTGAAGAAACGGCAACAAACCCAAACACGCGTGTTTTGCGCCAAGTGAAAATCGAAGATCAAGTTCAGGCGCATGAAATTGTAGATTGTTTGATGGGTAGCGACGTTCAGGCAAGGAAATTATTTCTTAAGAAGTCGCTTCGCTTTGAGGATGATGAATAATGACGCAAACGCAACAGCAACCGCAAATGCCCAACGTTAAGATCACAGACCTTGTGGATGAAATGAAGAATAACTATTTGACGTATGCAGAATACGTCATTCGGGAACGGGCTATCCCTGACGTGCGTGATGGTTTGAAGCCTGTTCACCGCCGAATTCTCTGGGCTATGTGGGAAGGCGGTTACAAAAGCACTTCGCCTTACCGAAAAAGCGCGAGAGTTGTTGGCGATTGCATGGGTAAGTATCATCCGCACGGAGATAGTTCAATTTACAGCGCAATGGCGCGGTTGGCGCAGCCGTTTTCGTTAAACCAAATTCTTGTTGACGGGCAGGGCAATTTTGGCAGCGTAGATAATCCGACTCCTGCTGCTTACAGGTATACCGAAGCCCGTCTTTCAAAGTTTTCTGAAGCCGTCTATTTCGCGGACATTGAAGAAAGTACCATAGATTTTATTGACAACTATGACGGTCTTGAAAAAGAACCGTCAGTTCTCCCAACGCGAATTCCGATGATCCTTTTGACTGCGCCAAGCGGAATTGCAGTTGGAATGGCTACAGATATTCCACCGCACAATTTGAATGAAGTTTGCGATGCGACGCTGGCATATTTGTCCGATCCAAACATTGATGTCAAAAGTCTCCTCGCTTTCATTCAAAGCCCTGACGTTCCGCTGGGCGGTTTGATCAGGATTGACGGTTGCAAAGACGCTTATGAAACGGGCCACGGTTCGTTTCCTTACCGCGTAGTTGCAGAGTTTGAATCTGAGGGTAATCAAAAGAGTATCGTCATAAAATCCATTCCTTATTCGTCTTGCAAAGACGACATCGTGCGTGAAATTGCGATGGCCGTGAATGAGGACAAGATTTCTGGGATCAAAGAAGTTCGCGATGAATCGACAAAACATGGGATCAGGATTTGTGTTGAAGTTGCGGCACGGTCTGATTCCAATGCGGTTTTGAATAGCATTTTCAAGCACACAAGATTGCAGTCAAATATCAAAGCCAATATGGTCGCTATTTGTGGGAAACAGCCAAGGGTTGTTGGGTTGAAAAACATCTTGGACGCTTTTGTGACTTTCCGGCGAGATGTAGTCCGGAGGCGTACGATTTTCCGCAAGCAGAAGGCAGAGCAGCGCAAGGAAATCATTGATGGAATCTTGATTTTCCTTTCCAAAGCAGATCAACTGATCAAGATTGTTCGTGCTGGTACAGATACGGAAAAAACGCTTGTAGAATTGATGAAACACAGTCTCAGTAGGCGACAAGCGGAGCATGTTTACAATATGCCGTTACGCCGGTTGTCTGCGCAGGACGAAAAGAAGCTGAAAGATGAGTTGGCGGAAATTACGCCTTATATTCAAGAGCAGCAAGACATCTTGAAAGACAAGTCAAAACTTGATGGCGTAATCCGCAAAGAGATCAAAGAAATTCAGGACAAGTTCGGGGTGACGAGAAGGACGCAAGTCACTTCTGACTTTTCCTCTATTGAAGCAAAGGATACGATCAAGGAACAACGGGTTTCCTTGATTTTCCTGTCGGATGGAACGGTGAAATCGACGCCCATTGACGATTATCGCCTTCAAAAGCGTCGGGGTCAGGGAGTCAGTGGCGTGAAGGTTCCTGACGGCGTAGTGCCAGATTATGTCGGTCAGGCAAGTACCCACGATAATGTGATGGTCTTCACAGATCAGGGTCACCGCTATCGCTTGGGCGTTCATTTAATTCCGGCGCTGGGTCGTGGGAAAAAGCCGCAACCGCTTCAGAATTACATTCCTTTGTTTCAACCGGGGGAACGTGTGGTTTCCGTTACAAAGGAAAAGCTGAACGACGATGAGTGCTTGGTAATGCTTGGCTCTCAAGGCAAGCTTCGCAAACTGAAAGCAAAAGTAGTTAATAAAACGCAAGACAAAACAACGGAATTCTATCCAGTGAGCGCTGGTGGGCGCGTAGTGTCTGCCATTGTAGCGAAAAGCGATGACGAGATTATCATGCTTTCAAAGATTGGAATGGTTCTTAGAACGTCATTGACTAACATTCGAGAAGTTGCTTCGAGAAAATCAGTCGGTTCAAGAGGAATCAAACTTAAAAGCGGTGATGAGGCTTTGTCAGTTTCAGTAGTGCCAAAGGAAGGGCATCTTCTCACTGTCAGCAAAAGCGGTTTTGGAAAACGTACCGACTTGAAACATTATATCGCGAAAGGTAGGGGAAGAAAAGGTTCAAAAGGAATCAAATTGACAGATGGCGATGAGTTGTTGTTCGGACAGGCAATAATGGCAACGGAAACCGAAGCAAGCTTGTTCATCATTACAAACAAGAATGTTGCTATTCGTTTGAGATTCAATAGCGTTCCAAGTCAAGGTCGGACGGCAAGAGGAACTGCCGTAAAAAAGCTTGAGGATGATGAAGTTATTGCTTCTGTAGCAGTGGAATGAGGTGAAGAATGAAAAAAGGAAGATGTAGTGCTAAGGTGCGGTGTAAGGGAATGAAATTTCATCGTACGCGTTCTTGCAAAAACAAAGGCTCAGTTCAGGTTGCATCAATGTGGTTTTGCAGACACCACATTCCCAAAGTCCTTTTGTCCAAAGAAGCGGAGAAGTTGAAGAAATGCATTCAGGAGCATGAAGACGCAGCAAAGCATTACCGTGATAAATTGGGCCTCATCAATGGATTGAGAGACATAAAACAAAGACGACGGGAACCTTGTGTCATTTCGTCAGACTTCTGTGACGCGCCAGCCAACTTGGAGTTTGCGTCTGCAAGATACGATTGTTACACGTGCGGATTGCCGGTTTGTGCAAAATGTTCTTTCGTCCTTCCAGACGAATACGCAAAGCGAAAAACACGTGTGTGTTTGGATTGCGCTGAAGAAGACCCAGCAAGATGGGGTTTTGAAGATGCCGATGGCGTAGTTGATTGGTGGAACACAAAGAACGGCGCATTTGATCACAGGCTCAAGGAGAAAGCATAATGAGTAGTTCAGAACGGCTGAAAGAGTTGGTTGAGCAAATCGTTCATCATAACGATTTGTACTTCAACAAGAACAAACCGGAAATCAGCGATACAGAATACGACGAGCTTATTCAAGAAGCACAAAACTTGGCGTTGGGAATTGATCCTGATGATCCAGTTATAGCGGCAGCATTTGAAGTGTTTGATAGCGTTGGAGCAATCGCAGCTTACGGAAGCAAAGTGGAACATCCTTCCTTGATGGGCAGTCTTGCGAAGGAAAACACTATTGAAGCAATGCTCAATTGGAGAACGAAGTTGAGCAAGTCATCAATGGTAGTTGCGATGCCCAAGATGGACGGTTGTGCTATCCGATTGATGTATGATAAAGGTCGACTTTGGCAAGCCGCAACACGCGGAAACGGAACAGTAGGCCAAGACGTGACGGCCAACGTGCGGGCATTGAAGTCAATTCCAAATATCATTCCCTACAAAAAGTCGGTTGAATTGCGCGGCGAGATTTACATGAAAAAGTCCGTATTTGAACAATTGACTGAGAGCGGTACGTTTGATTTTGCTAATCCAAGAAACGCATCAGCGGGATCATTGATGCAAAAGGATGCGAAGAAAACAGCCAAGCGGAAACTTTCATTCCGTTGTTACAACGCCATTCGAGAGGAAAAAGACTTTGACAGAATTTCTGAGATGTCCACATTTGTAGAAGCAGAATGCAAGGGCATTGAGTTTGTTGAACCGTTGATTCTTCGCGCTTTCAATACCTATGAAGAATTTTCCGAAGCAATCGAGCAATGGGAAAGCGACCGTGCGGGGCTCGATTATGAAATTGACGGGATTGTTTTTGCATCAAACAGTGTAGATGAAATTGCTTCGCTGGGAATTGTCGGTAAGCGTCCGGTTGCGATGATGGCATTCAAGTTCAAGGCCGAACAAAAGAATTCCGTTGTCAAAGGCATTCATTGGCAAGCTGGGCGTTCGGGTAGAATCACGCCTGTTGCTGATATCATTCCGACACGTCTTGCGGGAAGCACTATTCGCAATATCACTTTGCACAACTATGGAAATATCCAATCGCTCAAACTTCAGATTGGCGATGAGATTCTGTTTGAAAAAGCTGGTGACGTTATCCCTCAAGTAGTTCGGGTAACTGATCGGCACGGACGGCGAGAAAATAAGCACATTGAAGATGATGACATCAATTTCCCAAAACATTGCCCTTCATGTGGAAAAGAAACGACGCTTGATGCTCGTTCGATTTTCCTTCTTTGTATGAATATAACGTGCCCAGCGAAAATTGAACGTGAAATCATTCATTACATCAATACTCTTGAAATTAAGGGTATTGGGCCGGAGATCGTGCGTACGCTTTTGAAGGCAGGACTAATCAAAGACATTCCCGGCTTGTATTATCTGCGCTATGAGGATTTGGTTCAGCTTCCAAATTGGGGCGATAAATCAGCTCAGCAGACTATTCAATGTATTTTGGAGAAGGGTGAAGTACCGCTTTGGCAGTTCGTTGCAAGTCTTGGAATTCAGAATATCGGAAAAACAATGGGGAAAGCTTTGGCAAAAGAATTCAAAACACTCGATGCAATTCGTAAGGCAAATACTTCTCAAGTGAGCAAAATTGAAGGGTTGGGTTCTAAAACAGCGAAAGATTTTGTAATTGGCATTGATAACTGTGCAAAGATGATTGATGAACTTTTGAATTGTGTTGATGTGAAGGAGGTAGAAATGTCTACAGGTCCATTGGTTGGAAAAAGCTTTTGCATGACGGGTGCGCTTCCCAGCGGGAAGAAACGCAACGAAATGGCCGCTGAAATTGAAGCGGCAGGTGGCGAGGTCAAGAGCGGCGTTGGAAAGGGTCTGGATTTCTTGGTCATGGCCGATCCAACAAGCACTTCGGGCAAAGCAAAGAAAGCACGCAAGCTTGGAACGGAGTGTATCAGCGAAGAGCAGCTTGACGAAATGATGAAAGGATAGTTCATGTCTGACGCTGACTCTTTTGAATTCGATGTTCCCGAAGAACTCAAGGCATGGATTGAATTTCAAGAAAGTCATGTCAACGGGTTCAATACACCGGAAATCTTCCACTACATCCTTGAAAAAGGGAAGATCAAAAGGGCTGGCCTTATTGAAATGGCGAAGTGGTTTGAGCAAAACCCCGCAGCCAGAAGCGTCGACAAGACGACGATAAATGACGAAGTGTGGGTCAGTACCACCTTCCTTTGCATTGATCACAACTTCTTGTGTTTTGCAGAGCCGTGGGAAGGCGTAAAAGCAGAAGACAAGCGCCCGATACTTTTTGAGACGATGATCTTTGGCGGTGAATACGATAAATATCAAGTCAGGTATCACACGCTTGTTGAAGCCAAAAAAGGGCATTGGGAAGCAGTCGACATTGCAAAAGGACATAAGGCTGCCCCGGAGGGATGGTAATGGATTTGCGCAGGTTTGGTCCAAAGCGAGAAGAGGATTGTGACATCGAGAACGTGTGCCCGGCTTGTGCCAAGCCATTCAAACCGGGAGACTACACGACATTGATTGCGCTTGGGCCGGGAGACGATCCCGAGGCCCAAAAAAGGTGTCGCGAGGGTAGGCCATATAACGCCATTGCGAAGGAAGTTCACTGGGCTTGTGCTACGGGGAAAACCGATGGAGAAAGAACAGAAAAAGACGGATAGTGAAAGCAAAACACGCCTTGCGCCAATGTGGAAGGTATTGCTTCACAACGACGACAACAACTCAATGGAACATGTTGTTCGTGCGTTGCAAGAGACATTCAAATTTGACGCTATGAAGGCAGTGAGGATTATGTATGAAGCGCACAACAGCGGGGTTGCGCTTTGCAAGGTTGAGTATCTTGAACATGCTGAATGGCATCGAGATGCGCTCAGGTCGTTCAGTTTGGGAGCCACGATTGAGCCAGAAAATGATTAAAAATGAAGATTTTTACCAAATGAATTTTTGTGCTTTGTATAATTAGAAGTGTGTGATGGGTTGTAAACGCTTTTGTCTTCAGCTGTTAGGTTTTGTGGGGGTTTTTATGAAAACTGAAACGAGAGAAAAAACAAAAAGTTTTCGGGAAAAACTTGAGAAATATTCTGCCTTAGCAAAACTACATGATTCAGCTTATGAGTCATGCGGCTTAACCCCAAAGCAACTTGAAAAATTGCTTTTGGGCCATCATTTCTCAAACGGCGCAACTAAAGTAAAGCTATCCAAACTCGGCGTCTTCAATTCAACTTTTTTCGATGATATTGATTTTGACGAAAATACAAAACAACTGTTGGCTGCTGTAGGGGAAATAGGCGGCAAGATGGCAAGAGGAAAGGCGCATCCCAATGCGCCTTTGAAATTTTCAGGGGTAAGGGATCTTTTGAATACTATTTTGAGGGACAAAAAATTACTAATGAAGATAGGGGTTGCAAGAGTTGGGAAAAGCAAATCCGATGAAGTTTGGACAGGACGGAATCGTTGTATGGCGTTATTTATCTTATTTGGTCCAGACGTTATCGTTCCGAGTGACGTTAGCAAGGAAGCCGTTTCGCAATCTGAATTTGATAATATGGTTTTGAAGGCAAACAAAGGAAGAAGGGTTTCAAAAGCGGAAAGTTCAACCGTTTTTGTGAACGAACTCGATGAAAGAATGAAAGGCTCTTCAGACATAGAACGGAATTTTGAATTGCTTTCATCTTCAAGAGGCAAAAAATGTTTTTTCCGTGCGCGTGGTGGCGTGGATGGAGAAGAGATCGGCTTCGAACGAAACGCTTGGAAACACTTACAAATCTGGGATGATTTTACTGGGGAACGCCCAAGACAAATTGATAAGAGAAAGACAAACATTAGCATCAGTTTTTTTGAGGATTTTTTCCATTGTTTATCTGGCTCTTGTCATGATCGGTCTTGGACAAAAAACATAAAAAGCAACGAGAGGAAGAAGGAAAAGATTGATCTTTTTAAGGAACGTGCTTATCGTTGTGAAGCATTTGCGGAAAATTTTGCGGAAATTCTGAATTCTTTGTTTGAGAATTTTAAGACAAAACTTCAAGGTGAGCTTAAAGGGAAGTATACAGAAGAGGAATTCAGAAACGTGATGGCTGGAATGACTATCGGAAAAATGGGGAGAAATTGGGGGAAGTTTTTGGGCAGTTCAGGAAGAGCAATAGCATTTTTTCTTTTGGGGCTTCGCCTTACGTCAAATTGTAGCGAGGCGCTTGAAGAAAAATTCGGTTGGGAACTTTTTTCGGAACATCATAACGTCCTTGTTGAAGCTGCGGAAACATTAGCGCGTTCCTATTTTGATATGTGTTTTGAAGACCAATTGGTGAAGGACAAGAAAAACAGATCAAAGCTTATGAGCCGGTTGTTTTATGAGGTGCTGTCAATTAAAGGTTCTGGAGCAAAAGATAAGAAGAAAAGATTAAGGCATTTGTATGAAGATGTTTTGGTGGACGATCCAGAGTTAAACGGGTGGCTTGGCGAAGCTATTAAAGAAGAAAACAGGGGAATAGCGTTGAGAAAATTCGTGACAGAATTATAGGAGAGAAAAATGGCAACGACGACGAAAACAATTAACCCGCTTCAGAAAAAGCTGACGGCCCTCCGGAAAAGGCTTAAAAACTCGAAGAAGAGTAGTGCTTCAGACTTTCATCGTGTCGTAGAATTTTATCGGGAGGTTATCGAAAGCGATCGTTGTTCTGACAAAACAAGAGCATTGGTGAGGTTCAAAACTACAGCAATAGATTTTCCAGAATATTATGATGCAGCAATGATGGTTGTAGATGGCGAGTATTCAGAATCAGATATTTTCAGATGTATTTCGATTGTTCCTGCGCTCAACAGGCTTTATCGTTTAGCAAAGCAGCCTTTCCCAAAAGAAATTGACGCTGTAATTAGGGCCAGCATAGGAAGGCGCAATCAAGGAAAACTTTATAACGGCATGAAGGATGATCTTTTTGCTTGTTGTATAAGCAGCCTGCGAATTCCGATTAGGAAAAAGTCCATTCCAAGAGGCGCAACCATTTCTACTATTTCCAGAAGCTGCGATTTTTTGACTTTTGACAGTTACCGTAAAATTACGCAAAGGCAACGCAATGAATTTTTGACCACAATAGAACGGGGTGTCTTTCCCCGGTCAAATTTATCCAATTCAAGAGGGTGCTTTTATATGTATCCAAAGAAAAAAGCATTAGCACTAATATCTTCGCCCACTCCTTTGAAAATTAAAGTTGATGTATTTTATGCGGTGATGTTCAAGAGTTGGGGGTTGGATGGGTCTACGACAAACGGGGCAAAAGTACATGCATATTCGCACAACCATCAAGTGATATTGAGGATTCCCGGAGTTGGCGACAGAGTGTATTCGCCTATATAAATCGGAGGAATTAGAAATGGGCACAAGAAGCTTCATTGGAATCGTGGAAGGCAAAAAGGTACGCGCAATTTACACGCATTGGGACGGTTATCCAACTCACAACGGGAAGATTCTGCTCGAAGCTTTCAACACGCCAGAAAAGATTCATGAACTGCTTGATCTTGGTGATCTGTCTTGTTTGGGAAGTGAACTCGGAGAGAAGCACGGCTTCAACGATCACAATGATAACAAGAAAGCAAAGAATTGGTGTTTAGCTTACGGACGTGATCGTGGCGAGGAAGAAACTGATTCCAAGTTGTTCAGCTCAGAAGACGAATTTTTGAGCAAGTGTGATGAAGATTACACGTACTTGTTCAAGGATGGAAAATGGTTTTTCAGGAATTGGCAAAAATCATTGAAGCCGTTGACCAAAGCAGCAATCAAAAAAGACAACGAGGATGATGAAGAATGAGCTTGATTCTTTCCAAGACACAGCCAGAAGGGACAGAAGCAAAATCGCTTGGAAAAATGTTTCCTGATTTTCCTGATTTGAAAATCAGCGTTCCTATCCGAAAGAAAGACGTTGAATCTGCTACGCATCAAAATGGGAAAAAGAACGAATGGATTTCAGTTGAAATGCCCTTTGAAGACTTTTGCGAACTGACCAAATACATTATGACGAATACGGAATTGACAAAAGATGACCCGCGCATGCGGTTGGTTTCTTGGTTTCACCAGCTTCAAACTGTCGAAGGTTTCAACGGGAAAGGGACTTGGCGGTTGGAGACGAAGGATGCCTGAATATATTTGTCCAATTTGCAAGCGCGATCTTGCTCCTGCTTGGAGTTTGATAGGGTTGTCCCCAAAAGAAGGCGCGGCGATGCACATGGACGCGCATATCAAGGAGAGTAGTGGCGAGTTGATCGAGGCTTTGCGGGAACATAAAGACAAACTGCCGGGAGAAGTAAAAAAGAGATTTGACAACTACACGTCTATACTTGAAAGCGCTGGAACGTTTGAAATGTCAGCGGGTGTTGAGCATGGGAATTACGATCCACTTTGATCTTGAATACAGAAGCACAAAACAAAAAGCCATTGAGTGCTTGAAGTACATTGGCAAGATTGCAGAAGGGATGGGTTTTCAAGTTGCCAAAAAGCCGTGGTACGTGAGCTATGCAACTGATCTGAAAACTATTGATGATTCAGACATTCCAGAAGATATGCGTGAAGCATATGCTTGGGCTAAGATTCAATATCAACAAAGAGCACCTGTGATGTTTTCTTCCAGCGATACGCCAAGCCAAAGAGTCAGGAAAGAACACAAAATTGAAAAATGGGAAGCTGGGGCGAAGAATTTCGAAGGTTACGTTCTTCACACGTGGTGGGGCGAAGGTTGTGAGCCGACGAATATTGGCCTCGTCCATCGTGGAAGAAATGGAAAAGTTTGGCGCGGAAGTTCATTTACAAAAACGCAGTGGGCTGTAGATTTTGTCAAGGCGCACGTTGCCGTTTGCGCTCTTTTGAAATTTATTCAACAGACAGGTTTACTCAAAAGCGTTTATGATGAGGGTCATTATTGGGAAGACGAAGATTTCACAAAACTGTTGGACAATTTTGAACTCAACAACAAAGGGATTGCAGCAATTTGTACGATGCTACAAAAAGCCGCAAAGGACACAGATGCTACCATTGAAGGACATGGTTTGAAATCTGTAAAGACATTGAAAGAGTTCCCGCGTATATAGCATATCTCAAATCATCTCAATAAGTTAGATCAATCGCGCAAGCACACCAGCGGCAAGAAAATTCATAAAGTTCAACAGAAATCTGAAAAACAGATTTCAGCGTTGTATAATTATAGAAGGAGGATAGTTGATGTTATTGGGCTTGGAGATGATCAATTTTGAAAATCACAAACATACGCGTCTTGAATTTGGAGAAGGCTTCAATGTTCTGTTCGGCCCGAGTAATACAGGAAAAACGTCAGCCGTCCGCGCTTTGCGATTGGTAGCTTATAACGAATGGGACCCTGAGTGTTTGCGGTTAGGAACTAAAAAGAGCACGGTGATTGCAAGAACAGACAAGGGAACCGTCAAGGTAGAGCGTGGAAAGAATATCAACAATTGGGAAATCACGCCGTTGAACGGGAAGACAATCTGTTTCTCTCGTCCCGGAAAAAACGTCATTCCAGAAGCTGCTGAAGTGATGGGTCTCAACGCCATTGAGTTGGGATCGTATTCGATTCAGCCAAATATCATGGATCAGCTGGAAGGGCATTTCTTTTTGGCTGAAGTTGATGGGGAGAAAGTTTCAGGTTCGAGTCGTGCTCAGATAATTGATGAAATTAGTGGCTTAGCTGGAATGGAAGAGCTTGTCCGGCAAGTTGGTCTTGACAACATCAGGAATTCGCGTTCGGTAAAACAGCTTGAGACGTCAGTTAAAGACCTCGAAAAACAGAAGAATGATGAAGCGCAGTTAGAAAAAGAGAAAACGCTTTTGAATTCGATAGAGCAAAAGTTGATAACGGCAAAAAAGAAAACGGAGTCAGCGTCTAAAGCATATGAGATGAGTTCTGAAGCAGTAAAAGTAAGTGAAAATTTGAGCAAGTGTTTGAAGCAGATCGAGCATTATGAAGGGCTGGACGTTGCAGCGGATAAACTGGAGCAGGCTGAAGAGAAGCGTGAAAAAACGGCTAAGCAAAATGGGTTCATACGGGATTGGAAAACTGCGGATACAGAATTGAGTCAAAGCATTCTCAGACTTCAAAAACTACCCAATTTGAGCGTTGCAGACGAAAAGCTTATCAAAGCCTCAGAAAAGCGCGAGAAGCGTATAGAAGCGCTCAAAATCGTTGAATTACACACGGAAAAGAGTCGAGGTTTGGAGGAAATGCAGACTCGTCAATCCGCCATTGGGGAAGTCTCTGAATCTGAGGAATCCATTTCATTAGCTCGCAAAGCTTTACAAGCTGTTATAGAGACAAGTAGCTTTATTCAACGGCGTGAAACCTTGTTGGTTTCTTTGAACGGAAATATAGAAGCTCAAGAGGCAATTCAAGAAAAACTTTCAGGAGCAGAAAGACAAAAGAATGAAGCAATGAAGGAAATTGATTTGTGTCCCATTTGTTTGAAACCAGTACACGAAGGGTGCGACGCATACTGCTCTGGAGAACAAGAATGAAGGATCATATCGGGAAAAACGTTTTAATCCGCGTTCAAGGAGACTCAGTTCAAGGGAAGTTGATTGCAGATCAACGCGATAGAATAATTGTTCAAGAAGATGAAAACATAATCACGATAGCTAAAAAGCACATTGGATTTTTCATGGTACGCGGACGTTCTTGCGTCGTGTCCAAATCAGGGTTGGACGTTTTGTCAGTCGTTGATGGATTTGGAAAAGAAATGGAAGTATATTATGTGACAGATGGAACGTCGTTGAAAAAGAATATTGAGCTTTTCCGCAAAGCCGTAGGGCTTGGGCCAGCAAACAAGATTGAAAACTTGGGTGATCTATTTTCTGTCGAACAGTCAAAGTTGAAGAAAATTCTTGGCGGAATGATCTTTGGAGAACTTGAAAATGGCGAGTGAAGACAAACTTGAACGCATTAATGAGTTGCGAGAAAAAGTATCTGAATTGACTGCGGAAAAAGACCGCTTAGAAGGTAGTATTGAAATTCAAGAAAAAGCGTTGGCCGAGATGGAAAAGGAATGTCGTGAAAAGTTTGATTGTGAAATTTCTGAATTGCCAGCGTTGACTGCAAAACTTGAAGCAGAAGCAGATGCTTTGATTTCTGAAGTTGAGGAATCATTGAAAGGGGAGTAATGGGAGCTGAAATTCAAAGAGAACCGATACGTTTTCATACCATTGGATTGGATATGTCTTTGAGCGGGACTGGATTTTGCAAGTTGACTGGTCCATTGATCACTTTGGAAACGATAAAAACAAAGCCAAGGGAATATGCTTCAGACCTTGATCGGCTGATGTATATTACAGATAAAGTGTTGACGATGATTCCTCCAGAAACGAAATTGATTTGCATTGAGGATTTTTATGTCCCGGCGTCAAGGCAACAGTTTGGAGCGGCAATCAATTTGGTCGGGTTGGGAACGTTGATGCGAATCAAACTTTATGAGTCTGGTTTGCCGTTCGCGGTAGTAGCGCCAAGCCAATTGAAGAAGTTTGTTGTTGGGAAAGGAAACGCAAACAAAAATTTGGTTCTCAGAGAAGTTTTCAAACGGTGGAGCGTTGACGCAAAGGATGATAATCAAGCTGACGCTTGTACGTTAGCGAAACTGTCCTTAGCTATTATTGAAAAATTGACCAGCGATAAAGCCTTCCCAAAGTTTCAAGAAGAAGTTATTTCAAAAGTCATAAACGACCGCCCAAAATACAATTGTGACAGCCTCCTTCAATCAGGTGCATAATTCTTTTATATTCACTATTAAGTAACAGACTTTTGCAGGAGGAGCTGCAATGAGACGTGGACAAAGAATCGCAGAAGAGCTATATGTTCCGGGAGACCCGGACGAAGACGAAGTTGTTTTAGGCGAAGAAGAGTGCGTAGCTTTGGGACCAATGACGACCCCTGATCCAGTACATCTTTACAATCCAAGCGAAGAGATGGAATTGAATCAGATGGTAGCGAAAGAATTGTTGAGTATCGTGCAGATGTTAAAATGAATTTGGCCAAGCGAGCATATCTAAACGTTTTCAAACTTGTCCCTGAGACATGTAAGATTGCTTATGTAAAAAGAAAAGGCTCCGAGAAGAACGAAGCAAAGGACAAAGTTTACAAGTTTGACGCGATCATCGAAGCGCCTACTGATTTGCCGGATACAGGATTGGACAAAGTTACTTGCAAGGAATTGCGCAAAGAAGTTTTGAAGAACGATCTGGGTGGACCAGATATAGGGAAAGAAGTTAAGCTTAAAAACAAAGGGAAGAAAAGCAGGAAAAGAAAGTTTGTATTTACGGCGCATTTATCGCCGGAGAACGTTGATAGTTTTCAAATCATAAATGGTTTGTATCGTATTAAAATGACTTGTTATGGAGTATTCTATTGAGAACGAATGAGCTGATTAGAAGGATTGCTTTTTCTGAAGTGGAGCGGAAGGCCATTGCGCTTGAGCTTTTGAGAATTGCAAAGCTGCTTTCTGGAATTTTGTGTTCTGGTTCAAACGTTTCAGACTCGGAAATCAGTCGCGTAGTTAAACAGTTGAAAAGGAATCCACTCCCCGTGCCGCAACGTGCGGTCCTTTATAACCAAATTGGAGAAATTGCTTATCGTGGGAAAGATTCAGTCGGCCTTTCTCAAGCGGGGCAATTCAGAGGATGGGGACGTGGCGACTTTATCAAGCTGGACAAAAGATTGCGCAGGCGAAAAGCAATAACTTCGTAGCAGCTTATTCAATTTTGGAAAGCTGAAATTATGATTGAACGATTTGGCGATGTTACATATCTTTCAGGCGAACTCATAAAAGGCAAAATCGTCCAGCAACCATTTTTGGCAAAGGGCGATTTTTTGCATGCCGTTTCTGTTGAGTTTGCAACGTTTCAACGCCGCAATGCTTGTTTGATGAAAATTGAGATTTGGAGAGACGATAAAAACATTAAAACCCACTCTGTGAAAGCAGATTATTTTGAAGACAATGTTTACAAAAAATTCGTCGTTGACTTAGAACTGGAAAAAGGGCAGCTCTATGAGATTAAAATTTATTCGCCAGATGGAGCAAATGGAAATGCGCTTACTGTAAAACATGGCGCACCGCTTCACAGAGACCTTCAATTAAAATTCAATGGCGCTCTTCAATCTGGCGAGTTGGCTTGTTTGTTGCATTACGGGAAAGACAAAGACAATGAAATTGAAATTTTACCTGCCGTTAAAACAACTCCAGAATTTGCTTCAAAGGAAAAGCCGGAACTCAGTATTATTATTCCAACGGCAAAACGTCTTGATCATCTCAAGAATTGTCTTGACAGCTTGCGGGCGCACACAAAAAATTATGAATTGATAGTGATAGTCAACACGCCTGAAACAGCTTTTACAATCAGCGTTGTAAAGTTACTCAATCTTTATCCTAATCACACCATGATCGAAATTCCAAATTATGCAGGGTATGTTGTTCCTTGTAATATGGGTGCTGCTATTTCAAAAGGAAAGTATCTTTGTATCTTGAACGACGACGTTATCGTTCAAAAGGATTGGTTGATACATATGATGGCAGCGTTGAAGGCCGATCCAAAATTGGCACAAGTCGGTCCTTCAATGGGTCATCTGAAATCAGATTTCAGTTTTGTAAACCGTAAAACAAGTCGCCCTTATATTGAGGGTTGGTGTTTCGTTGTCCCAAGGTGTATTTATGAAAAGTTGGGGTTGTTTGATCCAGAAATTGATTTTGCCTATTGCGAAGATTCAGATTTTTCAACAAACTTGATTCATCATGGTTACAAGATTCGTGAAGTGAAAGCAAACATCGTCCATATTCGGCATCAAACAAGCAAATCATCAGGAAATGAAATGAAGGAATTCACCGATAGGTGCGAAATTCGCAACAAGAATTTTCTCAGAAAGAAATGGGCCAAATGAACGAGACAACAAAGATACGACCATTGGCAATAAAGTATTGTGAGGGTTGCGGAATCGATCTTGGTTGCGGCGACGAAAAGATTCGCCCAGAGGCGATTGGAATTGACGCTGGGATGGATGTGATTCATAGCGGGATAAAAGAATGGCGTGATTTGTCTGTTGTAAATATCAAACACAAAATTGTTAACCTAAACCTGTTTGAATCAAACAGTTTTAGCTATGTTTACAGTAGTCACTTTTTAGAACATCTTGCTGATCCAGAATTGATGTTAAAAGAAATGACGCGTGTGACCTGTCCCGGTGGTCATGTAGTTGTTTATTTGCCCGATCGTTTATTGTACACACAACCAAATTCAGAGCACAAACACATGTGGACATTAGATGAGTTTTTGAATTTGCTTCCCGATTGCTTGGAAGTGGTCGAGAACATAGCAAAACATGAAGATTACAGTTTTTTCATTGCGGCTAAAAAGAGAACAAGCGAATGATTTATGATTGCTTCCCGTTTTTCAACGAGCTTGAAATCCTTGATATTCGTTTGAACACGTTGAACAACGTTGTCGATAAGTTCGTAATCAGCGAGAGTACGCGAACGCACAGCAATGAGTCAAAACCCTTATACTTTCATGAAAATAGAAATCGTTGGGAGAAGTTTGAGCACAAAATTATTCACGTTGTAATTGATGATATGCCACAAGGCGAAGACCATTGGGAAAGAGAACGTTATCAACGCAACGAAATGATCCGTGGGCTTGACAATATCAAGGACGGCGACTCTGTTCATGTTTCTGATGCGGATGAAATTTCTTCTCCGGTGGCCATTTTAAGAGCGTTGAAGAAAAGGTCTCGCGTGCGAATAAGTCATGTTTGCTATTACTATTATTTCAACCTTGTTGCAAATTGGGATTGGACGCATGCGTACGTAATGCCGTGGAGAGAATTCAAAGCGCATCACAATCCTACGCTTACTCATTTCCGACATCTTGGTTGCAATCGCAAAGTGAAAGGAGGCTGGCACTTTTCTTATTTGGGGGGTACCGAGCAGGTATGTAAGAAGATTAAAGCTTTTGCTCATCAGGAATTTAACACTCCCGAAACGCTTGCTACTATCAAAACTGCAATTGCTAAGAAACGTTCCTTTTGTGATTTGAATACGGAGTTTACAAGTGTAGTGAATATAGATGGTAGCTATCCTGCATACGTACGAGATAATATTGAAAAGTACCGTAAAATGGGTTATGTTTGGGAAGGGGAGAAAGTTGTGCCGCTATGAACTATGTGCTTGTACTTTCAGACGAATTGACGCTTGTTGTTGATAAGATGATTCATTCGGTTTTGCAACATTGTGATTGTAAGATTTTGTTTCATGCAATTTCTTTTTCTGATAAAGACAAGGCAACTGTTGAAAAATGGAATAACAGGATTGAATTTTATGACGTGATTCAAAGCAAGTGGGATGATAGAAGGATGCTTTGTAGAATAGAATGTTTAGCTGGAACAAAGTTTTCGGCTGGCGATAAAGTATTTGTATTGGATACTGATATGCTTGTTCAAGCAGATATTTTTGAAGACCTTCCAAAAGGAGATGTGTACATAACAAGCAGACATTATCCTTATTGGTACCCGATCAACGGAGGAACGGTTGGATTCAATTACAATAAGCGATCAAAACAATTCATTGATTTCCGATTTGAACAAGGCTTGAATCCAACATGGACTCCTTATGTTAAATTTCGCAAAAAATTTGATCGTGGGAGAGGTTTCGATTGGTGGTGTGATCAGGATATGCTTTGCACTGTTCATGAAAATTTGCTCCCGTTTGAATGTCACGTAACTGATCTTGGCCCAAAATATAATTTTTGTCCAAGCGTAGAGTTTAATATCCCTGACTCATTTGATAAAGCACGTAAAGAAATTCTTGAAGCTATTGGAAGGCCCGAATACAAAATACTTCATTTCAAAGGGAAGTTAAAAGAAGTGTTGGAGAAAGAAGTATGAAAGTGGTTTCTTATTATGGTCAAAAAAGGCCAACAGATTATTGGACCTTTTGGACTGAAGGAATAGGAATTGCCTTGCCAAAAGCAATCGGTGATGCAACTTTGGTTCCGTTGCCCCCTGATACTATATCATATGATGTAGTAGAAGGCGATTATGATATTGCGTTTTGTCATACTTGGGCGGTCCCAAAAAAAAGACCAGCAGAGTTTGTCTATTCTTTTCTGAGCGACTATGTTAACAATGAAACCAAAATAAGAGAATGGATAAAAATCGTCCAGCCTGATCTGCTTTGTTGTTTACAAACTTGTCCCGAAGAATTGATTGATTTTGGGAAAGCTGTTGGATGCAGGATCGAACTTGTGCCGTGGTTTGTTTTGGAAGTCCCTGACCGTTTCGAAAAAACAATTACAGCTATGTGTTCAGGGTGTGTGGGGTCAGCTTACCCTTCCCGAACTCAAATATATGATCATCTTGTTTCGATGAACCGTTCTGATTTTGTTTTATCTTGTTCTGATGATTTCGGCAATTATCGCCTTTCAAGAGAAGGGTATGAAGAAGCAGTAAGGAGGACAAAATATTATTTTAGCGGAGGGATTTATGACTTGTATATACCGCCAAAATATTACGAAGTTTGCGCATATGGAGCATGTTTGGCAAGCTTCGAAATGCCTTTTATGGAAAGATGCGGTTTTGTTGACGGGGAAACGTATTTGAAACTTACAAGTATAGAGGATATCGGACGGATTCTGAAAACAGATCAGTATCAAGCGATTGGGAGAAACGCGCAACAGATGATTCGAGAACGTCATACGGTGGAAAAGCGTGCGAGGCAAATACGTGAGTTTGCAAGAGAAAAATTTCAAAGCATTTGCAGGTGATTGGCGTATCCGTGACGAGATTCAACGACTTGTCTCAAAGTATGGCATAACTATTGTTGTCGAGACGGGGACAAATCGCGGAGCCAGCACCGTCGTACTTGCTGAAATGGTTGATACAGTCTGCACGATAGAAATAAATGAAAAAGCGGCAAAGGAGAACCGGCATTTAGACGAACACCCAAGAATTTTTCCGTTTATTGGTAGCTCTCCTGAAATTCTGAAACAGATTTTAACGCACGTCCTTGACGGTGTACTCTTTTATCTTGATGCTCATTGGCCTTCTTATTGGCCTTTGAGAGACGAGTTGAAGGTAATAGCAGAGCGTAAGATGGACCGTTCTGTAATCTGCATTCACGATTGCCAAGTGCCGGGGAAAGACTTCGGGTTTGACGAGTACAACGGTCAAATCCTCAACATCGAGTATGTGCAAGACTTGTTGCCTTTGATATACGAGGATGGTTACGATTACCATTACAATGAAGTCGCTGAAGGCAACAGGCGTGGCATTGTTTACATTACACCCAAGGAAAAATGATGGATGGCGTTGTTTATGTTATCGTGGGCGAACGGGATGTAGCGCATTTTCATACATCGCTTAGACTATTGAGGCATTTCAAACCCGATTTGCCTGTTGTAGTTTATCACGATATTCCCAAGGAGCGACTTGGGATAATGTCGCACGATGTGGAATTCAAGAAGTATACGCGAATCAGTTATCCACACCGAGAGGAAAACAGGAACAGCAGCTTGTGGCGGTTAATGGCCTTGAAAAAATCGACATTTGATACAACACTCTACATCGACAATGATGTCTATGTGGTTCACGAAGGTTTTTTTGAGGGTTTCAAGATTGCCGAACACTATGGAATTTGCATGGTACAAAACGAGCGGGCGTTTATCAAAACGTTTGAAGGCGACATGGGCGATGCTGATATTGGCGAGGATGTCTTGGATTATGACAAACAGTTTATCAACGAAATGCCTTCGTATATGACAGCAATGAATATGGGAGTGATATTCAACCATTTTTCAAAATGGAGTTGGTTTTTAGATGCGATGATAGAGGAACAAAAAGATCATCCCTCTCGTGGACAAGCTGGGCTTTATAGAACGATTTGGAAAACAAAAAAGATGCCTTATTGTTTGCCGATGAATTGGCTTGCTTGTGGCGCTGTGGCCGATATAAAGCGTCCTCTGTCTTTGCATGTGGGTCATGTTCCTGCAATGGAGAGATTCAATCAAGAGTTTAGAGGGAAGCTGCTGTGAGCGTCCATGAGTTTGAAGGTTTGAAGTACGATTTGCAAGAAGGTCATTCCATAGACGATAGCTTGCTGGAGGGGAAGTGCTTTGAACCTTGGACATGGAATTGGATTAAGCAATATGTAACCAAAGAATCTGCCTGTGTTGATGTTGGAGCAAATTTTGGATGTTTCAGTGTATTGATGGCTTCGCTTGGAAAAAAGGTGTGGTGTTTTGAACCAATGCCCATTATTGAGCGTTTGATTTGCAATATGGAATTGAATAGGTTTACGAATTATAAGGCTTGTCAGTTTGTTGTGGGAAGTGAATGCCGAGAAGTTCATGCGAATTTTCAATACAAGTGGGATGCAGAGAGCGATACGAATGAACAAGTGCATACCACAATGATAACACTTGATGATTTTATTCAGGGCAGGGTTGATTTCCTGAAGATTGATACTGATGGAGATGAGTTGAGAGTGATTGACGGAATGAGGCGGTGTGTTGGCTCGTATCATCCTGTTGTTGTGCAAGAGTTGGCTGTTGACACGTTTGCTTTTGATGAAAAGACATGGAGCAAAGAACGACAAGATAATACGGGCAACTGGAAAGAAATACTGGACTTCTACTTCTCATTTGGTTATGAAATCAAGGCGCAGTCATTGGGCGCGCTGGCTACAAATGCAGAGCAGTTGGTTGAGATTGCGAAAGACCCGAACATATCCAGCATTGACGTGTTACTGGTGAACGAATGAACGTTGTTTTGATATATCCAAATCAAACTGAGTTGGACGACTTGTTGAGAAAGCATCCGCATGCTGGCGTTGAATATCGCGTCAATCCGCATATTTCATTAGGAATGTTGTCGCTTGTTTCAAATATTATTGGGCATAGAGTTACATATCTTGATAACAACATTGCAAAGTTTTCAAATGGAGACTTGATAAAGTGGCTTTCAAAAGAGAGCCCAGATGTGGTTGGTTTTGGCGGAACGTTTACAGAGTGGCCTCAAGCGAGAAGGGTTTCGCAGGTTTTGAGAAATCAAGGAGTTGTTACTGTTTATGGCGGGTCAAACGCTACGGTCCGCCCAGAAAAACATATCAAGCATTTTGATTATGTTGCAAGAGGACTTGCCGAAAAATCGTTTCAACAGCTTTTGGATGAGTTAGACAAAGGGAATAAAGAAATTGGAATACCCGGTATTTGCTTTAAGGCTGGTAATTTGTCGAGCATTGAAGCCCCGGTTTACGAATTAAATTTGGATGAGTTGAACCCACCAGATCGGAGTTTTGTAGACATAACCAAGTATCGGCGTGATCTTTCTCCAATGCCGCTTCCAGAGCCTGTTGATATTGTAATGTCAACTCGCGGGTGTCCGTTTGATTGTAAATTCTGCTCATCGAAAACAATTTGGAATCGGAGACATAACAAACGTTCTGTCGACTTGGTGATAGAAGAAATCAAAGGGATGATGGAGCAATACGGAACAAGGTCGATTCATTTTAGGGAAGATAATTTTGTTATTGACAAAAAACGTTTGATAGATATGTGTTTTGGATTGAAGCATCTCGATATCAAATGGATTTGTCAAATGCGCATTGATAGCGTTGATGAGACAATGTTGCGTATGATGAAAGATTCTGGTTGCGTTGGCGTTACTTGCGGGTTTGAAAGCGCAAATGATTCGACATTGGAATATATTAGGAAGGGATTCCGGACTAAGGATATAAGGGAAGCGATCGATACATTTGGACGGGTTGGTCTTTATTGGCTTGGCGGTTTTATGGTGGGCGTATTGAACGAAGGAGAGAAAGAGATTATCAGAACCCTTACATATGCGAGGGAGATAGGAAAAAAGCCGTATTCCCTTCAGCAGTTGGGAGCAATGCGCTTTGTTGGAATTCCAGTTTCTGAGACATATCGGGAGATGATTTCGAGTAATCTTGTAGAATATGATTGGCAAGACGGTGAGTTGCTTGTTTCGGGAACGCATAAATTGACGGCAAAGGAAGTTGATTCTTTGATGATCAAGTGTTCATAGGAAATACGATGCAGAAAAGAGAACAAACAAGTTACGAAAGCTATATTGCAAAACAGATTGAAAAGACGAGCAATCCAAGCGTTATACAAGCACTTCAGAATGACGCTGATGTCCGCTTCTTGCGATTCAAAGAATATTTTGAAGCGTGTGGTTTGTTGGAATTTATGCCGCCAGCGCCAGATTCATTCGTTTTGTGTTTGGGGGCAAGATTAGGCGGAGAAGTTCGGGCGTTGCGAGAACTTGGTTATGAAAGATCAATTGGCGTTGACTTGCATCCACTTTCGGATTTGGTGGAAGTGGGCGACTTCCAAAATCTCAAATATGATGACTGTTCTTTCAATGGGGTGTATAGCAATTCGTTAGACCATTGCTATGATTTGAAGACTGTTTTGTCCGAGGCAGAAAGGGTGCTTAAGCCTGAAGGGATAATGATATTCAATTTGGGTATGAGGGCAGGAATGGGAGAGTACGAGACAATCATTATCGAATCGCCAGAAGAAGTAACGAAGCGCTTACCAAATTGCGACGTTTTGCGTTCTGTCGCGAAACACTTCAATCTTCACGAACACGGTGGCTTGAACTTTGAAATGGTGTTAAGGAAGCAAGCATGAATGTGTTAGTGCGTGACAAGAAAGTTCTCATGCTGTTTGCACATCCAGATGACGAAATCATTTGTGGTTGGCCTGTGTTACAACAGAAGGATGTTGAGAAAATTGTTCTTATCTGTTCAAATGATGCAAATAATCCCGAAAGAGAGTGGTGCAAACATCGAGGCGCGGCACTTCACGAATTGATGCATGCTTTAGATATTCCTTATATCTGTCTTGATTTCAATTCGGGTTTTTATAGAATGCCCACAAGACCCAAACCAGAGTTGTCAGAAACGTTGCGGTGTATAAGGGATGAAGCCAGCGCTGTGGACTGTGATATGATTTTCACGCACAATCCAATGGGCGAGTATGGACACGTTGACCATGTATTGATTCATCAGTTGGCGATGACCCTTGGGAAACCCGTGCTTGTGACGGACATGTTCGTACCGATGAATTGGGTTCCATATCAAAAGTTTGGAAACGGGTTTGAGCGTATGTATGGAAGGTCTGCTCATTGCGGAACAGAAGTGAGCGATTTGGCTTTCTACCAAAAGTGTGAAAATGTTTACCGTAAGCACAACGTATGGACGTGGTGTAAACTGCCAGTACCTAAATGCGAGTTGTACATGCTATGAAAATCTTAGTCATTGTCGATGAATACGGTTGGGCTTTTTCTTTTTTTGCTCGTGGATGGAAAGACTATTCGCGCCATCAGATCGAGTATTTGAGAGTGGATAAGGTAAGTCCAGAAACTTTGGAAAAGTTTGATGCGTTTTTCACGATGAACTCAAAGCAATATGATAATTGTCTCAACAAACCGCCTTTGAACAGGACAATTTGCGGGTTGCGATCACCCTTCAAAGAATGGGAACAAGCGCGGCCTCATGATTTTATTGCAGTTGTAACAAATTCAAAAGAACTTCAAGAAGATACCTTGAAGGAACACACTAACGACAAAGAAAAGATTTTGTATATACGTGGCGCTATTGATGGGAACATCTTTACATACAGCCCAAAACTTGGAGACAAAGTTGGGTGGAGCGGAAACAGAACGCATGCAAAACGTTATCATTTGTTGAAGTGTCTTTGGTATCCAGTAGAGGAAAAATCAGATTGGAGCAGAGAATTTTTCAAGCGCGGTAGGACTCGCGACGATCAAGTTGCATTTTTGCGCTCTCTTAACTGTTATGTTCACCCTTCTATGAATGAAGCGATGAGTCAATCAATTATGGAAGCAGTTGCTTGCGGTATTCCCGTTGTAGCTACAAACGTGGGCGATTCAAAATATCTGATAGAAGAAGAATGGCTTGTTCCGCCATATCCAGAAGAGGAATGTGTAAGACAAATGAATGAAAGGATAATGATGTTGATGACTGATTCAGAGTTGGCTCATTTTGTCGGGAGAAAGAACAGGGAACGATTTGATAAAGAAGGTTGGTGTTGGTCAAAACGTGCAAAAGAATACGATGACTTGTTTGATAGGTTCTTTGGCTAATGGAACAGCATTTTCCAGATTCAATTTTCATATTGGCTTGTGGTCCATCGCTCGCAGAATGTAATGTGAGCAAGTTAAAGAACTGTAACACGATGGCAATAAAGCGTGCTTATATTGCTTTTGATGATTGGGGGTTTGAGCCAACATATTATGCAAACTTGGACATGTTATCTCAAAAGGAAAAGAAAGAAGAAATAATTGCGATGATTAGGAAGTATCAGAACATCAAACAATTTTTCTTTCCTTATCACGAGACAGTTGAGGAGTTCAAATTTGATCCAAGGGTTACGATAGTTGGAAACGTTGAAAGCAATCCAGTCAGGGTCAATTTAGACCTTCAGCGCTTGTATACCGCCAATAGTGGTTTGTTTGGCGTACAAGCGTCTGTTGCTATCCTCGGGTTTAGGAAAGTGTTTCTTTTGGGATGTGACGCAAGATATAGCGACTCAATAAAAGAAAATCACTTCCGTTCCGATTATTGGGATGAGCGGAAACATAACCCACCGGGAGAATATCATTTGCCTGCTTGGAAACTTTTCTTTCGGAAGTATGTAAAAGGAAAATCGTTGAAAGTGTTTAATTGTGCGAGAAATGGTGCCTTGCAATTTTACGAGTATTGTGATTTCAATAAACTTGTTGAGCGACTTCCATGAAAATTACTGAACGCGTAGACAAACACACACATGTTCCAAAGGAAAAGCTTGTTTCAAAACCGCCTTTTCCTGACGCAATCAAAATTGAGGTTACGGCGAGATGTAATCTCAATTGTTCCTATTGTGCAACTAAAAAAGACTTGCGTGCAGTAGGTGATATGGATGAAGACTTTCTTTACAGAATTTTGCTCGAAGCCAAGCAAGCTGGAGTAAAAGAAATTGGGTTGTTCTTGTTGGGAGAACCATTTCTATTAAAGAAGCTTCCAGAGTATATTCGCTATACAAAGGAAGTTGCTAAGATAGATTATGTTTTCATTACAACCAATGGCGCTCTTTGTACGCCTGAAAAGCTTACTCCTGTAATGGATGCCGGTTTAGACAGCTTGAAAATTTCTATCAATGCTGGAAATCGTGAACGGTACAAAGAATTACATGGAGTTGATTGTTTTGATAAGGTGATTTCAAATGTAAAGTGGTTGAGTGAGAACAAGCCGAATTCGTTGCGCACGTGTGTAAGCGCAATATTTATTGAGCAATTCAGGGATGAGTTAGAACAACTTAAAAAATTTATTCTTCAGTATGTTGATGAATTTTATTATCTTCCGTTGTATAATCAAGCAGGACATGTTGGAAAACGCTTTCCAACTAAAATCGTTGGAAATCCCGGAAGGTATGAAAACATGGTTCCACCAATTCCCTGCTGGGGGTTGTTTAACTCAGCAAAGATTTCTTGGGATGGTTGGTTGACTGCTTGCTATTTTGATCACGATACGCAGTTTGAGATCGCCAACTTGAAAGATTTCACTTTGCTTGAAGCATGGAATCATCCGAAATTCGTGAAGTTGCGATTGCAACATCTCAACAATAATTTGGCTGATTCGCTTTGTGCTGCTTGCTTGGGTATGCCGAATAATGAATGATTTGAAAGACGTCACGTTTACTATTCCCATACGCGTAGATATGCGCGAAAGGGGAATTTGTCTTCACGTTGTTGTTGGCTGCTTGTTACATTATTTTGATACAAATATAATCATTTTGGAGGACGACAAGGAACAAAAGGTTCCAAAATACTTACCAAAAGATTTGCTTGATCGTTGTAATTATATATTTGTCAAAACTGACAATGAATTGTTTCACCGGACTCGTTGGTTGAATGAAATGGCAAAGGCAGCAACAACGCCAATTGTTGTGAACCAAGATGGAGATTTGGCTTGTAAGCCGGAATTTCTCTTACGATCAGCTAACGTAATCAGAAATGGAGAATGTAAGTTTTCAATTCCTTATGAAAGGAACGTGCATTTTTATCATGGTGGTACTGAGAAAAGATTTATAAATAGCGGGTTTGATTTTGAGATGTTGAAGAAAGAGCGTCGTGCAAATACGGGACAAGGACAAGTAGGTGGTATAGTTTTTAGCGACCAGCAAACATACTTTGAAATAGGAATGGAAAATGAGAATTTTGTGTCATGGGGTTTTGAGGATGATGAAAGGATGCACAGAATGGTGGCTTTGGGCTATCCGCCAAAGCGAATAACAGGCGGGGAGCTTTATCATTTTCATCACGGGCGAAATATAAATTCTGATTACTCAAATCCTAATTTGAAGAAAAATATAGCAGAACGTAACAAGATTTTAGGGATGAAGATGGATGAGCTAAAAACATATGTTCAGACTTGGCCATGGATACAGCAAGGGTGAACTCATGTCAGAGTTGGTTAAAAAAGTTGGCGTCAAAAAAGAAAAAGGCTATTTGTATTTTGTTGATAGCGATGGCGATATATCACGAGCAAAGATGGTCCGCAGAGGCTCAATAGTGCCCGTTGATCCACCGGAAAAAGTGATAAGTGGGGTAGGGGTCAAGAGAGAACCGAATTGGAATTATTTCGTCGACAAAGAAGGTCATATTTCCCGCTCACCTTCACGCAGAAGAAGGATTGACAAAATGGAGAAAGAGAAATGAGCGGATTGTTAGCTGGGATAGGGAAGATTTTTAACGGTGTCAAATATGATTTTCCCTTGGAGGCTTGCATCGCTTCTGTTTTGGAAGGGGCAGATGAATTTGTTTTGACCGTTTGTACAGACTCAGAAGACAACACTCATGAGTATTGCGTTGAACTTCAAAAGAAGTTTAACGGCAGGTTGAAAATCCTTTTGGATGTTTGGAGAGAAACGCCTGCTGAGAACTATACCAACATGACGCGTCTTGCAAACAAAGCAATTGATGCTTCTAATTGTGATTGGTTTTGGTCAATTGACATGGATGAAATTGTTCCAACGGGGGAAGCAAATAAGCTTGCTCATTTTTTGCGTCATCAACCAATAGGCGTCACGTGCGCAATGGTGAATTTCAATCATTTATATATCGACTTGGAACACAAGATTCTTGGAAAACTGTATGACAAAATTCACCGCGTCGCAAAAGCTGGGTTTGGCTGGCGCAGCGGAATGGATGGTTGTGGATTAGGCGGTGGAAGTGGCAGAACCGTTAGCGCACCTGTGGTTGTTAATCATTACGGGTTTGTTCGTGACATGATAATAATGATTGAAAAAGAGAGCCGTTTCCAATCAGAATTGTTTCATAGTGGTGTTCCGGGTTTGCCAGATCAGCGTTTGATTGATTTCAAAAGAAAAACTCCAGAGTCGAAAAAGGCATTCTATGATGCGTTTGTAAGTCCAAACGATACGGTCATTCCTTACGACGGCCCACCGCATCATCCGCTTGCAATTCAAAAATATGGAGACGCTGTCTCATGATCGTCGTACGAAAGGGAGCGCTTGGAGATATTTTGATGACCACGCCAGCATTCCGAGAACTGAGGCGCAGGAATCCAAATATGTACATTGGCGTCAGAACGTTGTTCCCCGACGTTTTTGCAAACAGTCCTTATGTCGACGAAGCGTCTGTGCGTTTGGACAGGAACAACGAAAGAAAACTCAAACTGGACGCGGAATATGAAAAGGACTTCAACCGTCATCCTGCTCATGTTTATGCAAAAGCAATCGTAGGAGATTGTGAATTTGATTGGTGGAATCTTGAACTTTTTCCAACAGAAAAAGAGCGGCTATATGTTGATGAGTGGTGGAATAAAAACGTAAAAGACGCTTGGCCCGTAGTCGTCCTTCATTATGGGATTACATGGGTTAAATTACAATCGGCTGAAATGGAAAAATTGATACAAGCTTTGACAAAAGAATTCAAAGTCATTCTTGTTGGAAGAAAAACCCGGAGCAAAGAATATTACCCACAATTTCGTGAAGGCGTTTTGGACTTGGTAGATGCTGAGTGGAGCATTCACAAGTTGAATTGGTTGATCCAAAAAGCCAATATGTTTGTTGGTACGGATACAGGCGTGATGCATATTGCAGCAACGACAACGACGCCGATTGTTTGCTGTTATGGTTTTGTGAATCCAGAGTTCAGAAAACCATTCAGACAGAAAATTCCTTTTGAATCTGTTGTAGGCGACATGAGCGGTTGTAATATCCCTTTCTGCGCAGAAGGGAATAAGATTAAATGTCCAAATGGAGACTTTGGCGGTGTGCGGTGCAAAAGGGATTACGCCTGTGCAAAGAGTATTACTGCTGAAATGATTTTGGAGAAAGTCAACAAAATCAAAGCAGACATTATGAAAGGTCAACAATGAGCAACAAATCCAGAGAAAAGAAACGCAAAGAAAAAGCGAAACGAAAAAAACAACGGAACAAGGACAAGATCAATCATAGCATTGCTCCAATGCCGCCTGAGTTCAAGAAACAGATTTTGCCTTACGCTGTTATTAAGCTGTTGACCAATGCGGAAATTCAAGAACGTTATAAGCTGCGCGATGATTTGGTCTGCATCCGTTGGAATAACGAAGATGAAATCTTGCACAGTGAAGATTTCAAAATGGTGAAAGAAGTAGCGCAACGCATACACAAAGAACAAGTCGTTCAGAAAAATCTTCACAACACATTGTCAACAGTTCCAACAGCGTTAGATTTACATTACGAGGCAGCACGGCATATAAGGAAAATGGTTGATGGTGAAAGTAAAGGGAAAAAGAAGCTTATCTTCATCAAAGACCAATCAGGTTGTGGCTACTGGAGAATGGTTGTTCCAGCGAGATATATGACCACAGAGGAATATTATATTGACATGGCAGAAATTGAGGTCATTTATGATTATCTTCTTGAGTATGATGTGATTGTAGTTCAGCGGCTTTGCCGATGGTCAGAATACTATACCATCATAAGATTGAAGCGGCAAAACAAGCGAATCGTTTATGACATTGACGATAACATTTTTGATGTTCCGCTTGATAATCCTGCCGCCTATGTAATCAAGAAAGATCAGTATGAAGCGGCTCGCGCTATCATGAGCGTCTGTGATGTTGTAACAACGACAACGGAGATTTTGAAAGAACAACTGAAGTGTCCCGACAAGACAATAGTGGTTCCAAACGCAATTGATTTTGACGACGGTTATCCTGCAAAATATCTTGGTCAACCAGACAACTACAAGCGCATCTTGTGGATGGGCAGCGCGACACACAATCAAGATTGGTTACAATGCGCTGATGCTGTCGACAGGGTAATGAGGGAAAGGGGCGACGTCCGGTTGGTCATTATTGGTTCAATGCCAAAAACTTTAGAGCAATATGTAGGAGACCCAAGACGCCCGTGGTATAAAAAGCGAATTGAGTTTGAAAAGTTCAAGCATGTTGAAACATATGTTCTTACTACAAAGCAACTTAGAGCAAATTGCGGACTTGCTCCATTGCAAGAATCTGTTTTCAATAGTTCAAAATCAAACATCAAGTGGTTGGAGTACACAGGGGCAGGCGTTCCAACAATTGCAAGTAATGTTAGTCCCTACAAGGAAGACATCGTCCATGGGACAAATGGATTTCTTGCAAATACAGAAAACGAGTGGTACCAAGCAATTACAAATCTCCTTGACGCTCCTGATATATGCACAAGCGTTGTTAGCGCAGCAAAAAAATCAATTGAGCAAAAGTTTGATATCAAGCAAGTTATACACAAATGGGAAGAAACCATTCTTGGCGAATAATTTTTTGATATTTTACGGTTAGTAGAGACATATCATATTGAAATTAGGAGGTTAGAAAATGATTCGGCTGATACTCGCTTTCCGTAAATTGCTTGGCGTCAGTGGAAATGGCGCAACAGAAATCGTTTTGCTTACGGTTTTGAAGCAAGTCTATCTCGCGATGGAAAAACAAACGGACGAACTTTTGAAAGTAGTAAACGCGGATGACGAAAGAGCTGCAAAAAAGGCTAAGAAAGAATTGAAAAAGATTCAGGGCCGAAGAGATGAAATCCAAGAAGCTGTTTCACAAAAGCGATTTGACAAGATAGCAATTAGGGAAGCGGAAAAAACGGTTGAAAGGGTAAGCAAGGGTATCAAGGGAAGAAAAGTTAGATTAGCTCCAGACGAAGCATGGGACTTGTTCCAGACTTTTATTACGTGGTTTTGGAAAGATGGTCACGAGGAGTTTTTGAAAAACTTGCTCAGAAGGAAGAAAAAACTTTACAACGTTGAGGTTTCTGACATAATGCCTTTGTTCGTGCTTTCTGCAAGAAACGATATGATCAGCAACGCGGAGAAAGCGCTCAACAAAAGGAAAGAAGAACGGACGATGCCAGAGTTGGACGAAGGTCACACTTTGACAGAAATTACGCCTTCTGAAGAACCCAAGGAAGTTGTCAGGGTTGGTGATATCAAGAAATTGAAAAACGAGATAGATAACCTCATCAAGAGGAACGACGATAAGAGCGGTGTTATGCAGGCTATGTTGTCTTCGTGGTGGAAATATGTCGGAAAGGTACACGATACAACGCAAAAAGTTTTTAGGTATATACTTAAATCTCCGGAAGTTAAAGGACTCAAACAAACCGAAGGAGCGTACAAAGGACAGTCATACTCGAACGATAGGTTGCGAGACTTCTTCAATTATATGACTTGGCTTATTGTTGCTTTTTTGGTTAAGAAAAAGAACTTTTCTGTTACTACTGAATTGGAGCGGTTTTTGCATACAGAAGGGCGCAAAAAACTTTCTTCGGCAAAAACCTCTGCGGAACGAAAAGCTTGTGCAAGAATGATTGTTGCTTTTGTGAAAGAGATTCGGCGTCGTCAGGCGCAAGCTGATTTTGCATTGTTAGTGTTGGGAGAAAGTTTTCAGCCAGATTCCGGTTATATGCCGCCGGAAGAAATGGTAGAGGAAATACAAGACGAGAAAAAGAACGCATCTGAATGCGATGAGTATATTGCGAAAGAGATTATTTACATTGCCAACGCGCTTTTAGAATAAGGCGCGGAAATATTGATCGGGGGAACAATGCCACTGTATGAATACAAGTGTGAAGACTGTGGAAACGTGACTGAGTTTTTATCCCGTAACGGGAAAAAGCTGGTGGTGCTGTGTTCCAGATGTAAGAGTCATCATACAAATCGGATCATGAGTTCTTTCTCGGTTAAAGAAGGGCCAACGCTTGATTTCAAAAGAGCACACGACAATGCAAAAAAAGAAGCAGTTATGAAACAAGACTTGAAGACAAACTACGGTGTCGAAAAAATATCAATGGCAAATAACACGGCAGGAAAAACTTTCAAGGATACATACAGTGATATAAAAGCTCAAGGAAGTGCGGTCCCTGAAGCAATGGCTGCGCAAAAAGAGATTAACAAGAAAAAGACGCGTAAAAAACAAAAGGAATGGATGAAGGGTGCGTTGAAAAGAACGCCTAAGCGCAGGGCAGAATTGAAAGCAAGGAAGGAGAAAGCAGCTGCTGAAAAAAGAAAAATCAGTATTGGAAAAAAAGAAAGTTGACCTCATCAGAGGAGAATATGATGGCTAAAGCTAAACCAGAAGATTTCAAACATACCGTTCTCAAAGTCATTTTTTCAAAGCAGATTGGCGATAACAACCGTATTGATTTGCGCGTTGTAAAATGGGACAATTCAAAGAAGCCAACGTTAGAATATCGCCGTTTGTATTTCGATAAGAATTATGAAGAATGGAGAATGAGAAAACAAGCAGGCATTGGCGCTGAAGAGTGGAAAACGCTTTTGGAAAACGCCAATGAAATTACAAAGCTATTAGAGAAGGAAGAGTAATTATGGATATGCGATATATTGATCTGATTTCAGCTTTCAAGAAACAAGAACAAACGGTGTTGCAAAACGTTGTCGTGCTTATGGATGAAAAGAACAAAGAATTGCGGGATGCTTTTCTTGCGTGGCAGAGTATGATATCGGAATACGATTCAGACGCAAGGTGCCCGGAACAAGACGCGAAACGACAATGGCGATGGTTGTGGGAGAATACCAAGTTTGATATGAAGCAATACGCAATCGTTGCAAACGTTAATGCGTACGATGCTCCAAAGCATCATGAGCGATTAAAGAGTTTACGATTGATTTACCCTGATGGAACTGTTCATAGTATTGCTGTTGCGACGATGTTCAAGAAAGTATTTGAAATGATTCCCAAGGAAGCGATCAAGGCAAAAGATGATAATTCTAAATCAGAACAAAAGGACAGCGCATGACGAGCGGAACGAAGAAGCCAAGAAACATCGTGGACATGATTTGATAAAATTGCGCTCGCATACGACTCGTCATAGAACAGCTGGTGAATACGAAATAGGCACTTTTATTTGCATGGATTGCGATGTCCAATTCAAAGCCTACATCTGGCCCGAAAGTTGATCAAAATGGGCCTAAAATGAGCGCTACGGACGTGTTTGCGATGCGTCTCAAGATTTGCAAGCGTTGCGATAAGCAAGATTGTACCAAAGGAGCGTTTGGAGCGCCACCGCCAAACGATTGCCCTTTTTCGCTGGAACATCTTGTTCATGGACAGAAATAACGCAAATGTTTTCAAACGAGTTGTATAATATAACATAGAATGAATTTAGGAGGAACAGATGAGACAGATGATCATGGTGTTATTGCTTCTGCTTTTTTCGGGTTGTTCTTATTTTGTTCCCGGAGATATAAAGCGCGAAGCTTCTTTGACCCGAATTGATCTTCAAACAGCTTGCGGCGAAGCGCCACCCCTGCAAAAAGAGGCAGATGAAAGAATGAAAGAAGCAGATGAATTATTCGGGAAGGGGCAATGGCAACAGGCGGCATCCAAATACAAAGAGGCAGCAACGAAATCTGGCGAAGCGACAAGTAAGATGTTGCGCTCTTATAGAAGGGTGTTGCCGCATGCGGTCAATCTGGATGATTATATGAACAGAAGACCGTCGGAGAAAGATGATGAAAAGGAGAAAGACAGTAGGTAATTGTTATGGGAAGTTCTCATTTTGGGAACTGACTTGTAAAACTTGCTTGGCGACTTCATGGTGCAAAAACAAAATGATGGATAGAGAACTGAAAAAGATGTTTTATGCTGAGCAAAAAGATTTGCCGACAATGCCATAAAGAACATTCCAGTTGGACTGAGCATGCTGATGAACCTCACTGGAACAATGGATGGGTTTTTTGCGTCTACAAGCAGCTTGAATCATACCGTTCAAATCCGATGTTCATTCCTTTTCTGCCCATAACAGCCAATCCGCCAGAAGAATGTCCTTTTTACTTGGAGCACTTTCTCAGTGACTCAAGTGTTTGAACTCAATGCAAGCCTTGGGATGGACTTTCAAGTTCCCGCTTACATCTCAGTCAATGATGTGAACGAAACCTTTGAAAAAGATTTCAAGGTGTTTCTGAATGGATTTTGTTCGTGTTGGGTATTGTTTATGATCGAAGAAGAAGCCGAAAAGCAAGAGACGTTTTTGTGTCCCGTAATTTCAAAGCTTGAATGGCGTCTTTTTGAAAAGGAAGACTTGCATTTCATCAAATTCTTCACTGAAGTAAAGTTCGAATGCATTTGCGAAACCCCACAGCCTCCCTTTGAAGACGGCGAACTTCAGGGGATGTTGCAAGCCTGCGTTTGCTCGTTTTCAGCCGCTTTCTACAAATAATTTGGAAAATCCTGAGTTCAACGCAAAATCTTGATTTTTCGGTTGTATAATAAATCAGGATTTTACAGGGAGACTAAGGATGAAGGTGCGTATTGGTTTTGTGAGCAACAGTTCGTCAAGTAGTTTTCTGATTGTTGGAACCGACAGCCAAGAGCTGATTACAAAACTTCTCAATGCAGAAGGCGTTGGTTGTGAATACAGTCCGAACAATGGGATCGTTTTCGAGGACGATGATTTCTATATGAGCTACGGAACGCACGAAGGCGTACACTTGGACTTTTTTGGATACGACAACCAACCGTATTATGCTGGCTTGAGTTGTCATGAAGAATTGTGCGACGGGGAGACAGTTCAGCAGTTGATAAAAAGGTTTGCAAGGATTTGTCAAAACAGTTTGAACGTGCCGCTTGATGTCCGGAAACATCATGTGACTTTGCACTATGGTGAATGCAGTAGTTAAGGGGAAAGCGATGCTGCCCAGAGTGAAACTGACGGAAGGTGACCGAAAATGTTTTGAGGTTGCGCGAAGAAATGTTGGGCGCGTGCGTTGCCGTTTGTACAAAAAGTTGAACGAAATACTTCGGGACAAATCAGAGTTTGACGCTGACCAAGTGGTTTCGATCATTGAACTTGAGAAGTTTGGCCAGCGGTTAAAAGACGTCGAATACGAGATTGAAAGATTTTACAGTATAGCACAAAATCAAATTGTTGACAGAGCAGGTGGACTAAAACCGTGGTGTAAAGCCGAACAAAAGAAGAAAGCCAAAAAGAAAAGGAAGAAACGATGAAACGGCGAAAAACGTATTTCATTGGCGAAGGGGAAGAAATCTTCAATCTTGGCGGCGTGTCGTTCAGAGGGGGCGATCCTTACACAGTCGTTGAAACCAACACGGCAAAAACGATTATGTCACCGTGTGACTACCATTACATCTTCGACAAAAAGACCGGCTTCTTTGCGCGTTGGGGAAAGACGCCGAAGGATGATCCAGAATTCAGCCCCATTGGGCCTGAAATTCTCGACTTGGAAATTTCAGTCAATGGATGTCCAAACGCATGCAAATTCTGTTACAAGAGCAATCAGGATGTCCCAGCGACTAATATGACGCTGGGGCAGTTCAAAACGCTCATGGACAAAATGCCGATGACCCTTACGCAAATTGCGTTTGGGATTACGGGCGTCCAGACAAACCCAGATTTCATTCCAATGCTGAAAGAATCCCGCAAGCGTGGTGTGATTCCAAACTTCACGCTTTCAGGAATTGACTTGACGCCGAAACTGGCTGATGAAATCGCGCCGTTGGTTGGCGGCTTGGCGGTCAGCGTTTACAAGACAGACAAGAATGTCGGCTACAACACTGTGAAGATGTTCTCAGATCGCGGTGTGAAGCAGACCAACATTCATCTAATGGCCAGCCAAGAGACGCTTGACTTCGTTTATGAAGTATTGCGCGATAGCAAAACTGATTCACGGCTTGAAAAGCTCAATGCTATCGTGTTTCTCGGGGTCAAACCAAAAGGCAGAGCCAAGGGACAATTTCATTCGCTCACTTCAGAACAGTATGCGGATTTGATCAACTACTGTTTTGAAAATGATTTGCGGTTCGGGTTTGATTCTTGTTCAGCGCCGAAGTTCGAACAAGCTGTGAAAGAGCGCGAGATGAGTGAAGAGCGCAGGAAAGTTCTATTGTCGATGTCGGAGTCTTGTGAATCTTCGCTGTTTTCGGCATACATCAACGTCAAGGGCGAGTATTGGCACTGTTCATTTTCTGAAGACGAGCCAAATGTTGAATGCGTGAACGTTCTTGAGTGCAACGACTTCCTCAAGGACGTTTGGTTCAGTCCAGCAGTTATTAAATTTCGCCAGCGCGTGTTAAACTCGATGAGAGACGGTTGCCGCCATTGTGTGACGTATGATTTGAAAGGTTAAGTAGTTTAGAAGCCTCTACGCCTTTGACAAAGGCGAAAATATGAAATTTGACATTGACCAACCGTTTGAAGAATGGACTCCCGAAGAAAAAGGGGAGCTTCGTGTAATCTTGTTGGTTTGGTTTTGGAATATGACCATTGTTCAAAATGACGCTGTGAAAACAAAACGCATTGGAAAGCAAACATGGAAGTACAAGGAAGAGTTGTTTCAAAGAAACAGTATGGAAGTTTATGCTTTCAAGACAGTGGATATGGGCTGGGTTTTTGTAGACGATTGTCCCGACCCATTGACCAATCAAAAAGACGTTTTTGAAATGGACAAGAAAATCAAAACAACGGGGCATGTAAAGGTTGGGTGGTATATTCGAGAATTGAGAAATATGCTTCACAACTATTACACGCGCCAACCGTTTTCCGGAGAAGAGTGTTTCAATTTCAGATTGTTTGAGCCGTACCAGTGTTGTATTGCTGCTTATCGAGCCTTTTACAAAATCGGTCTTATGTGAGGTTACAACATGGAAGAGAAAGAAAAACCAACTTGTCCGAAGTGCGGCGGCAAATCCGGTTTCATAATGAACGAGTATGTTTGTGGCTGGTGGGAAACTTGGTATGATTGGGGTGGTAAAATTGAAAGCACCAACTTGGACAAGATGAAGCATCAGCCGTTTCCAAAATCTGTTGTTTGTGCTGATTGTAAGAAACGGATACCAAACCCTTTGCTGGAGAAAGAAAATGCTCCCCGATTGGCCGAATAGGTGGATCAATGCATCGGTGCTGACGGAAGAAGACAGGAAGGAGCTTTGGGGTGACAATTCGCATCCCAGAGTGCCCGATATGGATCATGCAAAAGGACTGCTTCGGCGTTATGAGGCAACGTTGCGGAAATACGAAAAGGAACTTGCATTGGCGAAAGGCGATGAGGAAACGTTTCAGCATTTGGAGAAAGTTCAACCAAGATGAATTACATTATTGATAAATTTACGGCTGAAACACAGGTCATTATCAACAAGAAAGCAAACGGGACTTGGTGCGCGTTGCCTTATCCCGGTCATAAGAAAGGCTGTCCAAACTTTGGAAAGAAGAAACGGTGCCCGCCAAACGTTCCTTTGATGAAAGAAGGCGCAACGGTTATGATGATCGGCGTCGCATTTGATATTGGGCGTTGGGCGTCTGAGATGAAGAAAAAGCATGCTTCGTGGACGGACAGGCAGTGTCGCTGCCTTTTGTATTGGCAGGGCACTTTGAGAAAAGAGTTGAGAGGATTTCTCAAGCAGGCAATAGCAGCACCGTTTACGGTGATTTATGCTACGCCTGAAGGTCAAGGGGCTGATATTACAGCAATGATGAAAGCGGTTGGCAGACCGCTTCAATGGCCTCCACTTACTAAAACGTGGGCTATCGTGCTGCTCGGAAAACCTGAAGACAGGGTTGCAAGAAATGGGAAATAGAGCGTATATTCAGTTTCAACGAGTCATTGAGCTTAGCGATGACTTATCAGAACGGTCTGGCGATAGGCGTTATTATGGAATCTGTACGTATGATGATTTCAACCACTCAACACAACTTTGGGACAGCAAGGACGAATTCACAAAAAACTTTGATGCTGATCCAGACCGTTTCGCGGTCAGTGTTTTGAAATTACTCCTTAATCAAGGCGATGCAAGCACCGGAAACGTTCTTGACACGATTCAACACTATGAGCAAGGCGTTCATATAAACGGTAACTATTATATATGGGACAAAATCAAAGAAGCTTTTGAGGATGACGATGAAAATTAGATTGGGCTACGTTTCAAATTCGAGTTCAGCATCCTTTTGGGTGCGTAAGGATATGCTCACTGATTGGCAAGTCAAAGCCATTCTGGATTACAAACGGTTTGGGGAAGAGTTTGTTCGGTTGAACGCTTTTCCAGATTTTAACGGTGGCCGTCTTGGATTTGGCGACAGTTGGGAGTTGTCTGAGACAAAAAATGGAGAACGGATTGTTGGAAGTACGTGGATGGATAACGGAGAAATGGAAATCTTTCTGAAAGCCTTGGGAGTCAAGAAAAAGGCTTACAAGATTATTGATCACAATTGAGGTGTAGGATGAAAGCGCGCAGTGGATTTGTAAGCAACAGTTCAACCAGTAGCTTTATCATCGTCGTTAAAAATAGCGGTGCCGAGGGTGAGGATTGGTTTGGACAATTAGAATTCGTCGTTGGATCGTTGACGCATGGAAAAATGGACAATGTAAAGTGGCACGCAGGAAAGATTTCTGAATACCGCGAGACATTGATGCGCGAACTCGAAGGGCTTCAAAAGAGCAAAGAAGTTTGCGAGAAAGAACTCAAAGAATTCAAAGCGATTATTAAAAACAAAGAAGCACGACGTGGTGCAGAGTTGGTTTTGGAATTGCAAAGTAGAAAGAAGCAACGGGAGTTTCAAAAAGAAGGTCCGGAAGGAATACTTCAAGAAGTAACGCTCAAACAATATGATTCTCGACGAAAGCCTTTCAACAGATTGGTCAAGAATGAACTTGAGCGTTATGATTCAGGGCTTACTGAATTGAGCAAAAAGATTGAGAAGTTGTGGGAACGTTTGAAAGCTGTTGAACCGTATAACGACAAGAAATGGAAAATGGTTTCATTTGAAGAAGAAAATAGTTGGGGCGTCGGCATTACAGATGCAGCAGAGAGGTTAGTGAACATGGGGAAGGCAGTCATTGTTCACAAGGAGTCGACATGAAATTGCGAGCAGGGTTTGTTTCCAATAGTAGTTCGGCTTCATTTGTTGTTTGGATTCCGATGATCAATGAACGGCAAAAGCGAGCTATCTTGAATCATACTGAATATGCAAGGGAACATGGCTTCAAATCAGAATGGATGGATCAAGAAGGAATCTTTCATGACGACTGGGACGATGTAGAAGATGATTATCCAATGATCAAAGGAGAAATCCGTTGCGACAACGGAGATACGGAAAAGTTTTTCAAATGGCTTGGAATTAATAGTGAAGCCTTTGTGGTGAGGGATGAATCATGAAGACAAGAACGGGTTTTGTTTCCAACAGTTCCAGTTCAAGTTTTTGCATCATTGGTACTTCCAACTGGTCAAGAGTGCTGGCAAAGAAGGAAGGGCTTTACAAAACGGAACACTATGAAGAAAAAGTTTGCGAGCACGGAAGACCAAACAAGAAAACGAAGTATTGTCCTCAATGTGGATTTGAATTTAGCAATGCTGAGGATTTCACGTATCCTGAACTTGCTTATGGAAGCGCTCAGGGAAAAGTATTTTCCTATTATGGTTCAGAGGACGTTGATTATGCGGGTTTGGATGCAGAAGAGCTTTTGAAGAAAATGACTATTCCCCAAGCTTGTAAGCACGTTCAGGAAATAGCAGAGAAAAAATTGGGCGTCAAGATTCCTTCAAAGCAGCTTGGATTTTTCTACGGGGAAGCGGGCAATGGATGAGTTTTTGAAAGAGGTTGAGGCTTTTGTCTATGCTGCTCATAAAGGGCAACGGCGAAAGTATACAAATGAGATGTATGCTCGACACCCTATGAACGTTGGGGCAAAGGTTGCTGAGCGGGCAGATTCGAGCGAAACGATGATTGCGGCTGCTATGTTGCATGACGTTTTGGAAGATACAAAGATAACGTCAAAACAGTTGCGCGAGAAGTTTGGAGGGATTGTTTCTTCTTTGGTGCTTCAATTGACAAATCCTTCTAAAAATCATACAGATTTGCCCAGAGCAAAAAGAAAACAAATGGACAGGGATTTTCTGAGAACGGTTTCTCGCGAAGCAAAGATAATTAAGATGCATGATCGGCTTGACAATATATCTGACTTTGGCGATGCTCTTGAAACCGACAGGGGCTTTGTAAAGTTGTACCTTGAGGAATCACGTTTGCTTGCTGATGTGTTGGGAGACGCAGACGAAAAACTATACCATGAGCTGATGAAAGAAATCGAAAAACAAGAAGAGAGGGTAAAAGAAAATGGCTAAAAAATGGTGGTATGAAACGTCTGAAGTTGTCGATAGGGACTTAGCGACTTTTTGGGATGAAGACTTTCACGGTAATTGTACTATGGATGAAGGAAGTGTTGAAAGCCTTCGCAAATGGCTGAATAAAGAAGTGAAGAAAGCAAAAAAGAAAAAGATTTTCAAAGAATTGTGGTTTGAACTTCGGCACGTTGAAGTAGATGAGTTTGGGCACATGAAATCACAGTTGGTTTTGCGGGGAAAGAGTCCTGAAACAAAAGCAGAGCGCAAAAGAAGAATGGAACATTTCATGGCGCAGGAATGGATGGAGTTTGAAAAAGCAGAGCGCATGATGAAGCTTTACAAAACGCCTGATGGGAAGGCGCATTTCAAAAAACTGAAGGAATGGGCAGAAAGGAAGATGAAGAAATGAAAATCAGACTCGGAATGGTATCAAATTCAAGCACGTCAAGTTTTGTCGTCGTTGGTTACGGAATCGACAACAAGATGTTCTCGCGGGAAAAAATTATGGAAGCGGTTTGGGGAAACGAATCGGATTTCCCAAAAAAGGAGCCTTCCGAGAAAAAGCGTGGTTGTGTTCATCCAGAAACCAAAGGGGCAAGGTTTTGTCCGGAGTGTGGAAAACCAACTTGGGTTGATAGTTTCAAACATGCTGAAGACAAGTTCGCTGATGAACTTTCTGATTACTATTATGAAAAACGCGGAACGGGCGACGGTTTCACGATTAGGGACGACGACGATGACGGAGCGCCAAACGGCAAGACAGTGGTTGGAATTGAAGCTGCTTGCTGGAGCGACGACGGCGATAGCGCGGAATGCGAGTGTGATTTGGAGGACATTTTTGGAAAGCTTAAAGATTTGCGCAGCAGGCTTGGCCTTTCAGATGAGGAGCAGATCAAGCTTTTCGTAGGGACTTGTGCCAGTTAAGGAGAAAAGCAAATGAAGATCAGAAGTGGGTTTGTAAGCAACAGCAGTTCAAGTAGCTTTTGCATTTTCGGAGTTTCCCTTGATACAAGCGAATTCAAGAAGACAAAAGCGTATCAACAAACGCTGAAAGAGTTGGCTGACAAAGAAGGAAAGACGCCAGAAGAGCTTGAAGAAAGTTGGGGCGTCTATGAAATATCGGAAGGTATCAAATTGCCTGACGATTTTTCAATGCATCAGCCTCCTGAATTTGAGACTGTTTACATTGGCCGTTCATGGACGGGCATTAAAGACGATGAAACAGGCGCTCAGTTCAAAGAGAATGTTCGGACAGTGGTTAAAGAAATGCTCGGAAATCAAACGTTTGCAATACATGAGGTATCGTGGTACAATGGATAGGAGAAAAAGATGAAGACGCGCAGCGGGTTTGTGAGCAACAGTTCTTCAAGTAGTTTTATCATCGCATGGAAGGGTGATGATAAGGCATTGGAGAGAAAACTTCATAAGGTTTTCCAAACGCCGAAAAAAGGCCCATTGCGTTCTTTTGCGGAAAACGTGATTGCGCTGCTTCTTGGTGGTGATGTTTGGAAAACAGAAAAGGCTTATCGTAAGTATCATTGCTATGACGATGATGAAGAATTGCCGCACGCAGATTTGTTCAAGAAATTTGGTAAGATAAGAACAATCAGGGTGAGCAACGAAAGCGGAGAATCACTTGACGAATATTTGTACAGTGACGGGGACGCGTTTGAAGTCAAAACTCCTACTCTTGTAATCAGATTTGAGGGACATTAGGATGAAAACAAGAAATGGTTTTGTGAGCAACAGTAGCTCCAGCAGTTTTGTTATCGTGACGTCAAAAGAGAATCACGAGCGTGCGATGAAGGCTCTTCATCCATATGTTCAAGACGTTGTAAACCAAGTCATCAAGTATGAGAAATTCCTTGGACAAGACGTCGTTTATTTTGGCGATTTGAGCGTTCAAGGGTACGGCCCTATCACTATGGGTGATGAGTTTGATGATACCATTGATGGGAAATGGGACAGCGAGCTTGATGACGACGATGAAAACAAGGGCAAGCAAAAACGGCCAGATGGGGAATATGGCGACTTGATGACCGGCTATGATGCGGTGGAAAAATGGCAGGAAGAACTCAGAAAAGAAAAAGACAAAGTATTTGAATGGGGAGAAGGATAGCAAAATGAAAGTCCGAATTGGATTTGTCAGCAACAGTTCAAGTAGCGGTTTCATTGTTGGCTTTGAAAAAGGCAAGCTTCCAAAGTCAGTAGAGAAGATTCAGGACTTGCTTTTTGGAAACGACAAGCAAATTTCCATTTACGACAAAACTATTCAAACTGACCAAGCTGCGAAAACGGTTTGGGATGATTTGCAAAAAGCCAAGCCGATGACTGATGCAGAAATAGCAAATGAACTTGAACACTTTGGTGGTTGGGATTGCACTGGAAAGGTATCTTTTCCAAAAGAGATTAAGTATGATGATTTTAAGAAACCTAAAAAGGACGGGGGATGGGAATATTGCGATTGGGATCAATATGAAATTGAAGTTAAAAAACGGGGAATGAATTGTATGTTGATGTTTAGAAAACAGTATCCCAATTTTGATTTTTTCCATTTCGAATATGGAGATGAAGATGGTGACTACTTTTGTGTAATGGAGCATGGCGGCATCTTTGATAATGTCCTTCACTTGAAAATCAGTCATCATTAAGGAAATAGAATGAAACTTACGGAAGAACAACAACAATATTGTATCAAACGTTATGAACGGGAGATACGATATTTGAAAGTGAAACGCATGAAAGCGCCAGCAGTGATCACTGAGGCGTATGAAGAGATGATTGCAAAAGTTACAGAGAAATGCAAAGAGCTTGGCGTGACAGACAAAATTTATTTAGCGTTTTGCGAAAAGTACCATGAAATTTATATCGCTAACGAGATAGAACATTCTATTCGACAAAGTTGTTTGAAATGGCTACGTCATATTCAGAATGATGTCAGGGGAGATAAACTTACAATATGCAAATGCGTTGTACGGAATAATGGTTGTAGGCATGATTGCCCAGAGATTGAACCGGCGACAGAGCAGCAACAGAATTGGTTCAAATCATGTTGCGATGTTGATACTGGAGAGTTTTATGAAACGCCCAACGATCCACCAGACATTGATTTACAAGAATAAGTGAAAATTCTTTTATATTCGCCGTCTTATAGAACGCAAGGTTTAAGGAAGCCTTGAAAATATGAAGTGCAAATTGAAAACATTTTTGAATTGTGCGGCCCTTCAATTTTTCAAAGGGCTGTATTAGTTTTGAGATGTTACTAAGTTTGCGCTTTCCCTTGCATAAGGAGACATTAATGAGCTTTTTCCTTTTGCTTTGGTTTTTCTTTTTGACCGTGAATTTTTCTTTAGTGTCTTATACTGACGAGCTGATTTGCAAGCAAATGGGATTCATGTAACAAAAGAAATTCCGAAAGGACAATATGAAATGAAAATGAGATTTGGTTTTGTTAGTAATAGTTCATCCCAAAGTTTTTTGATTGATATGAAAGCATATCCAACCGTGTTTGACCTTGCGTTGCATATGCTGGAAATCAGGAATGACGACTACAAGGATTATGACGAGAAAAATAAGGAACGCTTTTTCAGTGAAGAAGTTCATTGTTCGGAAGAGCGCAGGATTATAACATCCGAGCGCGATCGCAACACGTCTGTTTCGTTCAGCAGTTGCAATTTTGATACTGAAATTACCTGTGTTGGGAATGCTTTTTTTGTCGCTACTTGTAACAATCATCCGTTTCATGTTCATCTCAACGGACGGCTTAACCTTTATGATGCGACTTTGAATTGTGATTGGCTGAAAGAAACTTTCAAAGACGAGGACATTGAGGGAATAGAGCAAGACTTGGAATACGAAATCGAGAAAAGATTTCAACAGCGACCATTCTGGTGGCCGCGATACGATTTGGTTTTGAAAATAATAGACTACGAAGACAAGCGGCACGATCAATTCAAATGCAGAGATCAAGGACATTGGATGAGTCCGTATATTATCGCAGAAGGTCAATACACGGGGAAAATCGTTTGTCCACACTGTTTTATTGAAAGAGGAGTGGTCCAAGGTGAAGCCACAAAAGCAGATTTGCAAAAGATGCGTTGAGAAGCAGACGAGCAATGGGTGGGGAGAGCTTGATGAACTTGCTTGGGACAAGATGTCGTTGCATTTTTGCTCCGAGTATGCTAAAGAGAGAAATAACATCGTAAGTGTTGAGAAAAAAATTCCACCCAATTGTATATTCTTGCTTGAATATTTGATGTACTATCAGGGAAAGAAAAATGAGGCTTAGCCCAAAGATTTGCAAAATTTGCCACAACAAAAGGTTCACCATGGAACAGAACAAATGGGGCGAGTTCGATCATCAACGGTGGAGTAGCGATCAAGTATTCTGTCCTGTCGTTGCGAAAGTAATCAGTACGAAAGCTGTTCCGGATTCTTGCTCCTATTCGGCAGAACAAATAGTATCTAACAGAAGTTGAAAATTTTTTGATATTCAGTTGTATAATAGAACATGAAGAAATTGCATTTTGAATACAGAGAAAGCTTTGCCGTCCCTCAACTTCTTACAAGCGATGAGGTTACGGCATTATTAGCTGAGCTTGACCCTTTTTTGGATGGGTTCTTTTTGGGTTTAGCACATGAAAATGTTTTTGATCTTTTGTGTCCCGTGGTTGATTCTTTTGAGCATACTGTGATTGATGATGAAAAATTGGGTATTAGTCGTATCAAAGTCTTGATCAAAATTTCAATGAAGATGGTGACGCAACAAGAGTATCCAACTTTGCAAAGATGTTTTAACGATGCCATTAGTGCGTTTTTGGGTAGTCGGTTTCCCAACGCTGGGAAGGATGAGAAAAATGCTCGATAAGAAAATTTGTAAAGGTTGCCGTGAAAAGTCATCATGGTGGAATGATTATGATGACAGGCGTTGGACAAAAGGAAATGTTGTTTGTGTTTTGGGAAATATTACGAAACGCAAACGAGCAGAAAAAGAAAACGCACCGCCAGATTGGTGCGCCTTTACGCTGGAACACGTTTTGAAATCGCAACGTGTTTCAAAAGGAGCAAAATAAATGGACGTGGGAGACATCCTTGAAAAGTTGGAAGGCGATCAGGAAGCAATCAAATTGCTTCCTTTGATTCAGCCATACTTGACTGTTTTATCCCGCGAAGAAGGGAAAGACAAGGTTGACAAGTTCATGAACCTGTTCATAAAACAGGAGTGGCAAGACTTAGATTCGTGGTTGTGGCCCAAGATGACAGATGATGAGCGGGATGCATTGTCGGCTCAAGTTTTGGATGCCGCGAGAAAAACAGTTGACAATTTGCATTTGAGTGATAAGATTATGAAGAAAGTTGCTTTGAAAATTCTCATGCTGGCCCTGAAAATTTAGAGGACAATATGAAAGTTGAAGTATCACGTCAAGAAGGTGGGAGATTGCCCGTATACAAAACGCCAAACTCAGCGGGTGCTGATTTGTGTTCCATTGTTGATGAAATGATTCAGCCGGGCGAAGTAGTTTTGATCAACACTGGGATTCGCGTTTCAATTCCAAAAGGCTATGAACTTCAAGTTCGTTCTCGTTCTGGTTTGGCATTCAAAGAACATATCTTTGTCTTGAATGCGCCGGGAACCGTTGACAGCGACTACCGTGGACTTGTGGGAGTTATCCTTGCCAACTTTGGAAAACAACCATTTCATGTTAAGCGGGGCGATAGAATCGCTCAAGCGGTTGTTTCTAAGGTTGAACACGTTGAATGGGAAAGCGTAGAACAGGTTGACATGGACACAGAACGTGGCGAAGGTGGGTTTGGTTCAACAGGAGTCAAATAATGAAAACAGTTTTTGTTCATACAGATCAACAGCTTGGTTATGGTGAAATGAAAGAGGCTTCATTTGTGGCGATAGAAGGAGAAGTGATCAAAAATAAGTATGGCGAAACGGGTCAACAAGTTGGTGATCCAACGGTTCACGAAGATGATACGGGAATTCACATCACATTTCCGAAAACATGAAACCAAAAGATTTGGTCGGAAACTACGTTGCATATGATTCTGAAAAAGGTTCTGTCTGGGCTGAGATCGATGAACTAAGAAAACAGCCAGATGGGAGACGCTTTTTCATTGCAAAACATATGCGAGTCAGGACAGAAGAAGGGAGAATCATTGAACATTACAATAGAGTGTTGTGGTGGGATGGTTTGAAGAAAGGAAAATTTGTTGTCGTCAAGCCAGATGACAATTTGAAAGAAATTGAAGATGAATTGTTCATGTTCCTATTGCGTGATACTACTGATTTCAATTCCTTTTTCTTGGGCGCTGAAGATTTAGAAGGAATGATTGATCCAACATTGTCCGAGAAAATACAGAACACGATTGAACATCTGCTTAACAAAGGAAAGATGTTAGTATCATGCGGAGACGATAACGAGAGCGAGGAAGAGGAATGAAACGCATAATAATATTTGCGGTGTTGATTTTTCTTTGTGGTTGTATGTCCACGCCTGTTCAAAAAGAACCCGAATATGAGAACTGGTATGAAAATCCGCAGCATCAAGAAAAATATTATAAGAGAAAAGTTGATCTGTTGAGAGAAATGGATGCAGCAAAAACTCATACGCAAAAATTCGAAGCCTATATCGCGTTGATTCATAACGCTGACAAGTATCAGAAGAAACCAGAAGTTGTATTCTGGTGTAAGGAATTGCTCAAGCTGTTTCCAAAAGAAAGACGGGGCGAACCCATACCTAAAGATGCGCAAAGGATGATCGATGAGTACACTGCGGAGAGATGAGTTTGCCGTTGATGTAGGCGAAAACAAAAAAGTGGTCGTGGCTGTGAATCTTGACGGCAAAGAAATGACGGGTCTTGACTTTGGAGGGGCGTTGGGCTACGAGTTTTTCAAATGCGAGGAAGACATTCCTTCAGAAAAAGCGTTGCGGACGCTCGAAATGAACCGGGAAGTTTGCAAAAAATGCACAAAGAAAAAAGAACTGCCCTGTGGTTGGAAAAAAGGTGACGACCAAGTGTTCCGGAATGGGCAATGGTTGATCAAAGAAGGATACGAATGCCCTTATGAAACTGAACATGCCGTTTGTCGGGACAAACCTTTTGTGAAAAAGGAACTGTTCGACGATGCCAAACATTAGCATATGCAAAAAATGCATCGGGCGTTTGAAACTTTCTTGGTATGTTGATCCAGAAACGGACAAACAGATGTTGCGCAATTGTCCTGCGGCATGGGTAATCGCTTATGACGAGCAAGCGCCACCAGCTTGTAGATACATCCTTGAGCAAACGCTTCAAAAGGAAGAATTGAAGCCACGCATCCTTGATGAAGACTACTATGATTCGCGGGGGATAGAATGACGTACAGTTCATACGGAACATTTGGCCAAACTATTTTACAGCCATGGAAATGCTCGGAAGAATTTCAAAACGCTTATACTAAAGACATGAGGGTGCGGACTGTCGTCAGCCCCGATCGTGTTTGGACGATTTATGCCGCTTTGAAACACACGTTGAAAATCAAAGGGGATGTTTGGGAATGCGGCGTGTTCAAAGGCGGAACGGCAATGTTCATTGCTGCAATCTTGAACGGAAAGAGAAAAGTGTTTCGCTTGTTCGACACGTTTGAAGGAATGCCGCCATGTAACGTTGAGAACGGGGATGATCATAAGGAGGGTGATTTCAATAATACTTCCCTTGCTGATGTCAAACAAATGCTTGAACAATATGATTTCATCGAGTATCACAAAGGTTTAATGCCAAGCACGTTTGCCCCAGCGCAAAATTCAATAATCTCTTTTGCGCATATTGACGTAGACATCTATCAATCTGTTTCAGACTGCTGTGAATTTGTCTGGCCCCGGTTGGCAGTTGGCGGAACTATTGTTTTTGATGACTATGGGTTTTCTACGACAAGAGGCGCGTGTAAAGCTGTCGATGAATATTTCCACGACAAAGATGCATTTCCGCTTTTCATTCCTACAGGGCAAGCCCTTGTTTACAAGGCTCATGAGTAATGGAAATCTGTTTTGAAAGGAAGTGGTGGCACCTTGTAGACCGCATTTGTAAAAAATGCACCAAGAAACAAGATTTAGGATGGGCGTACATCTGCGAGCGGTTGCAGATTTTTAGCAAGCCTGATAAAGCAACATATTATGTCCTTTTCGATTCGTGTCCTTACAATCTTGAATTCATCGTGGCGTTGCAAGAGAACGCAAAACAGTCGAGCTTACAAGAGCAAAAAGTGTTCCAAAAATATTGCCCTGATATGTTTGCAACCATGGACTGGTATCGAAAGGACGCTTTCTTTTTTAACCTAAAAACATGATCTGGATACATACTCCAAACGAAAGTTCGATTGTTTCTGTTTCTATTTCAACGCCGAAGTTGGAAAAAGAAGTTACAGAAAACTTGTCTCGTGAGCTTTGCAAATTAGAAGAAAAACTGTCGCGACGCGCTTGTTTTATCAAAACATCATATATTGATCTTTATTCGATTACGCAGGAATCAGCTATTAAATTTACAATAACAGAGGAAGCAGAATACGGGCGTGTTACTCTTTGGGGCATTCAGCTTGTGCCTGATAGAAAGAATAAACAAGGGCACTTTTTTGTGTACTTTGAAAACCCACCCGCAAAGGTAATTCACTCACGGCAATATGAAGTTTGCTTTCAATGTCAAAAACAGAATGAAATTCCATCGAACTTGAGACTTTGGAAAAACGGTTTCGTACTTTGCTCAAAGAATATCGGAACTGGATTGGATGAAACGAAAAAAGGACCACCGCAAAATTGTCCTTTTTCAGCCGAGCATCTCCTTAGCCTTCAACGTGTTTTTGTCTGAGAATTTTAACAAAAATTGGTTGTTGAAGTTGTATAATTTAACGGGTAAAATGTGACACGGAAACGTGATAATATCGAATCGAACGAAGGAGACAGGACAATGGCAGAAGAAAGACGGGTCGGAGATTTGGTGCTCGCCCAAGGCGAGTATGCGCTGGTTCAAGACGGCGCAAGCGGTGATGTGATGTGTATTGTCGGGCCAAATAAGACAAGTCTTGCCGACACGGACAACCCCGTAGTTTATTCCGGAAAAACAGGGCGCTTTACGCAATGCATTCCGCGAGAAGCAATCACGCCTTGGCCTGCCGCGAGAGAGGGGCAATATGTCGTCTTGACCAACCCAGCGACAGAAGATGCGGCTCAGCATCCCAACAAGGGTAAGCAATCGGCAATTCCGTTGGCAATGGGAAGTCGCGTGAACATCCCCGGCCCAGCGACGTTTGCGCTATATCCCGGTCAATCCGCTGAAGTCATTGGTGGTCATACTCTCCGCTCTAATCAATACTTGATGGTGCGTGTTGTCAACGGCGAAGTAGCGATGGAGAATTGGGAAAGTACCATTCTCAAAAAGCAAACTTCCAGCAGTAGCGGAAAAGATGAATCAGGCGATGGTTCTGATGATGAAACAATCGCAACAAAAGAGGATGTTCCAACGCTCGTAACGGGGCAGCTTTTGATCGTCAAAGGAACGGACGTCAGTTTTTACATTCCCCCAACAGGTATTGAAGTTCTCCCAGACAATAAAAACGATTACGTCCGTGATGCTGTGACGCTGGAACAGCTTGAATACTGCATCTTGCGTGACGAAGACGGCACCAAGGAGTTTTTGCGCGGTCCTGCTGTAGTGTTTCCAAAACCAACTCAAACGTTTTTCACGACAGATGGGGGTCATCGGAAATTCCGCGCAATCGAGTTGGAAGAGCACTGGGGCATTTTTGTCAAGGTCATCAAAGCTTACGAGGAAGGCGGGAAGGAATTCAGCGAAGGCGAGGAATTATTCATCACCGGCGAAAAGCAAAAGATTTATTTCCCGCGTCCCGAACACAGCATCATTCGCTACGGCAAAGAAGAAATTCATTATGCCGTTGCCATTCCCAAAGGCGAAAGCCGTTACGTTTTGAACCGGCAATCAGGCGATGTTTCGTTGGTTCAAGGGCCAAAGATGTATTTGCCCGACCCGAGAAAAGAAGTTGTCGTCCGGCGCGTGATCGATTCAAGGATGATCCAATTGCTTTATCCAGACAACACTGAAGCCTTGCGACACAATGAAATGCTTTCAACAAGAAGCGTCACTGTGAAAGGCATGCCTCCTTCCCGTGCGCGTCGGGCTTTTCTTGACGAAGAGAGCGGGATGGAAGACGCATTGATGGAAGATTTCGGCGCTTACGAACCGGAAGAGGTTGCAGAAAAATTCATCGCGGCAGATGAATTTGCTCGCAGGACTCAATACACGCCGCCACGCACAATCGAACTCAACACCAAATACGATGGCGCTGTGGCAATCCGCATCTGGACAGGTTATGCGATGAAGATTTCAAGCAAGACAGGCGAAAGCAAAGTTGCGGTTGGGCCTTGTACCGTCCTGCTTGAGTATGATGAAGTCCCTGAAACATTTATCTTGTCTACGGGGACGCCAAAGTCGCTAAAGAGCATCAAAGAAGACGTTTACTTGCGCGTCAAGGCAAACAAGGTTTCTGACATCATCACGGCTGAAACAAGGGATTTTGTGCATGTCAAAATTCCACTTTCCTATCGCGTCAATTTTGAAGGCGATAAGGAAAAGTGGTTCGATGTTCGGAACTATGTTATGTTTCTGACCGATCATCTCCGTTCTTTCGTTGCCAACGTTGTGAAGCGTTACGGTATTGAAGAATTCAACGGCGACTATATTAACATCTTGCGCGATAATATTCTTGGAACGTCAACGGAAGGAGAAAACGGGGGAAAGCAGCGTCCCGGAAGGCAGTTTGAAGAAAACGATATGCGGATTTACGATGTTGAACTTGGTCAACTCATCATTGGCGACGCTTCCATTGCTGAGATGTTGCAGAAAAGCCAGCATGAGTCCGTAAGCCAAACGCTTCAGATTGCGATGGCGCGGCGGCATTTGGAAACAACGCAGGAAAATGAAAAGATTGAACGGGAAATAGCCGAAGCCAAAGCGGAAACGGGAAAGAAAGCTGCCGACCTTGAAATCGCCCGCATTCAAAAGCAGTCAGAAGTTGAATTGGCCGCAGTAGTGTCGGACATTCAAAGATCGGCAAAATGTCTGGAAGGCAAACTTCAAGGCTTGGAAATGGAAGCCAAGATTCTTGAAGAAAAGCGTGATCAGAAGAAGGCAGATCACAACCTTGATCTCGAAATAAGAGAAAAGCAACTCAAGCTTGAGCTTGACAAAATCAAGGGAGAAGCCGAAGGTATTGCCGAGAAGACAAAGTCAATTACGCCGCAGCTTGTTGCCGCAATGCAACAGTTTGGCGACAAGGCAATGGTAATGAAACTTGCCGACTCAATGTCACCGCTTGCTATTCTTGGCGGAAAGAATCTCATTGAGGTTACGCAGAATTTGCTCAAGGGAACGCAATTTGAAAACGTGTTGAGTGTTGAAAAGATCGCACCCACTCTCGCTACGATTGCTGGAGGGAAAAGCAAGAAGTAAATGAAACTTCCAATAGGAACAAAGTGTGAATACCCATGTCCGGACTGTGGTTCGGACATGGTGTTGCGTCCGTCAACTTACGGCCTATTTTACGGCTGCGTCCGGTTTCCGTTGTGCAAATCCACTCATGGCGCTCACGCGGAAACTGGACAACCACTTGGGATTCCTGCGAACAAGAAAACAAAGGAATTTCGCATCAGAGCGCATGACGTTTTTGACAAAATTTGGAAAGGCCCAACTCGAACGATGACTCGGAAAAAGTCATATGTTTGGATGCAACAGGCGCTTGGGATGACCGAGGAAGAAGCTCATATCGGCTTGTTTGATATTGACAAGTGTAGGCGGTTGATTCGGGCGGTTGAAGCCCATTTAGGACAGCTCGGGACGCCCGAAAAGTGGCGTTTTGACGCGCTCAAGGCTTTCGATAAGCTTTGGGATGGAAAGCCAAGACTGATGAAACGGAAGGCGGCAAAAACGCTGCTCAGACAACGTTTCAAGGAGGATAACATCGGAAAATTCAACATCGGAATGTGTAAGGCATTAATCACACAAGTTGAACAAATGACAACTGGAGAGAAAAATGGCAAAGCTTGAAGGGATTGCATATTTGGTGATTGAAAAAGACAAGAGACTAAAAGGAAACGTTCGGGTGGTTCTTTCAAGGCGCACGCGGCCTGATATTTATGCCGGACAGATGGCTGTGAAAGTCAAAATAACGGTTGACGAGGAAGTGTTTGATAAAATTCCAACTGCAAATTTGGATATCAACAAAGACGAAATCATTATGCCGGAGATTGATTTTGAAGCCCAAGTTGATTGAATGCATGATTTGCGGGAAAGAGAAAGAAGAGCATTCAGTGCAAATGCTTAGCAAGACTGCATTGTGCTTTGATTGCTTCGCAACGCCCAATTTGTTTTCTGAATGGATTGGCAGAAAGTCTGCCGTGTTTAATCGCCGGTCAAATTGTTTCTTTCTTGCTCTCAATGGCGCATTAGCGATCACAAATATAAGTATCTATGTCAACCATGGTGGTGGTTTTTGGTCTTGGATGTCGATGACTGCAACGATGGCAATAACAGGTGGATTTTTCTTGGCTTGTCGGAGTCTTGCAAAAAAGATTAAGGAACATGATGATAAAATGTTCATTGCAATGTGTGCTGGGCCAGAGACGAGCATATTATCAACGTTGAGGTGGAGAAAACGAAAAGAAGAACAAGCCAGTATAAAACCGGGTCAGTTTAACGCTGCTCTTTTGAAAAGCATAGCAAGGAATTTTGGAATTCCAAAAGGCTTGATGATAGACCCTAATACTGGAAAGCCAATTCGACAGGCGAACAAATGTGTTAAATGAAGTGATTTGTAAAAAGTGCAAGCAGAAATTTTACAAGGATCATTTGAGGGATGTTCCATTTTCTCATTTGAGTAGCGGCCATTCTTGGTATTGTCCTTTGCTGTCGCGTGTTGTTTCAAAAGAAGGATTGCCACCAGAGAATTGTCACTATGATTTGGAACATGTAGTGAGCAAACATGAGAGCTAATCTTGGAATCTGTATGAACGGCTGTAAACGATTGCGCGATACAAGCGTGAATCGTTTAACGCGATATGGATGTTTCTTCAGAGAAGGTCTTGCGATGGGTATTCGCGACCTTGCTGAAATCAGCCTTGGCGGTGATACCAATTGGAAATATCCCGGTGAGGTTCGCGATGATTGTCCGTTTTGGCTCGAACACTTCATGACACAAGATAGAATTGATGGAGCCAAATCAGTATTTCCTCAATTATTCAAGGAAGAAAAATGATCAAGGTTGAGTTTCATTTCATGGGTGGCGAAAGGTCGCCAGAATTTTCCGAACTTCAAGTTGCTCCACGGCGCGGAGAAAAGGTGACGTTGAATACGGACGATTTTCAGGTAACCGATGTTCAGTATATCATATCAGAAGATGGAGTTGTAATCATTGTCTGGTTAGAGGAACTATCATAATGGGTATTCCAACGATTTGTAAGAATTGCAAATATGAGTTTGCTGTATCTTGGGGCGATACGGCTGCGCGGTGCCCACAATGTGAAAGTGGCCAACTTATTGAAATGCGGCGTTGTTCCAAATGTAATTGTTTGATGGATTTGCTTGAAGACACGTGGATATGTCGTGGGTGTAAAAATCAGGAACCGAAGGATGATGAACCGAAGGATGATGAGGCGCATTAGCTCAGCTGGCCGAGCAACTGACTCTAAATCAGTGGACACGGGTTCAAATCCCGTATGCGCCTCCAACTCAGGAATGAAATTATGAATCAAGTGCGCGTTGGAGTTGGAGTGATTGTCAGGGATAAGTCTGATAGGATTCTGTTAGGCAAGCGAAAAGGTTCTCATGGCGCTGGGGAATGGAGCCTTCCCGGAGGCCATTTGGAATTCGGTGAGTCTTTTGAAGATTGTTGCGCCCGTGAAGTCAAAGAAGAAACCAATTTGGACGTTCGCAATGCACAGTTCAAAACTTTGACCAATGATATTTTTGAGAAAGAGGGTTTACATTACATCACGCTTTTCTTTGAAGTCGATTTGATCAGAGGGACGCCCGTCGTGTTGGAACGTGACAAGTGTGAATGTTGGCAATGGTGCTTTCCGCATTCGCTTCCTGAGCCGTTGTTCTTGCCTTTGCGGAATATTCTTTCTGAATCCAAATTGAGCTTGATATGAAAGAACCAAAACAAATTCCTCCTTCTGGAACAAAACTGAAAGTAACAAACTTGCATTCAACGGTAGGATGGCTCATTGCTAAAAAACATATCAAGCGTCGGCGTACAGGAGAAATTGTCACAATGGGTGGTTATGTTCCCGGTCATGGCGGCGACGTTTTGTGGTGCAAACATGATAATGGTGACGTTTCTGTATATAGTTGGAAAGAACTTGAATTTGATTTGAGAGCGTCAGTTCGATGACCAATTGGGAAGCTTTCACGGCAAATATGCCCCTTGAGGAGAAAGCTGATTTTCAAGCATTCATTCGTTGTAGGGGTTTTGGAACAGACTATTCAAACCTTGAACTCATGCGCAAGCGTTGGATGAAAAGCAGACGTCGAATGACAGGAGTGTTTGAACGGACAATCAATAACAGACGTTGGAAAGAGTTTGGTCCCGGACGATTTTGGGGTCAAACGATTGCTTGTAAGAAGATGAACGAACACCGCAGAAAGATGATGGGACAATAAATTTTATTTTTCTCTTGAAAAAAGTTTCGTTCAGTTGTATAATAAAACAGAAAGGAGCTGAATCATGACATAGGTACGCAAAGACAATTTTGTTCTTGTCCGCAAAGACATTCCTCTTGCGCAACAGCTTGTTCAGGCAGCACACGCCGCCTACGAAGCTGGCGCTCAATTTCAAACAAGCTTACCTTCAAACAACTATTTGATCTTGTGCGAGGCTCCCGACGAGGATTATCTCTGGATACAGAAAGCACGTCTGGAGAGTCGCGGAATTGCTTGCACAATCTTCAGAGAACCTGACCGCAACAACGAAGCTACGGCGTTGTGTACGGAACCTGTTTCCGAAACGCAGCGTCGTGTTTTTTCGCGTTGGAAGCTTTGGAAGGAGGAAAACCATGCAAGACTTGAAACAGTTTCTCGCGGATGAGAAGAAAAAGCGCAATCAGGAAGTTTCACGGGTGGAAGTATTGGAAAAGCTGTACAAGCGTTTTCCAAGTTTGCAACGGCATGTGAGCCGTTGGAATCATGAACGTTTTTGCAGCCCTGAAATCAACCCGTTATGTATGAATTATGAGATGGCTCACAATTGCGGTTGTTGTCCTGATTCTCCGCTTGAGCTTTGGCCATATGCGATATTTGAAGGCGTGAAGCTTTTCGCGTCACCAATTCCGTTTTGCATTGGTGAGAAATCTATGTATCGCAAGTCAGGAGAACGGTCTTACAATGGCTGGCAGGAAAAGCTAAGGAAGCATAAGATACCAGAAGAAATCATTACGCGTGTTGAGAAGGTTTTTGAAGGCGAAAATGAAGAATGGGATGACGATGAAGAATAATCTATGCGCGTGTAGCTCAGCGGAAGAGCGCTGGGGGCATCTGATGACCCGGCTGAGTCGTTGCAGGACTCGCGAACCTGTATCGTCCATGTTCCAGTGCCCCAAACAAGGAGATGGTCGGCTGCTCAACGCGCACGAGCGGTCAGTGTGCTTTCGCGCAAACCACTACCTTGGGAAGAAGCTTCAGCAGCGGGAAAGCTTTTGGGCTTCTCGGAAGGGGTTAGGTTCAACTCCTAACCACGCGCACCAAAGAGCAACGTGATGACGCGAATCACTTTTTGAAAGGAGATAATCATGGTGTTCTGGTAGATGCAGTGTCGCAGTCCTCCTTGACAATATTGTCACAATGTTGTCAAAACCTTATCACAATATTGCCAAAGGAGAAATATCATGGAACAGAAAGTAATTGAGACAATTGAACGCGACCCAAAGGTTTACGAGCGGATACAAGAAGTCAAAAAGGAAATCAAAAGGCTTGCTGAAATTCAGAAGAAGCAGAAAGGATGGTTGCGAACGCCACATCATTTGATTAAGGAGAAATTTGGAGAATATTCGAGCGTCTTGCAGTTTGAGACGTTCAAGCGTGCTGGAAAACTCACAAGGTTACACATCGAATACAACCAGTTGCGGGGAAAGCCGTGGGACATGCATATGTGTAAAAATTGAGAATTTTAGCAAAAAACGAGCCTCCCGTTTGTATAATATATGAGCGGGAGGTTTTGTTTTGCTGACCAAGCGGATTTGCAAACGTTGTAGTACAGAAACATTGTGGGCGAAGGAGCGAAGTTACGTTTGGACAGATGAGGATGAATCGTTTTGGGAAGGTGATAAAACGGTTCGGTGTCCTTATGCTAATTCTGACCCTTCTTCTCCGCTTTGGGAATCAATATCCATTGAGAAGTCTCCACCAAAAGAATGTCCTTTTTCTTTGGAACACTTAATGGAGGAGCGACGTGGCGAATAACTATCTCCAATTTTCTGAGCATTTGGAATTGCCAAAAGGCCACGAAGCCAGATCAGAGAAAGTCCTATCACGCCTCAAAATGCTGAACGATGAGCTTTATGATGAAATGGAAACGGACTCAAACGAGGATGTCGAAGCTTATCCAAGCGATGAAGACAAAGAAGCATTGCCTGATGGATTTTATGTTCAAGCCGAAACAGATGAAAAAGGCGTCTGGTTTTATTCAGAAGAAAGTGGCGACTTAGAAGCAGTGTTTTACACTGCGCAATTGTTGTTGAAAGAGTTTGATATCAAAGAACCTTTTGTTGTTTCGTGGGCCTATACTTGTAGCAAACCGCGCATTAGTGAATTTGGCGGTGGCGCTGCTGCAATTTATCAAGACAACATTATTTCCATTGACGCAAGGGAACACATTGAAAAACTTGTCAATAGTAAAAAATGAAAACGTCGCAAAAGAATTTCTGCGCAAGGTAGGAAATCATCTCAAGCGATTAAGAAAAGAAAAAGGAATGACACAGGTACAGATTGCAAAGATGTTCGGAATATCGAGTAGCACAATCAGTCGTTGGGAAAACCAATGTAACATTCCTATTGCTGAGATGGATAAATGGTTAGCCGTGTTTGGAGACAAACTTGTTGTGTCGTTTGAAAAAGAAGGATCATTGAAGGCTGATCGGAAGATTTGTACCAAGTGTGAAAATTCTTATTGTCCAATAAAGCCAGAGGAAAAAACAGTAGGGTTGGTCATCCAGCACACTGAAGTTCCAGAGCAATGCCCATATGAACTCGAACATTTGATGAGTACGCAGAAACATAATCCGAGCGTTGACAAAGGGATACAAGAGAACAAGAAAAAAGTTTGATACTTGACCATATAATAGGACAGGTGACTTATTTCATACAAACGTAAAAAGAAACAGAAAAAGTCCATGAAGTTTCCCGATACGCAAAGGACTGCGGAACACGAGATGGTACGATTGCGCATGAATTCTATTTCTTTGCGCAAAAATGTAGGACTGTTTCCAAACCCAGAAGAGGCAACCAAAGAACCAACGCGGAAGCAAAAAATGAAGTTGATGTTGCTCGACCGCGAAATCGACCGTTTCTGTAAACGTCTCTTTGCTCATCCTTATTTTTCTTACCGGATGATTTCTTGCGTTATCGATGTTTGTGGAAATGTTAAGTCTTGTGAAAGTTGCGTCACCGAGACCGAAGAAATAATTGAGAAGGTTGAGACGTTTGAAGAAATGGACGAACTGATTTCACGTTATGGGTCTTTGCCTGTTGAGGTGAGCAAGACAATCAGGAGAGCAGGTTACTCAATTACAGAAAGTGGAGTGGGGAGTTGTGGCTGGCATCTTGGAATCCCTTGCTCCGAACCGCAAGGACATCATTTGTGTGATTTGCTTCATTGGCGTTTCAATCAGGCGATCAAAGCTGGAATGGTGGAAGTGTTGCGGCATTCTTGTCGTCCTCAATTTCCGCACCTTTGGACGGATGATCATGTGTTGGAATGGATAAAGGAAAACGGATTGCCCGATGACCGGCGATGAAAACTAAGAAACGAAAACGTAAGAGGGGTTCAAAAACAGAGTGCAAAAAATGCGGACGTTGCTGTTACTTCAAAACGACAGTAAATGGCGTTCGAGTATTCACAAACAAATCATGCCTCTATCTTAATCGCGATACAAACCTTTGCACAGTGTATCCAAACCGATTCCGCGCTGGAGTTGGCTGTTTACCGATAAAGGAAGCAATTGAGAATTTTGGCGTGCCGAAGGATTGTGCGTTTGTTTCTCATTTGCCCCATTACAAAGGAGTAATTACGGCAAAGGAAGCTTTTGAAAAAGGCTTGATTGATGAAAGTGATTATCGCAGGCTCGCGGAATTGCCTTGATTATGAATTGCTCTGTGAAGCGATCAAAGAGTCAAAGTTTGAAATTACAGAAGTGGTTAGTGGTTGTGCCGCTGGAGCGGATACAATGGGGATTCGGTGGGCTGTGGAAAACAAGATTCCAGTTAAGAAATTTCCCGCTGAATGGTCGAAGTATGGAAAGCAAGCAGGTATGATACGTAATCGAGAAATGGCGTGGTATGGAGATGCCTTGATTGCGATTCATCTTTCGGGTTCTCGTGGAACTGCTGATATGATAAGGGTTGCGAAAAAGCAAGGGTTGAAACGGTATGTGAAAGAAATGAAGATTTCATGAAATTCATTTCGGAGATTCATCAATTTTATCAAAAATCTTTGTTGTTCAGTTGTATAATTATACATGAGAATATGGCCCCCGAATTACCAGAATGTTAAACCGACGATGCGTCCAGCGGATTTGATCCGAGATATTAAGGAGCGACGAAAGATTCCGTTATCTGCTCGGATTTGCACCAAATGTCAGCATCAAATAACTGGCGACAGGTGGGGCGACGAAGGGCATTCTTTTTATTGTACCGTTGGCGATATTGATGATGAGTTGGGATTTCAAAGAGTAATTGGGGAAGTCGACCCCGTAACAATGAAGGTTACAATCAACGCTTGCGGCATCCCGCAAAATTGTCCTTTTCAGTTGGAACATTTTATGCATTTTGAAAGTAGGAAACAGAGAAGGAAGAAAATGACGTTTTGGCAGCGTATTTTAGAAACGTTGAAAAACAGGCGTGACAAAGATTACACGCCGGAGAAAGAATGAATCCATTGCCGCCCAGAACAGTAAAGCTTTCAAAGGTGGTTTGCAAAAGCTGCATCAATCATTGTAGGTGTGGTGTTTTGGAAAAAGCAAACGAAGGAACTTATCTTCATAAAGAACCATGGAGCAAAAGAGATGATAAACTTTGGGATGATCCAAACTTGCGGGTAGTTTATTGTCCTATAACAACTATAGAAACAAGTTTGTATATGGAACCGCCAGTGAATTGCCGATTTCGTTTAGAACATTTGATGGAGACTCAAAATGTTCAAGACCGTGTTGGTCAACGCAAGTAACGCTTATTGCCGCCTTTGCGACCCTTACAATCGGACGGAAAAAAGTGCGTTGAAAAGAGGAACTCGTGCGGTACAAATTGAAATGCTGCATTCTGGTGGCCTTGCAAGTTCAATGATTTGTTTTAAGTGCGCAAGCGCAGTGCATGGCGAATTGAACGAAGTGGTTGGCGATTAAAATGACATTGGTCAAACGGATTTGTCAAAGATGTACGATGAATGTCCTCGGTAATGAATGGTCTGAGGCTGACCACGAGTTTTTTGATGAAAACAAAGAAGCTTGGTGCGATGTATGTGAGTTTTGGGTATCAACGAAAGAGGCTCCTCCGCAGAAATGTCCTTTTACCCTTGAGCACTTGATGGAGTCGCAAAAATGCAAGCCAAAGAGAAAATAAAGATTTGCAAGAAGTGTAAGCATGTTCGCAGGTTATTTCGGGGCGATAAGCCGTTGGATTTGATTTGCAAGGTTGCATTTTTGGACGATGATGAATATCGCATCAAGGAAGAGAATTTTGTTCCCCCGAAAGAATGCCCCTACAGGCTTGAGTTTGTTATCAAAGAAGCATCGGTGGTTTGAGCCAATGACAAAGCGAGACATATGCAAAAAATGCAGGGCTTGGGATTTTTGGTTTACAGGCGACAATGGAGAGAGTAAAAAGGAATGTATTTTTGAATTGGGCATGGAAGTAGGCGGTAAGAAGAAATGCTTTTATGAGCTTGAGATTTTGATGGTAGAACAGAATGCTTGACAAGGATGTTTGCAAAGCGTGTTTTAAGGAAGAAAGTCAACCAATGTTTCCACAAGAGGAATGGTTTGCTGGGTTGTTTTCTTGTCCACCGGGAATCAGGATTGGAATGGCTATTGTTGAAAAAGAACCACCTGAAAATTGTCCTCGTAAAAATCAACATCGGCTTGAAGGGGCTGATGACAGTCATAAATCGTAAGGGGATTGTAGGAAGGGGAACGTAATGAAATTTGACGCAACTGTTGAGTGGGTAATGGCTGTTCGGCTTAAAGTCGAAGCGGAAAGCGAAGACGAAGCCAGAGAACAGCTTTCAGTAGAGAGCGGTTTGCCAAAAAATGGAGAGTACATCCCCGGTAGTTTTAGAGTGACATTTATAGAGCCGGAGGGTTAATCATGTCTACAATAGCTCAAAAAATCAAAAAGGGAAGTTATTCAAGGACACGGGCGTTAAAGCAACATGGGTTTCATATTACTATGGAAGGATACAAAGAATTAGCAATAACAAAGGACATCATAAGTAGAGCATTGAAGGTTGAGAAGAGATGGAAAAAAACTGAACATACATTCAAAGATGAAGACAAACTATTTTCTTTTATCATTGGCGAAGCCTTCTTGGAAGTTTACAAAAGCGCAAGACGCGTCGGGTTGGTGAAACAAGTGTTTGACAAAACGACAAAAGAAGGCACAAAACGTTTTAAGCTAATGTCGAAAAGACGTGAAATAAAGCCAAGACCGGAGCACTTGGGAAGCATTGCTGTAAAATATGCAAACAACGATGCTGACTACTATATTTTTGCAAGCGCGATTGTTGACAAGACGCGAGACAGAGAAGACCCTAAAGCATATCAAGCTTGGCTTTGTGGGCACCTCCCGAAGCAAGAGTTTCATCGACTACAAAAGTTCTTTCCAAAAGATTCATATGATTCATCAAATGGTTATCGCACAAGGACGGACTGTTATTCAGTCTCATATGAGAATATGGAAAATTGGAAGCGGAAACATCTCATAACGTTGAGCGATGAAGAACTGATTTTACAAGCAGCTACAGACGCAACAGAAAACGAGCAAGTCACTATTGATGAAATTTCTGAAATGACCGGAATTCAAAAGATGAAGGTGTTGAAAATATGTAGAAGTATGAGTTGGGCGCTTCAAATCAACAACAAAACTTTTGAAGTTACCGCGACAGATCAGGGAATTTCAGCTGCGTATGATCCCAATTGTTGGGAAGGTTAATGAGCAAGCTTCAGTTTGATGAAAAGACACATACGTACAAAGTTGATGGCGTCAAATATGCTTCCGTTACGACTGTCGTGAAAAAATGGTTCCAGCCGTTCAATGCTCCAGTTCAGGCAGCAAGATACGCGGCCAAACATGGTAAGACGGCAAAGCATTGGATGAAAGAATGGCAAAAGACAGCCGTGTTCGGAACGCGCATTCATTCTTTTGCAGAGAAGTTTTTGAAGGAGAGGGTTTTTCCAAAAACATCTGATCAACGGGAAAGACGCTTCCAAGAGCATATCGGTCGGTTTGTCGAAAAAGAAATATGGGGAGGATTTGAAGTTGTTTTCATTGAGCATAAGACGTTCAGTGAAAAACACCATTTGGCTGGAACCGTTGACCTTGTCCTGAGAGATACAGAATCCAATGGTTTGCTTTTGGCAGACTGGAAAACGAACAAGCAGATCAGACAATGCAATACTTGGGCTGCTGGTTTCAAAGAACTGTCTCACTTGGACGATTGCAATTATGTTCACTATTCGTTGCAGTTGAATTTGTATAGGGCGTTGCTCAATATAGAATTTCCAAACTCAGGGTACGATACTGCTACGATGGCATTGCTTCATCTTACGGAATTGAAAGGGGTAAATATATATAAAGTGTTTCCAATGGAAACGGAAGTTGCCTCAATTTTGAAAGAGTTGGAATGTTAAGTAAATTGGTTTGTGAGAAATGCGCAGAACGGAAAAAGCTGTATAAAGAGGAAGCAGATGAATATTCCTACGGCGGCTCAAAAGTTCCCTCTTTTGATGGCGCTTGGAAAACGATGAATATAGTTGTTTGTCCGGTTGTAGAAAAGCTTGAGGTTTCTAAAGGGCCAAATTGGGTAAGATATCAATTGCCCATAACGTCTGCTTGTCCGCCAGATTGTTTCTATCAGCTTGAGCAATTCATTGATAATACGCCAGAAGAGGAAACGTTAAGAAGTCGTATTCACGTTGCTTCGCTTGGAGAAGTTCTTTCAGAAAAATGCGAAGAGTGCAAAGGGACGTTCCATTTGCAAAGGACGCGAAGAAAACATTATTTGTGTTACAAGTGTAATCAGTGCGGGAAAATGTTAGCAGTTGATCAAAGGACCGGAGAGTTAATAAAAAGGAGAATTCGTGGGTAATTTCATTTTCAAAGTCGTAGGAGAATATCACGATAGTAAAGGAGCGTTCATCCGAGAGAATGAAATCATAAGCGGGAAAAAACCAGATGATTTCCCGCGTTTCACAGGACAAATTCAAGTGATGTTTGGAACGCCAGCAGGAAATATCCCCCATACAGTGAACTTCCCAATTTCAGCGGGGAATATAGAAGAGGCGTTCCGGAAGTTTGAAAAAGAGTCTAAAGAGGCGATAGCGGACGCGGCAAAGAACTTTGAGGCTCAGCTTAGAGAGAGAATGGCAAGCCGACCTAAAGTTCAAGCTCCGCCACCCGGTTTGAACCTCAAGGACTTGCCGCCACACAAAGGAAGAATAAAGCAATGAAGAAAAGTAAGTTCGCACAGTCAACCGAAAACAAAAAACGGTATGTTTACAAAGCAAACAATTGGGAGTATGAAATTTTTTGCGAGGACATTGCGAAGTTTTGTAGAGAAAACAAGCTTGATATCAAGAATGCAAAGTTGCTCAAATGAAGAAAAAAGCGTTGATTGTTTGTAAGTATTGTTTCGCGAAAAGGGTGCTTGAAAAGCCGCCCAAGAATGGACTTGAAGCAGCATTTACTGAGCAAATGTTAACATGGGAACCAAAAGAGAAATCTTTTATGGCACCTTGTTATTGTAAGTTGAAACCGACTGAAGGTTTTAATGAGAAAAAAGCGTTGCCGAAAAAGTGCCCTTACTCAACCGAGCATGTAGTGGAATTGAAATGTTGAGTAAATTGGTTTGCAAAAAATGTCAGGAGAAGTTTTTCAGGACTGTTTACGTTGGGTTTTTTGATCACAGCGTTGTTCAATGCCCGCATCCTGCTCTTGGAAAGTTGGGGATTTGTGTTGGGAGAGCAATTAAGGCGAAACCACCGCCTAAGTGGTGCGGGTATAGTTTGGAGCATTTGCTATGCCGAAAATAACATTAGAGTTTTTGAAAAAGGAAATCAGAAGGCTTGATTCTAACGTTGAGGAAGGTTCCGATGATTTCAAAACCGCATTAGTATTGCTGGCGTCATTGGTAGTCGGTCCAAATATTAAGAAAATAGCTCACTTTGTAAAGTTGCCAAGGAGTTATGTCGGAAAGATTTCAAAACGTATGAGGGAAAACAAGATTTGGAAAGGTACGGAAACCTATTGTGATAACTGGTTCAAAAAGAAAGAAGGCGTTGTTGCTTTCTGGCTTGATGTATGCGTTGCTCTTGGCCATATGAAACGTGAGAAAAGAGCGGTAAAATAATCACTTTTGCAAGGAGGGTTTGAGTAATGAGCGACTTGACGGAGAAGTTTGATGCGATCAAAAACGAAGTCGAGGACATGATCAAGAAGTGGGCAGAGATTAAGCCTGAAGGAATCAAAGGATTTTTTGAGTTTCTGTATGCAATCACCAGTGACTTGATCGAATTGGTCGAAGTGTCTACGGAAGTTGTCAAGACAAACAAGAAGGAAACAGTGGTCGCGGCATTCAAATATGCCTATGATCAGATCAACCCCGACATCCCGTGGGTGCCGGAATTTCTCGAAACCAAGATTGAAGCTTGGCTTTTTGACGCTGCTCTTCCAACATTCATTGATTGGCTTGTTTCCAAGTACAATGAAAAGGGAATTTTCAAGCATGCGTAATTGAGTCCCACCGGGCGTAGTGGTCTTGTCCCTCTCCTTCTCTTTTTTACAGGCCACTACGCCCAATTATTTTCAAGGTGAAGAATGGAAAAGGCAGAAGTTTGTCCTCATTGTAAATATTCGAAGCTTATTGTTCACGACAGTGATACAAAGATAACTTGTCAGCTTGAGCAAGGCCGAGAATGCCCATACCATTTGGAGCATACAGTTGTCGGTAACAAGGACAAACGATTGTACATTTACAACATTGGATACGGTACATGTGAAGAGTCAGCAGATTGGCAGTATATGCATGAAGAAAAATTCACCGACGAGCAATTGTTTGATATCATGGAAGATTGCTTGTTCATTGCTTTGAAAAACACAAGAAAACCCAATTCAGAATATGAGCATTCACAACACCCTTCTTTTCAAGACTTGATGAGCAGTTGGAAGGATGATGGGATTTTTCATAAAGAACTTAAAAAAAGAGGCTTTCAACATATTGAGTTTACAGGGGGTTTTGATATATTTGGTTGGGCGAAATCAGACGTGCCAGATGATTGGGACGGTCATACAGGGCCAGAAACCAAAAAGCTTCAAAAGAATTTGAAACGACGTTTGGAAGAGCAGGATGCCGCTGAGCAAAAAAGTTTGTAGTTGTTGCGAACATTGTGATGCGCCGTTTGATACGTTGCCATCTGATTTGATTCCATGTTCTTTAATTCGGACCGTTCAACTTGGAGTTACTATGGATGGTGGCAAGCCCGTTTATTTAGATTCAACAACAGGCTATGTAAGATATGATGAAAAACGTTTGAGCATTGACGATGATGTTCCAGAAGAATGTCCTTTTCATCTTGAACATTTAATGGAAACACAAAATGAAGACAAAGGAACTAATTGAGCAGTTAAAAGAAAACGACCCTTCAGGCGAACTTGAAGTTTGCGTTGACAACCTTCCCATTTACTTTGTCGACGTTTTGCCTGCTTATTGGGATGGTCGCCTTCAGTGTTTAATTCAAGACCACTCCAAAGACCCTTATTACAACATCGTGGGTTACAGAATTACTTCTAATGGCGATAAGCTGAATTTGAGGACGATGGATTTGGGGACTGTGTTGTTGGACAATCCAGAAGCAGTTGTTGAGCTTGATTTGGACAGTATGCCGTCTGAAAAACCTCGTTGGGAAAAGATAGTTGAAAAAGAAAGGAAAGAAGCAAGAACTATTTTGAGAGATGTCTGTTTGGAGAGTATCAAAGAAGACAGTGGCAACAGGTGGGAAGAATTCAAAAAGAATCGTGACTTGTATCAGAATGATATGAAGGTCAAAATTGCATCATTCCCTACTGATGATCATCCTGCATATCAGCGCATCATAAAAATGAAAGCGCATGCTATTCCATTCTTGCTTTACGAGTTGAAGGAAGGTTTGAAACGGCCAGAAGGTCCAAATCATTGGTTCACTGCGTTGAGTGTTATTATGGGGAAGGATAGGCCAGAAATCCCAGAGGAAGCACGCGGACGCATTGTTAAGATGGCCGAAATTTGGATCAAATGGGGTGAAGAAAAAGGCTATGCATAGTAATTTTCGCCCCAAAAGATGTCTTGGAAAATTGTATAATTAAGAGGAAAAAATGGATCAACCGAAGTGTTTCAAGTGTGAAAAGCCGATTGAAGCCGCCGTAAGAGAACCTACACAAGAGGACTATTGGAGCATGCCTTGTGGGGTTCATTTTCGCGGTGGTAGCAATTTTGGCTCTACTGTTTATGATACGCTGATAGATAAAAAGCAAGTTGAATTGATTGTTTGCGATGACTGTTTGAAAAAACACCAACCGCTTTTGAGAGTTGTTGAAGCTTGTAAAACGTGCAGCCTCTATGAACAAAAGCCAAAGGAATGTGGCAAGTGTTGGTTGAAAGAAACTGAACTCCAGAAAAAGATCAAGGAAGGAAGGATTGAAGGAAAATCATTCCGGCAAATACTTGATGAACACAAAAAGGAAGAACAGGGAGATTGAGAATGGCAACATGTATTTGGATAAACGCGAATGCAGAGCAGTGTCAATCTGATGCTCAAGAAGGAAGCTTCTTTTGCGGCGATCACGACGGCGTTGTCTGCTATGATTGCGGCGTTCAAGCAACCCATGAGTGCGGCGTGACGACGAATGGTTTGCTTTGTAGCGTCAATCTTTGCGGTGGTTGTCAAATTGATCACGTTGAAAAATGCCACGCAGAAGGGCCGGAAGAATGAAGCTCGATGTTACGCCAAGGAAAAAAATGATGGCTTGGGGCGGTTACATTGAAGTCAGCGATTATCCGCTACGCGTAGCCGACGTCAAAAAGGTTCGCATCCCGAATAATCTTGTCAAAGCAATGTGCGGAGGCAAATGGCCCGACGACAGGGGCAAGTGGTTTCAAGGGTTCAACTTTGATGCTGTTGATTGTTGGGCTATTGAAGGTGATGAGCTGATTCCTTGCGATGGCAGTAGTGATTCGGCTTCGCCTTGTCCGGGGCCAAACCTGAAGATTGTTGCATTGGAGTATTGAGATGGAAAAGATTTTTGGGAAATATAAAACATTAGTCATAGCCCTTATGTTTGTTGGTATTGGAATAGGAATAGGAGAAAAGTGGCAAGAGCATTCTGCAAAAAAGAGCGCCCCCAAAGGTCTTTCCAGAAGTCTTTCCGGCGAAGCGTATAGCTGTAAATACAGAGCGTTGATCGTCAGCGTCTATGACGGCGACACAGTGACGGCCAATTTTGACCTTGGGCTGGACGTTCATATTGACAAGCAGAAGGTGCGCTTGTATGGAATCAATACGCCAGAGTTACGCGGGGAAGAAAAAGAACAAGGCATTGTATCACGCGACAAGTTGCGGGAACTGATTTTGAATCATTGGGTGATCATTCACGTTCCAAATAATAAACGCGGAAAGTACGGAAGGTGGCTTGGAATCATTTACAAAGACGAAGCGGGAACGTTGGTAAACATCAACGATTACCTTTTGGAAAATGGTTATGCGAAGGTGTATGAAGAATGAATTTCCGAGGGGAGTATGAATTCTTGAGCAACTTTTCTTCATCACCCATCGCTTACGATGGGTGTTTGTTTCCTACTGTGGAACATGCTTTTCAATATGCAAAAGTTGAAGGGCCAGTTTGGAAAAAGATGATAAAGGAAGCAGAGACTCCCGGTAGGGCAAAAAAAATTGGCCGCAGAGGTAAGATGATTGCCGATTGGGATAGCAAGAAATTTGGCGTCATGTTGACGCTTTTGAACTTGAAGTTCGCCGATGATGAACTCAAAGAGCAACTTTTGGAGACGGAACTTCAAAATCTTGTTGAAACCAATACGTGGCATGATCGCACGTGGGGTGTATGTTGTTGTGATAAATGTGGCGGGAAAGGGGAGAATATGCTCGGAAAATTGTTGATGCAAGTCCGAGATAGGTTGAGAAGGGAGAGAAGTGGAGCCGTCGAATGAACAAGGAAGAATTTGTAGAGAAGCACGGAGAAGAAGCTTTGTCTTTTGTTAATCCGAACATGAATGCGTTTATGCAAAAGCATTTTAGCGCAGTGGTAGCAGATGCAACAGAATATGACATCATTGATCATGACGTTATTGGACGCGTCCTTGGGCTGATTGGGTTCAAGAATAGCAGTTTGCTGGAGGCAAAAAAGTTTATTCAGAAACACGTTCCAAAAGAGTTTTTGAAATGAAGCGGTTGCATTACACAAACAAGCGGTTTGAGCGGCTTATTAACCGAAGAAAGACCAATTTGCGGCCAGACGACAAGCCGCAAGGTCTTTGGTATAGCGTTGGTAACGCTTGGGTCGATTGGTGCGTTGGAGAAACATTTGATGGCCTTGGGCGTTGGCAATATGAACTTGAAGTTGACTTTTCCAAAATGCTTGTTCTGAGTACAATAAAAGCTATTCGGGATTTCACGAAAGAGTATGGCGTCAAAGAGCGTTATGAAGCGGGTTTCAAAAGCGGTCCGTTTAAGCTTGATTGGCCCAAGATCAAAAAGTTGTATTCAGGCGTTGAGATCAATCCGTATCAATGGAAACTTCGGCATGATAAACGTTTCCGGTGGTACTACAGCTGGGACGTGGCGTCAGATTGTATTTGGAAGTCAAACGCATTGATCGGTTGGAAAGAAAGCGAATATGTTGAACAAAAGCATTTGTATAAAGTGTCGTAATAGTCCAGACATGTTTCACAGATGGGATGACAGTATCTCGACGAACAAGGATAAGTTTGCAGATTTGATCGCCAGAGATGATAGCTGGCATGATGATGAAGCGATTTGGGAAATAAGGAAACGGGTTTGGTGTCCTTATAAGCCACCGACAATAAATGAACCTCATTTGTCTATATATTCTGAACCGCCAAAGAATTGTCCTTTCGTTTTGGAACACTTGGTGAGCAAATGTTGAATAAAGCCGTTTGCAAAAGATGTTATAAGAAATATGGCGTCAATTGGACCGGCAAAGAAGGAAGTGCTTTTTGGGCGAACGAAGCTTGGGAAAAGGGGTTTGTACGTTGTCCTAAAAGGGCTGTCGAAGGCGTCTCGCGGCTTGTTACTGTCAGCAAGCATTTTATCGACGCGACGCCCAACCATTGTCCCTTTATACTTGAGCATACTGTGAGCAAGAAATGAAAGCTGTATCTGAAATCTTTTTGGAAGCTTGCGAAGGAACTTCACATTCAGGCTCAACAGTCATTGATTGTGAATTGTGCGGCAGAACTCATTTCAACTCGTCGGACACAGGATGTTTCGAAGAGGGTGAATTGGAACAACTGCAAAAAGAGGCTGATAAAGACCCAGAGAAGTATGTAGAAACTGATTACACAATTCCGTGGCTCTACGTGGATGATAAACAAGCGGTGATTGGATGTCCATGTAACAAGCTTGCTTACTATGAACATTTGTTTTGGCAGCATCGTAAACTGATTGCAAATTATTTCACGGCGCGTGCGAAAAGGATGACTGAGTATGCACAGGAAGCTGAAATCGCGGCTGGTAAAGTAAGAGGAGCGGCACGATGAGAAGAAGATACCCCATTGGCCTTAAAATGAATGCTTGGATTGGCCGTCATATTTTCAATCATCCTATTGAGTGGGCGACAGAGAAAGTTTTTCCAGTAGACAAAAACAAAAAGAAGGATTGGGCGAAAATTCCATTGTTTGCCGACACAGGCAAAGACCATCCGCATATGGAACGTTGTCCTGATTACAACGGTGATATCAAAGCAGCAATAGAATTGGCTTTCCATATGGGGATGACGTTGGAAAGCATGGGATACAAAGACGGCCATCACGAGTGGCAAGTTGGATTTTCTGATTATCATGTGTTGGATTATTGTCATTATGTAAATGCGGCAAAGAACGAAACTTTGTCCCGTGCGATTTGCAAAAGTGCATATGATAAAACGTTAAAGAGAAACCGATGATAAAGCAATTTGAAGCGCCAGATGATAGTTGGGAGTTTTGGCTTGTTGGTAATAAGGGAGTAAGACAACTTGTTGATCTCAAATCAACATTGATTTGTACGAAGGAAGATAAAAGTTGGTATTGGTATGGCGGAGAAAATCCACCGCATTGGGGTGCTCATTCTGGAAATTCTGTGTGCGGGGGAGGTTACGAAGAAGTGAATGTTATTTCAAGAGACAATGCGCTCAAGCTTTTGAAAGAGCAAGAGTCACGGAGAACAAATGCTTTGTCCAGTGTGTAAAACTAAATTGACTTGTACGGGTCAAGCAAAATTGGAAACGCTTGATGAGCATATCTTTTGCGAAACGCCGTCGCTAAAGGACAAGTTTGAATGCTTGAACGCAAATTGCTCAACTTACAACCATGTATACTGGAATAAAATGGGCGAGTATTACAACAGCGACAATGATTACAAAAAAGAGTTTGGCTTCATTGGTGGAAATTCCGCGCCACTTGGAACGTTTCAGCGTCAACTAAATGTTGAGATCGAGAAAAAGGATGAAAATTATACGCTGTTTGAAACCAAGAAGTGGCGATTCAGAATTGTATTCAAATACAAAGCGGACCGGAATGGAAAGGTTTTGAAGCGCTGGAGGAAGCTTGAGATTTGGAAGCGCAAATGCGGTGAGGAACTTTGGACGTTGCATATTCCCGGCATCAAGATGTTGATATACAAAATTGGGGAGATAAACAGACTGTTCAGAAATTTCAACGCGAGTCATCATCCCGGAACGCGAGAGAAATTGATATTGGCGGGTGTTTCAGAAAAGGGCGAAGAGTGGTGGCGCAGGTTGGGTGCGAAATATGCCCGATGGAGGATTGTTTTTGGGATGCGACAGGTGTTGAGCGAGAGAGTATGTAAGCAATGCAAACATTGTAAAGACACTTATGATTCCGGGCGATTTTGGAGTGTGAATTGTAACGTGAGCAGCGTATTTCAACCAACACAGTATGACTGTCATGTAATGCCGCATGATTGTCCTTTCCGTTTGGAACACTTGATGGATTTGCAAGATGTCAAAACCGTTAAAGCGTGACATAGAAATCTGCAATCATTGCAGAAGCTTTGAGAGAAGATCACTTTGCAATTTCTCGGAAGAGTTGGAGAGAAAAATCATTGTGAACGCTTGTGAAATCGAAGTGGATTCTATTGCGGTGATGACGCATAGAATAAAAGTTCCAGACAGCTGCCCTTTTCTCTTGGAGCATGTAGTGAAAAATGCTGAATAAAGAAGTTTGCAAAAAATGTTGGAAGGGTGAATGGGACGCGGCCCAAGATAACCTTTGGAAGCTTGGAGAAGTTGAATGCAGATCATACAGAAATTTTGTGTTCATAAAGAATCGATATTCTCACGACAAGATTCCTGAAGATTGTGAGTATGCTACAGAACACATCGTGAAAGCAGGGAGGCCGGTAGAGTTTCAAACAGCAGAAGACATTAGATACACGATGGGTGTCGACACAGCGTCTGCAAATTCTAAAAGCTGGACTTATTTTTGCATACGCAATGAAAACGGTACTTGGAGAGTTATATGCTCGTAAAGAAATTATGAAAAGGAGATGAACATGAGCGAACAGAGGGAATTCAATCCAGTTGATGCAAAAGATGTGGATGTTGACGCTGTATGGGATCAAGTCCCTGCAAGGGTTCCCGTCATTGATAGGAGAAATGGAGAAGAGATTGGCTATGTGGACAAAACAGATGTAAAAGAGAAACTCAAAAATCAACGGTTCTGGAGTCTTGTTCTTGAATCATCGAATAAATTCGTGCTGGTTTACAATACCCTTTATGATAGCAAAACGTTCGAACATACCGCAGGAAGTGTTTCCGAACTTCTTGCTATCACTCGTGCAAATATTAAAACAGCGTTGGGAGCAGATGATCCTTACAACAGAATGTTGGGCGTTTCATATACGAATGAAGGAAGAAATCATCATGTCAACTTACATATAACAACGCTCAAAAAAGATTTATGGATGCTCCCAGAAAAGTTGAAAGAGAAGTTATGCGCAAAAAGTGATGATGTGATGGGTAATGGCCCGTCTGAAAAGATAGTCAATTTCGTGAGAGAACAAATACTTCAGGAACAAAATGCTAAGTAAAGAAGTGTGCTGGAAATGCTTTTGTAGACACTATGGCCTTCATGAGCAACATTCGAAGGGCACCGCGCACGTGACGTTTGATGACCATTTTAATAAGGATGGAGGATGGTCTTTTCGTTACACTTATTGTCCAATTGGAAATATCTGGTTGCACATTCATGAACCGTCAGAGTATTGTGAATACACTTTGGAACATATTATGACGTGGGAGAAGACGTGCCAGAATGCAGAAAGTGCGGCAAGTGTTGTTACTTCAAAGCAAGAATCGGTGGACAAGTAGTCCTTACCAAAACGGCTTGTCCCTTTTTAGACGAGAAAACGAATCTGTGCAAAGTGTTTGATAAGCGTTTTGAAGTTGTTGAAGGATGTTTGCCTGCTGAAACAGCAGCGCAACGCGGGATGCTTCCTGAAGATTGCCCGTTTGTTCAGGACATTCCAAACTACAAAGGCCCAAGGCCGATTGAAGAGTTGTTTGATGGTATGGCCGGAAACTCAACTCAATAAGAAAGTTTGCCAACGATGTAAAGGCGAATGGGAACATCGTGATGAGCACCACTGGGATGAACTTGGGGACGTTTATTGTCCAAAAAAAGGTGGCGCAATTTGTTCAACTGTAACGTGTTCTCCGCCGCCAAGTTGGTGTGTTTACAAATTGGAGCATTTGGTTCATCGGAAAGAGCCGTTCAAAAATGATTTTGAGTAAAAAGATTTGCATAAGCTGTTACAAAAAGCAAAACTGGAAATGGGCGAGATACTACGAATTTCATTGGAAGGGGAATGATGGACGCCTTTGGTGCGTGATAAATTATGAATTTCGCAGGGCCAAATTTAATCCACCAGACAACTGCCCTTTTTACTTGGAACACTTTATGGAATTTCAGAATGATTGTCAAGTGTAAAAATTGTTCTCGCAATATTGAAACAGAAAAGATGGATCATTATTACACTTCTGGCTACTATTGTTCAAACAAATGTTGGGAAACATTGCTCAGAGTTTGTGTCAATTGTGGAAAACAAGATTTGGAAGTTAGGAGCAATGATAACTGTTGTGACGCGCCCGTATGTCGCGAGTGCTTTTTCAAATTGATTTGTAACAAATTGCCGCCTATAAAAGATTGGGATAGATTCAGAAACAAATACGATTGGAGCGTCTATCCATACTATTTTGAATATTTCATTGACAAGGAGAACAAATACCGTGGACGTGACTTTCAGGCGGTTACAGATTCCAGACGTGATTGAAGTCGAGCCAAGTGTTCATCTGGATACAAGAGGGCACTTTCAAGAGTTTTATCATAAGGAAAAATATTTTGATGGCGGAATCACTTGCGAGTTTGTTCAAGACAATACATCTGTTACAGCGCAATATGTTTTGAGAGGAATGCATTACCAATTGAACAATCCGCAAGCAAAATTGGTTTCAGTGCTTCATGGAAAAGTGTTTGATGTAGCATTGGACATCCGCAGAGCATCGCCAACGTTTGGGCAAGCCGTTGGCGCGACGCTTTCTGCTTCTGGCGCGAAGCAATTGTTCATTCCAGAAGGGTTTGCGCACGGTTTTTACGTTATATCAAAATGGGCGTTGTTCTTTTACAAATGTTCTGCATTGTATGATCCAGCTGATGATCGTGGTGTTCATTGGGCCAGTGTGAACATTTGGGATTTTCAAAAGGAAGGCGACCCGTTGCTTTCTGAAAAAGACAACGGACTACCATTGTTGAATCAAACGCCAATGATTGATCTTCCAGAATGAGAGGGGAAATATGAATGGATTGTTAGTTGGTGGATCAGTTGCCGCTATCGCTGTTTCAGTTTGGAGCTACATCAAAGGATTTTTCTCCAAGGTGCGTAGCTTATTCATTGTGAAGGTGACGATCAACGGGCAATTGTCGTCCGCTGTTTCATTCTATTGTTGGAAAAACATGAAACGGGTGCGAATTGGCGATAGAAAATATGAGAGCTATAACACGTTTGTCCGGCCAAAGGACAGATACCAGCATGTAGCTTATGAACTCATTGGGCGTAGCGGTTTGATCTTTTGGAAGGGTTGGAGGTTTTTGCTTGTTGGCGAGGCTTCAACAAGTCGAGATCAAACCCCAGCTACCGAAGATACGGGTGATTTGAAGATTTCCTTCATCCGTGGTACGTGGAATGTTGACACGTTGATTGAGGACGCCGTTGCGCTTTATAACAAATATATTATCAGTGGATTTCAAAAACGACGCTTTCGCGTGCGGCGTGCTTACGGAACGTTTGGGTTAGCAAGAGGTCAAGATGGAAAAGTTTCACTCACGCCGCGCACAGAAGACGAAAAATCTGAAGCGGATCATTTCCTTTGGGACAAGCGATTACTCACTTGGAAAGTAGACGACCTTGGGCAAAGGATTCATGATTCTGGAAAACCGTTTGAATCATTAGCGTTTCCTGATATGATTTGGACAGCAATACGCGATATTGAGCGGTGGAAAAAATCAGTGGATTGGTACAAGGAGAAAGGCATTCCTTGGAAGCGAGGATGGTTGCTTTACGGTGTTCCCGGTACTGGCAAGACTTCATTGGTCAGAGCAATTGGAGAACATCTTGACGTGCCTGTTATTTCTTTTACGCTTTCCAGTTTCACTGATCGTGAATTTCAAGAGGAATGGGGTGACTTGCGACGCTTCACGCCTTGTATCGCATTGATTGAAGACATCGATACAGTTTTTCACGGTAGAACAAACATCACTAAAGGAGGCAATTACGACAAACCGTTGAACTTCGATGTGTTGCTCAATACCATTGATGGGATTCAAACATCAGATGGAGTGTTCACAATTGTAACGTCAAATTGCATCGAACATCTTGACCCTGCGATTGGCAGACCTTCTGGAAAAGGGGTTACAACGCGTCCCGGACGCATTGACCGCGCTATTGAGTTGAAAGAACTTGGCAAAGAGGAACGCCGTATGGTTGCCAAGCGTATTCTTGTAGATTGCCCCGAATTCATTGAAGAACAAGTACGGCTTGGCGATGGCGAAACTGGCGCTCAATTTACTGATCGTTGCGCGAAGTTGGCACTGGCTCAGTATTGGGGCGACAACGTGGATGAATTTATTTGTAATCACAGAGTCGCAAAGCGGGAAATAGAAGAGACGACGCATTATGAATACGCTGAACCGCCAGAAGCGCAGAATACGCCGATGAGCGCTGAATAATGTTTGCGACGCTAAAATACTCCATCTCCCGCCGAAAACGGTGGCTTTTATGCTGGCGGGGCGGGCATCGGAATCCTTTCTTCTTTGCGTCTGGTACGTTGGCTCTTCCGTAGGCGAAAAGGCTCTATTGCATTAGCAAATCCACACCTTTTATAAAAATCAAGCAAAAAGGGGCGTGTCAAATTGTATAATATTATATGAAAGTGTTTGCCAATATCATCGTTTGCCAGCGCTGTCAAAAAAAGCCTATTGATACTACGGCAGTTCATTACTACGTAGGCGGCACGTCTGATTGTCCAAAAGAAATACACAGAGAATGGCCTTGTAGGAAGCTGTGGGCGATTGTGGGCGATCATGTTTTGCTCGAACAAGACGTAAATGGTTGCCCTTATTTTTTAGACCATATGATGATTCAGGATCATGAACAAGCTAAGCAAAAACATATGTAAAAGATGCCTGAATGAAGCGGGAGAAAAAGGCCATTACCGTCGGTCTGCGGGAAGTTTTGAAAAAATGAAGACACGTTGGGATAGTTGGGATGGAAGATTGTGGAATGCGTTTCAAATTGATTGTCCTTACCAACCAAAAGATGTCTTTCCCGTTTCAACAGTCAAGGAACCACCAGAATGGTGTAAATATACTCTTGAACATTTGATGGAGCGGCAAAATGGGCGATTGGGAAGTGGCGGGAGAATTGCGCGAACTTGATTCCAAGATCAAAAGACTGCGCGAGAGCAAACGAACAATGAAACGCGATTGTCAAGATGTTTTCAAGCTGGTAAACAAAGCGAAACGTACCAGTAATGGAAAACATCTTGATGAAGCATTGTTGATTCTGTGCAAGTACGCTCCAAAGAGGAAATGAAATGTTGAGTATATTAGTTTGTCAAAGATGTCGCAACCAACGGGGTATTGGCTGGTGCGCTTGGGACAGTATCAATTGGGAAGTATATGGTTGCGTCTCATGCGATATTGGAAAAGATTTTGCTCCAATCAGTATCAAAAAAGAACCACCAAAGAATTGCCTTTTTGAATTGGAGCATATAGTCGATTCGCAGGAGCCAACAGTATGAACCTTTGGGAATTGTTTTTCCAGCATTTCAAAATCAAAGATGATCTTGTCTTGATCGACGATGACGACCAAATGCACGTAGGGAAGCTGGTAGACCTAAAGCTTGAAGGGTGCGCGCTTCAACTTTTTGGTAGCAACGCAAAGCCGAAATTCTTCAATTGGAAAGACATCCGTTTCATTTCACATGACGGCTTTCCTGTCGAGCGGCTTCAAGGAGCAGACGGGAGCAAGCTGATCGAACAGTTAGACGGAAAACCGATTCATGAGTTGATTCACAAAGCATTGAAGTCGCCAAAAAGGGAAAAGCCAAAACAGATTGTGTTTGGCGACCCTTACCTCATTGAGAATGTTGATTGCAGATTGATCAACGGGAAGAATTGCGGACCGGAATGGCGTGACGGCCTGTTTGAAGAATGTATTTGCATGAGAGCGCCGGACGGGGCTTGTGCCGAGTTATACGATTTCAGAACCATTTATCATTTTGCGGGCTGATGAAAATTCGATATTGTATTCATTGCAGAGCAGCGATGTCTTTCAGAGCGCCAAAAGATGCTTTGCATTGTAGGTTATGTGAACGCCGGAAAAAGAAATCGGAAGAAGAAAAGCTTAGCAAAAAAGTTTGCAAGTCTTGTAGAATTGGGCGTGGCTTGAATTGGGATTGGAATAGCGAAAAGCTTTGGGAGATCAACACTTCACGGTGTATGATTTCTACTGAAAAAGGAACGGTATTTGGCGGTGCTTTTGTGAATGAACCAGCGCCAGAATATTGTCCTTTTGTTTTGGAGCACCTGCTGGATGCTGAACAAAAAAATATGTAAGAAATGTTGCATGGAAGACAATTCATATCGGATTTCATGGGTTGTGCTTGGAAGAAGGTTTGGTCAGAATTGGAAAAGAGGAGTTGCTTTTCCGTGCAGAACGAGATTTCCCAAATGGATGAATAGCTTGGACGGAATTCCTGAAAAATGTCCTTATCGTTTGGAGCAGTTGCTTGCTCAGCAAAAGAATATGTAGACAGTGCAATAAGAGGTATCATGCATTTTGGTCAGCGTGGATAGCGCACGAAATTGAAAACGACCCTTGGAATCAAGGAATCGTGTTTCCGTGTAAAGCAAAAACTTTCCAATCTGGATGGTGGGATAGTAAAAAAGAAATTCCTGAAGAATGCCCTTTCATTTTGGAGCAGACGCTTGCTCAGCAAAAGTATTTGTAAGCGTTGCCATGAATATGACTTTGGCGGGCGCATGGATGATCATCTGTTTGAAAACGAATGGGAACAAGGAAGCTTTTATTGTGGCCGCAACAGGCACACTGGTGGAATGTTTACAAGAGTCACTGATGAACCACCGCCAAACTGTCCTTTTTATTTGGAGCAGTTTTTGAAAGATGCTGAATCCGAAGGAGAGTGAGAATGGCATATCTTCATTGCCACAAATGTGATTGGGGTCAAGACGATTTCTGGTCCAAAGATGGTTACAATCCGTTTCGTCAAGACTTTATTGAGGACATGAAACATCATTTGTTTGAGGACAAAGTTTATGGCGACAAGTTTATGTTTGTAGAAATGAATTTGGTTCCTAAACGAGATACAAAAGGCTGGTATTGTGATTCGCGTAAATTTGTCGCGGCTCAATTGGAAAGAAAAGCAGCACAGATTTGCAACATGGCCGTGAAGACATATGAAGAATGGGAAAAGGTAAAAGATAATTTCGTTTGTCCTGAATGCGGACACGCTTGTTGGGACATCGACTGATAATGGAGAACTGCAAATGACCATCCGTGAATTCTTGAGGAAATACAAACCGGAAGAACGGACTGAAGAGTATGAAAAACTCAGAGCGGAGTTAGAGAAGTTGAGGAATCAATTCAAAACAGCGCGAAAATATTTCAAGTACTTTATTGATCCAGATAAGGTCATGAGTAACAAAATTGAAATTGAAATGCCAACTTTGATTTGGAAACGGAAACGTGCTAAGCAAAAAGATTTGTGAAAAATGTCATGGGTACAAGTTTAAGAATAACGTGGGTGCTGGTCGTCAATGGTTTGAGGATGGGGGTGTTGCTTGCCCAAACTATCTTAGGAAACCGGGACCGAACGACCATCAAAGAACGAACCCACTTTGGAGCGTGGACATCAACGGCGAGCCGCCAATTGAATGTCCTTTTTACCTTGAACACTTGTTGGAGCAGTAGAATGCTCTCACAAAGAATCTGTGAAAAGAAATGTAAATTGACTCAGGAAGATTGCAAATTCAAATGGGCAATCAAATATATGAGAAGCGACCCATTTACAGAATGGGCAATAACAAACAAAAAAACAGGTAAAGTGGTAGTCGAATTGACGCCTGAAAATTTTTATGAATTTGCAGGAGCACCTAAAGAATGTCCTTATGCCTTGGAACACCTGATGGAGACAAAGATTGGAAAATTCAATCAAAAAAGTTGGAAGAGTTGCAAAGTTAGAAAGAAGAGCAAAAGCCGTCGGTAACTTTTTCAAAGTTTGCAGCATAATTTTGGCAATTGCGATACTTATGCTTATCAGTTTTCGCATTGGGCGTGCGTCGGTTCATGTTGAAGCAAAGAAACGTGGGTTGCTCCAATATGGTCAGGCGGGAAATATAGGTTGGAAGTGTGACGGTGGCAAGTAAAGAGATTTGCAAAAGATGCTTTGAGAAATGCCCCAACAGTAACTACAGTTGGTCTGAAGAAGCTTGGCGAATCGATATGCTAAATTGTTGTTTGTGGCCTCAGCACGTATCCAAAGAATGCAAAGGAAAAGATACCAACAAGACCATTGCAGGAATCCTTGACGAATTGCGGGAAGGTTCGATTCAAGTGACCGTTGGGCCAAGTACAGAGCCAACATCATTTTGTCCTTTTGCTTTGGAACACTTGATGGAAACACGGGGCAAGAAAAAAGAAACAGACTACAAGAAGGAATTCACAAAGCGCGTCGTGATTACGGGAAAGCAAAAATATGCTGAATAAGAAAGTTTGTGAACGGTGTTATACAAAGCGTGGTTTCAATTGGAGCAGCTTCGTGTTTGAATTTCCAGACTTGCATATATTGACTGATCTACACATCCGACATGAGCAGGGACAAACAAAAATGGAACTTGGGTTTTTCCGAAACTGTTGGGTTGCGGATGACCTTTGGGATAAAAGAAATCAAGTGCTTTGTGTAAAACACATCCAAGGGTTAGACTCTTTGGGTTTGCATAATGGGGCAATCGTTTTAGACGTTGGCGGGAAAATCCCGCCCGGTTGCGATTATTGTCTTGAACATTTGATGAAGGAACAAGAATATGAAGTGGGATGAAACGATCGCAACACAATGTCGTTACGGCGATATAGCAGGACGCATTTGGAGTGATTGGGAGATCATCTGGGAAGACAGTGAAGCCGATTATCAAGGCCATGCGTCTATCGTCGCAACCAAAGATGGAAAGTGGGCTTTATATGAATGGTGGTACGGTTCTTGTTCCGGTTGTGATGGCTGGGAGAGCGATGGTAAGGACGAAGACGAAATTGAAGCTGAAATGCGCAAGGATGCTTTGTGGTTTGATGATTTCAAAGCATTCTGCGATTGGTTTACAGGTCTCAAAGGTGATTTCCGCAGCAACGCCGATATGAATCGCGGCGGTGGCGGGATGGTTTTCGGTTTGGACCTTATGTCTGGCGGTTTGAAAACTCGCGTTGCTGGGATGAAAGATATTGCAATGGCCGCAGGATGTGCTTACATTTCGCGTCAGCCAAAACATGAAATTATTTGCAAGAAATGCAAAAAGTATTCTGACGTTGAGTTGCCGCATGAAATGACGCCGCAAGAAACGCCAGAGTGGTGTCCGTATCAGCTCGAACACTTAATGAAAGCGCAGGGGGAAAGCGAATGAAAGGTGTAATTTTGGCAGGAGGATCAGGTAGCCGTTTGTTTCCGCTTACCCGTGTTAGCAACAAGCATTTATTGCCTGTTGGAAAACAACCGATGATTTTCTGGTCCATCCAAAGCTTGATGGAAGCTGGTATCTTTGAAATTCTTATTGTGACCGGCAAAGGGCATATGGGCGATATGGTCGACATGCTTGGCTCAGGTGTTGAGTTTGGCGCTGAATTTACTTACAAGGTTCAAGATGAAGCTGGCGGTATTGCTCAAGCGCTGGGCTTGGCAAGGGACTTCGTCGGCGAGAATAACCGCGTGGTGGTTATTTTGGGCGATAACGTTTTTCAGGATGACATTGAACCGTATGTAGAGGCGTTCCAGAAGCAAAAAACAGGGGCAAAGGTTCTGCTCAAAGAGGTTCCTGACCCCAAACGTTATGGAGTGGCCGAGATTGTTCCAAATCGTATCATTTCGATTGAAGAGAAGCCTTCAAAACCTAAGTCAAACTACGCTGTGACGGGCATCTATTTTTACGACGAAAAGGTGTTTGATGTAGTTTCAACGCTCAAGCCTTCAGGCCGTGGGGAGTTGGAAATCACAGATGTCAACAATTGGTATATCCAACGTGGTGAAATGACTTATGATTTGTTGAAGGGCTGGTGGACAGACGCAGGAACGTTTGAGAGTTATCATCATGCAAACAAGTTGGCCATGGAAGGCTGATCGGGAACCACACGAATGCTGAGCAAAGAGATTTGCAAAAAATGTATTGAGGAAATTGCGCCACCGTGTAAAGATTTCAAAGGTTGGACGCACAGAAGAACTTTATTACCCGATGAAGAAGTTTGGAATGATTGGTGGGATAAACAATTCATGTTTCATTGTCCTATGACTAAAATGCAAGGGGTTTCAATTTTTGATGCCGCTCCGCAAGAATGCCCGTATTGCTTGGAGCAATTGATGACAAAGCAAACTATAAAGCATCGCAAGCAAACGGTGATTATGTATCTACGTTTTTGTTACGGAAGAGTCAAAAGTTTTTGGAATGAGCATTGGGGAAAATTTTCGCTTGGTTCGTTCTTGTTTCTTTTAGCTTCCCTTTTGATTTTTTTAATTGTATTGGAAGCGAAAGAGGAGGAAAGGTGCAAAGCAGAAGGATTGATATATGTCAATGAGAGCGATGAAAAAGAATTACGAGACAAAATCCATCAACTCGAAAAGCGGTTGGGAGAACTTGAGAGGAAAGAATCTGGTAAAGTGTTGCCTGAATTGCTTGAGACAACACGTGTACGACGGGGAGGAAGAGTGGACGTGGATGGAGGATGATATTTGGGTTGCTTATCGAGGGTTTTGTCCTCTTCAGTGGAAGAAAGAGGAGCTTCCCGAAAAGTGTTATTACTATTTGGAACGGTTGATGCTTGATGCTGAGCAAACGGGTTTGTAAATCTTGTGCTGAGCGAAATCGCAAATGGTCTTCCAACGACGAAGAATATTGGAAGAAAGGTTTGGTGCGTTGTCGATTCAAAGAACCGGGAATTCAACGAACTAATGATACCTGTTTTGGTGCTTACCATTGGGATTCAGTTGATTGTGTCGATTGTTCCAAGAAACGTAAAAATGCTTGCATCCGCTACAAGGATGGAATGCGGTTTATCAAAAGAGCGCCACCGAAATCGTGTGAATATAAGTTGGAGCATCTTGTAGATGGAAACGATCATCTGTCGCAATAGACAAGTGTGTAACCTTTGCCCTGATTCTTATTCTTGCATCGGGGTGATACCGCCAAAGGATTGTAAGCTGCTTCATGTTCATACGCTGTCTGAAAACTTCATTGAAAAGCGTTCGCGTCAAACTGGAAAAACAACAGACTTGATCAGACAAGCTTTTGAATTCTACAATAAGGGTAAGAATGTCTGTATTGTGACTATAACTGAAGATATGAAATATCATATCATAAGAAATTTTAAGCTTCACTTTGTCCAACGAGGCAGGTTCTATATTGTTCAAGCGAGAGAATTTGGACAATGGGCTGTTAGAAATTCCGGGTTTCATATCTTCGCTGATGAATTGACGCCAAAGCAATTGGAGGAGTATATTTTTCCTAACATGGACAGTCATCATTTTGAAAAAGGGTATTACAGCTGATGCTCAGCCGAAAAATTTGCTTAATCTGTTGGCACGAAGCGTTGCCACATATTGATAAAACATTGCCAGAATGGGAGGAAGGAAAACATTGGGTGATGTGTCCAAAAGGAGGGTTGCTTTCACATACAGATGATGCGCCAAAAGAATGTCCATATAAACTTGAGCATTTAATGAGGACAAGCAATGTTGAGCAAAGGCATTTGTGACCAATGTCTGAAAAAGAAGAACATTCCGCGCATCAGCCATGTTGAATGGTATTTGGATAAAGAATTGTCTTGTGCAGAGCTGGGCCTCCGATTGGGAATTGAAAGCCTTGTTCCGAAGGAATGCCCTTTTCACTTGGAGCAGACTATTGAAGGTAAACGGTTTAAAGAACGGCTCAAACGCGGGATTGCTTATGTTGCAAGACCAGCTTTGTGGACCTTTGCTTGTATCGCAATCATCATAATTATTTTTGGTTTTGTGCGGATAGTTACCGAAGATGAAGTTACCATGAGACCATATAGGGAAGATAAAGTTACGAAATATTATCGAGAAGAATTTCGACCAAAATTAGCACGGACTGATTCAGTTGTTTCGCGGGGCAAAATCAGTCAGCTTGAAAATGAAGTTGAAAAATTGAAAAAGGTAATTCAGGAGATGAAAGATGGAACAACCGGAAATTGATTGGGCGGTTTTTGACAAATATCCAGAAAACACTTGTTATTGCCGCTGTGATGCAGTTTTCAGAAGTCATGCTAAAAGCGTTATTATGCCAGATGAAAGCCTTCAAATGATTACGCGAAGCCCTTGTCCCAATTGTGGCAAGAACGATGACTGTTGGAGAATCTCAGGTGATCCAGAAACCTTTATGGTGAACGAATGATCACAGAACAAGTCAAACGGTTTTATGAGGAACAGACTGGCAAAAAAGTTAAGCATGCGAGAGTTTGTCTTCATAACATTCAGCGTGTTTTGGAAGTTTGGAAATTCAACGTTGAAGATGCTGTGATTGAGAACCACAAAGACAGCAAATGGAATCAGCGAAGCAATCGGACAAAGTTGGAAAGGCACGCGGCTTGTGTTGGTGGAAATGAAAAAGAAAAATTACGTTGGTGGGTTGTTCCGAAAAAGCTTCCGACAGAATTGCGATTAAGTAAAACGTGTCAAAGTTGTATGAAGAATAACGAGAACTCACATTGGCATTGCTTGATACGGTTGTATTGTTATCATTCATCGTATCCAAAATTTTGTGAATACAAAATGGAAAAGATGGTTGAGTTTCAAACATGTTGAGTAGGCGCATTTGCAAAAAATGTAAGCACTTTGAAGCACTCTGCATGCGCAGATGGGGGTGTTGGTTGAAACATCCTGAAGCGAAACATTGGACGGCTTTTATGGATTCGCGGGAAAAGAAAGACAGCCCTTTTGAATTTGATTGCCCTTATGCTATGGAGCACATGCTGGTTGAAGGCAAAAAGCTTTGGTGGTAATAGATGCTTAATAAGAAAATATGCCAACAATGTTTCAAACGACGCAACGTTGAATGGGATTTTGAAGACGAAAACGATTGGAACGGGGAAGAATACAACCCGCATGTCCATTGCTTTTCTGAGTGGCAAAGCAGGTTTGCGTTTGTTGAGGGCGAACCTCCAGAATGGTGTAATTATTATTTGGAACAATTTTTGTTGCAAAAGGGAGAAAAATGATTACAATAGAGACCCAGACTCAAATTGTGATTACGATCAACGCCAAGACAAAGGGTGATTTTGAAACGTTGAAGGAAGCCAAAGATGTTATATCCAAAGCTGCGGTGAATACCAAATTGGCGGAGGCAGTAAAGAATACGCTCATTACGATCTCGGGCGGGATTGAGACAGTGGTTGGAGTGTAGCAATGAAGCACGATTTGCTCCCGCATATTGAAAAAGATTTGATAACTGTTTCAAAAGCATTTATAGATATTGGTTGGAAACGGGAACAGTTTGATGCGGTTTCATTGAAAACTCCTGTTGATGTTTTTCTTGTGTTTGCTCCAGAGTTGATGTATTTTTGGACAAAGGACCGGGAAAAAGCAAGGACGGTTTGGATAGCGTGTATTTATCAAAATACACTATCGGAAAGTGAACTAAGAGACGTTGGAGAATTTCTTAAATCAGAAGTTGCAAAACTCCCTTGGCGTCCGTTCAAGGATGAAGATGCTTTTTTACAGATGTTCAGAAGGAGACGGGATAGGCGTGGAAGGAAATGGAGCGACCTTGTTTTCTATTTGAACCCAGACTTTCCGAAAGGCATTTGGGTTAATCATGCATTAGGTTGACAAATGTTGAACAAAGAAGTTTGCAAAACGTGTATCAATAAATTCGGTCCCAAAATGGGCGCAGGGACGAAGTGGCAAAGTCAAAAGATGGACGATGAGGGAGCTTGGAAAAACAATAGGGTGACGTGCCCATTTTATTTCATTCGCCGAGAAAGGCCAATTGTAAATCAGAAGCAGGATATACGCAAGTTGCCGCCAAAGCATTGTAGATACGCTCTTGAACATTTGGTGGAGATGAAAAGTGTTGAAGTGTAAAGACTTCTGTAGAAAACGGTGCCCAGCGACAGAGCAATGGGCTTGTATCAGCACGGTAAATCTTATTCGTAGTTATTGGCGCAACAGGAAAGCCGATTACACGGCGGAGATTGAGCATTATGCGGCGCATGTTCCAGATGATTGCCCGTATTATCTTGAACAATTTTTTGAAAATCAGGAAATTTTACAGACTGAGATTGTATAATTTAGCAATCTATTTTTCTAAAGGAGGAATGTAATGGCTGACGAGCAACGGAAGATGTGTCCTATCTTGACCGCTGGTCTTGTTGCAAAACAAGGTATTCCAGAAGACAAATGGACGTCATTGCTCTGTCGGGGTGATGACTGTCAGTGTTGGAAATTGTGTTCTGGCGAAGAAGCTGAAGACGACGACGAATAACTTTTGAAGTTGTTTTTGCTAAACGAGCTAACAGGGATTCTCTGTGCTGAGCAAACGTATTTGTTATCAGTGTCATAAGGTATACCATCATTATTGGAACCATCATGATGATAAACTTTGGGGCGAAGGTCGTGTGAAATGCAAATTTATGGGCATGCCGGAAGATGCCCCGCGTTGTTTTGGAGATTGGAAAAAAGTTAGCTACTGGTGTTCCAATTGTGAAATTTCGGTTCAATGCAGCCGTTACAAAGACAAGATAGTTTTCACGCGGTATTCACCGCCTGCGAAATGTCCTTTCCGCTTGGAGCAATTATTGGATTTGCAAAATGAATGACACGACAGTTCAATGCAAAGAATGCGGCAATGAGAAAGCTGTGGTGTTTGAAGAATGTCTTGTCAACGGTTGGCCAAAGTGTTGTGGCTATACGATGATGACGAAAGAAACAAAGACTGACATCGGGAAAGCAATCAACAACAAGGTTGGAAAACCGTTTAAGACGTTCCTTGATTCAATGGAAAAGCATTTCAAGGAGCAAGACGAAAACTCAAAAGGGAAATAGAAATGTTAAAACATGATTTTGAATGTAAACGTTGCGGCAAGCCGGTTCAACTTGAGAGAGCCTTCCCAGAAAGTACAATCATAGAGTATTGTTCCAGTTGTATCCAACCAAAAGAGAAAATTACCGCAAAGCAAATATGCAAAAACATTCGTCCAGAAGGATATTCGCCTTATAGACAATTGGTGAAGGCGGTGATACCTGATGCTGAGCAAGAGGGTTTGTGAACAATGTAGGCATTGCAAGTCAGCGGTCTTTTATGGTCCAATTCATTGGCTGCTGAAATGTGATAAAAGTGCATACATGATCATCACACCACCCCAAACAAGTACAGACGATATTTGCTATACAAATCCTACCCCAGAAGGGTGTCCTTACGATTTGGAACATCTTTTGGAGATGCAAGATGGCTAATGAAATTCTTGCCATGCCTGAAGAAAGTCTTGACGAGGTCATCAAAGTCATCCGTACTGGACTGGAACATGTAGTGGTGGCTAAGAAAGTCAGAAAAAATTTGCTTAAATGATGCGATGAAGAGGAAGAGTATTTGGAACGGCTGATGAGCGAATAAATGTTGAGCTTAGAGATTTGCAAACGTTGTAAAAGTTACAAGGACCGGCCTTTTGGATTTCTCACACATCCTCGTTGGGAATGTAAAGCGAATCAGGAGCTTGCTGATTTTGGTCGGGTGCGTTTGAATCGGGTTTTGTTCAAGTATTCAGAAGTCCCGCCCCATTGCCCGTTTGAGCTTGAACATGTAGTTGATACACAAAAGGAGAAAAAATGAATTCGGGGAAAGCCCTTCTTGTCATTATTGTCTTAATCGTTCTTATGGCGCTTGCTCAGATAGTTAATATTATTGCAGAATATGCTGCAAAACAAGAAAGAAAGAAGCTTGGGTGGAAACCAGTTGAAACAGTTTCTGCTGAAGAAGTCAAGAAAATCAAAAAGGAAGCCAAAGAGGAATTCAAAAAGTCTCGGGGGAAAATTATCGAACCGGACCTTTCCGTTTTGAGCGTTTTGGATTTCAAGACAATTACAAGCGCCAAAGGGAATAGCGCAGGCATAGTAGAGACCGCTGTTGGTAAACAACTGGATGGAACGTTTGTTCTTTTCGACGTTGAAGATAGGAACGGGAAATACAAGCTCAACATTGATTCTGTGGAAGTGTTGCCCAACTTGAATCTGTCTGTCTGGAGCGTTTTTGTTCAGGATAAAACTGTAGCTTTGAGCCTCAAACGCGGAGACAAAGTACGCGTAAGGGGAAAAATAGCGGCTGCGAAATTTAACTTATTGACTTATGGTACAAATTTATCCGTTGAGCTTGAAGGCGTCAAAGTTGAAAAGGTTAAGTTTGATGCTGAGTAAACGTGTTTGTAAATCATGTATGGACAGAAGAAAATTCATCGTTGATTGGAATAGCGATAGCGAGAAGTGCTGGCGTAATGAAAAAGCAATTGACGCGCCCTGCGTAACGCATGACGATTATTGGTCGTACATCGTCAGAGAACAGCTGAGGCAAAAACAGTTTCCGCTTTGGTGTCAATATCGGCTTGAACACATGATGGATTTGCAAGGAGATGAAAATGAAACTCGAAAGAAAAATCGTCGCTCATGGGATCAGAAAATTCATGAGCAAGAAGAAGCAAAAGAAGCATAGCAAATGTCCTGAGTGCGGAAGTAAGGATTGCGGTTTTACTGTTCACGAAGATGATATTGATTTCTTTTGTACAGAATGTAGTTGTAGATGGAACGTTTCTCCCGAAAAGACAAAGGCAAAACGATCAAGGAAGCAAAGTGCTTAGCAGAAAAGTCTGTATCAAATGTAAGCATTATTGCGGGTTTTCCAAAGGCAAGGGCGTCTTGTGTCATGCCGCATTTACAAGGCTTTGGGGTTCTGCTCGGTTTTTAGACGAACCGCCAGAGGAATGTCGCTTTGGTTTGGAACATCTTATTGAAACTCAGAACAACAAGGAGTACGACCAATTTTAAGCAAAGAAATTTGTATTCATTGCCATGGTACTTATATTCAAAGAAAGTGCAATGAAGAGCATAAAGCGTGCGGTCCGGGAACTCATGATTGGAAGGAATCAGATGAGGAAAAATGGATTGACCCCGAGTGGCATCACGTTACTTGCTGGGGCGGTTCAACAGGCGTTGAGGAACCACCGCCAGAATGGTGCCCTTTTCATCTTGAGCATTTAATGAAGGAACAACAATGAGTAATATCACATCCAACAATACTGCGATCATTGCTCAGAACAAAACCAATTTGCTCATGCGGTGCCCCAATTTGATAGAAGATAGCGCAATTGCTTTGGATGAACTTCAAACCATTCTTAAAACTGACTTGACAAAATATACATTCGTTGATTTCTGCTTGCTCGAAGATACTGGTGAACGTTTTGTTTGGAAAACTGAGTTTCAGTCTTTTGGAATTTCAAAGCAATGGATTGATGACCATTTCCCGAGCGATAAATTCCCACCGTGGAGTTATTCAAAAATTTGGAACCCAAAAACGTTTTACGGAACACAATTCAAAGTTGAAGGAAAAGAGCACGACGGTTCTTTTGTCTGGTGGCCTTTGACCGGAGTTCACAACCCATCAGACAAAACGGAAGCGCACAACGCCGTTGCGCCAGACGGTTGGAACTTTTCGGGTTGTGTTGACTATCTAATTGAGTTGTTTCAAAACAAGAAAAAGACGGCTGTCGCTTTTCATTGCATGTCTGGTGCTGATAGAACTGGCGCGTTACACGCTGGATATTTGATGAAGACAGAAAGTTTGAACGTAACGGATGCCGTTAAGAAGGCGACGAGTTATGTCAGAATTGGCGCGCCCAGTGTAGATTATATTAACTTGCTTACGGTTTATGAACGCTGGCTTGCTGGGAGTTCAAAATGAAACAGCAAGATATAATTGATGAGATTGAAGAGAAGCTTTCCGAACGGGAAAGTCGCATCAAGATGCTCCACAAAGAAATTGGAAAGCTTGTTGACGAGAATTTGAGGCTCAAACGGCGAATTAAATCTGACGTTGTCGCGTTGCATAACGCTCTTGCTGAAATCAAAAAGTTAAATGAGATGATGGGAATTGCGGCAGGTACAACGTCGTCTGGTTGGAACAAGATTGCTGATATTGTAGCCAAGAAAGCAAACTGTCAGCCTATGACGGATATACTCAGGAGTCTTGCGAGAATTTCCGATAAGAAGGGTTCATGGTAAGAAAATTACCACATTGGGCTGATTTGGAATTACTAAAGACACATATCGTTGGAACCAATACGTTTTTCTACAAAAGCGACCTCAAGAAAAAGAAATCAAGATACATTCGTTGCTTTCCTGCTCTTTGGCATAAGCAAATGAGTTGGTTGACATTCCTATACCGAGGAAAGTTTCAGCTACGAAAGAAAACGCGACTGAATGGATCAGCGGAGCTTGATCCAAGAACGGGGACGATCATTATCATCACGGACGAGGCAAGGATCAAACTTCATGGAAAGCCTTGGAAGATACGTTCGCTCGTATCAACGTATTTTCATGAGCTTGCTCATCTCGTTCAGACGAATATTCGAGTTGTGACCGGACAGTATCCAAAAAAGACGTCGTTTGAAGAAAACTTTCTTTACGAGAGAACGGCTGAACGGCTGGGATATTTTCTCGCTAAACAGCATGCTCCGAATTTGAAATTTCACCACGGAGAATTTCGTGGCTACCTTTCGAAGTACGATAAGAATTTCATCCGCGAATGTCTTGCGGGGGAAATGTATTCATGAACATCATGCCTTCCGGCCTAAATTAAAAGACAAAACCAATTGAATTTCAGCAAAATTTGGGCGTCGAAATTGTATAATTTAACAAGGAAACGTATCGGGAGAACGTGATGCCTGTCTACTCAGCAACCAATCAGTTGCGCTGGTTGGTCAAGGATGGAAAGATTGTATTGCAACAGGCTTACGCCATACAAGGAAGATTCATAAAGCAAGAAATCCAATGGCGGGACGTTCCTATTGTGGAGGAAAACGATGAAGAGGTTTGCGATGAAAATGGAAAGTGAAGAAATTATTGGACAAGGCGATCATCTTGTTTTGAAGCGGTTGAAATATCACGACGGTGAAAAACAGCGGGAGTGGGAAAGCGCTGATAGAAAGAACCAAGTCAAGGCGGTGAACGTCATTTCTCAATTTCAGCCGTCTGGCCATTACCTTTTGGTACAGCAATTTCGCCCACCTGCTCTTGGAAGTGTGATTGAATTTCCTGCGGGGTTGATCGATAAGGGCGAAACGATTGAACAAGCCGCGTTGAGAGAACTCAAAGAGGAAACAGGTTATGAAGGGGTTGTTGACCATGTTTCTCCACCTTCGTTCAGTTCTCCGGGGATGAGCGGAGAGCAGGTTTATACGACGTTGGTCACAATTGACGAAAAGTTTTATGCGAACCGGAAAGCGCCCAAACAAGACCTTGATCTTGGCGAACGCATTGAGGTTCACATCGTAATAGACGTAGAAAAGTTTTTGAAAGCAGCCAGAGAGAAAGGCTGTGTATTGAGCGGCAGAATGCTGAGTTACTTTTTGGGGAAAGGTTTCAAGGTATGAAAGTACAAAGAGAAACTATTGAAAAGGTTTTGATTTTCCTTGAGCTTTTCTGCGTGATCATTCTCGCTATCAGCGCTTTGAAGATTATTTTCTACCTATTCATGATTCCAAACAGCCTTGATATGTTGGAAACGACCAGAGCAGAAGCTTTTGCTGAAATCAAAGTACAAGCAATGGTAATGGTTGCGTTTGCTATTGCTGCAATGTATACACATGGTTCGCGGAAGGATTTGTTGTGAGACAATTGAGCAAAAAGGTTTGCAAAGGTTGCCGCAAACAATATGGCTGGGCGTGGTATGAAGACATTGAAAGGGCTTGGAACAAGGAAGGGAAAATAGTTTGTCCTGCGACCTTAAGGCCAGACGACCCTCATGCAAATGATATTTCTGAAGGACCGCCTGAGTTTTGTCCGTTTGTTCTCGAACACTTGTTGGAATTGCAAGATGTTAAGTAGAAAGATTTGCATACAATGTCAAGGGGATGATTGGTTCGACTATGACGACATGTGTTGGAGGAAGCATGAAACGGTTCATTGTATGCCCCAAAGGAGAACGCTTGAAAATTATTTTGGAACAAATGTAAAAGGGCCAGCTCCAGATTGGTGTCCTTTTGCTCTTGAACATTTGATGGAAGCTCAAAGATGTTAAGCAAGGAGATTTGTAAAAAGTGCATAAATTCAGAAGACAAATGGGACAAATATGATGAAAAGAATTGGAAGAAATTTTGCGAAGTAATTTGTCTGATAGGCCACGAAGGACGCCCTGATAATATAAGCATAAAAGAGGAACCGCCGGAGAATTGTCCTTTTACTTTGGAACATATTATGGAAACGCAATGAAACGCTGCTGTGCAACATGTGACATGTTTCCAACTTGCGCTATTGCAAGAAACTATATAAAACATACTGACTGGACGAGGGTCGGCGGAAGTTGTCTTGAATGGTCAAACAAAGATTTTTTTGAAAGCGCTGAGCGGAATATAGAAATTTGCAAGAAGTGTGAAGAAACGAAAATGACTTACAATTGCTGGATGCATTGCTACGTTGCTGACTTGGATACTATTCCGCGTGATTGTCCGTTTTTCCTTGAGCAATTTATGAGTAAGAAAAATGCTGAGTAAAAAGATATGTCAGAAGTGTTACGAATATTACGATTGGCCTTGGGAAAGCGCACAAAACAATTTGATGGTTCCAAGAGACGATGGTCCACCGTGGCGCACAAGTCAAAGAATAATGTGTCTTTCAAGAGAAACGTTGCCACTACATATTGCGCGGACAAACGAGCCGCCACCGGAATGGTGCCCGTTTTCTTTGGAACATGTTTTGGAAATGCAAGATGGATCATGACAAAATTGATAGAAAGATTTGCGGAAGCTGTAAAAATGTGTTCAAACTTCATCGTGGAGGCATGGAAATTGCCATTTCGTGTCCGGTGTTTGAAAAGCATTGTCCATATGCTCTTGAATTGTTGATGCTGAAAGAGAAAAGAGATGCTGAGCAAAGACATCTGTAAACGCTGTTACGAACGGCAAGGTTATATTTGGGAAGTGTCGTGGATCAGGGGAGTCAGATTTCCTCGACATCATGATGCTGAAAAATATTGGAAGAAAGAGAGTGCGGTCAAGTGTCCGTGTCGCCACAAAGATGACCCAGAAGGATACAAGCCCATTGCAGGGAAATTTAGCATTGAAGGAAATCCACCAGAGCATTGCGTTTATGCTATGGAGCATATTATAGCTACAGGGCATTATGACCCCAAGTTGCCAATTGAGAATATACCACCAATGGAAGCAGAATGGTAATGTACGACCCTTGGAAACAACACGAGTGTCATTATTGCAAAGAGAAGTTTCACGACCTTCAAAAACATTATGACGAATGCGAAATCAGGCGCAAAGCCTATTGCGCGGAAGCATGTAAGAATTGTTTTGCGGAAAAGACAGTAATAAAACCGCAAACAAAAGCTACAAAGGAAAGCTTGCTCTTTATACTTATTTGGAATCCAATGTTGCTTGGAATCCCTTACGGATGTCCGGCTTGTAATCATTTGACCAATTGGGAACCGCCAAAACATTGCGTGCTTTCAAAACGGTTTGTTCAAAAGCTTTTGGCTGAGAGAAAGAAATGACGTATCAAATACCAAAACAAGTTCATCTTGATTTGGACTTGTTGATTTGTTACAGCAAATGTAAGCGCAGTTTGAAAGTGCGGCCATTTTCAGGAGTGATTTGTGTTGAAGATTCTTCAACTTCTTATTACATGGAATATGATGAGCCGTTTACAAACCCGCCAAAGTGGTGTCCATTTGTTCTCGAACATTTGTTGAGCAAACAAAATGGATAGATGTTATTTTTGCGATTGTGAATCTGAAAAGCAAGTATGCGGTTTTTGGTTATGCCCGCATTGTGAGAAGAAATACAGCGCGTCATACTTGAGGCGTTTGTATCATGCGCTTTGGCCTTGGAGATTCGATGCTGTTAAGTGTAGCTTCCTTTTGGAACACTTGATGGAGACTCAAAATGACTGATAGAATGGACGCTACGGACATTGGCATGAAAAGGTTTCCATTGTCTAACAAAGGCGACTTGGACATCTGTTTCATAGGCGTGGGAGCTGCTTTTGCAAAGACGATGCACCAAACCAACTTTATCATCGTCAAAGGCAACAGGCATATCCTCGTTGATTTTGGGATGACTGGCCCTCGGGCGTTGCGAGAATCTGCTTTCCTTGACCCTTCTGACATTGAATTGCTGTTGCCAACTCATTCGCACGCAGACCACGTTGGGGGTATTGAATGTCTTGCGTTGATGAATCGTTACGTTGGCCGCAGGCATCTGAAGAAGCGCAAGCTACGTATGATTGTCACTGAAGCGTATCAGAACACGCTTTGGGATCAAACGCTACGCGGTGGTCTTGAGTGGAACGAGATGGATGATAATTCCGGTCAGAAGTTGGACTTCACCGACTTCTTCGACGTCATTCGTCCAACGTGGAAGAAGAAGCAACCACGCGAGATTTTTGAGGTTGAGATGGACACGGGTCTTGGTACAAAACTCAAGATTGAGCTTTTCCGCACGAAACATATTCCAGAACAATCTGGCTCGTGGGAAGAGTCATTCATCAGCTACGGGCTGTTTATTGATGACCGCATTTTCATTTCAGGCGATACACGTTTTGACCCGGAACTCGTCGAGATGTATGGCGACAGGTCAGAAGCGATGTTTCATGATGTGCAGTTCTTTCCGGGAGCCGTACACGCTCCGTTGGCTGATATCAAAACGTTGCCGGGAAAGTACAAGAGCAAGATGATGCTCATACATTACGCGGATAATTGGAAAGAACAAGACATCACAGACTTTGCGGGGTTTGCTCGCGAAGGACAAGCTTATAGGTTTTGAAAATGCTGAGTAAAGAAGTCTGTAAAAGATGTTTCAATGCTGAAAAGGAAATATTGCGACATTGGAACGTCGAATATGACGAATTCAACTGGAAACACGGAAGCGTCAATTGCCGAGCCGCAATACACCGTTGGATAGGGGATGCAGGAGTCAGTATTCAAGGTAATCCACCGCCTGAATGCCCGTTTCCTTTGGAACATTTGTTGGATACGCAGGATGCTGAATAAAGAGATTTGTATGCAATGTGTTGAGAAAAGCGAACATATGCTGCCTCCGGGTTGGCGCGGACTGGACGAAGAAATCTGGCGCAAGTGGAAGTCAGTGCGGTGCGATGCTGCGGGCGGGTGGTATGAATACAAAAAGAAGCCGCCAAAGAATTGCCCTTATCTCCTTGAGCATCTGATGAAAAGACAAAAATGCTGAGCATGAAAGTTTGTAGAAAATGCCGAGACTGCGATGATGATTCAAGCGAGATGATTCATCGTTGGTTTCATTTTGGCCGGTCGCCCTGCGGGGACGACACATATGGGCCACCTAATGTGAAAGAGTGTGATTATCATTTGGAGCATTTGATAGCTATGCAAAACATGTTTCCAAAATTTGAACTCAACAAAACGGTTTGTAAGAAATGTGAAGTCAAAGATTGCACTGTGTTCAAATGGCCAACCAGCTTGAGGCCAGAGGTAATGCATGTGCTTTGTGATTATCATTTGGAGCATTTGGTGAGTGGAAATGTTAAGTAAAAAGGTTTGCATAGCTTGTATCAAAAGGGGTCTTGGTTTTGATATTTCCACAGACAGCCTTGAAAAAGACTGTTACGAAGAATGGTGGTTAAAAACGCCCAAATGGTATTGCTATATCTGCGAACGGTGGATTTTTCGGAAAGGAAAACCGCCGAAGGAATGCGAATACATTCTGGAGCACTTAGTAGATGTTAAGTAAAGAGATTTGTAAACAATGCTGCAACGAACAACAGCGACGTTCCAAAATTCGCAATTGGAACGTGTGGAGCAACAGCGATGAAACACGATGGGCAAACGGTGAAATCTATTGTCGGTTTTTCTTTTGGAAGATTCCGCTTACGTTCCATACAACAACGTCGTCGCCTAAACACTGCCCTTATCATCTTGAGCACTTGATGGAGTCGCAAGTTGTTGAGTAAAGCGGTTTGTAAATATTGCCGCAGCAAATATAGCCCTGTTTGGAAGTGGCAGGCGTGTGATGATCTGAGTTGGCGTACTTTTGAAATGATCAGATGTCCAGAAATGAAGTTGAGGGGTGGCTTGTCAAACAACGGAACGTGGGCATGGCCAAAAACGCCCATTGACAAAATACCGGATGAGTGCCCTTATCATTTGGAGCACCTGATGGAAAACAGTCGGCCAAAGCCAAAGCGGATTGAACGATGCTAAACAAAAAGGCTTGTAAAACTTGTCGCGGAGATTTTTGGGATAAGCACGACGAATATTGGTGGCAAACAGGCCACATGACTTGTCGGTATATTCCCAAAGGCAATTGTAACAATTTGATTGATATTGATAAGCCTCCGCCAGAGAAGTGCGAATACTGGCTGGAGCATTTCATGGAGAATCAAGGTGCTCAGTAAACAAGTTTGCAAACATTGTAAGAATTCTACTGTTCATAATAAATATGGCGAAGCTTCTAACCGTATGTGGGTGTTTGATAAAATAGTTTGGTGTCCACTTAGAAAAAAAGGCGGTGCGCGACATACAGATGTTGAAAAACCTCCTCCAGAGTGGTGTCAATATCAACTTGAGCACTTGATGAAAACACAAAGATGATTCCAGAGAAAGATAGAAAACGATTCTTATCAAAAGTCAAGCCTCAAGGGGAATGTTTGATCTGGACTGGGAGGCCCAATCACTTTTTCTTTCAAAGCGAAAGAGGGAACAGCGTAATCAGAAGACCAAGGAATGTTCTTTTTGAACTTGTAACAGGTAAAAAAATCAATAACAGAAAGTTTTTCATCACGTGTAAGAATTCAAATTGCATACGACCAGAGCATATGCGTTTTGGCAACGAAAATATTGAAAAAGATTTTTGGGAAAAGGTTGAAAAGGAAAATGATTGTTGGGTTTGGACTGATAAGACGATGAGATTCATACGGATCGGGGGGAAAACTTCGCGCCCCAGCCGGATTGCTTGGGAAATGTTGCGCGGCCCTATTCCAAAGAATTATATTCTGACACAGGTATGTGGGAACAAAAGATGTGTAAGGCCAGATCATTTGCTATGTTGTACACGGTCTGATTTCTTAAAGTTGTTTGTCCCTAACATTGGAGCGCCGAAGAAGCCAAGCACGAAAATGGAACGGCTGCAAAAATCAAAGTATAAACGCCTTTGTGAATCAGAAATCCGTGAAGTTTATGAGATGAGAAAAGCAGGAAAATCACAAAAGGAAATTGCTGATCATTTGAGCGTGACTGAAGCGGCTGTTAGTAGGTGGTGCAGAAAACTCGGTTTCAAAAAGCAAGATATCAAATTGACGCCAAGAAAAATGAGGACTATTCAGAAACACTGGCAGGCTGGAAAGACTGCCCGTTGGATTGCCAAACGGGTGAACCTTTCGAATTGCACGATCTATTTTGCGCTTAAAAAATTGAAAGCAGAAGGAAAGATCAGTGTTGAGTAAAAGCATCTGTATCAAATGCCCGTGGGCGCGCACCAAAGGAAGCGAGTTGATACCAGACCATACCCCTGAGAAGTGGTTGAAAAAATTTGATCAGATGTGGGATCATTCACATTGGGAAAAATCCAATCGTTTATCAGGATATACGGGTACCTTATGTAGCTATAGAATAAAAGAAAGCAGGCCCATTGGAACTGATTCAGAAATACCTTGTTACTGCCCTTACGTTTTGGAGCACTTGATGACTCAGAAAGGAAGTTCAAATGGCGGCTAAGCGAAAACACTTTGTTGATTTCTTCAGTCCCGGAACGTTTGCGGCTGAAGGTAGCAGACGATCAATTCCTTCTTGGGATACCGCAAAGGCAGTCAAGATAGCAAAAAAGATTAAAGAGCGTCATGGCGCAGTGCCATATTGCTTTTGCTTTGTAACGTATATTTGCGCTGATCCAGTTTCAGACGGTGAAGGCGGCAAAATGGAAGTGAAGCCGAAAGAAGTTGAACGAAGTGGGATGTATTATCTCACTGGTGAAATTTTGAAATACGATGACATCCCAGAAAATGAAGACAATCACATTTTGCGGTCAAATATGCGGTGTAATGATAATCCTGTTTCTGTTGTAAATACTAACTCGTACAAATGGACTGCGAATTTCAACAAGGATGATGTTATTGTGGACGACAAGGGGAAAGTCGTTCGTTGTGGTAGTGATGACGACATCAGGAAGTATCGTGAACAGAAAATCAAGGAGTTCAAAGCAAGCTATGCTGAGTAAATCAGTTTGCCAAAAGTGTGAAATGTTCAAGACCAAGTGTTTGAATTGTCAAAGGGACAACTGTTGGGCTTGTAAAGGAACAAGTCATACTCTTCAAAGGGATTTCGATGTTCCAAAGGGCTGTCCTTATGCGCTCGAACATCTCATGAAAACGCAAGCAAGCGGTGCGACAAAGTGATGAGCGAAAGGGTTTGTAAAAGTGCTGAGTAAAGAAATCTGTCAACGCTGCCAAAAAGATGACTTCAAAAAATACAATTGGTATGTGCTAAACAGCGTTGAGTGCTCAAAAATAGGGGTATCTGTTCACATTCACGCGGATGTCCCAGACCAATGTCCCTTTCAGCTTGAGCATGTTCTAAAACGTCACAAATGGAGCAACGTGGATGCGTGGGCGGTAGAACAAGGATGTGCAATATTGTTTTATTTTTGTATTTTTGGATCGCTTATTGGGTCTGCAATTTTCGCAATTGTTGCGTTGATAGTGAGTAAGAACAACTAAGGAGACAACTTCATGGCATTTTATGCGATTCAGATTGATGGAGAAAAGTATCTCGCTCATGACGAAAAGCTCAAGAACGCAGTTGATGATAAAGCGTGGGCCAGAACGTGGTCCACAAAAAGCGGTGCTGAAAAAGCAGTCGGGCGGTTGGCAGGAAAACTCAAAGGGAGCAAATTAAAAGCTGTGAGGGTATAATGCTGAGTGAAGTGATTTGTATGCAATGTTTTGTGAGCCGGGGAAATCCAATTGAGGAACGTTCAGGCTATCGTAATTACGACGGAAAGAAATGGTGGTGCGGCTGGGAACGTGCATATCAGTGGGTTGTGAAGGATGATCCTGTTCCTGACTATTGCTCTTATCGTTTGGAGCATTTGGTGGAGACGCAAAATGAAAAATCGCCCGACGTCATTGGAAGCGGCAATATGGCAGTTGAAATTAGAAAAGCAAGCAGAAGAGTTCGCGAATCGCGTTTGGAAGAAAGTGAAAGAGATCAATGCTGAGAGAAAGAATAAGCAAAAGAGTTTGTGAAAGTTGTTCAAGACAAAACGTTGATGAACATTTCAAGGAGTGTTCGTATTATCGCGCTTACTGTCCGAAAATGAACACATGGTTCAATCGGGCAATTGTCCCGACGCGATGTCCGTTCCGGCTCGAACATTTAATGGAAATGCAAAATGCTTAGCGAAGAAGTTTGCGAAAAATGTAAGCATTACAGAGAGTGGAACGATCACGATAGTTGGTACTGTGTCGCTGGGCCGTGGTATTTGGTTAGTAAAGAGGAAAAACGCATGCCAAAAAATTGCCCTTATACTTTGGAACATTTAGTGGAAACGCAGGGATGATAAAAGTCAATCAGAAAGTTTGCGCGTCTTGTAAATGGTGTAGCCATCGAAAAGCTTTTGGCTTCAATCTTGATTGGGGTTGCTTTCTGCCGCGTGACGGTTATATAAGATTCATGACAGAAGGCGATCGGATTCCTAAAGATTGCCCATTTCATTTAGAACACTTGATGGAAACACAATGCTGAATTATCTAAATCACAATGCTTGCAAGGCGTGCTTTCAAGGGCGAGTCGATTTGGGAATTTGGTGCGCTGTCGGAAGCGACCCAAAAAGTTTGTCGCCAGATACATGCCCTTATTATTTGGAGCAGCTATTGACGTTGCAGAAACATTCCGAAGCTTGGATAGTTCCATATGATGGCCCTGCGTATCAGATAAAGGATTTGTTGAAAAGTGTTGCGAAATAAGACCATCTGTCTAAAGCATTTCAAGCAAGCCAAGTTTCGGGGCAAATATGAGCTTGAAGATTTCAACAAGCTTTGGGACGAAGGGAAAGGTATTTGTTTCAAAGGTATTGCGTTAACCGTTGGACCAAAACAGAAGCGGAAATATAGCAATATTGAATTGTCATGGGTAACTGGCAATATTGAAGTTCCTGAAAAGTGCCCTTTCGTTCTCGAACATTTGATGGAAGCGTGATGTCGATAAACGTTGACGAAAAAGGTCAAGAGTGGGTTGAAATACAGGTTGAAATCTGCGAGCGTTGCCAAAAGAAGTGCTTGCTGTACGTGCTGAGTCAAGGGCAAAACATCATCGAGAGCTACGCGAGTAACTATGCAGATGGTCACGTGGAAACAAGGTTGTATTTGAAGAATAAGCAATGTCCTTACGCGCTCGAACATTTGATGAAAAGTCAGTAAATTTTTCTCACTTCTTCTCAATAAAAACCGCAAAAATCAAGATTTTTAGTTGTATAATTAACCAGTGAAAATATGTTTTGAGGTCGTTTGTGCAAAGGGAAGGAAATTAAGATCAGGAGCATTTTTGTCAACAATAGTTTATCCAGCTCAAGCGTTGTTTGCATTCCAGACGGGTTCGATTTGAAGAAGTTCAAACAGGAAATCGACAAAGCTATCAAAGAGGAATGTGGGAACGATGATATTGACATCACGTTTGACGGCGTTGATGCAGCGTTTCAGATGCGGGGCAAACATCAGCGGTCAAAGCAAGCAAGCAAGCAAGCAAGCAAGCAAGCAAGCAAGCAAGCAAGTTGAAAGAAAATGTTGAGTAAAGAAATTTGTATCAAGTGCAGTAAAATGGTTTTTCAAAACCCGTGGAAAGAAGTTGCGGTGATGTGTATCAAGTCGGGCCGGTTGTTGAAAATATTTTATGACGACCCGCCAGATGATTGCGATTTCTTGCTTGAACATCTGATGGAAAATCAAGATAAGACACCGCCAGAAGTGAAAGTAAGTTCTCAAAAAACGCATCCGTTGTTTTCTCATCCGATCTTCTCAAAACGACGGCGCAGAAGAAGGCCCAATGTTAAGTGAAGTTGTTTGTAAACGATGCATGGACAGCGAGACAAAGCGTAGAAGGTACAAATGGCTTGCTTGCTTTCGCGTGCGGAAAGATTTTCCAGTGCTCAAGCCTTTTTACAGTTGTCCCGATCAAGAGATTCCATCGTGGTGCCCTTATGTTTTAGAGCATGTATTGGAAACCAAGAATGTTGAATAAAGACATCTGTAAAAAATGCGTTGGAAAGCATTATCCAAAAGTGAGAGACATTGTGGATTCATGGGAAAATCCTCGCATCCTTTCGCCTTGTCCGTTTGGCGGGTGGATTCATCCGTTCTTGTCTGCTCCCAAATGGTGTCCCTTTGTTTTGGAACACTTAATGGAGTTGCAGAAACGTTGAGTAAAGAAATCTGCAAGCGGTGTATAAATAGAAAGTGTTTGGCTATGAAATGGTCAGACCTCGACGATTTGCTTTGGTTGGAGGGAGTTGTGATTTGCGGAATGTACCCTATGTCGCACAGTCTGTGGCCGATAAAATACAAACCGCCTGCTAACTGTAATTTTGCTCTTGAGCATTTGTTGGATGTACAGAAATGATAATCAGCCGGCTAAAAGAAAATCATAAAGGGCGAAGAGTTGTCTATACTCCCCATCATAACCTGATAGAGTTTGGACGGATTTCCTCATGGAATGAAAAATTTGTCTTTGTATACTATGACGTTGGCCTTCATACGCAAGCGACAAGCCCAGAGGATTTGATCATGCTTGACAAAGGGATTTGCAAAAAATGTTTTGACAACAGGGTGAACAGCAAAGAGATAAAACCGCCACCTTTGGATTTCGACAAGCTTTGGGATAACGGATTAAGTTGGTGTCTCATGCTAAACGCAAGCGTGAACGCTGAAGTACCCAGACGATGCCCTTATGCTCTTGAGCATTTAATGGAAACGCAAAATGATTGATGAATTCATATGCCGTCGACATTGTCATCCTCATATGAATGATATGATAATGACGATTTATGAAGTTGAGATGTCTGGTTCAGATCGTGATTACAATGAATGGTTTTGTCCAAGGCTAAGAGTGCATTTGGAAAGTGATGGAAAAGCGCCGGTGGAATGTCCTTATTTTTTAGAGCACTTTGTGCAATAATGCTAAACAAGAAAACATGCAATAGATGCTGGAAGAAAAGGATCAAACAAAAAGGTTGGACGGTAACGAGTATGATTGAGGGTATTGGCTTGTATATTCGCGGTGAACAGTATGGTGGTAAATATTTGTTCAAGCACTTTGGAATGTTGCCGTGCTGTTTGGAAGAAAAATTCAAGCCAGTAATAGAGCCGCCAAAAAAGTGCCCTTTTATTTTGGAGCACTTGATGGAAACGCAAAAGAACAAATGATCAGCAGAGAAGTCTGTAAACGATGTTGGATCAACAGCGGGGGCGAATGGGATTCCGATGGTCACTTCAAGTGGCATTGTGGTAAAAATTGGAATACGACAATCAGCGTGGAAGACAAAACTATTCCGTACGATTGCCCATACAGTCTCGAACACGTAGTGAAAACAAAATGCTAACAAACATGGACATCTGTAAAAAGAAATGCAAAGAGAAATGCGAGACTTACTTAGCAATTGAACATATAAGTCTCATGAGGGCGACGGGACGAATTGCGCGATATTTTGACCCATTGGCTTCTCCTTTCAGAGTCCCTGATGATTGCCCATTCAGTTTAGAGCATCTTATGAAGGTTCAAAATGCTGAGTAAAAGCATCTGTCAAAAATGTTGGAGGGAATATTTGAATTCAGATAATCCGCATCATGATTGTTGGAACGAAGCTGATGATTACGATTGGGAGCATGGAGCAGTTTTCTGTCCATATTCTCCAGAAGGATTTTCAAACTTTGTAAATATTGATGTGAAAGTATCAACATGGTGCCCTTATATTCTTGAGCAACTTATGGAAACTCAAAATGCTTAGCAGAAAAATCTGTGAACGATGCAAAAAGTATTCAGCCCTTTTAGCAATAGATGGTTCAGAAGAAACAAGGTTGTGGCGTTGTGGTCGATGGGGCCAAGTCAACAAGCAGGATAGAATACCTGTGTCTTGCGAGTATGAAGCTGAACATGTGGTGGAAACACAAAATGCTGAGTAAAACAGTTTGTAAACAATGCATCAATAACTCGCTGGATAGAAAGGGTAGGTGGAGGCGTTGGCATGAAACAAACTGGAAAGACGGCGTTGTGTGGTGCGGGGTTGTAAACCGGGGATCAAGTTGGTTGTTTCATGGAAAAGATGCGCCACCTTGTAAATGCCCTTATGGGCTTGAACACATTGTAGGAACGCAAAAGAAATGTTGAGCGAACACATATGTTTGAAATGCAGTCAAACGGCTTTTCAAAACCCGTGGAATAACGTCGCGGTAATATGCGTCAAGTCAGGCCGTTTGTTGAAATTGCTTTATGATGATCCACCAAACGACTGCGATTTCTTGCTTGAACATCTTATGGAGAATCAAAACAAAGTGCCGCCAGAAGTTAAAGCTGGGACAACGAGAACGAATCCATTATACTATCGTCCAGCGCCCTCAAGACGACGCCGGAGAAGGGGACTGGATAGATGATATATGTTGGATACTCAAAATGTTGATTGAAGATATCTGCAAGCAATGCAAATGGCGGATGACACATTTTGATGTTTGCAAGATTGAATTTTGTAGAACAGGAGCAGATCGCAAAATTTTGTCAATGCGAGAAATCAAAAAGAAAACGCCTCGTAATTGCCCTTATTATTTGGAGCATTTACTCGTGGAGATGTAATAGTGCTGAACAAAACGATATGTGACAGGTGTGAGTTTCGGGTTAATGGGTTCCACTATCCAGCAAAACCGTTGGATTGGCATTGCGATAGAGCTATCAAACAAAAAGATGGGAACATGAGATGGCCCAACGGCAGAGAAGAACTGCCGCCGAATTGCCCTTATTATTTGGAGCATGTAATTTTTGGAGGGAACAATGGCTAAGACGAAATTTGTTGTTGGCTTTTACTTTGATATGTTCCAAAAAAAGCCATCCGTTCTTCTTATAAAAAAGAAACGACCACAATGGCAGGCAGGACTTTACAATGGTATCGGAGGGCATATCGAAGAAGGAGAAACGCCACTTCAAGCAATGATACGCGAGTTCAAAGAAGAAACAGATGTTCATGAAGAAAACTGGATTCATAAAATAACTATCAACAGTCCTAAATGGATTTTGCATGTCTTCGCCGTCATCCAAGGTGATTCAAAAAAACCTAAAACGATGACAGATGAAGAACTCAGATTCGTTCCAGTTCAAGAACTCTATTCTATGCCGCTTGTCTATAATATAACGTGGCTTGTTCCCATAATGCTTGACGCCACCATCGTCAAACCGTTCTCCTTTGAGTGCGAATTATATGGAGAATGAACAATGCTGAGCAAAAAAGCTTGTAAACTTTGCATGGATAGGTTTGGTCCTAAAACTACATTTGGGGTGGGCTGGCAACAAAACGGAGCAAAAGACGAACAGCGCTGGAAAGACAACATGGTAATGTGTCCATGGTATTTTCACAAAGGTCATCCAGAGAAGCAACGGATGCGAGACATCAACAAACCACCGCCTGATTTTTGTGGTTATACTTTGGAGCATGTAGTGCAAAATGCTAAGTAAAACTATCTGCAAAAAATGCTGAGAAAAAGAACATACGCCACTCAAATGGATCAAGCAACATCGAGACACCGGATGTCCTGAAATGTTTTGGGAACGCAAAGAAGCACCGTGTCCAATTACTCACCGATGGTTCAATTGGGGTGGATTGGCTCCTTTTCCGAGTATTGATGGTTTCGCGCCTGCTCGTTGTCCCTACAGCCTTGAGCACTTGATAGAAAGTCAAAATGTTGAGTGAAACTGTTTGTTACAGATGCAAAAAACAGAAGCCAGAATGGGAAAACCGTTGGGCCGCAAAAGGATATATTTGGTGCAAAAGGTTGGGCGTGTTGATTTGCAAACAGGGCAATCTCCCTACTGGCTGTCCTTATGAACTCGAACATCTTTTGGAAAATCAAAATGTTTAATGACGATGAAATCCAAAGAAAATGTTGCTCCAGTTTTCCAAAGGTAAAACAAGAGGAACTCAAAGAAGACCTTCTCAAGTACTGGGTGGAGTGCGAGAAATGCAATCAGAAAACAGATTGCTATGAAACCAAGTTCACTGCTGTTCTGACTTGGAATAACAACATGCTTGTGAAGAAAAATGCTAAGTAAACGAATCTGCGTATCTTGCTGGGGCGGTAAAGGGTGGATTTCAGAAGACGATAACAGCGAATGGAGATGTCGTTATTCGGAATATAGATGGGTGAAAATCAAATACAAAGTTCCTGACAGCTGCCCTTTTATTCTTGAGCAACTGATGGATACACAGCATGTTTGTGAGTAAAACTATCTGTCTAAGATGCAGAAAATCATACTGCTATATCTACAAATGGTGGCGTTGGAATCGGTATGATTGCAGTATAGTTAGAGCAAACCCGATGAAATGCGGTTATGAACTTGAGCATTTGATTGAGACTCAAAACAAAATGGAGATGAAATGAAACCAGTTGATTGGTCCACACAATGCGAAGCCTTGATACGTGGGACGAAACAGCGCTGTCCACACAGATGCCGTTTCCAAATTCCAAACATTCTTGCTGGTCATTTTGTTATGGATAAAGAATACTTTGAGGTTTATGGCCGACCTGTTCATCTTTGCTATGGACACTGGAGGCACTGGCACGCAAGACAAAAACGTCTTCTGACCGTTGCGTTGATAGACGGGGGCTATCTGTCTGCTTACAATCATCATGCTTACGGATCAATCGTTACGGCCCATGAGCGCATTGATTTTAAGCAGCCATCGTCACAGGTGCCAAAAGAATGGGGTGTTGATGAATGGAAAGGAAACGTTCCTGATCTTGTAAGGAAGGCGTTGAAGATTACGGCTTGACAGGATTCAAAATGCTAAACAAAAGCATCTGTAGCAAATGTTATGAGCGTCACAATATCCCTTGGGAGGATATTTACAGCGGAGTTTATCCTGATGAGCTTTGGGAGAAAGGGAAAGTCCGATGCCCGATTCCGGAGAAAGTTTGGGATAGGCGACCTGATAATGTTCCGATTTTCATAAGCAGATTTTCAAACAAGAAAGTTCCCGACCATTGCGAGTATTCTCTGGAGCACGTCATTGCCGAATAAGAAAGTCAAAAGGATCAGAGACAAAGCGGGCATGGCAGTTTTTATTGCGTTCAATAGACTGTACGAAGAGGGCGTAACATCGCCAAAAGATGAAACGGTGGAAGCAAGGGCCAAGATGTTGATGAAAAGATCAAGCGAAGACTTGAGAAGATTGATGTATGAATATTGCCGCAAGTGCATTGAAAATCCTTTGAGGGCGACGTTCTATTGCGATTTTCGAGGGAAAGCTAAATGCCCTTATTGTCTCGAACATCTGATGCAAAATCAATGAAATTTTTCACTCCTCGATTATTAAAGGCAAAAATTGAGCAACATTTTTTCTCAACCTTCCTCAAAAAAACCAGCAAAAATCAAGCGATTTAATTGTATAATTAACCAAGCGAGCGTGTCTTCAAAACTCGCGAGACGGAGTTTCGGAATGCTGAGTAAACAAGTTTGTAAAAAGTGCAAATTCTTTTTTGAAGGTCACAAGCAGATCGGCTATTGGCTGTGTAGTTTCATAGTTGATCCAAAGTGTGCTTGTATGGTGCGTCCTGACTCTGAACCAAGAAGTAGATGTCCATTCGCTCTCGAACATTTGATGGAAACTCAATGCTAAGCAAAGCAGTTTGTGAAAAATGCCGCAATAAAATCTGCACAGGGGCATTGTCTGCTTTCAGATGGCGGGACATCGATGACATAACGTGGAAGAATGGCGCTGTGCTATGCGTGACTCCGAAAGGGGCGGTTGAAAATACACAGGTTCAAAAACCGCCTGACCACTGCGGATACAGCTTGGAACATTTGATGGACGCACAACATGCTGAGTAAGGACATCTGTAAAAAGTGCTGGGGCAAAAGCGTTAAAACAAATAAGGAAAGGATTCATCACCGGACGATAGATAGTTGCGATTATGATCAATGGTTTGAAGCGGTATGGCTTCGGAAAACTCATTGCTATTATGCTTGGAAAGCAAGCAATACGAAAAATCTTTCGGATGAGTGCCCATATCACTTGGAACACATATTGGAAATGCAATGCTGAACAAAAGTTTCTGTAAAAAATGCCGCACCAGAGCCTACGAACAAGCATGTGAATATGAATGGCCTAAAAACGTTGCGTTGATTTTCAAATGGACTGAAGAAAGCGATGAGGAATGGAACAACAAAACGGTTTATTGCCTTTGGAGACACGCTGACAATATCAAACGAGGCGAGACGACTGAAAGGCATGAAGCGTTTGTTTCGACAAAACAAAACGCACCGAATGAATGTCCATTTGTCTTAGAGCACTTTATGGAAGCTCAAAACAATGCTTAGCAAAAAGATATGCCAACGGTGTCAGCATTTCAGCCAGTTCTTGGGCGAGGAACAGCAGGATAGTTGGGAATGTAATGCGTTCATATATTCCTTCAAAATGTGTAGAAAGGCTAACTCGGCTCCCGATTGGTGCCCTTATCAATTGGAGCACCTGATGGAAAATCAAGTACAATGAAAATTTGCATCTTACATTGCTGGAAAGAAAAGATCATCAAAGGCAAATGGCCCATCGACCTTCACGGAGGAATTGCAAAAAGAATTTGCAATCGTTGTGACAAAACACAATACACTAACGGTTATACTCCTTGGAAGTGGTTTGAAACGTTAAAGGAAGCTCAAAATGCTGAGTAAAGAAATTTGTATGAACTGTGAAAGGCTTGTCCTTACTTCGCGGGACAGGTTGACGCCTTTTTCTGAAAAAGCTTTTTGTAATGTCGTAACGCTCAGAAACCGAATATCCGAGATGAAAACTGCTCCAAGCTATTGTCCTTTTGTCCTTGAACACCTGATGGAGAATCAAGATGGAAATGAGAATCGAAATGCTTGAAATGCATGTGAAAGAACTCGAAAGAATAACAGCCAAACAAACTGAATTGATCGATGCGTTGATTGAAGAACATAACAAAAAGCCCCTTGCCCGACAAATTGCAAGGACTGCTGAATTCTTGAAAGAGTGAAATGCTTAGCAAACAGATATGTCAACAATGCTGGAAGAAAATAATGTCTGGGAAAATAACGCTCTGGGATTTTTCCAAAACGAATTTCAACAAATATACGTGGGGCCGCTGGTCTGTCAATTGCCCTTTCGACCATAGCCGAAAACAAGGCGGTGCTGTGGCGATGAGGTTTAGACCACCACCTGACTGGTGTCCTTACGCTCTTGAGCACTTAATGGAAACGCAACAATGCTAAGTAAACAAGTGTGTCAAGCATGCCTGAAAAACCATGCTGTCACAGGTTGGACAAAAACAGATGAGGCTCACTGGGAAGAAAAGCAAGAAATATGCTGTCCTATTCAATTTACATTCAGGTTTCCATCTAACATGGTTTTACGCCGAAGAAAAAGTTTCTGGCAAGACCTCAATGGTGTCCTTACGCTCTTGAGCACTTAATGGAAACGCAAAATGCTGAGTAGAAGCATCTGTCGATAAGCCGCCACACTATTGCCCGCACAAAACTGAAATGGTGAAGTGAATGCTGAGCAAAGCAATCTGTAAACGATGCCCCGATGCAAAAGCCCTGCGGTGGGATGGTAGAGTGTGGAGATGTCACAACACAAACGTCGCCAGAAGATTCATAGGAGGATATGTTGTTGTCACTGAATTCTTTGAAGTTTCCGACCAATGTCCATATTCTTTAGAACACCTATTGAAAATGCAGAAACAATGTTAAGCAAAGCGATATGTCAACGGTGCTATAAATCTTTCAATCATCAATGGTTTAGAATTGATGAGGTTTTTGGAAATGGAAAAGCGTTGACGCCTGATTTGCGTTGGAAACAAGGATTCGTTTCTTGTTTCACGTATCGTAGAAGTATTCGGCGTTCACCGCCTGTTCGATGTCCTTTTGTTTTAGAACATCTGATGGAAACTCAAAGCAATGCTTAGTAAAGAAATCTGTGAACAATGTGAGCACAGTCATCATCCTTTGACCGGAACAAAGCGACCAAAGAAGGAAAGAGGAGGCATAGTCTGTTACCCAACAATAGACGAGTATGTACCCGTCTGGTGTCCATATAGTCTCGAACACCTTTTGGAAAATCAAAGTCATGCTGAGTAATAAAATATGCTTGAAGTGCAAAAGGTATGGCCAGTGCCCAATTGAAGGTCGATGGTTTTGGGGCAAAAGTGAAAAGAAGACAAACACAGAACTTGAAAATGAAACACTTACTGAATGCCCATATTCTTTGGAACATCTAATGAAGGTGCAAAATGCTGAACAAAGGCGTATGCAAAACATGTTGGAAAAGTGCCAGAGGCGAATGGTCTCGCGAAGCAGATAAAGAATGGAACAATGGAATTACTATTTGTCCCTATACGATCAAAGGAATTGCTCCTTGCGCAACTTCTATCATGGTGAAAGTTGCTCCCAAATGGTGTGATTATTCTCTTGAACATTTGATGGAAGCATAAACAATGCTTAGTAAAACTGTCTGCCAGAAATGTGACTACTACAGAGAGTTGCTCCTAACTGCGTGGGAAAAGAAAATTTGGCCGAGTAGTAGAATTTGGAAATGTTATAACACAGGCGTCGCCAGAAGGTTCATAGGAGGATATTTTGTTGTTGCTGAATTCTTTGAAGTTTCCGACCAATGTCCGTATTCCTTAGAGCATCTAATGCAAAATGATAAAAATCGAGCGAAACAAAAATGCTCAGTAGAAAAATCTGTGAAAAGTGCGAGCATTACAGAGTGAGATATTCAGTTACGTTTTGGGTTTGTGAATGTCCACCCTCAAGCAAACGTTCCCTTTTAACATGCTACAAAACGTCCTTGCCGCCTGCTCATTGTCCTTTTGCCTTAGAACATGTAGTTGAAACGCAAAATGATGTTGAATAAAGAAGTCTGTAAAAAATGCTGGAGAAAAATGGGCCGAAAGAGTTGGACCAAGTATGATGAAAAATACTGGAACAAAGGAGAGTTTGATTGCCCCTTGTTTTCAGAAAGCGGAGAATTTACGGAAGACAAAGAGTTTGACGGCATAGACCCAAAAAAAGGTCCGCCTGATAATTGTCCATATAGTCTCGAACATCTTATGAGAACGCAAAATGCTGAAAGGACAACATGATAACCTTCAAGAAAAATCAGTATGATAACCAAATGGATTCAGAAGTCATTGAACTGTGTGACGCCATGAACTGTATGCCCGGCATCAGAACAACGGGTTCCTGCTGCGGACACGGAAAAGAACGGCTGATGATTTTCTTCGAAGTGCGTGATCCTGTTGTTGGCATATTCTTCATGGCCCGATGCGTCGATAAGAGATATTTCAAGCATGGAGATACTTGGGACATAAGAATAACAGTGGGTGACACAATTGGCGATGGTGGATACTTGCCGACTGCCTACGTGCTGGAAAGCACGCACAAAGGCGAGGAAGCATACAAGGAAGCAAAAGATTTGGTTGCAAATATCGTCCAACATTTGAACCATAAAAATTTCCTAAAAGGCTACTTCATTGACCTCGGCAAGTTTGACGTTGAAGGTGAAGAACTCGGTGATGACTGGTGGGAAGTAATACAGAAGGCGACAAAAAATGCTGAGTAAAGCAATCTGCCAACGTTGTAATAAACATGATGGCTACGATAACTGGATGTATGATTATACTCTAAAAGAATGGGCCAGAGGAGTCTTGTTCCCATGTAAGACTGATTGGTTTCATAGCTCAAAGTCGCCACCTGACTGCTGCCCATATTCTTTGGAACACCTAATGAAAAATTGAGCGAAACAAAATGCTCAGTAGAAAAATCTGTAAACAATGCACGTATTATCTGTACAGGGAAAAGTACCACTGGGATAAATTCTGGTGGTGCCGGTTTGCTGGAGTGGCAGATTCTGTCGATGACCCTCCCAATGAATGCCCATATACTCTGGAGCATCTAATGACAAAAATCAAGAGAAAACAAAATGCTGAACAAAGCAATCTGTAAACAGTGCTGGAAAAAGCAATGGAACTCAACAAAGGATAAAACATGGAGCTGCCGCCTTGATAAACCCGGTGGCTTTGGAGTGTATACTCAATATGATACCAACAGTGAAATCCCTGATAACTGCCCGTACATCTTAGAGCACTTGATGCAAAATCACCAAAAATCGAGCAACATTTTTCTCAACCCTCCTCAAGAAAAATAGCAAAAATCAAGCGATTTAATTGTATAATTAACCAAGTGATCGTGTCTTCAACGAAAGGCTCAAAGAGTTGAAAGGAGAGAAGTATGACGGATGAACAAAAAGCTGCTTATATTTTCGCTCAGGCTTCTTGTGCCTTGATTCAGGCGATGGGCGCTTTTTCAGAAAATATGCAACGCAATCGCTTGGGACAATCTGTGGCTTATGACGAAAATGCGTTTCAAGGAATTATCCAAGAATATGGCATCCATCACAATGCAACTATAGGACTGTTTCACGAGTTGCCATAACGTCTCTCCGTTTCAAAGATAAAAGCCAATATGCAAAATCGAGAGCAAAGAAATGCTGAGTAAAAAAGTCTGTAAAAAATGTTGGGCCAAAATTGGCGTAAAATGGGGTTCTTATAGACAAAAAGAATGGTGTTGCTCCGACCGTTGGAAAAGGGACATTGAAATTGTGTTTTTGACGAAGGAAAGCAATCCTCCGAATAAGTGCCCCTATACTCTCGAACACCTTATGCAAAATCAAGAGAAAATAAATGCTGAGTAAAGCTATATGCCAGCAGTGTGAACACAGGGTCAGAGCGGGTAGATGGAATGACACGGCTGAGAAAGAGTGGGAGCAGGGGAAAGTGCATTGTCATCATAAGCCGATAAAGGAAGCCCGAAATTTGTTCGATTTTTACACGGTCGAAGTAAACGAAATTCCTGATTGGTGCCCATACAGTTTAGAACACCTGATGGAAACGCAAAATCGCGAGAAAAACTAAATGCTAAGTAAAAAAGTCTGCCAAAAATGTAAGTGCTTTCAAAAAGTCAGAGGAAAACCGAAAAGTTTCGAGTGGTGGTGTAGTACTGTCGATGATTCCAGCTATGGTATTGCGATGCATCGCAATGCTAATCCAAAACACGGATGCCCTTACGCTTTAGAGCATCTACTGGAAACGCAAAATGCCAAGTAAAAAAATCTGTAACAAATGTGAGTACTATTACGGAAGTTCAATTAACGGAAAATCTTGGTCATGCGAAAAAATAGGAACTATCGAACAACGAAGTAAATTGTACCGATGCCCTTATGAACTCGAACACCTAATGCAACTTCAAAGGCCCATGCAAATGCATGATGCTTCAGAAATTATCTATGTTGCAATATGTCGTAATCGCGAGAAAAAACCGCTGTGACTTTTCAAATTTTTACTACCCAAATGTGCGGCATGAAACCAATCAAAGCAATCTGTAAAAAATGCAAACAATACGAAGACCCTGCGTTTGGGTTCGTCGGATGGACGTGCGGAAACTTCCACCTGATGCCAGATGACGAAATCCCAAACGACTGTCCATTCGCTCTCGAACACCTGATGGGAACGCAAAGCAATGCTGAGTAGAAAAATCTGCGAAAAATGCGAACATGCAAGATTCTCATTTGGGCTTGTAGGATGGTTGTGCGTTAAACACTATGCTATGCCCAATGATAAAACCCCTGACCAATGCCCTTTTATCTTGGAGCACTTAATTCAAAATGACAAAAATCGAGAGAAATAATGCTGAGTAAACAGGTATGTCAAATATGTCTTAAAAAAAGGCCAAACCATCGCTGGAGCAAAGCGGATGAATTACAATGGGGTAAAGGAAAGTTTATCTGTGTCGTGAGATATAGAAAACTTAAACTCACCGTAGAACACTCTGTCAATGATTTACCACCAAATGATTGCCCGTATTTCCTTGAACACCTTATGCAAATCAACAAAAATCGAGCGAAATAAATGCTGAGTGAAAAAGTCTGTAGGAAATGCAAACATTATGAACCGGCTAAAGTGCTTCTCAAAAAAAATCATTGGTGGTGCTGGAGAAAAGGAAAATCACCGGAAAGGGCAACATTAACAGGCGTTGCAGCAACAGTGGCTACAACTTGCCCATACTATCTTGAGCACCTTGTAGCTACCCAAAAAACCGAAACCCGTGAGAAAAAAACGTCGTGACCTTTCAAATTTTTTATATCAACCACCCGCACAAAGGAGCGGTGCTAAAACCAAATGCTAAACAAAACGGTGTGTAATAAATGCAAGCATTCATATCATACTGACAATAGACTATGGGTGGAATGGCTCTGCTGTGTTGTCCCTAATTCCGTAACCAGCCGATGGGTTACAAAAGCTACACCAATACCAAAACGGTGCCCCTTTAGCCTTGAGCATGTTTTACAAAATGATAAAAATCGAGCAAAAAATCTGTAACCAGTGTAAATGGTTCAAAATGTTAGAGACACAACGCTGGTGTCTTTTTCCAGAAGGCTGGTATAATCTGACTAAACGGATTGTATTACCTCACAGTTATTGCCCGTTTACTCTTGAGCATCTAATGCAAAATCGAGAGCAAAATTAAATGCTGAATAGACAGCTATGTCAAAAATGCCCAGAGTGTTCTGGCGGACAATGGCACTCCGACACACTGAAAGTAACAATAACGTGTTATGTGAAACACCCTGAAGCAAATAATAGCCCTGTGTTCCTTAGCTCAGAAGATAATCCTCCGTCAACGTGCCCTTTTATCCTTGAACATCTAATGACAAAAATCGAGCGATAAAATGCTAAGCGAACAAATATGCCAAAAATGCAAATACTATTTCCATAGCTACTACAACCGCAACTACTGGCCTACTGTCTGGTACTGCCGTGCTCTCGGAGCTGCAAACTGTGAAAGTAATCCACCTGATAATTGCCCGTACACCTTGGAACATTGTATTGCAAAAACAGAGAACAAAATATGCTAAGTAAAGCTGTGCAAGTATTATGGAGGACAAACAGGAACAGAACTGGTTTGTGCTATCGAACATCTAATGCAAGCTCAAAAACTCAAAACACAGAAACGATACCAAAGAAGCTGCCTCTGGAAATGAACGTGTACATACTATGATTGAAGCTTCTGAAAGCATCTATGATAGCTATTATCGAACGCTGAAGGCCATTATAGGAAGCAAATGCTTTTGAAAGTGAGATATATGCTTTGTTTTGGTGCGTCAAATGAAATGCGTAGTATTTTTATACATAATGTTCTTTGAAGGATGCATTCTGGGTGCGTCAAAATTGAGAAAGCTTGTGAGAAGCTGAGAAGTGTAGCAAAACGCCGTAGAATTTTTTGATTCAACGAATTTCAAATTTTGAAAAAGAAAGGGATTTTGAAAATGGGAAAGGGAAAAAAGAATCCAATGATCGATGCTGACCCAAATGCCGTTTTGATCAGCACAGCAATTGATTTGTCCGTGACGGCTTTTGAAAAATGTCAAGCAATTGGAATGAGCGGCAAGGCATGTGGAACAATTGCTATTGAAACTTTCGTGCGATATTTGGGCGCACATGGGATGTGAGCAATGCTTAAAAATTTAACAGAAAAATACATTGCTGAGCGCGATTTGCTTCCTGTGGCAGAGATTGAGATACGAAAATTTGCGCAATGGTTGGCCGTTGAGGAACTCAAAAAGCAGCCGCCTGAAGTGCAGCGGTTGTTTGAGCATTTGCAAAAGACTGCTGCGAAAAAGAGGAAAAATCGGTGAAAATTGATACTGTAATTTGCAGAAGATGTAAACATTTGATGCAGGAACATTGGATTGACGGAACTTTTTATTTTTGCAATCGTTACGATGATGAATGCCCATATGAGCTTGAATTGCTTATGAAAGAGCAAGAAATCGAATGAAAACAGTTTATGAGATTTGCAAGGGATGTGGCAATCATACATACACATTGTCCCGTGACCCTGCATGGCAATGGGTTTGCAGAGAGCGCGGAACAGATGATTGTCCATATCATTTGGAGTTATTGATGATGAGGCAAAGCAATGAAGGAATCAACAGCGCAACAGATTGCGAATGAGATTTGCAAGAAGTGCAAATACGTATTTCCAGTTTCACCGGGATTGGCAATAATTTGCATGCGGTTCAATAAGCCATGTCCATATGAATTGGAACGATTGATGTTGAAGGAAATCGAATGAAAGCAAATTACAAAGCTTGTAAGCACTGCAAGCACTTAGCACGAATTAAGCAGAAAAATAGTTCTGAGTTAAGAATCTGTTTTCGAGATCAGTATGATGACTGTCCTTACGAGTTGGAGTTATTGATGATACAGCAGAAAGAAATCGATGAGACAAGTTGACATATCAATTTGCAAGCGATGTAGGCATTGGGCGATCATATGGACTAACGAAGAGAAGCAGCTTTGTTGTCATGGGACAGTTGATGATTGTCCATATGTTTTGGAATTGCTTATGAAAAGGCAGAAATCAGAATGAGAGAAATTGACGACAACGAAGAGATTTGCAGCAAAATATGCAAACATTGGGCGCTCATATGGCATGGGGAGACAAGGCGATTGTTTTGTATGAAGGAAGATGATTGTCCATATTTGCTTGAATTATTGATGAAGGAACAAAAATCGAATGAAAATGGATTGGGAGATTTGCACTAACTGTCGGCATTATTATGTCCGCAGATCAGGGGTCGCATCACATTATTGCGAATTAAAAATGAATGAAAAGAAGTGTCCCTATGTGCTTGAGTTGCTTTTGAAGGCGCAAGATGATAACGTTTGAGGTTTGCAAAAGATGCCAGCATTTGTTACAGCATCCAAGGATCAGTCCAGATGGCCTTTATTGCAATAGGTGTGACGAGGAGTGCCCATTTGAGTTGGAATTGTTGATGATGAGGCAAAGCAATGACTTTGAGAATTGACAAGATATGTAACTCATGCAAGGAAACGGTTTGTACTTTGGAGACGATAATGCGCAGGAGGAAATGGGGCGCTGAGAACATAGCTCGCATCATGGCAGTCAAAAGACGAATGAATGCGGTTGAAGATGACACAAAGGTTCGCGAAGGGTGCCCTTATGAATTGGAGCATTTGATGGCAGGGCAGAGACGATGATTGCATTTCTTGAAGTTTGTGGCAAGTGCAAGCATTTCATACAACAGAGGATGTTCGGGTCGATACAGGTATTTTGCGGGAAGCAGCAGAATGAAGAATGCCCTTATGAGCTTGAGATATTGATGATGAAGCAAGAGTTCAAGGAGATAGCAAAGCGTGCTGGACAAAGAGATTTGCCTTAAATGCGTTTCAGGAAAGCATTCATTCCATCGAGCTTGGGAGATACATGGCGTATATGAGGACGATTGGAGCGAGGGAGTCTCGTTTCCATGCGTACAGGCCGAGAGTTCGAACCAAGCACATGGGAAGTTTTTCTTCGGATTTTGGTACAGTTTGGAGGGTCCGCCGAGGGATTGTCCATATTCGCTCGAACATATCGTGCAGAGTGAGGGGATAAATGCGTGAAAAGGCAGACCAGTTAAATCCCAACGAAACATGGATTTCGTCCGGCTCTACGCAAAACTGCGTCAAGAAGCAAATGGGGTAGCATGACGCAGCATGGCACCGGCAGGCGGTGGTATTGGCACCGGCACCCGGTGGTAGACAATAAATGAGGAAAAATCTGAGAAAGTTCACGGCAAATGGTTGGAAATGCGGTTAAGGCTCCCGGTAAGACTTTTTTTGAGGGAGCGAAGCGATGGATATCAACGATGACAGAACAGTCAGAAGATGGACGACAGCCGAGCGTCTTGAACGGCTCACTGGCAAGACGCTTCACAGAAACGAAGAGGACCGGGACAATAACGATTACGATAAGGCAAATGACGAGTTTCATTTCAGCGCCAAAACTACGCTGTCTTATGAAGAGCGTTTGAAGGATGGTTTCCAACTGTTGGGTTTAGCTGGAGACGCATAACATGAAAGATATTTACAAGAAAACTTCTTTCAAGAAAGTCGCTGTTGGCGGTGTGCGTTGTAGCTGCTGCAATGACTTCCATGGACAGAAGAAAAAGCTGCGCCGGTGGACACGCCGTAAGGTGAAAGGAACAGGAAAATGAAAGTATCGTTAGATTTCAAAGTAGGGAAATGCCTTATTGAGCGGGAAAAGGGCGACCCGCAATTCCGCGACAGTGAATGGGGTTCTGGTGAATCCAGACTTCTGTATCATATCAAAAAGGTTCTGAACGCAGAGGGTTGGGATTTCATCAAGAAGCGCATGTACAAGGACGGCCATTTGGTGAGCGACCAGCAGCTGTATCTGCGCGAACGGAAAGTAGACAAAGGTTGTAATTGCTGCTGGGCCATTTGGAATCAGAATTGGGCCGTGGCTTCTGCGAACAAGAGTTTCAATGAAGACGGCAAGGCGGTTTTGAGTTTGACGAACATGGGAGCAGAGTGATGGACGAAAATCTCAGAATGATTGCGGATGAATTGGATTGTTTGAGGGAAAAGATAGTCACGGATGCACGGGCGCACAAACCACCTTCAAAACATCTTTATAGGCGTTTTGAAAGGCTTTTGGAACGACTCAAAGAGCTTGGCTATGTAAAGGAAGACGATAATGAAGAGCAAACTGGACAAAGCGGTTGAGGTCATCGAGCACGAGCTTCAGAAGATGCCAAATGAGCAGCGCAAGCATATTGAAGCGCTACTTGAGGCTGCAAAGCTGGTGAGACCTTTGTTGGACATAATGGAGGCTTACGTTGACATGGCTTCAGTCTACGAGAGTGAGCTTATGAAAAAGGCTAACGATTTGACTCGCGAACGGACGGTGGAGGAAGTCATGAAGGATGAATGCGGCAAGCAGTTTTATTCAAGAGTAGGCCAAGAAGGGAATCAAAAGTAATGAGCAAATCAGAAAATCAAAAAATGCGTGAAGCCATCGCCAAATCGTTTGGCGCTATGGGCATCGGGGGCATTAATTTCGTCGATGGCCAAGGCAAGACAGTCGACCATATTGACACTGTCAAGCCCAAAAGCATCCGTGCGAAGGTTTACAAGCACGGTGGTGGGATGACGTATCTCAAGGTTGGTGACAAAGTGAAGATATATTTTGTCAATGGCGGTAAGAGGAAACTGGAACATGACGGCAGCGTGGAAGTTGTCAAGGCGATTACCAAAGAGCGCAGCGGTGATTACTGCATTGCTCTTGAGTCAGGGAAGTTCTTCAACGCTGGAATTGGTAACAGTTGGCGTAGGGAGTTCGAGCACATCAAGTGAAAGGATGAAAGAATGAAAAGTATTCATCTTGACGCCCCTATTGAAGAGTTTTTTAAGCTCGTTCCTAAACAGTACAAAGCAACGTGTGGTTTTAGAAAAGCTTGTAAATTTCTTAAATGTAAAACAGTCCGGGACATCGTTAAGCATCCTGTTCAACATTTTGAAATACAATTCGGAATTGGCGCGGGAACAATCAAATACATAAATCAAACACTTGCTGATTTTGGGCTTCATTTGAAAGACGAGATTGTTCCACGGACTCATTCGGAATCGGGAATCGCTAATAAACTTGATTCTATTGCCAAAGGACTTTTTGCTATCGCTGATGCTCTCAATCATATGAGAGGATGAAAGAATGAACGACATTGAGCGTGGATTGATTGGTTCTCCAATTCAAGGCAGTCGTTGGCTTCGCGCATTTTGTTGTGCTTGCGGCGAGCCAATGCGCGTTCCAAAGTGCAAATGTGAGTACGGGGATATTGATATACATGAAGATTCCTGCGAGTATTTGAACAAGCATTGTGGAAGGTGTTTAGCGAATCTGAGTCCGGGACAAAATTACAGTGTTAGGTATTGTTGGAAAACGGAAGACAGCCCTTGGCAGCAGAATGCAGTCAAGATACTGGAAGATGGATAGTGAAGGAGAATGAAAGAATGGTTTACACGTTCAAAGATGGTCAATTTCGATTCTACACTGCTCTTTACGGCAGTTGGAATCATGACCGGCGTATCGTTTTTCGAGTCCGAACTGACACAACGCCCAAAAAGAGGGCTTGTGAAAAGAGTATCAAATATTACGACAGGCTTGTTCCTTCGAGCATGCAGGAAATTTCCGCGTGGCTCAGGGGACATTTGGAATTCGCAATGAAAGGATGAGCGATGAAAGAACACAGCGTACGCAAGGTTGGAACGTTTGAAATTGGTTCTGGCGAGGTTGTTGTTTCTGACCCGTGCTACAGTTTGGGCACATGGTGTCAGGGTCAAGTCCATGCCAAAAACGGCAATTGGATTGGCTCTGTCGTGATGTCAGACGAAGACGACTGGGGCATTCGGGTTGGCAAGCTGATCGCCAAACACGAAGACCACCAGAACGTTGAATTCAGTGACAATCCGTCCAACATCGATGCGGGTGTCGACAGCGGTCAGATGTCGATTTTTGACTTTGACCACTACAACTTGGGCGATGAGGACGAGGACAGCGGTGAGTTCGGCAGAGGGGACTGGTACGATTTGGTTTGCAGAAAGACATTGAAGGACCAGTTCGGCGTTTTGCCGGGAGGCGTTGTTTCATCCAGCGGAGTTGGCGATGGCAGCTATCCGGTTTTCATCGAATACGAGGGCGAGAAAGCAGTGGCCATCAAGGTCGAGTTCCTTTAAGGAGAGTCTACTATGACAATGAAAGCATTCAAGCGCATCGGGGCTGAGTATGTTGAAACTCCTTTGGAGGAAGGCACCAAGATACGGATTGGCGACATCACGGTTTTTGAGCGCAATGGCGAGGTCATTGTGCATTCGGAAAACGGCTACTTAGTAATTGAGCCGCAATGCACTAATCAGGTCATTGTGACTTCAAAGGAAGAATAAATGACCATCTGGGCGAAATTCAAAGTGTTCATGAAGCGCGTCAGGTTGCGTTGGGCGGCTGGAGACGAGTTGGCCAAGCGCAAGAAGGGATTCGACAGCTATGCGTAATTTATGGACATGGATACGTTTGCTTTGGTTTTTCTTTTGGTTCAAAGTGACCATTTGGAAGATGTCGCTAATGAAGACGCGTATCTACATGTTCTATTTTGGAATAAAAGCTCATATCAAATTCGCATGGCATCATTGGGCTAACGTTGCTATTCTGGTTTGGTCAGGGCATCCGTTTTTGAGAGCGTGTAGGCTATCATTGGATGAAATCAGCGAAGGCACAAAAAGAAAGGAAGCGGAAACTGAAGAAAAACAAAAACAACTTATCAAGATGTGGGAAGAGATCGGACAGAGAAAAGAGGATAATGAAAGGATGAAAGGAAAATGACCAATGAGCAAATCAAAGAACAGATGGTCCAAGCAGTCAAAGTCCGAGCTATGGGAGGGAAGCTCGAATTTGAACGTGAGTATGCTGACAATTACTATGGTGTCAGTGTCGGTAGTGATGGAAACGTTTCCGGCACTGCCTACGCAAAAGAAGTTGTCCCAAATAAGGTCGAATTCCTGAGCATGGTTGACCTTGCTTACTTGTTAGAGCAGGGAAAATATATACCGTTCACTTTGGACAAGGAGAAGGAAGAATGAAAGAAATTGTCGTAATGGCAAAACTGGTTGCCAAGTCAATGCTTGTGCTGACGCGCAAGGTGGCAAAGCTGGAAAAGGTTGTCGCCAAGCTGAAGGCCAAGAAGGGAAAACCGGGGCGCAAGCCCAAAGCGGTTGCTAAGAAGAAGGCAACCAAGAAGAAAGTGGCCACGAAAAAGAAGGGTAAACCGGGCAGGCCCAAGGGCAGCGGCAAAAAGCCCAAGGCCAAAAAGAAAACGGTCACGAAGAAAAAGGCAAAGCCCGGACGCCCGAAAAAGGCAAAGCCCGGACCCAAACCCGGCAAGAAGGCTGTTAAAAAGCGCGGACCCAAGCCCAAGAAGAAGGGTGGCCGTCCGAAGGGCAGCAAAAACAAGCCCAAGAAGGAACCCGCTGCGCCAGCGTCAGCTCCGGAAAAACCGGCTGGAGAAAAAGCTCCTCTGCCGCCTGTGGATATTTCCGACGAGCAGTAGCAGTTGGAACGGTGCCGTGGTGGGTTGAAATACATCTGCCACGGCATTTTTATCAAAGGAGGATGAAAGCATGGTTGAGACTTACACAAGAAGGCGAGTGATCATCGACAGAATTGAAACTGAAACGCACAAGGGCGTGATGGCCGTACGCTATCGGCCAGCCAACAGTGGGAAAAAGGACGTTCCTTCTCACTTCATCAGCGTCAAGGACTTCAAAGCGTTCTGGAAAACGCATCCCAAGTGGAATATGGTCAACGTTATTCGAAACATCAAGCCGATTTATCATTATTACGGTGGCGTTTGGAACGCATTGCTCAAAGCGTTGGCTTCGGGCACGGAAGATATGTTCAAAGTCATGGAAAAAGCGGTGAGATACAACGCTTTGGGTTTTGTCGCTTCAAAAGGCTTTGACAAAACCAAGCTTTTGCGCTTTGAAAACAGTTCACACACGTTTTATCCGTTTGAAAAAGATATGCCAATGTCGATGCCTTACCATTTTGGCTATATTGGCGGCATTAGCAACACTGATTTCGATTTGGATATGGTGGAAAAGATACTACGCAAGAATAAAACCGTGTCCAACGTCAAGCGCATTGAGATTCCGTACTACAACGCGCATGATGACCACACTCACGCGGTGGAATTCAGCGTTCAATTGCCGCAGAAAGATCACGACAAGCTTGTCCGATATTGGCGTGATAAACGCAAGGCTGATTATTGGGAGGGTCGGTTGAAAGAAGGGTTGGTGCATTACTGGCATTGGAATTCAGTGAGGAATCATAAGCGCAAAATCATCTGTCGCGGTGCGCCTGACCTGTTGGGACTCAAGAAGGCTTTGAAAAAGGACAAGAAATCATGAAAATTCCATTGATGTGCAGTTTGTTTGGTCACAAAATGGTACCTCAACGCGGCAACATGGTAGTTTGCGAACGGTGCGACCATCCTGCTGAATGGTCGCCAGAGGTCGTTTGTCGGAAGTTTGGGCACAAGTTCAACGATGACGGCATTTGCGAGCGGTGCAAGGAAAGGCTCACACCAAAGAATTGTCGCAGTCACAACTTTGTCGTATGTGGGATAACGCGTCTTGAGAGAGGCAGCATTCTTCACGATGAGTCGCGTCCCATCGCCATTCGGCATTACCGCTGTAAGTGCGGTACCACGAAGTCCGACGACCCTGTTCGCGAAGCCCTTGAAGGCTCGTGGTGGTTTAAGGATGGAAAATTGATGTCCGATAGTGAGATTCGGGCGCAAGGCTATACCATAACCCGCCGAGATGGTTAAAACCAACCGAAGGCTCGTTTTTCGAGTGGCCAAAAAAACTTAGAAAAATACCAAGAAAGTTCACGGCAAGTGGGCTTGCATGCGGTTAAGTCTTTCGAAAGGAGGGCTGAACGATGAAGCTCATTTTTGCTTTTCTCTGTGTTCTGGTTGGGTACGAAAAGCCTCGCACAGCGCCGATTCGTTTGGCCCATGCGACGCGAAGAGCGCGATGAATATAAATCCTATAGAATCTAATGAGGAGGGCACTGCCAATGGGCTAACATGACCCCAGAACCCAACCGCACGGGGAACGTTTTCCCGTGCGGACCCAGTTCCAGCGTGACAAAACCTTGTTGAAAGGAAGCGAGGTGTTTGATATGAAGCTTGGGTGGTTAAAGCCACTCTGGTGTTCCACTTGTTGGAGTAGCCGGAAGAATAGACCCCGTCACTCGCGACAAAGTGGACATCCAAAGTCGCTTTGACTTAAAATGAAAGGATGTAAAATGAGCCATCCCTTGTACATGGGTTGCGATGGACACATCAGCCCAGATGAACTTGACGTATACGAGAAAACCGGCAAGTACGTTGCTGAACCAAAGCGCGACGGCAACTGGGGCATCGTCAAGGCAGTTGATCGTGAACAGCGCATTTGGGGCCGCAGTGGTTTGCCTCAAGCCGTTGAATTTCCGCAACTGCCCGCTGGAACGGTCATCGTTGGCGAGCTTGGGATTGGGCAGCAAGCAGCGCTGGAACGTCAGAAATCCATCGGGCATGAGTTCATGGATGTGTACGACATCCTGCGGATTGATTACAAAGACATCACTGAGCACGATGATCCTGTGCGACGCAACTTCTTGAAATCGGCTTATGACAGTTGGAGTGACGAGGCCAAAGAATGGTTTCTGCTCAATCCACGCTGGAACAGCAATTTCAGGTTCCGTTACGGGCGCGAGGATGAAGGGCTGGTTCTGAAACTTGTAAAAGGTATGCCCACGCCATACAAAGGCGGGACGCGTAGTCCGTACTGGATCAAGTGCAAGCGCGAAATGACCGTGGATATGATCGTCATGGGTTGGCAGGAAACTGGCGCGGTGACCTTCAAGAAAAAGGGCTTGCGAGCCGCCAAGTACATTTTGTGCGGCGTTCTCAAAGATGGCAAGCTTGTGAGCATGGTCAAGGTTGGAAGCATGCCGCATCAACTCAAGATTGACATTGCGGCTGACTTCAAGAAATACAAATGGAAGGTTGCTGAGATCAAATGCAACAAGGTTTTCAAAAGCGGGAGTTTGCGACATCCCAGCTTTGTGCGGTTTAGAACGGACAAGAAGACAGACGATTGCACTTGGGAAAGTCTGTTGCCCTTGATAAACGTCGGAAAGGGGAAAAACTAATGAAGAAAATGGACGCAAACGAAATCAAAGCGGTGCTGGACACGTGCGCTCAGAATGCCGTTCACGGCGTTGGGAGCTACGTGCATTTCATGTACCATCGCATTCCGGGCCGCGTGGCTTCTGCCAAGGCGATTGAGGAAGCCAAACGCGCAGATGACCTCGGGATTGAGAAGACCCGCTACACGGGACAGGTCGAGCGCATTTGGAAGTCCAAAGCTGGGGATTTGATCCTCACGCTGCTGGTCACGTTGGAACGGGCTGACGAAAACGGTAAGCCCGTGTATCGCGCCTTCAACATCGACAAGGGCGAACTCGTGCTCATCACCAAAATGCAAAGGTAGGGTGGATTATGGAACGAGAGAAAGTGAGAGCATTGCGTGAAGCAATGGAAGCCGCGCTCAAAAGCGTTGAGAAGGAATTCAGTGTCGTTATCGAATTCGGCACGGCACGCTTCAACGAACAAAACGCACGCTTCAAACTTGAGGTGTCCGACGTCGTTGGCGGCAAAGCGCTGACCAAGCAGGTGGTTGATTGGAACAATCTGTACAAGTCATACGGATTCAAGAAAAAGGACTTGGGTCGGCCTTTCAAGTTCCAAGGCCGCATCTACAAGATCACGGGACTTTTGCCGCGTAGTCGAAAGTTCTCAGTCGCGGCTGAGCGTCAATCGGACGGCAAACCGTACAAGTTCAACCATGAGGACGTTCTGATGTTCCTGAAGGCAAATGCCTAATGAAAGGAAAATGAAATTATGGCACGTTGGCGCAGAAAAACCAATCTGGACAAAATTAAACTCACAGAAAACGTAGGTTTGTTCGGCTTAATGCCCTTGAATGTTTACGGAAATAAGTATCCCTATGTTTGCGAAATCTGTGGGAAAATAGTTCAAGGTCATCTTACCTGCAATCATAGTGAGGATAGAGAAAAGCGGTCAGAACGGGGGATAAAAGCGGCAGAGACGAGGGATGATCGGTATGGGTTTTCTGGCCCAATTAAAAGGCCATATGCAGAACGGCTTAAGGAAGGGTTTCAGCTTTTGCAGATGAGACACAACTAATGAAAGGATGAACCATGAGCGACATACGTATCAAGGTTGCCGATGCGCTTTACGAACTCGCCAGCCTGTCTGGTCTGGCCGGTGAAAGCCCATACAAAACACGGTCATACGCCACGGCAGCGTCAACAATCAAGCAGTGTCCGGGCGTCGATTTGCACAACCCCAAATCAATTGATGGCGTCGGCGACAGTATTGCGAAGAAAATCAAGCAGATTGTCGAAACCGGAACGTGCCCAAAGCTTGAGGAACTGCGTGATCGGTTTTTCCATCTGCTTGAGCTGATGAAGATTCCCGGCATTGGCCCGAAAACGGCGCTTAAGCTTTATGAAGTTCATGGCGTCACGAATGCCAAGCAGGTTGATGGGTTGATCAAGACAGGGTACGGTATGCCCAAGTCCATCCGCGAAGGCGTTCAGGCGGTTTTGAGCGGTCACGATAAGCGGATCACGTTCAACGAGGCTGACAAGATTGCCGCGCCAATGGTCCGTAAGATTGAAAAATGCAAGCACGTTGGCCGCGTGGTAGTCTGTGGAAGTTACCGACGTTACAAGGAAACAATCGGCGACATCGATATTGTCGTTGAGACGACAAAACCGGGAAAAGTAATCGCCCATTGCAGTATGCTGCTGGATACGGTTCTGGTTGACGGTATGAAGAAAGTCAGCGGCATTAAAAACGGCGTACAGGTTGACTTCAGGTTTATTGCGCCGGAAAGCTTTGGCGCTTGTGTTTTGTACTTTACCGGCAGCAAAGATCACAATATCAAGATGCGCCAGATGGCAAAGGATCAAGGCTTCAAACTCAATGAGTACGGGCTATACAAAGGCACTGACGCCATTGCTGGCCGCACTGAAAAGGATGTTTTCGATGCGCTGGGCATGGGCTATGTTGAGCCGGAGGATAGATGATGGGAGCTAAAACTTGTCCCCAATGCAAGCATCGATTCTCAGCGAAATATTTCTGCACAAAGTGCGGATGCTTTGTTGATGCTCACGACATACCGTATTCATGGAAGCAGCTTGAGCGCAAAGCGAAAGTGATTTTGTCACGGGTCAACTTTGAGACAACAGAACTCATTTCCAAAGAAGATGCTGTGATTGAGCTTATTATTGCCGCCAAAAGTATGGACGGTAAAGAATACAAACACTACAAGAAGGGAATGCAATACACCGTAATGAGAAACACGGCACTTTACATCATGGAACGAAGCCAGTCTGATAAAGTTGTTATTGACGAGCATCAGCGACGATTGGACTTACACCATGATGTCATTGCCCAACGAGAAAAGACAGGCGCGAAAGTTCACGACACGTTGTGTGAACTGAGAAAAGAAGAGCAGGATATACTGCGAATGTCTTTTGATTTTGATCATCAGGGCAAATCTCTTTTTAAGCGTTGTGAAAGAGATCGGAACAAATACAAACCAATGCAAGAAAAGAGAAAACTTGCGCTTGAAGCATTCAAGGAGAAGTTCAATGAAGTGTAGTTGATGGAATAAGCCACCCGAACGTCTGCTGATCCGGCTGAGCTGTTGGCAAATTAAATTTGGTTAGTGATGTTAAAATTTAGTTTGTTGATGGTAAAAAGTTGAAAATTGGTTGGTATGGATGAAATGCGCCCGTCTGATCAGCGGGGCAAATAAGGAAACTGCCAGCAGCCATGTTCCAGTGTTCAAACCGCTTGCCATGGAACCAACGGTGAAGGGGAGGCAAGTGGGGTGGCTAATACTTAACACAAAAGGAAGTGCATCATGAACCTCAAAGAAGAGAAGAGAGAAAACATTTTGGCAGTGCTCATGGACTATTACGGTTTGCCGGAGAATGCGTCAAATGAGCAGGTTGGAATCGCGCTCATTGATGTACTCTGTGAAGTGAGGCTCACTGCCGATGTCGTAGCAGAATTCGATTTTGAAGAACTGCTCGAAAAGTCCGCCAATGCGGTACACGCGATTGATGGTACCAAGGAGGAAAACGATGGCGCTCAAACTCAAGAAGGGTGACCGCGTTGAATTTATCAGCGGGCGCGGACTTAAGTATGGTGTCGTGTTCAAGGGCGGCGCAAAGAATATCAAAGTCATTCTGGATGGTGGCCGCGTTCAAGTCAGGGGAGACGTTTCAGCATTCGACAAAAGCGACCATCCCTTGCCGAAAGACAGCGACAACGTAATGGACAGATGGGCGGTTGTCGGCTACAAAGAGCTTGCTGATCCATGGGGCGACGGCCCAGCATTCTCCGCTGCAATTACGTTGAACGGCAAGAAGGTAATCGTCGTGAACAATAATGGCACTGGTGGGCCGAATATGTACCACGCCAAATCGAAGCATCTCGTTGATATGTTGAAGAAAGACGCAGAGAAATGGCATAAGCTTTTCAGCAAACATGAAGCTGTTGAGCCAGAAGACCTTTGGGTGGAATGGTTTGTCCTAAATCGCCCATACGGAGTTTTGGCAAAGGAGTATCTCAAATGAGTAAGAACATCCCAGCGTTCCTGAAGCAGATAACAGCAATGACCGATAAGTTTATGGAGCAACTCGAAGAAAACGAGAAATTGGATACAGGGTTGCTTCGGCTTATTGGCGACCGATTTCACAAGCTGGCCGATTCCATTGATGAAACAAACACGCCTGAAGGAAAACTCCCACCGCTCGAATTACCCGCCGACATCCTGACGCTGATGAAGCTGATGGGCAAATTTTCTGAAGATAAATCATAAAATCCATGCCTCTTCGTTGTATAATAAACCAATGAAAATCATGCTTTTCTTCGCGTTGCTACTTCTCGCAGGAGGCGCATCGCGTAAACCACTAAGTTGGGGCGAGCGAATTGAGGTCAATTCTACCGGCTATTGCCCTTGCAAAATCTGTTGTGGGAAACATGCCGACGGCTTGACCGCAATCAATCGTGACGCATACAAAGCTGGCGTAGCGGTTGACCCCGAATTGATTCCGCTCCGTTCTCATTTGGATATACCGGGCTACACTCGCGGCCCAAACGAGAACGGTTCGTGGATATATGCGGACGATACCGGCAAGGATGTGAAGGGATACAGGGTTGACGTCCGTTTTGAAACGCATGACGAGGCGGTTGACTGGGGAAGGAAAACCATCACCGTGCGAGTCTGGCCGAAAGGAAAGAAACCATGAAGACCGAGCTGGCCCTGTTTATCGTGGAGTATCCCGACGGGACCGTAGCGGTACAGGCGTATAAGGAGAACGAGGTAGCCGATGACCTATTCGCCAACTGTCAAAAGGCCGAGAAAACGACCGAAGAGCTTCGAATGACGCTGATAAACGTGAATTACGGCCCAATCTCGGGCGACCCCCAAAGCTTACCAGTCGAAGCCACCGCTCGGGCGAAAATAATCAACCGAAAGACACCCAAAAAAACTTAGGAAAATACCAAGAAAGTTCACGGCAAGTGGGCTTGCATGCGGTTAAGTCTTTTGAAGGGTGGAAAAGGTTCAGTAATATGAAAGGATGAAAAATGGTCAATCCGAAAACCGCAACTATGAACGCGATTGAGGACAAAGCGGCTCGCGAAGTCGAAGCTGCCCTCAAGGTCATAGTTCCGTGGCTCGCAAAAAACCGCGATATCAAGATTGTTCCCATTCCCCAAGGCGCACCCCACGCAGACATTCACAAGGGAATTCTCTACATCCCTCCGATGAATGGTATTGCGAACATCATGACCGCTCGCGCGTTCTACTTCCACGAATCACTCCACTGCCTGCTCACCAAGCTTAGCAAGAGTGAACAGCCCACGGGTGCGCTGTTCAGCATTCTCAACTCGCTTGAGGATTGCCGGATTGAGTGGGCTGGCGCTGCGGAACACGAAGGTTGCAAAACCGTTTTTAATTGGGCCACTGATTTCTTCAACAAGCGCATTGCCAAACAGATCACCACTGGTGAGGCAGAAGCGCCGTTGTGGGAAGCACTTTGCGCAATGAGCTTCATGGTTCGCGCTCGCCAACCGGCTTGGACGCTGACCGAAAAAGCGCAGGTTTATGTTGACGCTGCGTATGAAGCGTATCGCAAAGTCACTCGCTGCAAAAGCACCAAGGCTTGCCTGAAGCTCGCCAAGGAAATTTACGAACTGCTTAAGCAGGCCAAGCAGGGGTTTGAGCAGGAACAGGAAAAATCGCCCAATGGTCAGCCGCAGGACGGCGATGACGGTGAGGGCGAAGAACAGGACAGCGAAAATCAGCAGCAGGGTCAGTCCAAGGATGATGGCGAGACGCAGGAAAGCCAGTCCAAGGATGATGGCGAAGAGCAGTCTGGTGAAGGCGAAGGTTCGCAGTCCGAAGCTCCCGCTGACATTGAGGATGAGGACGAAGGCGAGGGCAACGGCAGTGATGGCGCGGAAAGCGATGACGACAGCGAGGCCAACGGCGCTGGCGATGACGGTGAGGGCGAAGATGAGGATGATGGCGAATCCGCTGAGGGCGATGAGAGCGACAGCGGTGACGAAGGTAAAGGTAAGGCCAGCGACAAGGCTAACGATAGCAAAGCGCACAGAGACGACAAGGAAGCTCCCTCTGGTTGCGATGACGACAAAAAGTCGGATGAAGAGCACGAAGCTGAGATGGATGAGGAAGCCAAGGGTGAGGACGAGGGCCATGCGCTTCAGGAAGAGTTGAAGGACCAGATTGAGGATGCTGTTGATAATCGCGGTGGCTATACCTCACTGCGCGAGAACGATGAAATCAACGTTCCTAAAACAACCATTAACGACAACCATGAGTACGATGAACTGCGCCGCAGCGTGTCCAGCAAAATCATGGGCCTGTCCCGTGCGCTGGAGCAGGCGTTGCGAACGCTGTCCCGTACTCGCAAGGATTACGGCAAACGCGCAGGAGAAGTTGACCTTGGCCGTCTGGTTGACATTGCGAAAAGACTGGCCGATGACGTTTACTTCCAAACGCGCAAAGGTCAGAAGCTTGACACAGCCGTGAGCATCGTGATCGACGAATCCGGCTCGATGGGCGGTGGCCAAATGCACAACACGCGTTTGCTCGCAATCGCGCTGGGCGAGTGCCTGACGCGCATCAATGTCCCGTTTGAAATGATCGGGTCAACCACGAAGTACAGCTACGGTAGTCTGCCCACTCCCCTTTCCAAACTTTACCGTGATGGCTACGACCGCACCAATCCGCTTGTGCTGAGCCTGTACAAAAGCTTTGGCGAAACGTGGGCACGCACGAAAGTCCGCACGACCAAAATGCGTCCGCAGAACCACAACATCGACGGTGAGGTAGTTGAGCTGTGCGCCAGACGGCTGAGCCAACGGCGCGAAAGCCGCAAAGTCATCCTGTCGCTGTCTGATGGGGAGCCTTGCGGTGGTCACGGCAACAATCAGGAAATGGCAAAGAACCTGATCAAAGTTTGCGAAAAGGTTCGCAAAGCCGGTATTGAAGTTTACGGTTTTGGAATCGGCACGGAAGACCCCGAAGAGTTTTACGGGAAAAAGCATTTCGTGTTCCTCAAATCGGTTGAGGAAATGGGTCACAGCTTTTTCAAAGCGTTTGCGAAGATCATCACCAAGGGTCGGTTCCATAAGTAGCGCCGACCTTTGGTCTTGTCTTTTGTATTTTGTCTTTTGGAGGGATTTGAAATGAGCGGTAAAACAAAAGAGAAAACGAATTTTGTTGGTCACTGCGATACCGGCAAGCATGACAAGATTTACATGGCATGCATCCGCAGATGCAAGGGCGGCTGGGTAGTTGTCGGCAAATGGGGTCGTCGCGGTTACGCGCTCAAGGAGCAGGAAAAGGAAGCGCGCAAGGGCGCAGGTGTCATGATTTACAAGAACCGCGATGCGGCAATGTATGCGGCGCAAGAGTTGTTCGCAAAGAAGCAGCGGAGCAGCGGCTATAGGAATATTGACGACGCTGACTACTCTGGGCCGGTGACCTACGGTAGCGTCAAGGATTATCTCGAAGGCGACGACCCGCGTGCTGGCAGTGGTAAGATGGACACCACTCCTACGTTGCGTCGGCCTTACAAAAAGAAGCCCGTGCGTGGCCGTCCTCGCAAGACGGTTGTTGAGCCTGAAGAATTGGTGCTGCGTTGCACCGATAACAAGGGCTACGAAGACCTGTTCGACGTTGGCGTGACCTACCTCGCCGTGAGAACGGATGACCCTGACATGTTCAGGGTGACCGACAAAATGGGCGAAGACCGTGAGGTGTTCGCGGACCGCTTTGAGGTGACGGATGAAGAGTAAAGAAGACTGGGCAGCATACGCAAAGAAATATCCGTGCGTCAAGTGCGGATATTGCTGCACCAAAAGACCTTGCGCTTTTGGCGTTTGGGATCACAAGAATAACCGTTGCGCGTTTTTAACGGAGGACAACCTCTGCCATCAATATGATAAGATCATCAAGCATCCAGACCAATGGATGAGCCCGGCTTTTGGCGCTGGTTGCTCTTCTCCGATGTTCAACACAGAGCGTGAGAAAAAGCTATGCGAGATGAACTCAAGAAACGACTCATAAGGATTGCGAAAGAACTTGGCGATGATCGCAAGCCTCCGAAGGAAAAGCGTGTCGCGGCATCAGATTTGGACAGCATGAACAAGTTGCGCAAGGATGTACGCAGGCAAAAGTTGATAAAGCGGTTGCAAGCGATTCGGAACAATGCTGGTAAATGGAAGAAGACGGTTGGCGATAATGGCGAACGTCTTTTGGTTTATTCAACAGGGCAAGCACGCTTTGATATCGACACGCGAGAAATGGAAGTTTTTACTGGTACGGAATGGGTTCCTATTCCGGAGGAAAGTCAAATGAAAGGCGACCTTGCCATCAATGACCTGAAAAAAGTAATCCGCATGTTAGGGGAAAACGTAACCGACCCAACCATGCTCAAGCAGCTGAAACAATTGACCGGCAGCGCACCGATAGAAAAGGAGGAAGACAACGAGATAAAGGGCTGCGAAAAGAAGTACAAGGAAGCTAAAGAATATGTACCCACGGAAGATTACATGGAAGATTACATCGAGGAAAACTACGCCGATTACGGCGAAGAATTACTCTGTGCTGATTGCCAAGATTGTAAACATATCGATGGCAATACATGCATGATGACTGAAATGGATATCAAATACGAGGTTTGCCCGCAATATAAAAAGCAAAATCCATGGAAAGGAGGAATGCCCCGCGTCAACAGGAAAAAGAGGCCCAAGCTCAAACCGAAACCGGAGCCTGAAGAAGCCCTCGTCGCGGAATGCATCAATAACAAAGGCTATGAAGATCAGTTTGACGTCGGCGTAACATATTGCTTTACAGTTACCGCAGCAGAATTGGACATGTTTACCGTGACGAATAAATTCGGGAATGAAGTGTCCGTTTTCAAAGACCGCTTCAAGATTGTGAGGGAAGAATAACATGAAATGCTCCAGCTGCAACAGATTCAACAACTGCCTTCTCAAGAGCGACTCTGTCGAGCAGTGCTCTGGATATGAGGAGGAAGAGTCGTCGCGTTTTGTCATGGTCTGCGTCAATAACAAAGGCTATGAGGATCACTTCGACGAAGGCATTGGCTATGACTTCAACGACATTCCGCTTGTGCCTGAACCGGAATTCATCACCGTGTATGACCGTTTTGGGGAACCGAAGGAATGCTTCACCAATCGTTTTGAACTGGGTGTTGAGGATTAAGGAGGCATGACCAATGTATTTCATGAAGTACAAGGGTGGTGCTGACGAGGGAGATTTCATCGAGGAGAAAATCTATGCAGCGCGTGATGTTCTTGAAGTTGATGCAGTTGGGCGCAAGAAGTTCTACGTCCTTGATGAGAATCAGGACAGGCAAAAGTTCGAGTTTGAGGGCGAATGTTTTCGGGAATACGAGATGGTGTACGCCGCATGGCTTGGAACGATTCCCTGCAATTACGAAACTGGACAGGTGGTTGTGATTGACCGCGCAACAGAAACGCAATATGGTATTCTGGATGGCGGCTATTACAATCATGAGTGCTTTGAGATCATCGATGGCACCAACCTACGCACCGGCATTCTGGTCTGCGATATCGAAACCGGGCGCTGGGTCAAGGTGAGCCGAACGGACGACAAGTTCAATATCTCCAGCGAGGAGAACCCCGACGACTATCATACGCTAACCGACTTTCGCCTTGCTATTGGTGATGGAAGCGTAATGGACTTCCCCCTCGCCTATTGCGTCAATAATACCGGGGCAAACCTTACCCTATCCAAAGGCTACCCGCTCGTGGCGAGCGAGGGCGACCTCGTTTGCGTAGCGGACGATAGTGGCGTCGTGGGCGAATTCGACGTGAAGCGGTTTGTGTGGTTCGAACCCAACGAGAGTAACGATTCGGATCAATCGAACGTGGCCAAAAAAACCTAAGAAAATGTCAAGAAAGTTCACGGCAAATGGGGTTGCATGCGGTTAAGTCTTTTGAAGGTTGATATGAGCGCTTTTTGTCCTATGTCTTGAGCGGAGGGTAAAAATGAGCTTAAACGCAAAAGAGCAGGCAGCGGTTGATGCTGCCGTCAAGCTTGCCGAGCAGCATGGCAAGGTTGATGTCGCGTGGGACGACCCTGCGGTTGAGGGACACATCGACTACTGGCGCAAAGCCAAGGTCCGGAATGAGCTTGTCCGGACGCACAAAGTGGTCGTGGGCCTTGACCCGTTCGGTAAGTCCGTCACGCTGACGTCCCGAACGGCGCTGGCCGCTGGTGCTACCACGGCGACCACACTGGGCACGACTGACACCAAGAAATCGAAGAAGGACGATGCAGTCAAGTCCAAGAAGCGCAAGCGGACGCGCCACGAGTACCGTGACCCCAAGGAGCTGAGCGACATCGTTGAGGCGCTGAAGGGTGGCCTCAAGCCCATGATCGTCGGCCCGACGGGAACCGGCAAAACGCACCTGATGCATCGCATCGCTGAGATGCTGGACATGGAACTGATCCTCATCAACTGCAAGCGCGATATGCTGTCCAAGCACTTTTACGGCCAACAGGTCATCGAGAACGGTGACATTGTCTATCAAGACGGTCCGGTGACCCGTGCTTGCCAGTGCGGGAAGGACAAGGACGGCAATGAGGTTGAGGAAATCGAAGTTGAGCGCGACGGGAAGATGGTGAAGGAAAAGGTAAAGCCTGCGCTGTTGGTCTTCGACGAATTCAACCAGTGCGACCCGAACATCGCCATGGGCATGAACAACCTGCTCGACGATTTCACTGGGGAGCGCTTCATCCGCTTGGACAACGACGGTGGCCGCAAGGTCGTCGCTCACAGCGGAATGCGGATTGCCTTCTTGGGCAATACCATTGGCCGTGGATTGACCGGCGAAGGCGATGACCTCTACGTCGCCCAGTCCGACGCGCTCGACATCAGCACGCTTGACCGCGTGGACGTTGTCTTCGAACTGAGCTGGAACGTTGACGCGGAAGAGGAAATCCTGCGGCTCAAAATCGGGGATGACCGCATCGTCAAGCAGTGCCTGAAATTCCGCAATCAGGTGCGTGACCACCTCAAGCAAGGTGACACGGCTACGCCACTGTCCACACGGTTGGTCGTCGCCCTTGGCAACGCGTACGAAATCTGGGGCGATATCAACAAGGCGGTGAAGTACGGCGTGCTCAACAAGACGATGCCCGAGGAACGGGCACTCTACAACGAGGCTGCGATGATGGCCTTTGGGCGGGACATTCAGGATATGTTCCGCAAGTAACAGTCAACCCTCCGTAGCGCCTCATTGGGAGAGGCGCATATGCGGCGAGGGGCTGGGTCCCGCTCAGCCCAGCCCCTCTTTTTTTTCTTTTGGGCGCTGAGGATGAAAGGATGAAAAAAGCATTTCATGAACTTGAAGGATTTTTATGGGATGCCGGATTCCTTGATTACAGTTGTAGAACACAGCCAAACCGCTTGAAAACGGAAATGGGACAGAAACTTTCAACGTACGGACACAAACACAAGTATGTCTGTGAGATTTGCGGACGGATAGTTCACGGTGATCAATTCTGCTCTCACACAAAAGCAGAGGAAAAAGCGAGTGATCGCGCTACAAGGGGAGCAGAAACGCGAGACGAGCGGTACGGTTTTTCAGGCCGTACTACAAAAACTTACGGTGAACGGCTTGAGGATGGTTTTCAAAAAATGGTACAACGGGCAGTAGGATAAGGAGTAATCATGCCAAGGTATTACGCACCCATCTCAGTCGAAGCGTTAGCGCAGAAAATCCTGAACGCAGCGTACGCTAATCGCGACTATGAAGGCGACTATGAAGGCTGGGTCAATAACAAACCACCAGAGAAAAGCGCACGCGAAAACGTCGAAAAACATGCATACCATTTGAACCTTCCGTACCTGACCAAGACCGTCGAAAAGGATTTGGCCAAGGTCGATTTCGACACGGAGAACCTTGAGGCCGAGCGAGGGGAAGGCTATGCTGGTTGCGATTTGGCAGGCTTCCATACATACGGCCTTACGTTTCTGGGCGTCACTGCCGGTGGCGACTGGGAGTGCCCGCTGTTCTTCATCATCTACTGGGATGGCAAACAGTTACGCGGCTACATTCCCACGGCTGGAAATTCGTGGAACACCGACAACAAGAAGGCTTACGGCAACGATTGGAAAGACAAAAACAGCAGTGATGCCATCAACTACAAAAAGCGTTATGGCGTTGAGATAGAAGAAAGTTACAGTGCGGCAAGTTTCAGCGATGGCGAGATGATTGACGACATTCAGAAGCGTATCAAACCCAACAACTTTCCTGCGGTCAATTCCGAGCCTGAAGCGTCCCCAGCTGCGCCGTCAAAGGAGAAGCGTGTCCAGTCTGCTAATGAAGGGCAGACTCTCTCTGTTGTCTTGGGCAAAGCGGACGAACAGAAAGCGAAAGCGAAAGCCAAGCTTGAAATCCCGTCCAACGACAGTGACGCCGTGAAGAAGCATTTCAGCGAGCGCATGGGATTGGCCATTGAGGGATTCCTTTCCATGATGGGTGACAGCGAAGAAAACCTTCAAGGTCTTGTCGATGCGCTGGGCGAGCTTCAGGGCAAATACGCCATCAAGCTTCTCAGCAAGAAAAAGGAGAGTTGAGATGGAGAAACGCGAGTTTGATAAGGCGTATGGCAGGATCATTAAGCTGGCGAAGGAAGCAGGCATCCCTGAGCGCAATAATCGTTGGGACGATTTTCTCGAATTTGTTTGGGAAGCTTTTGTGTATATTTGCGCTATCACTATCATTGGCGCGTCAGTAGGCTACATTCTTTGGGCGCTTTTCTGCTAAGGGGAAGTCATGCCAAAAGTTAATCTTGAGGATTGTCCGCAATGCAAGTCTTCACTTGAAGTCAAAAGGTGGGGACAAGCTTATGTGTGTTGCACAAAGTGCGATTGGACAATAAGCCTTGTCCTTTATGTTACAAAAAACGAGCAGAAGGGGATTCAATGCGCTACCTGATTTACGAAATGATTGGCAAGGTGGTCAAGTTCAAACTTCCCCAACGCATGGGTGGCGACAAAGTGCGCGGTGTCGTGGAAGACGTTTACCGCGATGTGCTCCGGCATGAAATCGAAATAATCTTCAGGAGCAAGAAGTACGTGTTCCGCGAACCAACTGAAATCATGCTCTCAGAAAACAATGTGCTGTTTGTCTATGGCGACATCGACACGGACACCGACGATGACTTTTTCGATCAGCTACGCAACCTATCGATGAAAGGCTACGGCGCTGACGAGGTCTTCAAATCCATGTCGAAGGTTTCCACCGTTATCACCTTCGAACTAACCGAACCGCCCAAAGAGAAGATAAGCCGAAGAGATAAGACGCGTAAGTTGTTGAACGAGAACAAGAAACGGGCCACAAAAAAACTGCGTAAAATGCGAAGAAAGTTCACGGCAAATGGCGATTCATGCGGTTAAGTCTTTTGAAGGGTGGTTTGGACACCTGCATTTGCAAGGCAAACCTTTTCGCGGAGGGCAATGAAATCATGGCAACATATCTCAGCAACGTCAAAGTGATCGGCTACGAAGTCAAGGCCGAATTGACCGAAACCGTCATCCCGTCGGATATGGTCAAGGAAGCTGCGCGCAACGCAGGCCTGCCCGACGCGCTGGTGCCGGAGAAGTCCACGAAGTCGGCGCTCATTCGCGCTGCCAAAGCCGTGAGCAAAACGCTCAAGGACGGCAGGCAGTCCAAGACGGGTCGCTTCAACGACCACCTCGCACGCAAGGTGCTGGACAACGGCATTCGCACGGTTGTCGGCATCGTCGATGAGTCGCGTGATGAGGCCAATGAAATCCTCGGGTACGAGCAGACCACAACCATTCGGCTCAACAAGGAGTCGGGACAGGTTGAGGCCGAAGGTTCAAAGGCCGCAGAGTTCAAGGAAGAGTTCGACCTGTACAGCGTCGGCCTGACGTCTGGCGACATCCGCAGCTACATCTACCGCATCATTCGGCGCGAGGGCAAGGGCATTGCGCTCATCCCCACGGGTGGGCTGTACTTTGTTCCCGAACCGCAGGTTGAGGTAATCGAACGCCTCAACAAGTTCACGACAGCGCTGAGCATCGGACGCGTGTGGTACGACTGCAAGGTCGAGTCCGAGAATGCGCTGGAGTGGGTGTGGGACAGCGCCAAGCGCACCGTGAAGCAGCAGCTGACCGACATCCTGCGCTCGGTGGCCAAGCCCAGCAAGACTGTCCGTGGGCTTGAGGGACGCAAGAAGGACTTGGCGGAAGCCGAAGCGCTCGTCAAGGCTTACTCAGAGATCACCGGCTTCGGGGAGCAGTTCGAGGAGCTGCTGGAAGAGATCAATGACGCCGCCAACCTCATCGCCAACCGGATTGGCGAGGTGGAAGCGGCCAAAGGTAAAAAGTAACCGTCCTCCCTCTACGGCAGGGGTGGCTGGTCTTCCTTTGCGCGGGAGATTCAGCCACCCCATTTTTTTCTTGAGGGACATGAATAAATCCTCGACGGCGACAGGATTCGTCCACGAAATGGGCCGGGGTTTGTCCCCTCGTTAAGTCTCTTGCGGCTGGCGTGTCGCCCATACTGTTCGCCAGTACGGGAATCCTGTCTGCCGTTGACGGATTGAAAGGATGCGATCATGAGTAACTATGCGTGTAATGGAACGGTCAAGCCGAGACCAAAGCCTGTTGAACCGGAATTTTCAGAACACTCAACATTCTTCAAGATCAAAGCGGTTCCGGTAATGTACCATAGTCAAAATGGAGAGCTTGTCGCAGCGAAAGATTTGCCGCCAGTGTGCCAACACCCGCATTACATGTGCGCGGCGCAAGGCCCATGGGAGATCAAAGTAGTTACGCTTGAAAAAGCTCAAAAGAAAAGAGATTGGATTGACGAGAACAATGGAGTTTCATTCAATGAAAGCCGGACTGCATACCGCTATGAGTACGTAATCGAAGAATGGACAAAACTCTTTGGCCAAGAGCGGTTTGTGAGGGAAATATCATGAGCGAATTACTGCCAAAAAAGCAAGACGAATGCAGGAACTTCTGGGTGCGATTTCACGTCATGCTCAACAACCTGTCTGGAAACGTCTACAAACTCGTCATGGAAAATGATGAGGGCAAGATGAAACCGCAACATTGGCACATTGTCCGCAAAGAGACGTACGGCGAAGAAGTTAAAATCACCATTCGCCGTAAGAGTTTTTACCACGGTTGGAGCAGAAGCCAAGTTACCAACAAAATCGTGGCTACGCCCAGCCGCGTGGGAAACGGGGATGACCGCATCCGAGAACGCCGCATCAATTCGGATTTTGACCAGATCAAGAATCTGGATAAGGCTGCGAAAAGCATGCACGAGCGGTGCGACGCTATGATGGATGAAATTCACGAATTCATTGACAAGCAGATCAAACTAAAAAACTACGAAAAGGGACAGGTAGCAGACCTTCACAAACACTTTCCCAACGCCACCTACCCGCGTGAAAACGCAACCAGCTGCTCGTACAACGTTGGGAAACACACGTTCGGAATTCACGCGAAAGGGAGGGGCAAATTCACGATACGAATCGACCCGTCCCGAGAGTATTCAGCGGAGCACGTTCAGAAGCTTTTAGCCGTGTTCTCCGGTTTTGAAGAGGACTTGGCCTTTGAACGAAAAAGAAACGGCGAGTGAGGCTCTATTCAATCGAGAGGACGAACCGATGAGCGACACAGATACCAAATTCTCGAAGGAAAACGCCCACTGCTTCGCGTGTGAACATTCCGACGCCTGTATGCAGTGGCAGAATAAGCGCATGCTTATTTCGTGTGCCGCGAAAAAGGGAGCAGAGCAGGTGGAGTTGATGGGAGAAAGTTGCGACAAGTTCAAAGAAGCTGACCTTCCAGAAGACTGAAAGGAGCGGCGAAATGGCTATGACGAAAAAGCAGAGAAAGGCATTGGAACGGTTCCGGTTCTTGCTCAGACAGTACGACGCGACTATTGTAGCCATCGATAATGGCCAGCAGTATCTGGAGGAGCTGGCGGAAGTTCTTCCGGCTTCAGACGACAAGGACTTCAACGAAACCGTAAAAAGCGCACGCGAAGGTCTCAAGAAGTTTGCCAAGCAGTTGGAAGCCATCCACATCGGAAATCTTGACGAGGACATTGCGTACCTTCGCTGTGACGTTCCCATCGTGCTGAAAGGCAAGCAGCTTACTGAAATGACCCGTTGGCCGTAAGGAGGAAGCATGATCGAAGCGACATATTCTTTAGCCTGTGATAAGTGTTGTTATGAGTTCGGACAGGGTGACGACGAAAAGCACTTGCGTGATATGGCAAAGGCTACAGGCTGGACCAGTTTTGATGGTGTCGATTTCTGTTCGAATTGCAGCAAAGAGGAAAGTGAAACCTCAAAGACAGAACCACAATAGGAGGGCGTACCGTGAAGCGCAGTAAGCTTCCAAACTCCCGCAGTCTGCTCTGATTGGGTTGGATTCCCAATGCCCTTAATTATAGGATGAAACCTTCGAAAGAGGAAGCCTCAGAGTTAGTCATGACCGGAGTTAAATAGCCGGGAGCGGGAGTTGCCCTCCTTTTCTAAAGGAATGAAAGCGTGAAGACAACTCAAGAGCTTAAAGACGTCCCGTTCCCTGAATGCGCCGATGAATGTGCGGTTGTAAGAATCCTCGGCGTCGGGGAATGTGAAAGCGTTTGCCCACATAAGGAGAATGAAGAATGAAGTTCTTATTCAATTATCCCACATTTCATTTCACGATGTGGGATTGTACGGAAAACGAAGTAACACAATTACGATTACAACTTATTCAAACTCGTGGCGTCTTTGGTGTATTTTATAAGAAAGGCGTTGGTAACACATATTACATTGAAGTTTCACTTTCTCCGGATTGTTCTTTTATGAGAGAAGGGGCAACGAAGAAAATGTTGTCAAAGCTTAGGGCAGCGGGGAGGAAATAAACAATGGACGAAAAGCAATTCCGTGAAGCCGCGAGAGAATGTATCCACTGGCTGTTCTACGAGTTCGATTTGTCGGAGCGTTACGAGCCTAATACGACAAACGAAGATTTGAAGAACAGTCACCGGATTGCAGACAACAAGCTGGGCGTGCTGTTGGAAGAACTCGGAACAACCCTTGATGATCTGTAAAGGATGAAACAATGGGATGCTACATCAACCCTCCAACCGAAGAAAAAGAGTCCTTCCTGAACAAGCACGGCACAAGAGTCGGCGAAAACCCTGTCTGGCCTGCGCCAGAAGGCGAGATGTATGTCGTGCTGGTGGACAACGGTCCCTTCACGGCTGCTGCTGTGGCGTACAGTGAGGAGGAATTCAACGTCTTCTCAGCGCCTGACCCGCGCCCGACAATCTGGTACAGTGTCCCTGTTGACAAGATCAAAGCAGCCAGCAATTGGGAGACTTACAAAGAGTATTTCTAACTGGGGAATTCCCCAGTGGGGAGAAACCATGAAAAAGAATTTGACAATCCAGACGGCAACTATCGAAATCAAAGTGATTCGCGTTGACAATCACAAAATGACCAAAGCCACCTTCCGACAGATTGAAGAGAAACGCAAAAACTTCTCTGTTCAAGATATCTTGGGATGGGTAACCGATAACGGCAAGATTTACGTTGTGGGAAATGAGGATGGTTGCATAAAGAAAGTCAGAATATCAGAAGTCGTAAAAGGAGGGGAGAGAAAGAAAGCAGAGGCAATTGTCAAAGCTAAATTCGACCAGCTTTTTATCGCGACTTAACCGTGAGGGAAAACCATGAAAAATCGCCTACTATTCGCCCTCAAATGTGTGCTTCTCGCCGCCGAGGAGCCTCACGAAACCCACGAGGGCCGTTCGCTGGTACAACGGGCTATGGAGTACGGAAGGTCAGCGAGAATCACCAAGGAAGAAATCCGGAATGTTCTGGATAGCAAGCTGATTGATACTTTACTTTACCCTTGGAAGGAAAAAACCGATGATCGATCCTGTCCAATCAAGCCTTGATACTTATCTTCGCCAGCAGGACGATATGGAACAAGCGCTGATGGACCAATGCTGCGCGCATCGCAAGAAAAACGGATACCTGACAGAATACGAAGGTGACTGTCCCTGTGAATGCGGCAGTGACTGCCCGCTGAACCCTTGAAGGAGAAAACAATGTCAGGCGAAGACCAGAAAATTATTCAAAACGCAATATATGACCACACAACTAAAGACGGTTTGACAATCATGTGGTACCACACCACACTCAATGAAAATCAAAAACAGTGGTGTCAATGGTTTGAAGCCAGTTTGAGTGATGCGTATCCACAAGCCGCAGAAGAATGGGAAAACGATTTTAAGTGCGATGTTCATCCCGACAAAGAAATTCGGATTTGGATTTACATCACACTTGCTTACCTTTGGTACAAGGAAATCTATCCTTCTGGAAAGAAGGATGTGCTCAATGTTTTGTTGGCGACCTCGATGAAAAATGAAACAGCAGCCTTGGAGAGCTTGGAAAAGCTAAGTAAGGAACAAGCCTTAGATATTGTTTCTAACTATAAGAATAAGGAATGGTTGACAGAAAGAGTACATCAAACCTTTGGGGAGAACAAACAATGAAACGAATGATTATCATGCTACTGTTGTGCTGCACAAGCTTCGCATTCGCCGAAGAAAAGCCTACTATCAAGGAGGGTCAGCAATACCTTGCTGACGCACAGCTGGCCGTCCATCACTTCTTTACGTCCGAAGAAAAGAGCGTGATGGATGTCTACTCCAAACTCGCTGCAATCCGGAACGCTGTTAAGAAAGACGAAACCCTGAAGAACAAGGAACAGCTCCTCGAAATCCTGCAAATGAACAAGGACGTCGTAACTTCGCTGCGCAAGGGATTGGACTCCTCGTGGATTCAAAGGGCTGTTACGAACAAGGCGAAAGAGAAAGAATCCGAAGTAGAAGTTAAGGAACCCGACAAACCAGAAAAGACGTCAAGAGAAGATCAACAGTATTACAACGAAGACAATTGGTGGAAGATCAACAAAGTGAACAAGCGATGGAAACACTTCTTGGAGTATAAAAGGGAAAGCGAGAAATCCGAATTCAATCAGAAGACGAGAAAATACAAACCGATTCGCGGACTCTCGGCCACGGTTAAAAAGAAGGACGAGAAGACGTTAAGCGTCACCCTTCGCAACAGCACAAGCAAACGTATCGTATTTTGCACTGTGCAAATCAAAGGCTGGATACCTCCAGCAACACGAGGTTGGCAAGGGTCAGCTACGTTCACAGGGGTCAACCCTAAAAGTACAGCGAAGACGACTGTCAATCTGAACGCAAACAGACCCACGCGTTTCTCTACTCTTCGCTTCAACGTTATTTGGCTCGTGAAGAAAGAGAAGTAAATGATCGGCGTGGCGCTCGAATGCACGAACTACATGGTCCTTGAAGGCGGGCCATTAACGCCTCCTGACGGCATGAATCGCAGTACACTGGCCCTGCACAAAGACGGGTGGGCGCTGGAAATCTGCTTCGAAAACAAAAAAATCCCCAAAGTATTACGCGAAGGATTGTATAACTTTACAGCGGTCTATAAAGCGTTGCACGAGATGCTTGACGAATTGCATTTCCACGCAACAAGGATTGACGGACCGGGAATACATCGCTACATGGATCGGGTCGCGGCTTATGTCGCGAAATATCCCGTCCGATGAAAGGATGCAAACAATGGACTCACTGAATAAGGTCATGCAAAAAGCAGAAAAACTCGCGGAGAAAAACGGACACAAGATAGCCCAATGGGAACGGCTTGAAGCCCGCAACATGGCGAACTTCTGTGGCGAATGCTTTCAACACATCACTGTCTACTCCACCCCGCAAGCTTCGCAAACCTTTCGCATCGGCGGACCTCTCGCAACCCTTCCCTGCGTGAAGTTCCAAACCAGCCAAGCCAAGGCGAAGAAAACTCGTGCGAAAATCGAAGCATTATACGAACATCTCGCAAAACTAAAAACCAACTGCCACCATCACTTCGAGCGAATAAAAGACAGCGACTGGAAAGACAAATGGATGTCTGTTGGCGCGTGGTGCAAGGGCTGCGGCGTTTCTTTCGGATGGCGCTGCCGCTACTCTCCGGACGGGGTGTGCCACTACGACTCGTTCCCAAAAGACGGTAAACAGCACATACGGCTTATCAATGACGACCTCTGGCCGTTGCCGGAGGAATACGACCCAGAGAACGAATCAGGTGACTGGTGCATATTCTGCGGACACCCGGAGGAGAGAAAATGACATCTGCTGAAAAAACCACAATTCTTCGCTTCGCTGCGGGAGACTCGGGACTTCGCAACCAAGCCATTGAAATCTATCGAAGCTGCTTTCGTGCTGGCGAAGGTCGAACGTCCCCTGAAATGCGTTTCATGAGCGAAATCGATACACCTGTCCCAGACCTCGCATTACGGGCAACGGCTCGAAAAGAGCTAATTGGAGAAAAACCATGAAAAATGCGAAGAAAGTTCACGGCAAATGGCGATTCATGCGGTTAAGTCTTTTGAAGGGTGGTTGAGACACCTGCATTTTGCAAGGCAAACCTTTTCTTGGAGAAAAACCATGAAAAAATTCAAACACAGCTCGACCAGAATCCTGTGGGGACTCATCTGCCCCGGACTCGATGGCGAACCCCCAGAGTCCCCCGATACCTACGATACGCGCAAAGAAGCCCGCGAAGACCTGCGCCGATTGAGAAAAGACGGTTTGGCGGGGCCAGACTCCCGAATCGCTCGGGTCAAGGAGACCATCGCTTATAAAGAACTATGAAAGGAATGAAATTATGTACCCTGTCAAGGAAATCAAAGGATTTGTGGCTCGTACAGCAGACATCGTTCCGGAGTATAAGGAAATCCCAGACGAGTTCAAGAAACAACACAATCCATGGGTAAAACTCCAACAACGCTGGTTCTTCGAAGGACTGCCAAAATCGACGGAATTTGTCCTAAAGGAAGGTGTCGACGGAAAAAAAGCGACACGACACCTTGCAACAGTCCAACGCTGCTGGGATTTGCAGCACGAGCACAAAGAAGCTTCCGTAGCATACCTGATGTCCCAATGGTTCAAAGATGTAAAAATCGACGGAAAATCCGCCGTCACAGAAGGGACCACACAATGACAGAAAAAGACGAAAAAACCGCAACAGAACTCCTCGGATGCCTCGTCACAGTCGTTAGTGCAGTCATCCTAATGCCAATCAGCTACGTCATCAATGGCTATGCCCTGATGAAGCTGTGGCAATGGTTTATCGCTACGACGTTTAAGGTTCAAACTCTTTCCCTCGTGCAAGCTATCGGTCTTGGAATGATCATATCGTTTCTGACATACAAGCCGAACTTCGACGGAAAAAAGACAGAGCTGGAGGAATCCAAAAAAGCACTCATGGCCCAGTGCGTCTGGGCATTCATGAAACCAGTAGCGGCGTTGATTGTTGGATACGCTGTCAAACTCTTTATGTGAAACAAGAGACGTTAGCGTAATATCTCTTTTGAAAAGAATTAACAATGAAAAGGAGGATGTGTAATGGCAAAAAAGAAAAATCGGTCTGATTTTGTATCCCTGTATGACGGAGCAGCAAAAGGAATGTACATGACTGCTGCGCTGTACAGAATTCTGGCAGCACAAAAGCCGAAATTCCTTCGCATTGGAGTCTCGCCCGGAGGCCGTCGGGTTCGCATCTATCCCATGACCCATTGTGGCAAACTCTCTGATAAATCCATGATGGCTCCCTTTGATAAAGTCCGAAAAAATGGCGATGGCTATCGGCTTTTTTCCAACAAGCTCTTCTTCAAAGTCTTTAGGGCTGTCGATAAAAGACTTCCGACACTCTCGCGTCCTGTCGTCGTTCGAGAACTGCACGAAGGTGGTGTCGATAAGACTGTCATCGATGTGCTGCTGCATAAGGGCGCTGGACTCTCCCCGCGAAGAAAAAGACGAAGGACGATTAAAACACATCCCGCGTTGGTCAAAAAAAGTCCCGTGAAGTCAGCTGTGATGAAAACCTCCGTGCTGAGAGCCAACAAAGCAAGAGAAATCGAGGAAACAGTCTACTCGATTTTTGGCAAAGATATGTCAGTCGACACCCTGATCCAACGCTGGGATGAACTTCCCAAAACCTTCCGGAAAAAACGCATCGCCTCCATGTCACCGGAAGAACTCGACGCACTCCTGAAAGAAGCACATAAGCTCACGACAGCAATATAAGTCTATAATGAAAGGATGGCCCACGATGGAACAACAGCAGCAGTATGAAACGTCGGATTTCCTTACAGCAGCGTACCTTGTTGCCAAAGATCAGTCCATCCAAGATACGAAACGCAATGGCAAACGGGTAGTCTTTGAATTCAGAGATAAGCAGAACTGTGACACCCTTGCCAAAAATCTACTCATGGGTAATGACGATGTCTCGGCGACGGTCCTTTTCAATGCGATAAAACGACTGAAAAAAATCATCTACAGTGACTGAAGCTTTCTTTGCGAGTCCTTCGGGGACGTACCAACCCTCCTTGATGCTACCTCTGTGACCAAGAGCTGCTAAAAGGAATATTTCCCGGAGGACTCGCTTCTCTTTACCTGCCCAGAACCCCTCTTATTCCCGCGATAAAGCCCCCTCCGTTGTACTTTACCACTCCCAAAGCCCTTTCCCTTATCACCCCTTCGAAACCTCCCTAAAACGACCTATTGGTAATTACACCTCGTCATACACCTCGACCCTCTCTAAATCCTGCGGCAAGAAGCATACTACACACTTCGGATCGAAGTAGAGATGATTCTAAACTAAGCAGTACGAAGTAATTACGGAAGCAGTAACTGCTGAGGAGCATCTCAAAAATCGCCAATTGCTTCTTGACGCAGAACTCGAAGGACTATAACGACGAATTAAGAAAGCTTTAAGCACTATAATAGACCTGCCTTAAGCAGTAACACAATACTGCTAAATTGCACATATCTCTAACTTCCTGCCAATGCCATCTTTACAAGAACCCTCCACCCCAACGAAAATATTTTTTTATATTCAGCGGTTTAGTAGAATGGAACAAGAGCAGCCCTATCAATTTGGAAAAGGAAAACGTACGCCAACGCAACGTCGTAAGCTTCGCAAGTATTACCGACAGAATAAAAGCAAAATGAAACGTGAACAACGTAAGAGATATAACCGCTATGGCCCTGAGAAGCTTGATAGACCCGGAGGCGTAACGCGTAAGAAAAGAAAGCAGCGTAGACCACGCAAGTACCCAGAGTCTATAAAACAGCCTCGTCGAAGTTCACCGTGGGACATCTGGCTGATCGACCATCCTACTGATGATTGCTGTAACAAAGTGGCAACGGACTTTCTATTACACTGTACTGTCCTATCTGAGATACGCCGCGTAGCTCGCCTTTTATCCACGGGGGAGTTCCTTTAGACATTAAAAAATAGGTTAGTTACTTTTTTTTGGCACAACAGATTGACGTAACACGATTTGCGGCAGAATATTCGAGAATGGTTTTTTACAATGGTCTTCGAGCATCAAATATTCGAGAATGGAAAAATACAATGATATTTCGATCACGTTTTTTTGGCACCATTGATACAGATGACACTGATAGGGACATTAAAAATAGAACGGTTATCATTCAGGGCGTGTAGGAAGTTCGTTAAAGCCTATATGCGAGAAAATACGGCAGAGTAGATTTTGGTTTGATATATTCGTTTTGACGCATAACATTGCTTTTTTGAAGCAAAAAAGGGGATGGGAAATGGAAAAAATCGCAAGAGAGATTTTGGAGATAGCAAATAGAATAGCGGCATCTGGGAAACCGGGAGCAAAGCCTTGTTTGAAGAAATTGAGAAGTGCGATGACGCATTTGGACAAGGCTCAAATGGAATTTGTTGATGCTGTTGATTTATTTCCTGAAGTTGAGGGTAACAAGAAACACGAGCAGATGAAAAAGAGAATGAAAGCAATAGAAAATACGTTTAATGAGACGTGGAATAAATTGGATTTTGAATCCACCAAGATGGAAGATTACTTGAAGGGGTTGAAATAATATTTGAGCAAAAAAATTTGAAAAGTGAAAAGCGGTCTTTGTTACAAGGGTTTGGGAAAATGGATGATAAAGAGATAGCTCAGGAGCTTTTGAGAACTGCTCAATTACTTATTAGCGGTATCCCTTCTGCCGTTGCTAAAAAAAATCTTGCCAAGGCATATGCTTTGAAGATTGAGTCAGCAAAGAGTAAAGCGCCGATGAGACATCAGCAAAGGTTTCACGACAGATTTCAGAAATTATACGATAAGTTGTCTTCTAAGCATCCAGACGTAGACATGAATTCTGCTGGGTTTTGGGGATCACTTGAAAGGCATGCGAAGAAGTGGTGGGACAGCAGGGGGATGAAAGGGCCATCTGTAGATTGGTAAAAGTGAAAAGCGTCCTTTTCTTACAGGGATGGGGAAAATGAAGAAAGTGGCTTTTGAGCTTTTGAAGATAGCAAAGCTTATGAACGCTGATGTGCAGGCGCCTTCAGTGCTTAAGAAGGGAACGAAGTTCACAGGCGAGGGAGGTATTGAGTTTGTGGTGAAGGAGATTTGGGTAGGGATTCCTCAGCATAGTTTTACCAGTGACGGAATGACGTGGATAAGTTACAGCTACAAAATGCCAGAAGGTCGTAAGGGAACTGAGAAGAACACTTTGGAAAATTTCTTGAAGCTTGTTCGGCAGGGGAAGTAAAATGGAAAATACAAAAATCGCTGGTGAATTATTGAAGTTGGCTGGTCAATTACTTGGGCCGGGAAAGCCGGACGGGACTGGGCCTGTTGGATTGGGTCGTAGGCGCAGGCGGCGAGAGCAGGAATGCGACGAAGACGGTTTTTACGAGCCTATGAGCAATGAAGACGAATGTGAGGAGGCTGTTGCTCAGGAGATTTTGAAGGCTTCAAAGTTAGTAAACGCTACTGACGACAAAACAAAGGCTAAGATTGCGTTAAGGGCATTATCGAGGGCAACGACGCACATGGATAAGTTGGTTGATGAGTTGCATTATTCTCATCAAGAGTTTCCAGATTTAGGAACAAAGGGTTCAAGATTGAAAGCAAGACTAAAAAAGATTATGGAGGCTGCAAACAAGGTTCAGACGTTGAGTGCGATGTCTTACAGTGATTTGGAGTCATATTTGAAGGCGGTGAAGTAATGGAAAACAAAAAAATAGCATCTGAGCTTTTGAAGTTGGCTAAGAGTTTGGTTGGGGTGCGCATAAACAAAAGCAGCATCAAAAAGAAATTGATGGCCAACGTAGTCAACAAGTTTACGGTAGTAGCTCCAGACGACAAAGAATTTGAATTTTCGACATCTGGGAGTTCAGCGGAAGGAATCAACGGTTATTTATTCCGCGATAAGACGCCTTGGGTAGAATGGGATTGTTACGACGATGGCGTAAAGAAGGCTTTGGGATTCAGAACAATAAGGATGATTTGGTCTGTGGCTAAGAACGGCGTATTGAAGCCTTTTGATATTACGTTCAAATAAGGAAGAGTTCGATGGAAAACGCAAAAATAGCATCTGAGCTTTTGAAGTTAGCAAAGAGTTTGGTTGGTCAGAAGGACTTGGATGTTCGCAAAGTGAAAGCTATTCGCAAGAAAGTGATAGAGGCTCGGAATGCCATATCGAACTTGAAGGGTGAGATTTCAAAGTCAGAAATAAACAAGTTGGATTCAGTGATGAAGCAGTTGGACAAGGCTGCTGAAGGTTTGTATTATTTCATATAGGATTCTTGAAATGAATGGAGTCGCTCTTGAACTTTTGAAAGTTGCTAAATTGGTAAAGGCTGGGGCGATTACTGACAAGGCAGAGCGGTTTGTAATGTCTGCTGATCACAGTTTTTCTTTAGCATTGGAAGGCATAGCAGAAGTCGCTACAAAGGCAAAGAAGCGTTCGATTGCCAATGCGATAACAAAGGCGGCGAAAGACGTACAGCGATTGGAAGCGAAGGGGGAGTAATGGAAAACAAAAAAGTCGCTCAAGAGCTTTTGAAGATTTCCAAGCTTTTGTCTGCCGGTTATCAGGATTGGGGTTTGCGTTGGAGCGAGTTTGACCGCAACGATCGCATAAAGACCAAGCAGAAGTTTTTCAAGGATGAAAAAGCGCGCAAGAAGTTCATTGACAAGCTGGAAAAGAAAGATAACTTCAAGGGCGTTGAAAGTTATTCAGACCCAAAGACAGCGAAGGTTTTATCAGGAGCTTACAAAGACGATTTGGAGAAGATAATCGACAATCGTGGTTTGAAGAGCGTGATTGATACGATTGCGCAAATCTGTCATGACAAAGCGCAGCATGTAAGGGAGAATCAGCAAGACGAGCGTCGGGCGAAGTTGTGGGAAAAGGACGCAAAGCATTTGGAGCGTGCTCATCTCAAGCTTGAGAATTACTAAAGGATTTGAAATGAAGAAAGTCGCCGTTGAACTTTTGAAGATGGCTAAGTTGTTAATCAGTGAAGAGCGTGAGGAGTTGATACAGTTTGCTAAGGACGTACAGAAGAAGTTGGAATCCAAGGCAAGGATGAGGTTTAAGCGTAAGACAGGAACATCCAGAAAGCCTTTCGTTGGTTTTGAGGTAAAGAATTGGCAGGATGAAGTGATTCCAAATGAAATTCGTGTATTGGTAGCAAAGACGCTTGGAGTTACGGGAGTGAAGAATTGGGACAATGTAAATTACGGAAATATTACGCCGCAGCGCATTGTTTTGAGAAAAGAGCAATGGGAAAAGGTTTTGAAAAAGCTATAGGGAGACTTTAGAAATGAAAGACGTTGCGCGTGAGTTGATTATAGCCAAAATCATTCGGCGTACAAAACTAAATGAGGACGGCAGCGCAAGAGTAGACAACAAAGGCGTTGCGAAAGAGCTTTTGAAGATAGCCAAACTTTTATCTGCTAAGCGTTACAATGTGATTGACAAAATAGGAGACTGGGAGTTAGCCATTGAAGTACGTTGGGGAGGTTTAGTTACACCTATCATATTGAAGGGTGGCAAAGAAGTAGATCAGTTAGCTCCCAATATGAGACAACCCGCAGCCAAGAGGGAGTTCAAGAAGTACGTTCAGAAGCACGGGAGAAGGGCTAAATCTTTTACAAGCAAGGAAGGCAAAAAAGGCGACAGGGTAAGGATTATCAAAAACAAAAAGCTTGAGAAAGAGATGCCCGGCATAATTGGGATGACTGGCGAGTTTGGCGGATATTCAAGCCGTGGTGCAAGGGTGAAAAACTTGACCAACAAAAGAGGACGCGTTAGTTACGGGTTCACAGACGTTCCTTCGGATTCGATTGAGTTTATATAAAGGATTTGGATATGGACAACAAAAAGGTTGCTCAAGAGTTGTTGAAGATTGCAAAGGTTTTGAACGGCGCGGCAAGCGTGACGATGATTAACGCTTTGAAACGTTCGCTTGACAATTTGAAGAAGGTACAAAACATCGTAAAAAAAGACCCAAAGCGTTATTGGGGAGCTTTGGAAGGACGTTTTGAAGAAATCGAGAAGAATACCAGAGAACTCTTGAAGTATTCTGTAGCGGGAACGAAGAAATGAATATAGTCACTGAGCTTAAAGTATTGCTTCAAAAACACAAAGCTGATAATTGGAAAAAGCTTTTGTTGGATTCCATTACTGAAGCAAAACAGAAAGCAAAGTTGGAAGGTTTGAGGGGAGCGGATAAGTTTCCTGTTGGTCTTGAAGGCAAAAATGGTTACTATGCCTATTTGGAAAAACTGGTAAAGTGGATTCCAAGGGAGAATTACGACGAGGAAGTGCTTTACCATTTGTGCGAATTTTATTGGCTGTTGAACCAGCCACCGGGAAAGAAGTTACAGAAGAGCAAAAGCTTCAACAAGTGGATGCGTGATTTTGCAAATCAATGGGGCAGTTTTTTGAACACGGACGAATCTGCAAAAGACTTGCAAACCTTTGTTGATGATCCTGCTTTCAGGGCTGGCGATTACATGCCCAATCCGAGCGGTTGGAGAACGTTCAATCAATTTTTCGCAAGGGAAATCAAGCCGGGTTTGAGGCCGGTGGCAGGGATGTTTGATGACAACATTGTATGTTCGTCTGCTGATTCGACATTCGTGCGGAAGTTCCCGATAGGCGAGGACAACGAAGTCGTCATAAAACTCACGCACAAATACAAAATACTGGATTTGCTGGAAGGTAGTCCATATCAGGAGCGCTTCAAGGGTGGGATGTTCTATCATGCATTTTTGGGGCCGAATGATTATCACAGGTTTCGCGCTCCAGTACGTGGTACGGTTTTGGAGTGTCGCGCAATACAACAGAACGTTTATCTGCAAGTGAAAATCCAAGACGGCAAGTTTTCAGCTCCTGACGGGGCTGGATACGAGTTCACTCAAACGCGTGGTTTGATTGTATTCGACTCTCCAATTGGATTGGTAGCAGTATTGCCAATCGGAATGGCGCAGGTAAGCAGCGTCAATATGACGGCAGTGGTCGGGAGCTATCTTAATAAGGGTGAAGAGTTTGGTTACTTTATGTTTGGGGGTTCAGATATCATCATGTTGTTTGAAGAACAAAGCAACGTAGTGATTTCAGCGGCTCCGGGCGTCCACTACAATTGTGGAATGGCCATTGGCGAAACGGTGAGTGAATAGCAATGCGCCGAATGGGAGTTGCGGTACCATCAGAGAACAAAGGCGGCGACTGCTATCGAGCAGCGGGAACATATATTGTCGACAATGCATTTGGTAAAAATGGAGACAAATCATTGGTTCTTGTGCATGGAGAAGTAACCGGACAAGGGCCAATTGAGGGAGTCAAATACGGTCATGCTTGGGTTGAAAAAGGTGGCATGGTTATTGATAAATCAAACGACAGAGATATCAAGATGCCAAAAGCATTGTACTATGCATTGGGAAACATAAAGAAAACGGTTCGGTATACGTCGGAAGAAGTATTAGACAAAATAACAACGACAGAACATTGGGGACCATGGGACTGAACATGGCTACGAAAGAAATATTTAACAAGACAAGCAAGAAAAAGCAGCGAGTGCCTTCGCGATTACTTAAAAAACTTGAGGGGAAGAGAGCTATGGAAAACAAAAAAGTAGCGGCTGAATTATTAAAGGTAGCGAGTCTTTTGTCGGCTGTGGACGTTGAGAAGATTCGTAAAGACGCAATGAAGAATTATCAAAACGCTTTACAAAATGCGGTGAGGGCGATAAACAAATACGACCTTCATCGTACAGGGCTTGAGCTTGAATTAGCAAAGCGGTATTTCAGAAAGGGCGGTATGGTTTTTGATATTCCAGCGCAAGAGACGTTGCGTCTGGTAGAGAAGGCAATGGCGTCTTTGAAAAAAGCAAGAGGCTTCAAAAGCAAGTTAGACGCTGAAATAAGCAATACGCGAGATTCTACACAACGAGCAATGCTGTAAATTCCTTTAAGGAGATTATGAGGTGGGACGTCAAACTGAAGCAGGAACGCTGGTTCGTTATGCGCGACAGATTATGGCCTTGGATGAGGAAATGACAGAGCACGAAAGAAGAGTGTTTGCCAAACAACTGTTAGTAGTGGCAAAACATCTTCAATGGAAGGCTTTACATAAAGCCGGAATAGATTTGAGCGGCGTAGACAAGAAAGCAATGAAGGCAATGGATGACGAATTGGACGTAGCGTTCAAAAGGGCTGAAGCCCGGAAAGAATTGGTAAATCAGATTCACGACGGGTTAAGTTTATTAGGCGACCTTGCGGAGAATCGTGGAGAAAAGAAATTAGCCTCAACGGTAAAACATAGTTGGAATCAACTTGAAAAGTTGGGAAAAGGGATACGTAGTGAGTTTGATAGGATTAAGCGGGAACAGTTGAGCGAAGAAATCAAAGGCAAAAGGACAAAACAATGAGAAACAAAAAGTTAGCGGTTGAATTGGTAAAGGTAGCTAAGTTGTTGCTCGCAGCGGAACTTTCTGACGTAGCTTACGCTTTGGGAAAAGAATACGCTTATCGCTCAAAGCCTTCCAACAAAGAATATGCCGCGTTTGAAGCAACTCATACAAAGAAGCAAAGCAAGGCGTTGGATGATGCTGTTGGGCGTTTGGAACGGAAGGGAATCAAGGTCAAGAGTTTGAGTATTGAAGCGAAGAAAGTAAGGGATATTGAAAACCCCGTAGTGATAATTTATTTGCCTGATTTGAAAAAAGAAATACCTTTGGAACTGCCAAACAAATTGGAGAAGGGGACGAAGTTTAGAGCAAGGGGTGGAACGAATATTGAAGTGAAGGGTGTTTGGATTAGCATTTTTCATGCGCGTCCAGAAAAATCATCCCCAAGAATTAAGTACAATTATAAAACGCCAGATGGAAAGTCGGGGACGGAAGAAAACACGTTGGTGAATTTCATTCGGTTGATCAAGCAAGGAGTTTGAAATGGAAAAGGTCGCTGCTGAACTAATCAAAATAGCAAAAAGCTTGCATAGAGCAAGAGCAATCTCAAGGTTTGCAAAAATCGATCAGTTTGGTAACGTTAAGATTGTTTGGATTTACCTTTTGCAGCATCAGGATGCTGCTTCGTGGGTTTGCAGTGACTTGCAAAAATTGGGCAGTATTATTGCAAATGAGAAAAACTCAGTCAAGAAAAAAGTTGAGGACGCTGTAGGAAGGGGAAGGATAGGGAGTAGTTCCGGTTCTTTGCAGTTGTTGCTTGGTAAGAATGCGCCGCGTTTTGAAGCGTGGATGGATTTTGATTTACAAGACGTTGCCGAAGACAAAGATGATTTGAAATTCATTGCAGCCGAAGCAATGGATGCAGTAGGAGAGATGAAGTTCAAGAAAGTAAGTAAATTCCTTTAAGGAGAATATGAATGGCACATCAAATTGAAGCAGGAACGCTGGTTCGTTATGCTCGGCAGATTATGGCATTGGATGAGGAAATGACCGAGCATGAAAGAAGGCGGGAACAGTTGAGTGATGAAATCAAAGGCAAGAGGACAAAACAATGAGAAACAAAAAGTTAGCGGTTGAATTGATCAAGCTTGCAAGAGAACTTGTCGCAGAGGAAGTCGTTGATGATATGATGGGCAAGGTGGCTGACTTCTTGCATGAAAATCCAAAACCCTCAGATGACGATTTCCACGAATGGGCAGAAAAGGCAGGCGTGGATAAGCATGAAGCTGAAGCAGCGGCTTACAGGTTGGCAACCTTATTTGTTGAGTTTTGGAAAGACGGTCTTGCAAACAAGGAAGGCTTCAAAGAAGAAGACGCCGACCCTGAAGAATTGAAAATGGGCATTGAAATTGAGTACGAACATACGCCCAACCCAAAAGTATCAAAGCGTATTGCTTTGGACCATCTTGCAGAAATTTCTGATTATTATACGCGCCTTAAGAAAATGGAAGAGGAAGCAGGTGTAGAATGAAAAAACTCGTGAGAGAACTTTTGAAGATTGCCGAGGTTATCCGTTTTACAAAGTGGAACAAGGACGGGAGTATCGAACGAAAAGAAATTTGGGACGAACAAGCGGCAGCAAAAGAAATAGCAAAGGTCTCAAAATTGATTTCTGGCGCGTCGCTTGGACCCGGTTTCAAAAACACCTATCAAGGCTATGAATTTGTAAGAACCATACGCGCCAATAGAATGGCCAAGGGTAAGATATATGGAATGTCTTACAAGGGCGGCAACCAAGGTCAAGACATAATTCGTTTGCTTGGCTATTCCGATGTGACTCCGAAATACGGAGATGGCGGAGTCGTCTTCAATACTTTGAAAGACGTCAAAAAGAAATATGGCGTGAAGAATATGAGAGAGCTTGAGAAAATCGACGATAAGTTGAACTTGCCATACGGTCACGGAATTTACATGTGGGTTGAAAGTTTGCCAAGCGGTTCCAAAGGTCCGTGGTATTATCCTTTCAATGGCCGTTGGTCCCGTGGAAGTGGCGCAGAAAAAATTACCTTTTGGGAAGTGAAAAAAGCATAAACATTTAATGGAGCGTTAAATCATGAACGACAAACAACTTGCGCAACGACTGTTAAAATTGGCTGGTTCGCTTTTGGGTCCGGGGATTCCCGATGGAACCGGGCCGATGGGTGGAACGCCCGAATGTCCAATGAGTAACGCCGTCGAGGAGCCTGTTGAAGCTGATCCCGTTGAGCAGATTCTTGAAAACCAAGAAGAAATCATGGAAGAGCTGGATGAAATTGAAGATGTCTTGGACGTTCACCCACCAGAACATCATATGGCGGCTGAGCTGGTAAAGATTGCAAAGGAACTTATCAAAGAGGGAAAGGACGATGCCTGAATTTCTCAATCCGTTTCAAGTGAAAGACCTTGGTCGCCCAATGAATTTGCGCGAATTACAACGGGCGCTTCGGCAATCTATTGCGGCTGAAGAAGAAGCGGTTCACTTGTATGAAGCTTATGCGGATGCTTCTGAATTGCAATATGTTAAAAAGGTTTTTCAAGACATTGCTGACGAAGAAAAAGTTCATGTGGGAGAATTTCAAGAATTGTTGAATCGTTTTGATTCAGGGGAACGTGAATTTCTTGAAGAGGGCGCGGACGAAGTTCAAGAGATGTTATCTGAAGACGTCATTGCTTCAAGGGTTGCTAAAGCATTCATTGCCGGGCGTGCCGAAGATTTAGAGATTTAGTTATGGAAGTAATTGAATCCAGAGGAGAAAAGGTTTGGAGCAAGAAATGAAAATAGCTTCTGAATTGCTAAAGATCGCAAAGCTATTGACGGCTAAATACAAAGTCGAAAAATGGTACTTCATGCGTATGCCGCGAGGGAGGATGCGGCAGAAGCAAGTACGTTGGACGTTGTCGGTAGACCTCGATTGGTCTGACGAAGCGCACGGAAAACATCCTTCACAAGATTATAAAGAAAAAGAGATGCTTGAAGAAACATACAGGTCAGATAAGTCAACAATAAGAACGTTTGCAAAAATTGGCAGGAACATCATAACGATTCCCGGTGATTTTGAATTGCGTATGAAATTTGAGATCAAGGTTCCAATGGATAAAACAAACGAAGCAACAAGAAAGCTTGAAGCATTAGGATACAAACGACTATGAACGTCTTGAATGAGTTGAAAACAATCAACGCGTTACTTGCCCGTCGGGTAACGGGGGCAAGCGAACGTGAAAAGAATCAAAAGCTGGATAAGATTTATCGTAGCTTGCCCAACGCAGGATTCTCCGAAAAGATAACTAACAAGGATATTGTTGAATTCACATTGCGAGACGAAAGGGTTGAAATATTACCAGCGACGTACAAACTCAAAAAGTATCCTGTTGTTTTCTTTTGGGATAGAGACAGACTTCCAAGACAAGATACGCCATTTGATCTCAAGGTTGGTTTCACAGATAAAGAAGGCAAGGCAAACGGTACTTTTGTTGTCAAGCTTACTTACCGCAACGGAAAGGTTGAACTTTGTCAAGCTTGGAAAGGTGGAGTTGGGCGTTTGCTCAAAGCAATCCGTGACGAGTATTTTTTCTTTGACGCACGCGCTGGAGAATCGCATTATATAAAACAGAAAAAACTTCAGAATCTTGTAGAAGGATTTTTGAACGTTGTCGCGAGAAATTTCAACGCATGGTATGGCAGGCAAATTGATAAATACGAAGCGCTGGAAAAGGCAATCGACGGATTACCAAAAACGGAAGTTCAAGAGTTTTTCAAGAAGAAAAGACAAATTCGAAAGGATGGCTTTTACGTTTATAGATTGTCGGAGAAGGAACTCATCAATGATTTCATGACAGATTTCAATAAGGTTGTTTCCGGAATCCGTCACGACAAAAGTAAGAATCCATTGAAGTATCAAGCGATGAATTTGGTTCCTTCTGAATTTCACAACATATTGGATAGATTGAGCGACAGGCAATTGAAAGAATTGATCCCTTCTTTGGTCAAGCACCGGCCAATGAAGATTATTTTGGATAGCAAATCGACGCCACAAGGCCGTCAGACGGGTAGCGCTTTTTATGTGAACGTTAACCCAAAAGATATGATGGGCGAAGGGAAAGCTTCTGTAAGGCATAAGGGAAACGTGTTTGCTTACCGCCGATGGGACGAATATTCAAAGGCAATGTAATGGATATTGACCGTATAGCAGAAAGAATAGTTGTTGCTCAACGCTTCCAAGAGGTTGAAACCGCCTTGAACGGTGTATTGAACAATTTGGAGCGTATCCGTTTGTTAGAGAGGGAAACGATCAAATTGCCAACTGCTTCAACGCAGTTTGAAGTTTTGATCGTTCTATTAAAAAAGTTGAAACAGATTTCCGGTATGTATGCAGCAAGAAATAAAAACAAACCAGAGTTGAAAGAGTTGGTAAGACAAGCCGGTTGGACTTATGGGGCTTCAAAGAAGGCAGAGAAGTTGGTCAATGAATTTTTGGCAAAGCGTGATAACTATTATCAACAGGTCAAGAAGTTACGCGAAGGGTTGAACCAACAGGATGAAAGCTTGACCCGCGAACTATATGATTTGTTCAGAAGAGTGGAGGCAGGGAAATAATGGCGTGGATAGCTTTGACGTTTGTTGTCTTATTTGTTCTTACTGCGACGTCTTTGAACAGAAAGATAAAGAGAGCAATTGACGATCTTGAAGATTTTTGAGGGGAAAGCAATGGAGCGGATTGCGAAAGAGCTTTTGAAGATTGCGAAACAAATACAGTCCGGCGCAACAGGTTTTTCCAAATTCGGAAAAGGCACTGACGCCAAAAGAGTGTTTCGCGATTTGCAAGAAGCGGCAAGAAGGGAATATGGCGAGGACCGTTACAGCGGGACGATCGGCGCTAAGGATAGTTTCAAACTTGTAGCTGAGCCAATGCCCTTGAAGGGCGCACAAGAAGTAGCAAGAAAGATGGGCGACAAGGCTGATAAATGGGGACCAGCGTTTGGCGTTCCTGTTGTGGGGGAAAGCAAAGGCAGATTGAAGGACGTTAAGAAAGCCGTCAAATCAAAAAGCAGTAGGGAGGCAGTTGAAGCATTGAATCAAATGCTAAACGAAAGATACAAAGGGTTTGTTTGGGAATGGGAAACCAAACCTAAAGTGGAATTGTTGAAAGGTTCTGCGATTACCTTCAAGACGCAGAAAGGGGCAAAGCCAGCGGTTGTTTACAAAACCTTAACGTACAAAGAATATCCTACGTTGAAAGAAGCAGTTGACGCAACAGAAGCTCATATCAAGACGGCTATTCAAGAAAATTGGCGTTTGCAAAAAGAATATCCAATCACCGCCGAAGTATCAAACGCTACAAGAGTTGCGGCCAAAGTTACATTTGATTTCAGAAGCAAAGAGGGAAACAAGTATCAAGTAAGTGGTAAAATCAAGGTATCGAAACCAAGCAAGAAAATAATTGGGTATTTTTTCTTTGGCGAAGCGCCAACGTAAAGGCCGGGATGATGACAAAATTACAGATGAGATCAATTCACGACAAGCTTGACGCAATGGGGAAGCTGTTTAAGAAAACAAGCGAAACGATTGACGCAAATATACAACGGCTTGAGAAGAACGAAACGAACGACTTGAGCTGCGCGAGCGAACGACTTGAATCTACAACGAAGAAGTAAGGAGGTTTACTTATGGCGAAGTTTGATTATAGTGCTATGTATGATCCCAAGAATGCATTTCCAAAACGTCTTCCAAATGTATCTTCGGAAGCAGCGGCAGATAAAGGAGTATTAGTGATTGGGATTCCAAATGATAGTACGGTTGCCGTTGACGATGCGAAGGAATATTGGAATGGTGGAAATTTGATGGCAGTTTATGGAATCTCTGTCGACATTGTTTACTATGCGCGTACAGGAAATTTGAATCAATTTTTACCGTAAAGGTCATTTAAGGCTCCTGCCCGTCGATTCGCCTTCTCCCTTCTCCGATGAGGGCAGGAGCCTCTCCCCTTTCTGGAGTTTGCTGTGAAGACTGTAGCAAAAGAATTATTGAAAGTAGCTAAATTGCTTACAAGCGGAAAAGTAAGAGTCAGAACGCAGACTCCTGACGTTGAATTGGATGATGTTGAATTGATTCAGCGGGTAAAAAGCTACGGTAAAGACGCACAATCATCTTATGGGTTGTTCGTAAGAGCACGCGGTTTGAGGCCGAAGATCAACATGAAGAAGTTTAGGGAGATTTGGGATTCAGTATCGCCCAACAAGCATGAAAAAGTGGAAACAGTTGATTTCAAACCTACGCACAAATCAAAGGATGTTGAAGGTTTGACTATTATGGTGACGCAAGTTGAACCAAATATAGTGCGTTTCATATCAAGTTATGGCGGTACTGGATCAAGCCCAGCTGGGCTTTTCAAAAGTCAGTACAAAAAAATCTGAACCCAAGGGAACAGCGAATGGCCGTTGAAGCAACAAGGCAAAAAATCTTATTGGAGATCAAAAGGCTACGTCCGGATTTTCCAGATACTACAATCAGACAATGGGTTGATGACTTTTTGAAAGCAGTTAAAAATGCAGATTTGGAATTGGTAGTAGGCCGGAAGACGAAAACAAAGATTGTACTTCCGAAAAATATTATTAACAGAAGGAGATGAAGATGAGAAAAATGAAGCACCCAAGGTGCAGCCGTGGATTACACGACTATCAGAAAATAAACCAGTACATGAAAGAATGCAAGAACTGCGAGAAGCGCGTAAGAATTGGATTTGATATTCGCAAAAACAAGATCAGCAATATAGGAAGAAAAAGACGATGAGAAAGAGCGGAAAAGGCAGACGAAAAATAGGTAAGAAGAAACGTCTTGCGAGAAGAAAAGCCCGCAACAAGAAATGAGGTAACTGTGCCCGAACAGAAACCAAAATCAAAAGAAAACAATACGACGGTACTGACGAAAAGCGGCGTAGTTAAGAAGGTTTTGCTTGCTGTGATTACCGGCGCTGTCGGAACTGCCTTTGCTGGGATTGTTTGGGTTTGTGGAACGGTTTTGACGCTTCAAAAGGATATGACCACAACGAAAGCGAGTGTGGAATCAACGGCAAAAATGATTGAGGAACGTTTCAAAGAGCGCCCTGATGATATGGCAATTTGGGAACAGTTGCACAAACATGCAGGAGAGATTAAGGAATTGCAAATTAAGGATGCGTTTAAGGACGGACGTTGGGAAGGAATACATAAGAGAAAAATAGAGCACCCTATTCCAGAACCAGATGACGAGGAAGCTATAGAAAAACCAGAACCAAAAGAAAACGGAGACGATACGAGATCATTTCGAGAAAAACACATGCGTCCTTGGATTCAACAACAGCAAGCAAACGAACCACCGCTTATGTTGAATAGGAAAAAATGAAAATTATAAAGGATGATCAAAATGAAAAACAAAGGAGTATCGTCGAAACAGGCGTATCACTTGCTCTGTCTCATCAGGCGAAATTCTTTGAACTTGGGGGGTAAGGAAAAGTTTGCGGTCATAAAGCATTTGGAAAAGATGGCAAAACCATATATAGAAAAACACGTAAGCCATGAAGAAGTTCAACTTGGAGAATTGTCAAAGCAAATTAGTTACTTGGCGGGGATTGTTCAAAACGTGAGAACGAATCTGGAACAAAAAAATGGAAAAGTCAAAACGCATGAATGAAAAACAAATTGCTACAAGAATTGCAAAAAGGCTTTTAGCTGATCCCGTAGTTGATAATTACGCAATTGAACTTCAAAAGGCTTCAGACAAGTTGGAGAATATTTCGAAGAAGGTGCGGTCAAAATCAATAGCTGATTTCAATAAACAGAAAGCAAAACGGTCACTCAAACAATTGAAGCTTGTCCTTGGATTATTAACTTCAAATTTCAAGGTGTAAAACGATGCCATTCAAAAGCGTTGAGGAAGCAATAAAGAAACATCCCGGTTTGAAGAAGTATAGTCAGAAGGCGCAACGGGGTTGGCTCAAGTCGATCAACAGTTGTTTTGCTGGCGGGGGAGACGATGGTAAATGTTTTCCAATTGCTTGGAGCGTAGCAAACAAAGCGGATAGCAAGAAAGCCATGGACGAAAAAGATTTTGATGAATGGGTCGTTGACGTGGAGTTCAGAGCAGGGCGGTTTGTAGTTTTCAAAGCAGACACGTTTGCAAGAGCAGACGAGGTGTACGAAGTTTATCCAAAAGGAAGCAAGAAGAAAATAGCAAGTATAATTTTCAATAACGGAAGAATCAAAATCATGGCAGATGCTTGGACGTTTACGAGGGAAAACCCTTTGGTCAAAGTTGATAGGGAGATACGAGATCCAAAGCCGATAGATGCGGCTAAGTATTTAGTCAAGCTTTACAAGCTTTGGGAAATGTACTATACGAAGAGAAAAATTTCAACAGAGTTAATCAAGATAGCAAAGATTCTTATTGGAGAGAACGGCAGTGGAGATTAATTACGATGACTCGAAATACTGTAATTTATTTGGAGTTGAAAAACGTTGCAGACACTTACATGTGAAACGTGGAAGGTGTAAACGGTTGAAAAAGGATTTGGAAAAAGGAATTCTCGGTCTGTGCAGAGTCGTTGAATGCCAAAAGAGAAAATTGAGGGAATACAAATGAAACAGATTGCAAAACAGCTTTTGAAAATTGCCGCTATACTCGTCAATCCCTTAAATGGAATGAGAAAACAAAAAGCAACAAAAGTTGTAAACAAATTGATGGCAGACGCATCAAAAGGGCTTTTCAGCGATTCATATTGGAGAGGCGTAAAACAAGTTTGGGAAGCGTTAGACAGAGCAGGAATCCCTTATACGATTATGAGCAACAAGTATACACAGGATAAAGTAACAGGCAACCCCAATGCGAAAGAATGGAAGTTTGAAATAGAGTTTGCAAACGAGCGCGGACGCCTTCATAAGCTTTATGGGCGGTTGGTTGCAAGTGGCGCTGGTCCAATTGATGATCCTCTTGAACGCTATGATATCACGGTGTATGCTTCATGAATGTTTCATCTGAACTTCAAAAAATAGCAACGCTTCTCGTAACTGCGACTCTCGCAGAAAAAGAATTTGAACGCTTTCTCAAAGTGTTTTTGAAAGGTACGCCTTTTGCGCACAAGGCGTATGCCGTAGGCGGTTACGTCCGTGATGAATTGTTAGGTTTGGAATCAAAAGACCTTGACGTTGTTGTAGAGATGAAGGGTGGCGCTGAAAAACTTACTAAGTTGATTAAGAAGGAATTGGGCAAAGCAGTTTCTACTCCGAGGCAATTGGGCGCTGGTTATCCTATTTGGCAGATTGCTTTCAAAGAAGATATTTCTTATGAGGGTAAGACGTATAAAACCAAAGGCGCGGTTCTTGAATTTGCCGATACGATGACTGAGAGTTTTCCTGACCCAGAAAGCAGACAACGACAAACTGAATATGGAACGCTTGAGCAGGACGTTAAACGCCGAGATTTTACCGTCAACATGTTGATGAAAGATTTGACAAACGGTGAAATCAAAGACTTGACCGGAGTGAGTAAGAATGATTTGAAGAAAGGAATCTTGCGCGGTCATCCCGGCGTTTCGCTTGATAAGATTTTCATGAACGACCCGTTGCGAATGATACGTTTGATCCGGTTCCAAACGAAATACGGATGGGACATTCCAATGGATGTGTTACGCATTGTCAAACGCAATGCAAAACGAATTCAAATTGTGTCGCCTGAACGCATTATGGGAGAACTTGAAAAGGTAATGAAATTGGGCAAACTGAACAAAGCAATTCGATTAATGAAGATAACAGGTTTACTCAAATATGTACTTCCAGAAGTGGATGAGCTTACAAAAGTCAAGCAGTCGCCGAAGCAACATGCAGAAGGAAACGTATTCAAACATACTATGATGGTATTGAAAAACGCAAAGCCAACGGTAGAGGCTCAGATGGCGGCGTTGTTGCATGACGTTGGAAAGGCAAAGACGCAGCAGATATTTGGAAACGGGATTTCATTCCATGGCCATGAAAAAGTGTCTGGTGAAATCGCGGAAGCAATTTTGCGTAGGCTGAAGTTTGACAGTCGTACGATCAATACTGTTCGCAAATTGGTTGAAAATCATATGCGGCCACATCGAATTGATGATATGATAAAATCAAACAAGGGCGATTCAGCGCGTGTGCAGAAAGTATTGCGTCGCTTTGTCCGCAAGATTGGTGATGAATCTATTGATGCGTTGATTGACTTGGCAGAGGCGGATGCGATCGGAAAGTTGCCGCCGCAGAATTATGCTCCCAATCTGAGGCGCATGATTGATGATATCAGAAAGTCTCCGTTACCCGTTTCAAAAAAGCCAGTGTTGGACGGCAAAGAAATTATGCAAATACTGAACGTGAAGCCGGGACCGCTTGTTGGGGACGTGTCGCGGTTTCTGATTGAGTTGGAAGAGGACTATGCCGCAAAAGGAAAAGCGTTGAAGAAGGACGAAGCAAAGAAACAGGTGCTTGAAAGATATAGTCGTTGAATGGTTGTCAATTTCACATCTTGTATCAGGAACGTTTTCAAAGGCATTCATTATGCCATTGTTGACGTCGAAGGCACAAAAGGAATCTGTGTTCAAATTCCTGAAAACCATCCATTTCGGCAGCGCGATTCTTCTTTGATTTCTCAGCGCAAGCTTGTGGCCGAAGGGAATTTTCCACAGTTATCTGCGACGGGATATTGGTTCTGTTTTGAGTGCGATTCTGAATTGCATGATGAGCAGCTTACACAATTATGCCGTGAAATGATCAATCACGTTCGTCGGCCCTATTGGACGATGTTTAAGCGTGGTATCCGGCGGTTTCTCGCCAATCTAAAACACCTCTAAAATTCACACCGAATTTGCAAAAAATCAGCAAAACTTGCTTCTCGGGTTGTATAATAAAATGTAAATGATATGTCCTTTGTTCTGTGTGATTTGCCGAGGAGGAAAATATGATAATGCCCCGCCAGACTCCGTTCCCGGAAGAAATTGATCGGGCTTTGGAATTTGACCCATTGGATACGGTTGAAAAGATCACGGGCAGCTTGGACACTCCCGAAGGAAGAGGTTTGAGCTTTATTGCTGTAGCGACTTCAGCCGCTGAAAAGCGAAAGCTGCTGTCCAGAAACGATGATTTGTATTACGGCATCAAACTCAAAGACGCCGAAAGGGTTCTTGAGTCAATGGGTTTTCAGGTTGTCTACAAAGAAGAATTCGAGTGCGAGAACGTACAAGAAGTTTTGGTTGCCAGTTGGCAAGCGCAGCTTGGAATTCTTTTCGTTTATTCTTCCTTTGCTGAAAGTGGTTTCAACGGGGGAAATTTTTACGCTGCGTGGAAGCCAAACGATTTGATGACATATCATTCTTGTACTTCTTCCGGCCAGTTTTACAGGCCAGCAGATATGTCTTGGGAAGATGCGGATGAATACATAAAGAAGAATCCACTTTGGATTGGCGATTGGCATTTTGAAGCCGCAAGACATCATATTGAAAAACTCCTCCGAAGGGGTGAATTTGTAATTCAGCGTCCGGAAAAGCAGCGGATTTGGTTGGTCAATTATTCAACGGCGCGGATTTTGGAGTATGGTCAATTCGATGCGGTGATTGATGCTAACCTTGCAAAACTGCCTGACGAAGTTAGAAAGGCATTGTGCGTATGAAAGACGCGGAAAAGAAAATAAACCGTCATTCGATTTACCTCACGGAAAAAGCCGAGGCGCTTGAAAAGGCGATTGATTTTTTCCTTGGAGCAAAGGGTAAGAAATCTGCAACCATGCGAAGGCTTGTTTTTCTCGCTCAGATTGATTTTTGGAATTGGGAAATAGATGAGTTGATTTTTTCATTTAGCAACTTCAAGAAGCGGAAGGAAGTATGGGAATCACGGGCGAGTCTTGAAGACGGTTTGAAAGAACACGGTTTTCTTTTACGCGATAAAGCCAAGTGGAAAGCGCGGTGGTGTTTTTTTGAAAGTGAATATTTGAAGCAGCGCAAGTTGGAACTCAAAGCCCCTACTGAGGCTTTGGAGCGCGTTATTGAGAAATGGAATCGTCTTTTGGGTTTGTTGGAAAAGAACGTACTTGTTGATGAAGAGTACGTGAAACAGTACAAAGTAAATGCGAAATGCAATTTGACTTGTTTTAGAAAAGAAAGGCCGTTGGTTAAGTGATTTGCGTACGTTGCGGATATTGTTGTAAAGAACTCTGCGTTATCATCGTTGATGATCCAGAGAAAGGTTTGGACGTTAGTAGTCCTGACTGCCGGGACAATCTTGTCTATCACGGGGGAAATGGAAAACGTTGCAAGCATTTGAGGGGAGACAAAGCCGGAGAATACAGTTGCGCGATTCACGATGAACCGTGGTACAAAGATACGCCATGCTATTCTCACAGTCAAATAGAACGTTCGCCCGATGATGTTTGTCGCATGGGTGAATACATTTTGAGACAAGAAAATGCAAGTGCGAATACATAAAAGAGTTTGTGTGAGATGCCATCTGTGTCAAGTTGCTTCAAACAACTTGACAAAAATCAAATACAAAACCTTTTGGATTTGCAAAGTTCTTAAAGGCGCTTGGGTTGATGAAGAAACTTCGGTGCCGGAAAGATGTCCATACAGGCTCGAACATACGGTAATGGGGGAATCATATGGGGCGCGGTATAGTTAAGTTCACGCATGAAGGCGTTGACTATTTTTGCGAATGGTCAACGGTTGTTGACGCTCCCGTTACCTATTTGCTGACGCTGAAGGAACTGAAAGCGTATTACAAAGAGGAATATGGCCGTTACGGGATGCGTGGTTTCAAACTTCGCATGGAACGTGTTATGGAAAAAGGAACGTCCTTTCATATGGACGCTTCTATGGAAGAAACTATCAGTTGTAATCGTGCTGGCGATAAAGAAAAACGTTTGACGGCGAAGCAGATCATCAAGAAATATCGTTTGGATATTTTGGAGGAGATGAATGCCAAAGAAAGGGGACTACCAGATTCCATTTGACGAAGATGGAAACCAAATGCACTATGCTGATACGTCCATTTGGAAAGCGAAGGAATGGCGGGACAATTGCAAGTTTGAAGATTGCTTGGAGTATATGACTTATTGTCGTGGAAGGAGCGCGACGTATTTCGAGTTTCAGGGAGTTGATATGGATAGGAAGTACACGATGTTCTTGAAGGAGTTTGATGCAATAGTCAAAAAGCTTGATAACGGAATGTTGAGCGGCACTTGGACGTTTATCAAGCGTGGGACAAATTACGGGGTCAAGTTGGTTGAACCGTTTTATTTAACGGAGATTAATTAACGATGAGAAATCAGGAACCGAGAGAAGACGACGCAGTTGCTCTTGGATTGGGAAGCTTTATTGCTATTGGAGTGGTGGCTGGACTTGCCGCCAAAGCGTTGCGAGATTATTGAAGGAGGGTTGCTGCTCTGGACTTCCCGCAGGAAGGTAGGTTGATATGTCTTTGAAAGAAACAGCAAACTACATTGTCGTTCGTGAAGTGCGTTCAGACATGATTGGCGGAGCAGAGGGTGACGTCAAAACTGCTAATCCGAATTATCAATTCGCGGTTCAGCAGGTTCTCGTCAAAGAGAACGACGGCAGCAAATGGGAAGCCATTCGTTTCACCTATTACAAGGATGGAAATATGGTTGCCCGGCCCCCTGTGTTCGACCACGAAGTTGTTCTGAAGACTATCGGAATGGCTGTAAGCGCTGGCATTCTCGTCGGCCTCAAAATAGTTTGAGGACGTTGGAACGCCGGATTGACTGACTTTTGAAGCGGATTGTTTGGAGCAGCAACCTGAATTTGAAGGTGACAAATGAAAGTTGATTTGCGCAAGTTAGCTGATAAGAAATTGATCCATCCACCGGGGTTTGTGATCAGCAATACTCATTACTTGACGATGATGGGTAGCATCGCTTATGGATGTCATTCTGATTCAAGTGATGTGGACCTTTACGGGTTTTGTATCCCGCCCAAGCATATGATCTTTCCGCACATTGCTGGGTATATTCCCAATTTTGGAACGCAGCCGGAGAAATTCAATCAGTGGCAAGAGCACGGGGTCAAAGACAAAGAGCAAAATACAGAGTTTGACTTTCAGATTTTCAGTATCATCAAGTACTTCAATTTGTTGATGAACAATAACCCAAACGTCATTGACTCTTTGTTTGTGCCGCAACGCTGTATCTTGCATTGTACGCAGGTTGGAAGCATCGTGCGGGAGAAACGGAAAATATTCTTGCACAAAGGCAGCTGGCACCGCTTCAAAAACTACGCTGGCTCGCAGCTCAAGAAGGCGAAGAACAAAGAACCAGAAGGCAAGCGGAAAGAACTCGTAGACAAATACGGATTTGATACGAAGTTTTGTTACAACATCGTCAGGCTGCTTGACGAAATCGAACAGATCATGGCGGAAGGCGATATCAACCTTGAACGCAATCGCGAGCAGCTCAAGGAAATTCGCCGTGGCGAGTGGTCGTTAGAGCGGATTGAAGAATGGTATGCGACAAAAGAAAAGGATTTGGAGTCGCTTTACACACGTTCCAAGCTTCAGCAGTTGCCGGATGAAGAGGCAATCAAAGAATTGCTCATGGACTGTCTCGAACATCATTACGGGTCGTTGTCTGAGGCAGTGGTTTCAGAAGGCAAATTGATGCGTTACATGCGCAGGATTAAGGAACTTTGTGAAAAAGCGGGTGCGTGATGAGTGAAATGAAATGTGCTGAATGCGGAGAAGTTACTCCAGCGAATGCGCTTTTTGAAGACTATGTTTGTCAAGAGTGTGGTTTTCGTCTTTGTGCTACATGTTACGAATATCCTGACAATCCTAAAAAATGGGATGAAGATTTAACGCTTTGTCCATGTTGTGTTGAAGAAATTAAAAGGAAGGTACATGATGAATAGGAAAATAAGAACAGGTTCGCTCCATGACGTGAAGTGGATTGTTGAGCGCGTAGAAAGAGCATGTCCCAAAAAGGAGGCTCTTTCTATTTTGAACGAGCTTCGATCTGAAATCGACGAGCACATCGAAAGGGTTGGGGAAAAGAAAATCCGAAAAGGCGCACCAATGCATTTTCGAGCCGACCCTCAATGGCCCGCTGCCGCATGCAGTTATTTCGTTAATGGAGATAACGCGACAACGGTAAGAAAGAACGTGACATGCAAAAAGTGTCTCCGTTTGTTTGCAGAAGGAAGGGCATGATGGAAGTCATTCACAACAAACCAATTGAGTATTTCGGGATGATGGTACAACCGAATGAATACACCATACTCCATTGCGGAGAGTTTTGCGATGACCCATGGAATTTGGCGGTTGATCTTGATACCGTTTATTACCGGCTTTCCAGCAAGGAAGCAGAAAAGCATTACAAGGATTTGATTGCTTATTACTCAAACGATAATGAAAAGATATGGCCCAACGGAGATGGAATCGTTGCTTTTGGTTTGTACCATCTTGAAGGCGGTGAAACTCTTTTGGTTTGCATTGATCATGATGGTGGAGTTTTTGCTGATGAACCGTTTGAAGGGGCTGGAATTCCAGCGCCAATAAACGCGGCATTCCTTTGCCACGCTTCCAAACCGAAAGCAGAGGACGATGAATCGGGATTTTTCAAAGACCTAATCCATTTATTCAAAGGTTGGGAGTGAACGATGTCGGTGAGGCTCGTTGAAGCAATGTGTCATGGTTGGGCTTTTGGGCCTATCAAAAGGGCTACTGCGCCTACTTCGCGGCATTCTCTTTGGGCGAAGAAACCAAACTGTGATGAATGGCAAGTTCATAAAGTTCCCGCCGATGCTGGCAGGTGGCTGGACGCTTTACTTGATGAAGCGGGAGTACCGGATTGATCTGTCGACGGTGCAGGAGGCGCGAAACGTTCGACGCCAACTCAACCGGATGAAATTGTTGGAGAACTGAAATGGAAGACCCTTGTAATATGAAAGAAACGTTAGAAGCATACGCATCGGCAATTGAAAATGGGTTAGTCGCTCCGGAAGAAGTTGAAAAGGTTCTGAAAGCAGACTTCTCAATGGAAGCAATAGAAAGGCGTAAAAGATTTCGCACGCGAGTCAAAAAGGAAATGAAGCATACGCAAAACATTATATTGCCCGATGGTTCTATAATCGCTGTAAAGACAAACAAGAAACCAGAAGGAAGCGAAGAATGAAGTATTCAGTTTCTGTCAATGTCAAAATGATAGTCAACATTGATGCCGAGAATCCAACCGAAGCAGAAGACAAGGCTATTGATTCTGTTGTAGGAAAAAGAATTGAAGTCAAAAGAGAGGATACTTCAGCGATATGGATGAAACAAGAAAACTGAGTGCAGTATTGTTGATAGTGGTTTCGTCGTGCTCTTTAATCGAAGCACGCGGGAGAGAAAAATCATTGTCCGTTGAAGAACATACTCAACGGGCTGAAAAATATCTTGAGAAAAAGAATTGGTGGAAAACACTTTGGCATTACAACAAAGCGTGGGAAAAACTTTTGAAGGTTGAAAAGAAAGATGAAGCTGAAACGCTTGTGAAGAAAATGAACAAAGTATTTTGGCAAGCAATTGAATACAAGATTGAAAACAAGGAGATAACAAATCAAACAGGCGCATTGACGTTCTTGAACAGCAGGATTGCAAAGCGTCAAAAGAAAAAGCTTGACTGTAAACAGGAATTGGAGATAAAGAAAAAGCTTGAAAACAAAGAGAATGAAAGCGCATTGGAACAGGTCAAGAAAATCTTGAAGGAACTGGAGTGATGTTTTTCATTGGCGACATTCACGGCGAATTTAATACCTACGAAGGTATTATCAAGAAATTGCCGTATTCAATTCAGCTTGGAGATATGGGCGTTGGTTTCGATAGGCGTGGCGAAGAAATTCTTGCTACACCGTCGCCTCATAAATTCATTCGCGGGAATCACGATGATCCGACGGGTTGCGAAACGTATCCGAATTACTTGGGTAATTTTGGGAGCGCCCAACTCAATAAAGAAGTCTGGTTTTTCGTGAGCGGTGCTTATTCCATTGACAAAGACCGGCGTATTCCCGGCGTGAGTTGGTGGAAAGGCGAAGAGCTTACCTACAGTCAGTTTTCAGATTGCCTTGAGCTTTACGAGGCCAATAGGCCAGATTTCGTTGCTACGCACGAATGCCCGGCGAAAGTACTTGGACAGATACGGGCATGTACTTCAGACCATCTGAATCCAACTACGAAGGCGTTTCAGATGATGTTTGAAATTCATCAACCGAAGCTTTGGGTATTTGCGCATCATCATTATGACAAGGAATTTGATTTTCACGGAACGCACTTCGTTTTGGTGGGGACCAACAGTGTTTTTGATTCGAGCAAATTTTTCACGCAAAAATGAGTCGGGAAGGTTGTATAATAAAACATGAACAGGCTACAAAAAGTAGAGACCAAATTGATTCAGCGAAAGGAAGCGTTGCTTCGTTTACAGATCGAAAACGAGACGTTGGACAAGCAGATCGACGAGCATATACGAAGAATTTCGGATAATATGATCCAGCTTGAGCTTGGGCAAGAGGCTCTGCAATTTCTTGAGGATGTCGCAAACTCAAGACGCGGTGAGATGAAAAGCCAAATTGAAAACGTCGTGTCTGAAGCGTTGTCGCTTATTTATGATAACGACTACGGCGTTGAGCTTGTGTATGATGTTAAGAATAATCGCAGCTTTACAGAAATCAAGCTTTTGAAAAAGACATCGCAAGGAGTTGTACGGCGCACGATGAATGGATTTGGCGGCGGTGTTAGCGATACGATTTCTGTTCCTTTGCGGTTGCTTGTTTTGTTGGCTTCGCGGCAGACTGACCGTGTTTGTGTTTTGGATGAGCCGTGGAAGCATATGGATTTGACTGATCGGATCGATCGTGCTGCTGAATTTATTCATGAAATAGCGCACCGGCTTGATTTGCAAACGGTAATGTGCAGCCATCATGAAGCAATGCAGGAAGCGGCTGATGTAGCTTGGCGTTTCTCGGACGACAACGGTACGACTATCGTTGAAAAGATTAAATAGGGAGATTGAGAATGGCAATCAGGACTGCTTCTGTGGATGACAAAACAGCAACGCTGATCGACAATGGTGCGCGGCTGGATCAAACGGCGAAGAATGTTGCGTTGGAATTGCAAGGCACAAAAGCAATTCTTTGTAATAAGGCCGACTTTGAAGCTGACGAGAAAAGTGTTCGGTTGGAAGGCACAAAAGCTTGTGCGGTGGTATCCAAAAGAATTGCTTATGAATTGAAGTTGCCTAACGATGAAGCGCAGAAGGAATTTGAAGGTGAACTGTCAAAAGGCAAATTTGCAAACGTCGTCAAGGCAGAAGTGAAGGTCAATGTTTCTACAGAGCGGCTTGGGGAGCTTGTCATGCTACTCGATCAAAAGGGTTTTACCTTTGGAAAGAAATTCAAGGTTGATCCGAAGGGTTTCAAAGCATATTGCAAAGAAGTAGATTCTCCGGAAGTGCTCGCAAATAACGTGAGGGAAGAGGAAACAATGAGCGTGAAATTTGAAATTGAATGAAAGGAAGAAAAATGGCGAGACGTAGAGAAAAGAAAATCAATGAACAAGAAAAGACGTACGAAGGTTGTTATGGTCAGCGCGTGAAGTATGATCGACTGCTCTCTTTCATCACGACAAATTTCGAGCTGAACGACATCAATGAACAAAGTGGTCAGCCGCGTTTTGCCCAGTGTATCTGGGGGCATCCCGGCATCGGGAAAACGGCTTTGGTAAAACAACTCAAAAACACGCCCGTCGAATGGCGTGGCAAGAAGTATGATGGTTGGGACATCCGCGATGTTCCAATTGCGCAGTTTGAAGAAATGGGCGACCTTCACGGCATTCCGATGGACTGCATCCTGATGTACAAAATTGAGGGCAAAGGCCCGGACTCTGAAAGGAAAGAGCAGTGGGTGCCGCAGCGCGAACAGACCGTTGTTGCCTTCAGGGAAGACGGTTGGCAGATTGATTCCAACGTCACGCCGAGAACGATTATGGCACCGCCTGATTGGGTACCTCTCAAGCCCGGACCTGCCATTTTGCTTCTGGATGACTTCAACCGCGCCAGCATCCGAATCATCAAGGGCATCATGCAGTTGCTCCAGAACTACGGCATGGTGTCGTGGAAATTGCCTCCCGGTTGCAATATCGTTTTGACGGGCAACCCTGATGAACAGGATTATCTGGTCACGACAATTGATGCGGCTATTATCACGCGCATCAAACACATCACGCTTCAGGAAGATGCCAAGCAGTGGGCTGAATGGGCCACGTCGCAGAATCTTGATGCCCGTGGAATTTCGTTTTGTCTCTTTGACCCTGAAATGATGATCGGGAAAGAGCGCACCAACCCGCGAACGCTGTCTGAGTTTTTCCGGTACATGAAAACCGTTCCAAGCGTTGAAGACCTTGACGGTGGCGGTATCCGCAAAGACGTTTCCGTTCACGCCCATAGCCTTTTGGACGAAGAAACGGTTGCGGCGTTTTTCGTGTTCTGCACGAGGGATATGGAAGACGTCATTGAACCGGAAGATGTTCTTGATGGAAAGAAGAACGTTGCTGACCGCGTAAAGAAATTGATGAAGCGCAAGGAGCCGCGCACGGATATTTTGGGCATCACTTGCGAACGACTTTTTGCTACGATGGTTCAGTCTGAAACGGAGCAAACGCCAGCGCGAATCAAAAACTTCCAAAAGTTCGTCACCAACGAAGTTGTTCCTCCGGACATTCGTCACTCATTGTGCAAACGTCTTTCCAAGCGCACGGAAAACGACGGGCGCAATCAGAAGTGGCTGATTGGGGATGAAAAGCTGCGTGAACAGATTTTGGAGATGCTGCGATGAGCGAAGGACGTTATCGCTTTGTGGTCGAAGTTTCAAGTTGTTACGAAATTCGCTTGGATGAATACAACGAAGAAAAGGCTCACAAAGAAGCAGTAGAAATGTTTAATGAAGATGTGTCTGCAAAACGTCTTCAGTTTAGTACTAACATAATTGAATCCGAAGACTCGCAGACTGGGGACGCTTCGATTCACTAATTAGGGGAAGGGAAATGGATTTGAAAGAAAGGGCGGAAGAGAATTGGCATAAGATTCACGACAGTAGAAGGACGTCTGACGGCCCGAGAGAAATGACGTATGACGAAGTGTTTGAACATTTCATGAAGCACGTTTGGAATATGATCGACTATTGGGCCAAAGTAGAAAAAGACAGCACCCGTGAAAGGCTTGCCGGTTTTGCTCATTCTATGCTTGCAATGCTGGATGGGAGTTCCGTTATGCTTCCGCGTTTCATTGTCGCGCCGGACCCTTGTGCTCCAGAAGATAGGGAATTTTGCAGGGATGAAGAAAAATGTAATTGGTATCCTGAGAACAAGAATTGCAACGTGAAATGCGATTTGTCTGGCGGATTACATGAGTTGCTACACCAGCATGACCCGAGAAGAAAAAAGGAAGACGATGAAGAAAGCGCATCCGAGAGCTAAAAAACAGCCCAAAATGAGGCACTCCGAGGACATAAGGTGGAATAACCTTCGAAGTTGCGAAAGACTGCTCGGAAAGCCCATAGATTCGTATTTTGGGATTGGCCGCTTTGTCAAAATGGGCGACGGATTTTACGGAATCCGAATGCGCATGTACTGTTGGTACAGATACGATAAAACAGAGAAAAAGAAATGTAACCGTTGGCAGGTTGCGTATTTACGCAGAGGAGCTGCTGGTCCAGATCACTGTGTTTACAATTACAAAGGAAAATTCGTCGGCGATTTGCGAGATCAGGTTTACGTTTGTCCAGATCATAAACGTAGGCACGATGGCGTTTTAGCAAAGATTACTCGTAACAGTAAGAAGAGAGAAGCAGAAGTTGCAAAGGAAGAAGGCAAAAGGAAAAAGAATGCAAGTAAAAAATCTTAGATGGGGTGTAGCACGAATTTTGAAAAGGGTTTAAGAATGAATGCAAAGGAGAATACGGGTGTTCGCAGAGCTACGGAAGTGTGGCTTACTGCGGACACCCACTGAATTTTGGGCACGATAATATCCGAAAATATTGCAACCGTCCTTTTGCGTCGGCGAAAGAAATGGACGAGGCGATTATTGAGAATTGGAACAAAGTCGTCAAAGCGGGAGATATTGTTTGGCACTTGGGAGATTTTTGTTGGGGCAGATACCCTGCCGATGTTGAGCGTTACCTCAAGCGTTTGAACGGAAATGTTTGTTTGATCTACGGGAACCATGATCGCCAAGCAGTCAGACGCGCAAATGGATTTTCAGAAAAGCGTGATTTGAGGCGTATCAAGATCAATGATCAAGAAATCATTCTATGTCACTATGCTATGCGGGTTTGGGACAAATCTCATTTTGGCTCTTGGCATTGTTACGGACACACTCACGGCACTTTGGAGGAGCCAAAGGATTCACTTTCGTGCGATGTAGGTGTAGATGCTTGGGATTTCACTCCGGTCTCGTTTGATCAAATCAAAGCTCATCTGTCCACGCGAGAATTCACGCCAATTAACAAACGCTAAATTTTTTTCTTGATTTTCTTCCCGAAAACCATATAATAATTTTATATTTGCGTATTGTTGAGACAAGTATCTCTCTCGACAGAGGAAATATGAAAACGAAAGTATCGTTGGATACGCTTCAGGCGTTGTCCTACAATCCACGCCTAATCACCGATATAGAATTGGAACGTCTGAAGGCGTCGATAAAAGAACATACCAAGGCTATTCCCAAGAAGACAAGAGGCGAAGGTTACCGGCTGACTACCACTGTTACGGTCAACGTCAATGGGAATCGTATTGTTGGCGGACACCAACGAATAAAAGCGTTGAAGTCGTTAGGACAGGATTGGATTCACGTCAAAGATATAACTTGGGTAGACGTTAAACCGGATAGCTCTAAAGAAAAGTCTTTGAACATAACGCTCAATAGTGAACGCTATGGAGGTTTTTGGAATCAGCCAAAGCTTGATGAACTTTTGCGGGGAATCAAAATTGACGATGAAGCGTTATATGAGAAACTTGATTTGCCGTATATTGAACTTGAAAAAGTAAACGTAGATGTAGCAGAAATGTTGCCGCAGAAGGAACCCGAGAAATCTGGAAAGGACGAGCCAGAGGGGAAACCAGAATTCAACTTAGAACCCATTTTTGAAGATGGTCCTGCTTTGGAAGAGCCATTGGAAGAGACAGATGGTAAAGCCGTTGTTCCGTCGGATATGCCGCAACTTTACCCTCTGTCGTATGCGGTGACGGCAGAACAACGGCAAAAAATTTTAGCCGCCATCAAAAAGGCGAAAGAAACATATAGTGCGAAAACGAGTGCTGATGCGCTCACGATTGTTTGCGAACGCTTTAACGATGCGCCTTAACGGAGGAAATTATGAGCACAAAAAAGATTGGCTTGACATCACTCAACGTTGTTGATTACAACCCAAGGATAATTGGGAGTGAAGAACTGGAAAACTTAAAAGCTTCAATCAAGGAACACACTGATACCATTCCAGAAGATGAACGTGGTGAGGGCTTTCGATTGACGTCAACGATCACCGTGAACAGACAAGGGAATCGTATTATTGGCGGGCACCAACGCATAAAGGCTCTTAAAAATTTGGGTCAGGACTGGATTCATCCTGACGACATCACATGGGTTGAGGTTGAACCAAACTCGGCTAAAGAAAAAGCTTTGAACGTAAGCTTAAACAACGACAAAGCCGCTGGGTCGTGGGATAGAACAAAGCTTGATGCTATATTGAAGTCTATCAAAGTTGATATGCCGGTCATTTCTGAAAATCTCGGGTTTGACGAAATCCAATTGGAAATGCCTCAAATTGATTCGGGCGAAATATCTCAAATTCCAACTACAGAATTGTCAGGAGACTCTTCTGGATCGTCCGACGATGAAAAAGTACAAGGCCCACCTAAACTTGATATTCAAGGCGTTGACGACAGAGCAGGACGTTTTTTGCTTACCTACACAACTGATGAAGAGAAAAGCTTTTGGATGAAGCGGTTGGGTATCAAAGGCGATAAGGTCGTCTATGTTCCTTCAGATGTTGACGAAGTTAACAGGTGATCCATGTATGAAACAAAAAGCGGGAAGAAAGTTTCTATTGTAATCCCATCTAAAGAACGAGCGGAAGCTGGGACAACTTGGAATTTGTTCCCAGACGCAACGGTATTTGTTCATGAACGCGAATTGGAGGAATACAAAAAGCATTTACCAAATGCAAAAATTGAGACTCATACTGAAGATGGCGGGCTTACGCCAATCAGAAATATTATCATGCGAAAGATAAGTATGGGTGATTGGGTAATCCAACTTGATGACGATATAAAGGTCGTTGGATATTTTACAGCAGATGGTGACAAAAAGAAAAAGGTCAAATGGTCGTCAAAGCAACACATGAACGAATGGTTTAACGCTATTGATCTTGCAGAGAAAAGTGGATTTTATCTCATTGGAGAATCTCCAACGGCCAATGAATTTTACTATCGTCCAGAGCGTCCGCATTCGATTAACACGTTTGTTGAAGGTCATTGCATGATTATCAAGCGTTGCGAATTGATGTTTGATGAAAAATGCAGGGTAAAACAGGATTATGATTATACGCTTCAATGTGCAGTCAGCGGACGTCGGGTTTTACGTTTAGATTATCTTTGGTCTGACTACACCTATCGCAAGGCAGCAGGCGGTTGTATGGATACGTGGAAGAAATCCGGATTGGAAGAAGAAGTGTATAATTACATGATGAATAAATGGAAAGGTCTTCTTATCCCAAAAAGAAATCGCGCAAGTTCTCCATATGAATTTACGATGAGGGTGCCGAAAGAATGGTCCAACCAATGAATTCTGTTTTAGTCATTGCGCCCCATCCTGACGATGCAGAATTAGGTTGCGGGGCAACTATTTCCAAATTAATACGGAATGGCTGTAAGGTATCAATATTAACATTGACTGATCGGAGCGAATTTGATATTGAACCAGAAGTTCAAGCGGCTGCAAAAGAACTTGGTTTGGAAGAGAATATAAAGCTTTTGAATTTTCCTCATCGCGATCTTTGGTCGTCAAGAGCTGGTATCTTGCGCACGTTTGAACGTGCTCGTGATACATTGGATTTAGATGTCGTTTTTACGCCAGCGCCAGACGACTTACATCAAGACCATCAAGTAAGTTTGGAAGAAGCAAAGCGTGCTTTCAAAGGGACAACGCTTTGGGGTTATGAAATTTTGAGAAGTAATTTCTCTTTTGCAGCGGATGTGTTTGTTGAGGTAGAGAAGGAAGATGTTGAAAGGAAAGTAAAAGCCATAAAACATTATCATACGCAAGCAAACAAATTGTACTGTCGCGCAGAAGCGATTTTTGGGCTTGCGCGTGTAAGAGGAGCAATGTGTGGGGCGGTGTTAGCAGAAGGTTTCAAGAATATTTGGCAAGTGCTATAAGGACGCGTTATGGATTATTATCAAGCACCAAGGTGGACGTCAGAAATTGCCGATTGCTCGATGCCGATGACGTTTGATCAATATTCAAATTGTTCATATGGCTGTTTATATTGCTTCAGTACGTTTCAGCGAGCCGTTGGAGACGGGAAAGAAAATTACTTAGCAAAAAGGGTCAAGCCTGTTAAGATTGAAAGCGTAGTTAAACATTTCTGCGATCCAGAAAAATCTCAATTTGGGCCATTTATTAGAATGGGTAAGACAATGCAATGGGGTTCGTTGTCTGATCCGTTTTGTAATTTTGAAAAGAAGTATGGCGTTGGATTAGAGTTGTTACGGTTTTTCAAGGCAATAAACTATCCATTGTGCCTTAGCACAAAGGGCGTTTGGTGGCTCGATGATCCTCGCTATACGGAACTATTCAAAGGTCAAAAGAATTGGAACGTAAAAGTCAGCATCATCATGACAAATGAAGATTTTGTAAAGAAAATTGAGCCGGGAGTTCCTACGACAAAAGAAAGACTTAAAGCCCTTGAAAAGATTACTGCTTTGAATTGCGGTGGCGCGACTTTGCGATTGCGACCTTTCATTATTGGGATTACGAATCACAACAATGGTCATATTGAACTTATCAAAGAATCTGGCAAACGTGGCGCTGGGGCCGTGTCTACAGAATTTTTTTGTTGTGAAAGGCGTTCAATGATTTTGCGCGAACGTCTAAAAATAATGAGTGAGTGCGCTGGCTTTGATGTTTGGAAATACTATGTAAAGAATTCATACAATCAGGGCTATATGCGTTTGAACAGAAACACAAAGCGACCTTATGTCGATGAAATGCAAAAGGCGGCACGCGAAGCAGGAATGCGCTTTTATGTAAGTGATGCTCATTTCAAAGAGCGTTGCGATAATGGTTCTTGTTGTGGACTGCCTGCTGATTGGCCCGGAAGTTATTCCAAAGGACAATGGTGCGAAGCGTTGATGATTGCAAAGAAACGTGGCTATGTTACGTGGGATGATATTGATCCTCACTTGGCTTATGCAGATACGTTCCTTTGGCGTTTGAATATTGGAATGAATCGCGGCTCGGCGGAAAAAGCAGCATCATTTGTGAATCATACTTGCAAGGATTATATGCGTTGGTTGTGGAATAATCCAAATGCAGGACAAAGCCCTTACTATATGTACGAAGGAATCTTAAAACCAAGACCAGACGCAGATGCGAATGGAAATCTGATCTACGATTACGACTCATCAAAGGCTTGAGAGAAACTTTTTTCAAAAAAGTGTTGAAAAAATATCTCTGGGTTGTATAATAGGACGAGTGGGGCAAGAAAGGAGTCGCCTATGAATTGAAGTGGTGCGTCACTGGCCTTACAGGTGACACGAGTTTTGTTAGCAAACGCATTCGTCAATGTTGACAGATACAAAAGCTAACGAATCCGCGACCGATAACAAGGTTGCAAGTGAGCGAAAGGAACAAATCATGTCTGCGAATAAATTTACTGTTGAAAAACTTGAATCAAAAGTCAACGAAGCAGCTCATATCGTTTTGGGCATTCCCAATTTTATTATCAAAGCCTCAGATGAAGAGCGGAAGAAACTTGCCGCAAAGCACATCTGGGACAAACTTGGCCTGCTTGGAGTTTACAGGGATGCTGAATCGCATGAGTTGTTAATGGTTGATTGTCCAGAGGGAGAAGCGAGACGTGTTTTCTGCGAAACTGGCGGCTCTCCATATCTGCCTGCGGTTCGATTCAGACGTGTCTGGGCTATCCTTACAGAAAGAACCGCGCCCACGACAGACGTTGCTTATAAGGAATTGAGCAGCGGCTTTGAAAAGTTCAGTCAGGGCTTGAAGGAAACGCTCCGTACGCCGGGACAAATGAAGGACAAGGAACTTGTTGAAGCTTACGGTCCTGAATGTGAGGTCTCAATCATTGACGAGCTTAAAAGGCGAAGCAATGATCGTCCTTTTGTTGTTTTCAACAACAGAGAAGATGCCGTTGTGGACGTTGAAACGACGCTCAGAATGTTGCGGGAAGCTCGCCGTGGCCGTACAATGCCTGTCAATTACAAAGTCGCCGACAGTTTGAAGCGGCTTTATCGTGCTGGCGAATTTCCTGCGATGTTTTATTTTCACTGTCCTTTCCACAAAGATACATTGCTTGTGGATGGATTCTGTGACAAGTCAAAGCAGGTCTGGGAAGGAATTGATTACGAATGTATGCAGTTTGCCCGCATTGCTCTTGAATTGGAGGAGATCACAAGCAGGACTCCTGATATTCGCCAATTCATTGGTCTTGCTGTTCAAGGCGGTTTGGAAGGTTTGCGGTTGAACTATCCTCATGTGGCGCTCGTCTTTGATGAGCGGAAGGAAGTTGACTCTCTGCCAAATCTGAAAGTGAGAATGTCGGATACATCAGGGCGTCAATATGCGGACCCGATGAACCCGAACCAGAAACAGCGTTTCTAAATCATAAATGTTTGGCCCGTGGGAGGAAACTCCCACGGGCTGAGCACTTTCTGAAAGGATATAAAAATGGATTACGTAAAAGAACTTGCCAAAGGTGGTTATGTTCATGAAATGGAACATGCCAGCTTCAAGGCAAGATTGATGAAGGCAGAGCGTCTTGAAGGTGAACAGGTTCACGGTCTCCCTCCCGGTCAACCCATTCCCGTTTTCCCAATTGCCGCATTGCCCGGCGCACCGGATTCTTGGGTACGCGAAGCAGGGGCGTATGTTTGTCCTATTGATGTCGGATGGGGATTGTGGTTTGATTGGACGATGAATGATGCAATGAACACGACAATTGTTCCCAGCGTCAAAGGAATGAATCCTATCACCGGACGCAAGCTTGAAGGTTTGGGGTTGGAGCAGTATGCTGACAAGTGTCCTGTTCATGACAAGCCTTTTTCGCATGGCTATTTTTGTGAGGAATGCAACTACTCTTGGCCACCGCAAAATTACGTTTGTCATCCCAATACGCTTTGGTGGGATGGATTCAGGCAACCGGATGGAACGGTACGGCAATTCTTTTTCACCGATGAAGACAAGCGAGATATTGCCAGTGCGGTAATTGGAAAAGAAAACACCGTACCAGCTTTTGGTTTTGCATTTTACAAGCCCAAAGTTTCAAGAACGCCACCGCAACGAATCACGCGGGGGTTTAGTGGCTATGGCGGGCAAATGGTTTACACGACAAGCAACTCGTCGGATCACCAGACGTACGATAGCAGTACAATCTGCCTTTCTGGGGATCAGCTGTCCAAAGGATTGATTGCCCCACAGAGTGTTAACGTTTTTCATGTGTCTCAAATTGAAGAGAAGACAAGCGGAAAAGTGAATTGCAATGCTTTGCGGAGTAGTATCAGCGGCCAATCTGAAGCCCCAACGCCAAAGAAAAGCAAAGACGTCAGTGTTGGCGCAGGAGCGCAGATACGGCAAGATTTATCTCCTGATGATCTCGGGCTTGAAGGATGGCAGGACAAAGCCGGAGGCGTTATCCGGTTGTACTTCTGCTTTGAAGAGCAATTGAAGGAGATTATCGAAAAGGGTGGCGTCAAGGATTTCATGGTCGCATCGGATAAGGAAGGCTATCTGAAAGGACTTCCGAAAGGATAGGTGAAAAGCATGAATATATTATGTCCAACGTGCCACGGGAAAGGGGCTATCCCCGACCCGAAGAATAATGGGATGGTAATGTGCTATTGCGGCCCAAACGGGGAAAGGTGTCCAGAGGTCATGTGCCAGACGTGCAGTGGCTCGGGATGGGTCGTAAAAGACGAGCGAGAGCGCCCGACCTGTCGACACCCGCTACCTCCGCCAAAGTGTCCCAAATGCAGAGATACGGGTCAAATTGCAAAATCAGATTGGAACGGTTGGCGAATGGAAAGATGTGATTGCGGAGCGGAACCACCGATTTTGCGCTTTTCATGCTCTTCATCGACTTCAGCTTTTTAAGCTGGATTTTTCTAAATATGGGTCGTGTCTAAAAAATGACGCGGCCCATATTTTTTTGATAAATTTTGCTTCTTCGATTGTATAATTAGTAAACGCGGAGCATGTTATGAAAAACCCATCGGAAGAAGATTGGTCAGAATTGTATGGTCGGAAGTTCGAGCATAACGAAATCCGAGAGGCTTGTGACATCTTCGATCTTCTCCGGTATTTCTGCGAAGACAAACCAGAGATGCTTCCATCGTTCGTCCGAGAAAACATGAAACTGGGGCATCGTCTTTTCATGGCGATGAACCTCGAACCAGATGACCTTGGGGTTTTGGTCTTGAGAGAAGAGGACGATAGAATAGTCCACGTCATCAAAGAACGCTGCGCAGAACTCAACAGACAAAAACAGGGACGCAGCAATATCATATTACCGGGAGAATGACAGTGGTAAAGAAATCAAGCATCAACTCGCAAAAAGAAGTAATGATGGGGATTGTCGATCTCATTCGCCACAAGATTTTCTATGGTCACATCTTACAACAGCTCACCAAAGTCTACGGCGCTGCAAAATACGGAATTCCAACGATGGGCGTTGGAAAGCAGCAGAATGAACTGTTGATTAAGCTTTACGTCAATGAAGAATTTATCAAGCATATATTTGAAATTGCGAAGACCGAAGAGCAAGCCCATACATTCCTTCAGGGCGTCTTGGAACATGAAACGCTTCATATCATTTTTGACCATATCAAGATGGAATTTAGCGACCCCGTGCGCGGGAATGTCGCTTGCGACCTTGCTGTGAACAGTCATATCAACCATTCAAACTTGACGCCGGGAGCCTGTTTGCCGGACAAATACAATCTTGAATCTGGCAAGGGCGCATTCTGGTATTACACGCATCTAAAAGACAATCAGCAATACAAAAAGCAATGCAAGCAAGGAGCTTTTGGCGCTGGTGGGATGATGGAGGAAGTTGGTTCCCACGAAATGTGGAAAACAGCAGCTCAAGACCCTCTACTTCAAGAATTTTGCAAAGACATCGTTTCCAAGGCAAGAGATTTGTGCAATCAGGATTACGGAGACGTTCCCGGAGAAGTAATTTCACAAGTTGATATGCTATTGGGGAAGAAAAAGGCGATCATTCCTTGGAACAAGGTTTTGAGAACGTTTGCAGCAAGCGCAACGGAAAGCAACTTGGACTACACGGTGAAACGGGTCAGCAAACGCTTCGGGACGCGTCCGGGAACGCGCAAGGAAGACGTTTTGAATCTGGCTGTTGCGGTTGACACTTCAGGGTCAATCAGCGATGATCAGCTGAAGTTGTTTTTCAACGAGGTCAAATGGATTTGGAAAAATGGTGCAATTGTAACTATGTATGAGGCTGATTGCAAAATTTGTCGTGTGTACGAATTCAAGGGTAAGTTCAAAGGCGAAGTTCATGGGCGAGGTGGTACTGATCTTGAACCAGTTTTGGTTGCAACTGAACGTCGGTTTGATGCATTAATCTATTTCACAGACTTCTATGCCCCCAATATCAACACTCGTTATCGCATTCCTACGCTTTGGGTTTTGACGACTGAGTTGGAACGTGACGAATTTCCTTACAAATGGGGAAGGTTCGTCAAGATAGACTCTGGCAAGCCGGAGCTTGTCTAAATCTGGAGGAAATTATGAGGACGCTTTTAGTTGTTACAGATAGTACAATCAAAAATCATGAAGGGGAAGAGTATGATGATTACATCGTTGTGAAAGCAATCCCCTCACAAGAAGAAATGCCCGCTATCGCAAATGAAATCCGAAATAAGATTCGGGGCATTGTCATTGATGCGCAGAAAGAAAATGAAGGAGAGGCTCAAGTCAAGATTGAAGTTGACGCTACGCCGCCCTATGATGTTATTTTAGTGAGTCTCGTTGACACAATGGGGCAAGAAGAAAAATTGAACGTCGTTCTGCCTGAGCGGTTGGACCGTGGCGGAAACAAAGAAAAACTTATCATCGAATCCGAGGAGGGATGAAATGCCCAAAGACCCTGACAGTTTTGTAAATTCAGATGTTACAGACGCTATGGAGAAAATGGTGGAATCTTTTCCAAACCTTTTTTCTGGGTTTGACGTTAGCAAGGTTTCAAGCGTCCACACAAAAGGAAAGAGCAGCAACAGAAGGCCACTTAGCTTAAGGGCTGTACGTTATCCTTTCAGCATTTGGATGGATCAAACGTATATTATAGAAGTTGCGAACGACACATGGCAGGAGATGGATCAGAAACGGAAAAACTTAGCGGTATTTCACATCATGTGCGCGATTCCCGAAGGAGCCTTTGATCCAGAAGGCAATCATTATCGCCAAATCAAAAGGCCCGATTACGAATTGTACGAAGCAGAATTTTTGGCTGCTGGCGGAATTCCCAATTGGATGGAAAACGACAAAGCCCAAGACCCAATGGAAATTCCCGAAGATGACGTTATACGCAATCCCGTAACGGTTGAGGACGTCGCGAACGTCGGTGTTTGATGAAGAGGACCACCGACGAGATTTTTGCAATGTCGCCAGAGCAGCGACGGCGATTGAGACTCGATTTCAAAAAAGGTTCATACAATAAGCCAAGGAAGAAGTTTGCAGACGATGAGCTTATTGAATGGGCGACGTCTCGTGGTGTAAAATCCATGAGGCAATTAGATAGAGCACGCGAGCAAGGCGATCCCAATAGACATAATTTTGAACGGGCTTTCGGAAGCTGGGAAAATTTCAAGCGAATAGCCTATCCAGAAGATTACAAGCCAAATTTGCTCAACACAATCCCTAAAGATGCAAAGTACATGGCGCAGCTTTTGATCCAGTATAACGTCTGGACGGCAGAGAAATACCGTAGAGCAAGAAAAGCATATCCTGAAATATTCCCATCCATCAACAAAGTATATTTCAATTTTAGAGGTTGGTCGGATTTGGTCATTGTCGCCAAGAGTCTTTCAATGGAGAAAACAATTGACCGTTATCTTGAGTTGAAAAACAAACTTGGCCGGTGGCCGACAGTAGCAGAAAGCAGAGAGAGAATGATAGAACTGAGGCCACTTATTGATATCCATAAAAGCAAGAAAGCAGTCGATGGTTTTCTTGAAAGTATGGAGAGAAAAGCAAATGCAAACGGAAGAGAAGGTTCGGGAACGGTTTGATGAGTTGTACGAGCGAGAGTTACGCAAGAAAAAGAAGGAATTTTTGTCTTGCGATTATAGGAACTGTCGATATAATACGCGGTACAAAGTAAAAGGCAACGGGTTTATCGGTTTTTGTCTCAATCCAAAAATTCTTTCTAAGACGAAGCATTCCATGCGAATTTGTAATGATGCGGAAAGTGCAAAAGCTTGTTCTGAATATCAATGCTTACATATAGAAGAATCAATCACACGTAAGTTTCATGATGAACTAAAAAGCCCTTCGATTTGCGGCAAAAAATATCCAAAGCTTGCAGTGCTGCTTTGGTTTTTGCAGCAAATACCCAACGAAGGACAGAGCAGGTGGGAACGCTTTCAATATCATTTGAGGGAATGCTTTTGGTCGTTATTTACAAAAAGATAAATGGCTAAACGTCAATGGTATTGTTTTCTCCTTGACGGGCAAAAAACCCGTGGCTTGGAAGACCTTGAGTCTTTTTTGTTCAAGGAAATGGGGCGGGTGTTTGCAGATGATTTTTGCGATTTGATACTTCCCGGCGAACGGATGGCTGATGATTGTTTCAAGATTCAATCGGAAAGCTATTTTTTTGTCAAGTGTTCCAATTATCAAAACCATACAGATGAAATCAAAAACAGTTCTGTAGTTTCTATTGTTTTGCCTTCCGTAGAGAATCCTTCTCCAGTTGCGTATTCTTCAATTTCGCGTTTTGAGCGGACTACAAAGTGGAGAATCAAAAGCAAAGATGATGTCTCCATAGGAGATTTGGTTCGAGTCAAAGCAGGGTTTTTGAAAAACCTGTTTGGGATTGTGGTAAAGAAGAATGGGAAAAACAGTTACAATGTTTTCTTTCGTCTTTATACGCGGCAATTTGTAGAAAGTTTGCGGCAAGTAAATTTAGAAATTTGCGATTGCCTTTGGAATTATGTTCAATTCCCAGTTGTGGAAAAAGGGAAAAAATTGACAGAAAACATGATTTCAACTGCAATTGATATTGGAGATAGGAGAAAAATCTGTGCGAATAAAATACGTTAGCGACTACATTGAGCAACCGAGAAAGGTTCGTTCAAGCAGAAGTTTTCATTTTGACATCGATGAAATTACAAGTAATCGCTCGATTTTTAATCTTTTGAACGATAAAGACAGGGACATTTTGTATCTCATTTTCGTTTCAAAAAAGAAGCAGAAGGAAGTACAGAGAGTCCTAAAGCGAAGTCAACCATCGCTTTGCTATGATATACGTCGTATCAGAGAACGGATTCAATTCATCGCATATTTGAGACAAGCCTTCGATATTTTCACAAACTTCATTGAGCAAAGAAATCGCAAGTATGATCCTCAAACAATAGAAATTCTTGTTTTGATGTATTACACCACTTCCTTTACCTTGACCGCAAGGGTTCTTGGTCTGTCGCAAATCTTTGTAAGAGGCTTATTTGACAAAGCATTGCGACGAATGAGAAGGCTGAAACACTGGGAAGCATACGAGATTTTTTCCGCAGTTCGACGTAACAAGAACAAGGTCAAGCGTGTCTACAAAGATCACACGGTCTGGAAATCGTAAAAATTTTTTTATATTTTAAGGTTATATAGACAGGCTGTGGTTCTGACTTAGCGGAGGGAACGTACTCATGAGAGACTTTTTCGATGACTTCGTTTGGCACAGCGCAATTGGAATCGATCAAAGCGTTGATGGTCATAAACGATTTTATACCAGAGTGCCAAACACAAAGAATGCTCGCAATATGTTTATCTCAACAGACGATAGCAAGCTTTTGATTCATCGGACAACGCAGGCGCTTTGGCGCGTTAGTGAAGATGGTCAGCATATCGAACCCATTTTCGATACCGACGTACTTACGGAAGATGAGTTGAACGGTGGATGAGTTGGAATTGTTTTTGTCGGCACTCAAGAAAATCTCTTAGGAGAAGTAAAATGGACCTCAGATCATCGATGGAAGATGTTTCACTGACCAATCTAAAATGGTTGAACGACCCAGAGACGTATCGTCCGAAGGGTGGCAAGGACATAGACAAGAAAGACGATCTTGAGATCGAGTGGAATAGCTCGGTGTATATTCCTGCCGACAAGCGTCCTCCAACGACTATCAAGGATGAGATGGATATTGAGTTGCCTTGGCGTAGCGCAGAAGCGTGCGTTGAAGCAGCGCGTGTTTTGATGAATCAGGGTATCATGGGAAAAGCATTGTTGTTTCAATTGCGCTCCAGATTCTTGGAAGAGACAATTGCGAATGTCGTTCCTGAATTAAGACAGCTTTTGGATTTTGAAGGAATCATTGGGTGTGTTGCTGTTGATTTGCGCGGGGATGAAAAGCTTCATGTGAATAGAATCAAGGCTGCTTCAACGTCTCCATTCAAGAAGTTCATCAAGTTTGTTCTGATGACGCCGGAACAGGTTTCAGGATCAAGTCATGTTGAACGCCGTTTCTCCACGAACACGACAATGAAAAAAGGCTCAATTGATGATCTGCTCAGCAGCAAAGATGAAACGACAGAAATCCAAATAGTTTACAAGCCATTGAATATGCCCGTCTTGCTCGCTGCCGGTCCTCATGAAGAATTGATTGACGAAGACTATCTTGGAGATTCTGTGGTCGATCTTTCCAATGCTGGTTATTTGAGCGAAGATGAAGCAGAAGAAATCAAAGCACAGGAAGGGACGCCGATCAAAAGGCTGAAAAAAGCTTTTCAGCGCGCAGTTGAAAACCGGGTCAAAGCGCAAAAGGAAAAACAGTTTTCAAGCTTGAAAGCAAAAGATCACGCAAAAGATTATACGATGGAACGTTCTGAAATGGATGTTCAGTTTGGAAACGATCCAAAACCTGAATTGAAGGGAGTTCAACTTACTGATAAGCGCAGTCCTTTTGAGGCGAAAATGACGTTGGAATCGACAGATCAGCAAGTTGAAGAAATGGAACATGTTCCAACGCTGGGATTGTTTGATGTTGACGAACCTATCGTGCAAAAGGCAGCACAAGAGGTAAACGAGTTTGTTCCTCAATTGGAAATTGAGTTGTCTAATTCTGCAATACTTGACGAAATAGACCCTTCGCAGCATCTGGCAAAAGAATTTGAAGGGACCGATAAGATTGATTTGGACAAGATCAAAAAGCCGCAGGACTTGGATTTTGAACTGGGTGACGCAAACTTTGATATTGGTAAGGTGTAATCATGGAAGACGAATTTGATCAAGCCGATCAAGACTCAGGCGCTACGCAAGTTCCAGCGAAGGTAGTCGATGCAGGTGGGAATGGCGGAAACGGTGGGAATGGCGTTGGCCTCGCTGCTCATCCTACGACGATGATGGAACACCGTGCGGAACTGATTAAGCAGTATCATGGTGGTTCCGAAGGGCTTGCGGACAAACTTGGGAAGCAGGGCAAGAACAACATGGAGTCTTTGATTCTTGCTCTTGTCGATGAGATCATCAAAGAAGGCGATCATCTTTTGGGTAATGAGCTTCTTGCCGGGGAGCAAGGGGCATTGAGAGATTCTTCAGTCATTTCGGCGAAGCGTGCGGAAGTTTTGGAAAAGGCAATCAAAGCAGCTCAAACCAAAATGGCATTTGACCGAGAGCATGGTATTGATGTAGATAGCCCAGCGATGCGAGTTGTGTTCAAGTTCTTTATGAAGAAGGTGAAAGAAACGTTTGCTTATTTGCAATATACTGATGAAGTAGCTGATACGTTTTTCCGCACGCTTCGCGATTCTATGAATGTTTGGGACAAAGAACTAAAGGCCGAAATTGAAGATATGGAAGTGTTAGGCTGATATGGCCCGTTATAAGAAGCGTAAAAACGCTAATATTTTCGATAGCCTGACTGATGAATTCCTTTCTGGCAACACAACTGACGTCGTTGATATAATAACGTTTGTTGAATCCCCGTGGGGGTTGAATTTTCGTTTATATCCGGCTCAGCGTTTTGTCTTGAAAGCTTATTATGGTGTTCCATTGGACGATAAGAACCGGATCATTGAAGTTCCAGACACCATCAACGACAAAATCCTTTTTACTTTTACCGAAACAGAGTTCTTGAATTTTCTTTATGAAGAAGGAATGTGCAATACTAACACGGTTGCTGGAAAGAAATTTACAGAACTGATTTTGGTAGTTGGAAGACGCGGTGGAAAGTCTTCATTGGCTTCTTGCATTTCTTGCTATGAACTTTACAAGCTTGTAAAACGGGGCGACCCGTCTATTTATTATGACTTCCCATCTGGGACAAATATTTGCGTTACCAACGTTGCGCCAACGGATGATCAAGCCGGAATCGTTTTTGACATGGTTCAAAAGCAGGCTTTGAATTGTCCGTTCTTGAGAGACCGTTCAGTTAACCAGACGTTGACGTATTTCAATCTTCAAACAGACGCAGACAAGTCAGGCTTTTCAAAACGGAAACATGCAAGTCTAACTTGTCTGGCGGGTGGATGTTCGTCAAATAGTTTGCGCGGTAGAAACAACATTGTAATCATCATGGATGAAATGGCGTTCTTTATTGACAACCAAGGACGCTTTTCAGGCAGTGAAGTTTATAAAGCTTTGAAGCCGTCGACAGCTTCTTTCAAAGGCGATGGCAAAGTGGTCTGTATCAGTTCTCCTTACGCAAAGTACGGTGCATTTTGGGATTTGTATAACGATAGCGTGCACGACCCCGTTCACACTATTATGTTCCAAATGTACAGCGCGATGATGAACCCAACGGTTGATTCGTCTTTGCTTAGGGCAGAGCGCAAACGAGACAAGATTGGATTCACCACAGAATATGAAGCAAAATTCAGCGACAAAGTGACATCATGGGTCGAGGATGAAGACCAGTACAGAGCTTGTGTGGTTCCCGGAAAAGTACGTCCAGAAAAAGGCGAAACAGGCGTTAGCTACTTCATGGGTATTGACCTTGGATTGAAGAATGATGGAACTGGAATTGCTATTGCTCATAAGGATGTAAAAAGCAAAAAGATTGTTGTTGACTGGGCCAATGTTTGGTATTCAAAATCATCAGATGTTTGGGAAGTTGAAAAGACAATTTATAAAGATTGCCGCCGGTTTGCAAATGTAGACATTATTCCAGTAGCTAAAATCGTAGAAGAAGTTGTCCGGCTCAATCGATGGTTTCCAATCAAGAGTGGATGGTTTGACCAGCACGAAGGGTTTGGATTACTTGAACAGCTTCACAATGCTGGGTTGAAACAGTTCTACATGAAGCAGGTGACTGATCAATTGAATGATCAGATTTATGAGCTTTGGAAAAGCTTGTACATCGATGGTCTTTTTGAAGTTTACGATGACGACCTTATGACCAGTGAAGTTTTGTTTTTGGAAGCAGAACGAAAGTCCAAAAAGAAAATTCAAGTACGTGCTCCAAACAAACGCGGAGCACATGATGATATTTCAGATGCAGTTTCCCGTGCTATTTGGGAAGCGTACAGTGCTTTCAAACAGCAAGGTAATAATATTGTGCTTGGTCGAACAACAAACATCTCAGCTGTGCAAACGTCAACAATGAATCGTTTTCGTATGGGCAGAGAAAAAGTACATGGTACTGTTACTACGCGGAAAATTCCTAAAGTTAGGACGCGATATCGTTGACACTCACAAGGAGTGAAATTATGAGCAAGCATGCAAATTTGAAAAGTGGAAATTTGTCGCGTGTTATTTCTGCTGCAAAGGAACTGGACGACAAAGAAAAGATCGAAAAGGAGAGAGCAAAAAGAGAAGGCAAGCATTCAGAACTTGATGATTTGCCTCCGGGTCATCCAATGCGCTTGATGGTTGAAGAAGCAAAAAAGCGTTTTGAAAAACGATCAGAAGAAGAGAAAGAGCAAAAAGAAACAACGAAGAGAAGAAAAGCCAGAAAAGCAAAAAGCGCAGATAAACAAGCAAAAGAGAGAGAAGCGCAGCAACGTGAAGCTTTTGTAAAACACAAGAAAGCTGCGGCAGAATTGAACAAAGGGATTGATGATTTAGCGATGAATATTGAGCGGTTTGGAAAGGTTTTGGATAACAACTGCAAAGATTTGATTGGCGCGTCACGAACCAAGGCCGTAAGGATAAAAAGGATTTTGTTAGCAGCGCATCGTGGTTTGACAACTTCAAAAATAAGTGCCAAACGTGCGGAATAGTCTGCATGAAAATATAGAATCTCTTGGAGACAATTATGGCAAAGAAAAAAGCATCGACAAAAAAGAAAGCAACGCGTAAACGGACGGCGAGTAAAACTAAAGACGCTGTGAGATTTGGTTTGCCTTCTCCCGGTCTTAGTAAAGGCCCAGTGGACAAGGCAAAAGCCAGAGCCGTTGCGAGAATGGAAAAGAAAGCCCGTGTTGCGAAAATTGCAACAAGCGCAATGGCTGGACGTGGACGCGAAGCCGGAATGATGATGGATACGACATCCATGTCAGGCGGCATTTGGGGCAGCTTGTCGTTGGATGCCTATCATACGAGTTACGCAAGCGGCAACACAATGTATGGTGGTGGAGTACGAGATATCCCAACGTATTTCATCATGATGAATCAGCAGAACGGCGGTGTACTGTATTGGCCCGTAAGCTTGCGCGAGAAGTATGAGTGGTACAGATATTTTGCAAGAACAGATGCATACGTTGGCCGTGCTTTGGAATTGCTCTCCGACTTGCCGATGAGCAAGCTTTCTTTGACCGTTCCAAAGCTCAAAGACCCAAATTTGAGAGAAGAGATTCATTCTTTTTATACCTATATGTGCGAACGCATTAACTTGTTCCAAAGGCTTCAAGAAATCCTTTGGGAATACAACATGATTGGTAATGTGTTTGCGTTTCACGAATGGGATGAAAAACGCGACATGTGGAGCAAGATTGTTTTGCTTCCGCCAGAAGAAATCAATTGTTTCACATATCCATTCAGCGATAATGCGCGTATTGAATATCGTCCTGAAAAGCTAATGGAGATTATCAAGAAGTCCAGAGAAATGCCAGAGGCTCTTGAGGGCAACGAATTCTTAAAACAGATTATGGAGCACATTCCTGAAGATGTAGTTGATATGGTCACCAATCAAGATTGTATCGTAATGGATAGCGACCCTTATGCTGGCGGAGAGGTCGGGTCCTTCACTAATCATTTTGCGCGACGCAAAAGTCCTTATATGGACTTGGGAGCATCGGTGCTGGAGCGTGTATTGGTTCCAATGCTCCAGAAAGAGAATTACCGCTATACGCAACTTGCTTTGGCAACGCGCAACATGACGCCGAAAAATAAGATCAGTGCGCCCAATTTGAATAATGACGAGATCAATGAACTGCGCGAACAAATTGACTTGTCTTACATGGACCCCGATTATAGCGTTGTAACTAACTATGATTGGGAGTGGGAAATGATGGGGGCAGAATCGCGGCTGCTTGATTTGTCTGGCGAATATGAAAACATCGAGAATCAAGTGTTTGCTGGGCTGGGCGTAACGCGAGAACTTTTGACGGGCGAGGGAACTTACAGCGGCAACCGGATTACAGTTGAAATTTTGAATACGGTTTTCATGCTTGTCCGCGAAACGCTTCAAGAGTACGTCGAGAAGCAATTGTTCAAACCTGTTGCCGATAAGAAGGGATGGTATTCAGAAGACAAAAATGGAATTCGGAAATATTGGTATCCGCGTTTGAGTTTCAATCGTCTCAGCATTCGGGACAATCAGGAAGTCTTTGAGAATCTGTTTCAGTTGTATCAAAAGGGTTCGTTGCCGATTGAGGTATTGTTTGAACTTTACAATTTGGACAGCGATACGATCAATGATCAGATTAAACGGGAACTGTTTACCGTTAAAGACCCGACGTTCAATCGGACGATTGAGAACGTTAATGATGAAGTTGGACGTCAGCTTGCTGAGCGTTCTGACATTGTTGAAAAGGTTGGAAAGTATCTTGGACTCAAAGTTAAACCGCCGCAGGAAGAAGGCGCGGGTGGAATGGGTGGCGAAGCGTTTGGTGAAGAGTTTGGCGCTGGCGGAGAAGGTTCAGAAGAGGATCAAATCGTCGAAGAGACGGCTGACGCTGTTGCTGAAGAAATGCCAGCAGATTCAACCGAGGAAGAAGTCAAGGAAGTCGTTAGTGACCTTAGCTTAGCTGCGAGTGAGAAAAAATGAATGCTCTAATAAAGCTTGCAATGATTGAAACCAAAGCGTTCGATAAACAAGCTGTGATCGAACAAGTCTTTGACAGATATGATATGAACAATCTTGTCATTGCGGCTGATGACGATACTATTGATTGGGATGCAAAAGTCACTGAAGAAAATCTTGATGAGTATATTCAAAAGTTCAAAAAGCTTTTTGATTCAGGCCATCCTCAGAAGGATGAAACACTATCACCAGAGGAACAGAATCAAGAGGAAGTGGTTCAGGAATCCAAAGGTGAAAGCGTCAATGAAATTGATGAAATTAAGGCCGCAATTGAAGAGCTGAAATCAAAAGAAGACAAACAGCTTCGATTGATGGAAAACGTTGTTGATATGGTGATGACGCTTTTGCGGACAAAACCGCCGCGTAAGCGGAAGGAAAAACAAGCTTCAGCAAAAGCTATTGCTGATGAATATATTCGCATTGCAAAATCATTTGTTGCAGGCTGGAAGAAGACTAATACGAAAAACAAAGAAGGGTTGCCCGGCTGGAAAGACGAAAGCACGGGTGATGTGCGTTATCAAGAAAATAGACCCGGAGAAATGCCAAAAGAAAAATCGCCAAAGAAAGAAGAACCAGAGGCTAAAAAACCAGAAGAGGAAAAAACAACGCCAAAGGCGTTGGACAAACCTATTCCAAAATGGTTTGACAAGGACAACCCGCTCGATTCAAAGAACAAGGAGCAAATGAAGGGACGGGGTTTTACAGAAATCGCCGCAACCGATGAACCAGAAACCGTAGTATCAGAAGATACAGTTGTTGTCAGTACAAAAACAGGCAAGCATTATCGTTTCGGAGATTTGCCAAAGTCGGTACAAGATCGCATGTCAAATCGCGCAAAGGAAGGCGACTTGATGCGTGCACCTTCTGCAAAAAAAGAAGCTCCTGCGGAAGAACCAAAGAAGGATAAAGAGGAAGTAAAGCAGTCGTTGCTGAACGTTTTGAAGTCAGTTCCAGAAGGCGAAGACAAAGAGAAAAACATACAAACGATAAAGGATGTTGCAGATAGACTTAACGTCGATTTGGAAAAGCCTATAGAAAAAGAACCAGAAAAGGAACAGGAAGCGGAGCTTGAACCTGAGAAGAAAGAAGTTACTCCAGAACCAAAAGAAGAGGTAAAGAAAGAAGAAGAGAAAAAGGTTGTTCCAGAAGAACCAAAATTGGAAGAGGAGAAAGAGGAAGTTGTCCCAGAAGAACCAAAGTTAGAAAAAGAAGAGGAAAAAGAACCTGAAGAAAAACCGTTGGACATAAAACAAATCGATAGAGAATTCAAAGCGCGACCAATGTCTGGATTCCTTTCGAGAATGTTTAAAGGAATTGGATATAGCGGAGATTGGGAGAAGAAAAAACGCTCAATGACCAAGAGTGATTTTGCTAAGCTTGATCAAGCGGAAACAGAAGCGGTTGATGAAGATGGAAAAGTTGATGCAAGGAAATTTTCTGAAAACGTAGCAAAAGCCCTTGGGCTTAAGAAAAAGTCGAAGGAAGCACCAAAGAAAACAATCGAAAAAGTAATGAAGAAACCTTCACCTTCGCTAAGCAAACAGCACGAGAAGATGATGGATTCAATATCAAAGACAATGGGGAAATCTCCTGCTGAAATCGAAAAATTGCTCAAAGAAGAACTTAATGAAATGGACATTAGCAGAACAAAGAAAAAGAGAATCTTGAGAGATATTGATTCTGTCAGGGAACTTTATCAAGGTCTGTTTAGCGATGCAACGGGCAAAGTAGCATCAGCCGCAATGGTGAGTCGTATCGCTTCTTATTTTCTTGGTCAGGACGCTGAACCAAAAGAAGAAAAGATCAGCCCAGAATTGGCGGAAAAAGTTACAAAGCGTGTGATGGAAAAACTTCAAGAAAAGAAAGGGCCGGAAGAAAAGACAGAAGCGCCAGAAGAAACTGAGGAAGAAGAAGTAGAAAAGGAAAAAGAGACTGAAGAGGAAACGCCACCATCAGAAGAACCAGCAGAAGGTGGAAGTGGCGAATTTGACGAAGACCCAGACTCTTTGGTTATTGCTTGTATCCGCGAAGCAACGCAGGGGATGCAATTGAAGCGCAAAGATAAAGACATGATGGATGATACGGGTGGCGGGTCGTACAAAAAAAGCGAACCAAAAGAAAAGCCTCCTCGCTATGATTTGAAGAAACCGTGGAGCAAGAAAAAGAAAAAGCCTTCGGATTTGGATGAAGACGTTGATAAAGACAAAGACTTGAAAGCGCAAGAACTGGCAGAGAAAGTCGCATTGAGTTTCATGGGAGCAGAATGATGGATATGAAAAGGATGGCAGATATGGCAGAAAGAATTGCTCAACCAACGGGTGGAGAAGATAACCCAGCCTTATCACAGATTGATGAGGCAATTGACAAGATGTTGGTTTCAATCAAAGCGATTGAAGAACAATTGCCCAATGTTGAAACGGCGAGTAAGGCAGAGGAAGACGCAAAGGCAAAGATCAAGGATTTGTTTGAAACTGCCATCAACCCTTATGTTGCCGATGTTTTGGAAGCGTTAGATGTCTTTGTTGGGGAAGAATAATGAACATTGAGAGAATTGCATTTCTTGCTGTTCGAGATGTGCAAAGAAAAATACTTGATGGTTACAAGAGAGGCTGGGATACTAAAAAGCTAATGAAGTCTTTGCGGTATGAAGATGCAGACTTAGTTGGTGAAGTGTGGAGTGATTTGAAGAAAAAAGGCAAGTTGCCAAAGACGGCTAAATTATGTCTGATCCATTAAGCTTTCCGTATCCAACAATGGGAACCGTCCGCAGGGAACCGGGGCAAGGTTGCGGGTCGTGCGTCCACCGTAAGTATTGTCAGGCGTTTTATTGGTTTTATAGAAACGCTCAGTTCCCAAGCAGGACTGGAAAAGCTGGAGAGGAACTCGACACGCATCTTGGAATCCAATGTAACTCGTGGTCCAATGATCCTGCTCAAAGGATTACAACTTGGAATCAAGCAGACTTAGATTATAATGAGCATTGGGGAGAGACTGACCCGATTCTGATTGAACCGTTCAGTAGCGGTATTGATGACCCTGTAACCGCCAGCGATAGGGATCAAAGCTAATGCCTCTTGATATGCGCCGGTTGTTAAACCGACGAGATTTTATTGAAAAGCAAAAGACGAAGTCGAGAGTTCAACGACGCGGAAAAAGGCGTTTCCGCGAGTTGGTAGGTCTTCGTAGCATACGGCTGGTCATCCGCGAAAGCGCTGCTGGGCGCAAATATATGATGATAACATACAAAAAAACAACAACAGGAAAGATCAAAAAGTACAAAGTTGCACCGTATTCGTTTCGCTACAAGCGACCAAAAAGTGGTGGGCACCGAAAAATGCTGTTTGCATTTGATATCAAGGATCAACATATTAAAGGCTTTTATGTTAGGAACATACGTGGCGTTGAAAGAACAGACAGCTCTTTCCGACCCAAATGGACGGTTGAGATTCGTTTGTAATTTTGCAATAATTCTTTTATATTTTTCAATTGATAGAAAGCATTGTACATATATTCGGGAGAGCGACAGATGAGAACAAGACGCGGAGCAAGCTTTTATCGCAGTGAATTGGCCCGTATGTTGGCCCAATTCTATCCCGGTGCATTGGTTGGGCCATTGACCGTAAGCAGTCCGGGCGATTCTATTGCTGGAATCGTTAAGTCGGTAAACCCTGCTGAGAACAAAGTTTATGTTGCTTGGAACGGTGGCGCGGTCAAACAGCACGACCCTGATGAAATTGCTTTGCGCGTTTTCCCCGTTGATTTGGGAGCGGGCACAAAATCTGTCGACACAATGTCTGAAGCTGCGTCAGAGCCTTCTGCGGATGATGCGCAAGTAGAAGCTAAGAAAAAACTTGCGTCAAGAAGGGGTAGATTCGCAGTTTCTTGGGTGAAGACAAAAACAAAGAACAAGGAGGGTCTTCCGGGTTGGAAAGACAAAGACACAGGCGAAGTGCGCTATCAGAAAGAACAGCCCGGCGAAGAAAAAGCTCCAAAAAAAGAAAAACCGAAAGTAGATGTCAAAAAGGTAAAGGAACAAGTAAAAGAACAGATTGGTGGCAAGTTTGATTCTAAAGAAGGCAGAAAATCAACTGCCAAGTCTGCGATGAAAGGAATGTTTGAAAAACACGGGATAAGTAATCCTGAGTTCAAAGCGAGCACAACAGATATCTCAACGGTTATTCGTGGAAAGGGTAAAGCTGCGGATGGTTCAGATGTCGAGATTGAACTTGAAGTCAATAGTGGGAAAAAGAAAAAAGGCGTTGTCGGATTTGCTTACATCAAAAAGCCAGATGGCTCATTTGCTGGTTCGGAGGAGGACATCTACAAAGCTGATTTGAGCAAAGAAGGCTTTGATGAAGTTGTCAAGAAGGTAACTGCTGATTTAGACAAGCACTTGAGGGGAAAGAAATCGAGCGTTGGCCGTCGAATGGCCATGATCAAATTCATGGGCGACGAAGACACCCATGGAATCGATGAGCCTGTTTCCGGAGGTACTGATGTAATGCGCGTTTTAGCGCGTAAGCTCAGTGTTGAAGCCTTGGAGTACTCTCAGAACCAAAAAGGCCGCAGAATGGCCGTTTATCACCGTATGCGTGGCCGTATTTATCGCCGAACGAAATTTGAAAGAGAAAACGATACCTTGGTCTGCCCGCGTTGCCGACCAGATTTGGTTGAGATGGAAAAGCAGCCATTTGTACGTGGTATGGGGATTTGGGTTTGTCCAAAATGTGGATGGAAAATTACGACTGATAAAGTTATTGATTAAGGTTCGAACCTTTTAAGGAGGTATGTGAAATGGCAGCGACTGATCAGCAAAAGAAGGCATATCAAACGGTAATCGCTGGACGCGTCCGCGAGGACGAATTGCTTGCGTTCTATGGCGGGAACTACAGTGCGTTTGCGCCGGGCATTTTCAATGCCAACCGCACGGGCGGCAGCGTCGTACAACCAGTGCTCTACAAAGAGCACCTCAAGACGGAATATGTCGGCAAAATTCGCAGCTCTACCGGAGATGCGATTGTTGAAGCCTATGATCAAGGCAGCAACAATAACGGCACTCGGTAAGGGAAAAGGACGTTTGATGTACGTCAAGCTTTGTGCGTGAAGCAAGGCTTGGCGTACGTCAGCGTGTAGGCAAATATGGCCAATCCATATTTGAATACGCCGCCAACGAAGCTAAAGAAGCTTGTTGAAAAAGAAAAGAATGCCAAGAAAAAGAAACAGATGCGGGATGCTCTGAACGCTTGGCGTCTTGTCGTTCCCGGTCCGTTTTCAATTGGACGCAGAAAACTTGCGAAAGAACTTTTGTCAATAGCCAACCTGTTGCTTGGGGAATAAGATCATGGCCTATTCAAAAAAATATGCAGAAGGAAACGGCAACTTGGGTCGCGATGGAGAACTTGCATTCTTCAAAGAAAATACTTCTGCTTTGCCGACAGGATTGGTGACGCCACGCAGTATTGTTGGCCCACGAACTGTATCTTTAGAAATTGAAGAGCCGGGAGACATCATTACGCGGGTGAACCCTGCGAATCCACCCGAATTGAAGAAGGCGTAGTCATGATCAAAAAATTACAGGGCTTGAAAACATACATCTGTGTTTTTTTCATCATCGTTTCTGCGGTGTTGAATTACCTTGGAATCATCGATCCTGTAACGCATAAGACGCTGTTGACGATTCTTGGTGGTCTTGCTTTAGCGGCAATCAAGGCAGGTCATAATCGGATTGAAAAAAGGGCGAGGGAGTTAAAAAAATGAAAGAAGATGTCAAACTCGCTTGCGAAATGTTAAAGCTTGCAAAAGAGCTTCTATCAGCAAAAAATAAAGCTGGTGATTTTCCAGCTGTGAGAAAAATTATCAACAATCTTAGGTCGGACAACGGCGAACCTGCTATTGCTACAAAAACAGTTATCAAAAAAAGATATTTACCTTTATTCAAAAAAGCAGAGCAACCTGCTGCAAAATATAAAAACATGAACCTCGGAAAGTTTGCCAAAAAATTCAATATTGATTTTGGCGAAGACGTTGATGTTAATAGTAGCGTGTTTGAAGTTTTTGCTGCTGGCGATGATGTAATGCAAAAACAAATTCTCAAAGCCGATAAAAGCTTGAAACCAGTGAACACAATTCTTAATGCAGCGTTCGAATATCCTGAGAGAGTTTTTGTACTTGAAAAAACAAGTGAAGATTGGTAATCAATAAGGAGACAAGATCATGGCGGTAACGACAGTAGACAATTGGGAATATGCACAATGGGTGTATATCATCGGACGCTCGTTGCGTTTCAATACGCCATCTGGAGCTGAGGAAACGGCTGCTCAAACGTTCGTGACCAATGAACTTGCCAAACGTACATGGTTGGTTCAGGAAAACGACAAGAAAAAGGCAGTTGCGGGTCAGAACAACAACAAAGAGTATCTTGGCGAGATGGTCGCTCTCATCGGTAGCGACATGAAGAACAAGATTCCGCTGCTTGATAGTACAGAAAAAGGTTATTGCGACACGCTATTTGCAGCGACTGGCAACCGTCGTTATGGCGATAAAGGCAACATCGGTGGCTCAGACGTCAATCCGTAAAGGAGCAATATTGTGAGACGCCAAGCAAGACGGTTTGATATTACGTTGCCGATTGCTCAGGTTTTGAGTGATCCTCAAAAGCAATGGGACAAGTTAACGCGTGGGCGTTTGCGCGTTGCCACAAATAGGAAGCTGTCCGTGGATTGGGATGAGTATTCACAGGACAGATATTTGTTTGTTCATTCCACCATTGTAAGCAGCGTCAAAGTTGCTTCAAACGGTTACTACATCGATCCGCCATGCGATGAATTAATCAACAACAATGGGAATGGTTGGGCAACGCCTGTCTTGATGTCAACGTTTCGGACTTTCATTGGTAAGAACAATTACCTTGAGCATGTGCAGATTCCCGCGTTATCAAAAGGTAAAATATTAGACGCTATTTCACGCCCTGTCGTATTTGCCGGGCGCAACGGCGACAAGGCTGATGTTGTTTACATCGACATTCTGGTCGCTGTTGATCGTAAGCATACAGATGTTATTGAACGAATTGAAAACGGGGAACTCAATGCAATGTCGATGGGTTGTTTGGCCCACTGGGTTACATGCAGTAAATGTGGGAAACAGATCGATGACAACATGAGGAATTGTAAGCATCTTGATAACGAAATGATGACCTATTTCGTTGATGATAAAGGCGTCAGGCGCATTGTCGCTGAACTTTGCGGGCGTATGGTTAAGAACAAAAAGACGGGTAAGCTTGAAGCTGATCCGAAGTCCGTTGAGTTTATTGAAGCCAGCTGGGTCGAAAAACCAGCATTCAAAGGCGCAGTGCTCAATCACTTCGTTTCTGATGTCGACAAGCGCATCGCGAAAGTATTGCAGTTTGACCAGCTTCAGGACGCAGTGGATGATTTGTTCAAGTTGCGCGTTGCTGACCGTTCTGGCATGATGATCATTCGCTTGGCAAGGGAAGAATTGCTGCTGCGGAGGGAACGAAATATAGTAGATCGGCTGGCACAGGGATTTTTGAACTGAGGAAAGCAAATGAACGAAGAACGACTTGTTCGCAGTTTGATGAGACTTTCAAAGAAGCTATTCCGAGAGAAGAATCGGGTAGCGGGCATTCTTAAAATTTCTCCAGTATTGATGACCGCTGCTAAGAATTTGAAAAAGGTTTGTGGAAAATATTCAGGGCTTGGAACTGGCGATACTTCATCCGATGAGGCCATTGTTGATTACATCGGAAAAGAATTGCCAATAAATAAAGACAATCCATTCAAGCTTCTCGACGATGATTATAAAGGCAAGTTCACTATTGCGATTGCAACAAAAGATATTATGAAAGCATTGAAGGCAATCAATAATATTTTGGTCAAGGCCGACCTTGAGACAAGAGTTGAAAAACAAATTGCCGAAGAAGTTTACGAAGTAGTCCATTGGTCGTAAGGGAAAGATGATGAAAAAGCTTGCTGCGGAGTTGATCAGAATTGCCAAGCTTGTTGTTGCCAATAGTATCTTTGTGATTCATGTTACAGGAGATAAGAAAGAACCTGCGGATGAATACAAGGTAGCACTAAGCGTTCATGACAATCCAAGGCTTGGGTTTCAAATTCTGAAAAAGGGGATAAAGAAGAATCAAGCAGAAGCTTTTGCAAAGCAGATGAAAACGCCAGAAGAAAGCTTGCTCCGTTTTGAGGAGACAGGTTACGGTCACAAACGTAAGTACAAAAAGGTAAATCGGTTTTGAGTTACGGGGAGCATAATGCGTCGAAAAATTGCTATACCGTGGCTTGCCGACCTTGACGTTTTGTGCAAAAGAGAAGAAGACCCTTACAGCTTCGATATGGAAGTTGAAAAGATAGACACAGGAAAGCTCCCGCCCAAATATGAACGCGCACTCAAAAAGTTTTTCCACACAGACGACAAAGCAAGGATACTTCAAAAGGCTTGGAAGGGGAATAAGGTTCCTGTTTTCTGCCCTGCTTGTAATAGTGTCGAATTGGTTGATAAAGACAAAGGCAAATCAGTTCGAAAAATTGGAAGGCGCATGCGCGGCAAAGCTGGAAACGTTCTTTTTGATATCCTGCGCAGCCCAATGATTGATGAACCGACGAAGAAATATATGTCTGACCGCGTAAGGCGATTTGACAAAACACGTAGACAGCGGGATGATTTATCGCCGGGTCATCAAAAGCTTTTGTACAAGAAAAAGAAGTACCGCAAACCTTTGACAAAAGATGTCGATGTGGAAATCATAGAAAGCCCTCATGCGGTTTACCGGCGTAAATTGCGCGACATTGATATCAATAGAATGGTCAATCAGATTACTGAAGAATTGGCTTGCAATCTTGACCCACAAGCCCCAGCCTGTCCCGTGCGCAGAAGGAAGCGAAAACCTAAGTTGAAGGATTTTGATGAACATATAAAAGGCCCAGCAGGAACGGCGGTTGTTGAATACGACTTGACAGAAAACCCAGCAGATGCGTTTATCATAACTCAATGGAAGTGATTTATGAACGACAAATTTCCAAAGGGTAAATTAAAATGAAGTTGGATACGTTGAAGGGCGTCGTTAAGGTTGACAAAAGAATAAACGATAAGCAACACAAACGAATGATTGAAGTTTTGTGGCGTAATCCAGAAATCTTGAGGCGCGCATTATCGCTTCCTTTTATATGGATAAGAACAATGGAGTACGTATTTGATCCGGCCACTCAAGAAAAAATAGACCTTGTCTTCCAAGATAAGTATAATGAGTATCGAGCTGAACCAGATACTGTTTGCTTTGTTGTTGAGCTGAAGAGCGACACGGCTGATCATGAAGTCATTGGGCAATTGAAAAAAGCCGTTCAAACGATGCAAAAAAAAGGCAAAAAAATTGGGCATTGGCATAAGACGGTTGGAATTTCTATTGCGAAGGGATATACAAATTCTGGTTTGAAGTTGTTATGGGAGGAAGGTTATCGGGCTTTTCAGTGGATTGATTCTGGGAAAGAAGTACGTTTGAAGGAATTAAGCGATCCAACTATCATACCTAAAAAACAACCAGAAACAAGCACGTTGAGCAAGTCGCTTCTTCAGCGGCTGAAGGCGGTGTCAAAAAATACGGATTAACGTCTTGCCAAGATATTTTTGATTGCTTCGTCAAGTAGTGCAGGAATATAGATTCCAGTCAGGTAATAAATTTCAGGAATCAAACTCAAATCTCGGATAAAGTGAATCCCATTTTCCCAATTCGCAATACGCTGCCAATTGTATTTTTCAGTATCAGTTGCTGTTTGTGTAAGTTTCTTTTTCTTTTTTAGTTTCAGGAAACGAGCCAGCTCTGTACGTTTTAAGCCTTTTTTGATGCGTGCTTTTTTGAGCAATTTTCCAAATTCTTTTTTGATTGTTGATGAACGAATTTTGACATGTAACGACTCATCATTCTTCGGGCCAACGATTGACACTTTCAGTTTCTTTGACATTTTTTGTATCTCCAAACTATCAGTGTAATTTATATGGAAAACATATTGTTTTGTCCTTAAAACATTATACCACTGAGCGTTAAGTTTTTGTTAAAAAAACAAGAACTTTTTTATATTTTATTTTAACATGAACGACCTTCTATGGTTGTTCTTCGACCTACCCATATGTTGATGATGTAAGCTGGCGCTCCAAGGCGTCCGTCTGTCATCGGAGCTTTACATAAGTCATTGAGAAAGGAGAGATTAAATGAGCAGAAGTCTCGAAGATGAAATCCAAGCCCTTGAAAAAAGGTTGGGCACGGATGAAAGTCGTGAGGCTGAATCGCTCACGGCTGAGGACGAGCTGAGAAAAGAAATTGCCCAGCTTGAGGATGATTTACTCGAAGATGAGATTATCGAAGATGATATTATAGAAGATGACGACATTGGCGACGAAGTATTGGACGAAGAAGTCGCTATGGCACCGATGGCTGCTGATGCGGACGCTGAACTGGAAAAAGAGGCAGAAAAAATTGAGAGCGAGGATGAAAAAGTGATTAAAGATAGCAATGAAGAAGTAACAGACGTCAATGATTATGGAAATGAAGACCTTAACACAAAAGTTTCACGTCAACTCCTTCAACTCGCAGCAGCAATTACAAACCCCGTAGAAGATGGATTTATTGATCAGGACTTTGATGAAGTTGAAAAGCTTTTCAACGTCCAAGATGAGACAGATTCAGGCCCAGACGGGGATGTCCTTCCGGTTGTTGATAAGAACACAGATGTAGATGAATCAGACGTTGGTTACACTGCACGCCTGAAAGAAGCATCTTATCGACTTGACCGTGTTTGTAATTACCTTGAAAAGAAGGGCGGCAAGTGGATTAAGGTTGCTTTCCGTTTGGACAAGCTGAACAACGTGATTGATGGCGAGAGAGAAAGAGTTGCTAAGCGCATTGCGTCGCGTGGCTAATTATTAACAGGTACTGATAAGGAGGATAAAAAGAATGGAAAAAAGGATTCGGCTTACTGATCCACGGCACCCGCGCAATCGCGCTGCGGCTAAGGCGGAACCTTATCCGGGCATGGTTGGACAACCTGATCGTAAGTTCCAACCAGACGACAAGTACGAAAATTACGTCGAAGTTCCCGGTTGGGAAACGCAAGAGTTGCCCACGGACATTGACGACAAGCGCGACGAGATTGGTTTTCCGGTAATGAAGAAAGCTACAGTCGCGAAGGTCCGTAGCGCTGCTCAAAAAGCGGTCCGTGCTGCTATTCTATTCCTTGGCGACAAATCACCGGAAAGCGTTGTTGAAGCGCAAGCCCGTGATTTTATGCGCCTTGGGAACAAAGGGCTTGATTTGGCTCTGAGTCGTTATCAAGAAACGGCGAAGTTCTATGCTCAGAAGGAAGAGGACGACACCGTTGCGGATGACGATTTCATTGAGAAGAAAAAGGAAGAGTCAGAAGCAAAGTCTCCAGAAGAAGCAAAAAAGAACATCGAAAACAGCAATATGCCTGAAGCTTTGAAAGAACAGGCGCTCAAGAAGGTTGATGAAGAAGGCAAAAAGAAGAAAAAAGCTCTTCAACTGATTGCTGAAGCCAATGCTCTTCTCTCGGAAGATGAAGAGGCTCAGGACGAAGAGGAAGAAGCTTGCACGAAAAAGTCAGAAGATGAAGAAGTAAAAGAGGAAGCTCAGGACGAAGAGGAAGAAGCTTGCACAAAAAAGTCAGATGATAATCAAGATGAAGAGTCTGACGAGGACAAAGATATAGGAGCAAAGAAATCAGAGGACGAAGAAGTAAAAGAAGAAGTTCAGGAAGAAGAGACTGAGAAGAAAAAGTCAGATGATGATGACGATGATGACGACGATAAAGAAGAAGTGGTTGTGGAAGAAACTGTTGAGGCAAAGAAGAGCGGCGATGCTGAGCTGGACATTGAGATGAGCGCAGCCGATGAGGGTTTGGAAGAAAGCCCGTCCGAAGACAAGCTGCTTGCTTCGCTTTACGAGGCTCAGGAAGAGGAACCTGAGAAAAAGGAAGAGGCTCAGGAAGAAGAGAAAGAAGAAGCACAAGATGAAGAAGAGCCAGAGAAGAAAAAGAAGGCTGGAGTCAAAAAGCTTGGCGGTCAGCCCAGAGTTGCTTCTTCTGGAAATCCTCTCGATCTTTCGAGTTTGTGGAACAGTGCGCCTGATATCAATGAACTGTGGGATAAGTAACTTAGGGTTGGCGTCCCCGAAGGACGTTTACAATATAGGGAATTTTGAAAGGAGATTGAGTTATGCTCACGATTCTAATTCGCACTCAGCTCAACTCGATTCCTGTTCTCGCTGATGTTTGCTTCACAAAAGCGAACTATGGCGTGAACACGAATACGACGTTGTCTGTCAACACTCCGCGCGGTGTGTTGGGCGGCTCTATTGCTGCGATCAGTGCGGGTAACGACTACACGGTTGTTCCGGGTCATGTTGACCTTGAACCCGTGGGTCTGTTCGTCAACGATGCAGCTGGCGCGGCGTTCGAGAATGCTCCGGCGGTTGCGTCTGGCAAGGTTGCGGTCATCAAGGGCCAGCCCTCTGTCGAAGTTGACGTGTACGAAACCCGCAACCAAGCTGGCACTGCCGATCTGAGCTATGCCGTCGGAAACTTGCTCTATTCTTCGGCTCAGGGATTCCTGACCAAAGAAAAGCCTTCCGATGTCGGTGGCTCGATTGATACCATTATTGGTATCACAACCAAGGCACCGTCCACGGCAAGCCCAACCATCGGTCTTGACATGCGCATCTAAACGCATGACGCGGAACACGCTATGTTCCCCAGCGTGTAATAAATCGGGGTTTAGATAAGGGTGTTGCGAAGTAAGGAGAGATTTGATTGTTCCCAATCGCTCATTCAATGCAGAACAACATCCTTGAGTGGTCTACAAGGCCGCTCAAAAAAGAACGTTGGAAGCTTACGGTCAGCGTTGACCACTTCCATTTTGATAAAGGAGAATGAACATGGCCCAGTTGGACAATCAGACCAAGCAGGAAATCATCAGTCAGTACATCAAGACTGCCGCTGGTCGCCAACGCTTGGCCGCGTCCATGATTCAACCCCTCCGCCGTCGTAGGGATTACTCGTCTGTTGGCCGCAAGGCTTTCTATGTCGAGCAACTTCCCGATGGTGCGCTTCCTCTTTACGACAAAGATCCAAATATCACGGCCTACGTCGTTGGAGAAGAGGGGGAGAACATTGTCGCAGTCGCCAAGCCAAAGCGCGTGATGTTCCCGCTGTTCGAGATTGCTTCGAACCCTGAAATCCAGCTGACCGAGATCAAGCAGCGTCGTTTCGATCTGATCGAGCGTTCTCTTGACCTCGCGAAAGCGGAAATTCAGGCCGAAGAAGACCGTAAGGTTTTCGCAGTGATGAACGCACTTTCGGCAGACCCCACCAACCCCAACCCCGCTATCCCCGTCACGGGCAACCTGACGGCCAATGCGCTTGCAGATGCTTTTGCAAATATTGAGCGTACGGATATGCGCGTGGCCAACGTGTTCTTGAATGCTAAGGACTACGCTGACCTCCGCAAGTGGGATCGGGACACCTTGGACATCGAAACTCAGGCCGTCTTGCTCAAGACTGGTCTGATGGCGACGGTCTGGGGTGCAAAACTCATCGTCAGTCGTATCGTGCCGGAAGGCACCGTTTACGTCTGTGGTGAGCCTGAGTTCTTCGGTAGAATCCCCGTCCGTACCGAACTCACCGTGCTGTCCGCTGATGATCCGAAAAACCGTCTTATTGGTTTCTCGGTGTTCGAGAACATCGGCATTGGTGCGTACAACCCGTACGCATTGCAGGTGCTCACCATCACGCGTACGTAAAAGCGCAGTGTAGTTGTGGGACAACCAACCCAAGTAGAAAAAGCCTCGGCTTTGCCGAGGCTTTTTTCTTTTCCACTTGCATAATTTTTTTATATTCGTTCATTAAGTAGGAGCATTGTCCTTGGCGATATCATCGGAGAAAACGAAAGCAGGCCATCGGATAGTGATCGTCATTTGCTGCGATTTTTGATCAATGCTTTATGAACGTTAGAATGGCCCATAGATGGGCTTTATGAATTTTTTATTTTTCCATCAAAACTTTGTCTTGACGGGACTATAATAAATTATGAGCGCATGCTTCAACAGTTGGCGGATGCAAGTTGTCACTTCCTGTCCGGTAAATAACAAACAACAAACCAAGAAAACAAACCAAAACCGAGACAGATTTTTCAATACAACAAGCATTGTTCCACTGTTCTTGCTTGGCGAAAAGTAATCTTGAAAAAGTTTGCGCTGGTAACTCTACGCATTGCGTTGGGTTACAAAAGCGGTTTGGAAAAACTTTCGCTCGAAGACGCATAATTCTTTTATAGTCGCCAATCTGATGAGTCCAAACTTTTGGCGAAGGCAATCAGATGATATTGAACACGCCAATTCACACCTGCAAATCATACGAGAAGGAGGAAGTTTATGTCGCCGCACGAGAAGCGCAAAGGTTGGCATATCAGGCAATCTTTTTCAGACGACTTTGTGGACTTGATGCACAAGTTGGAGAAAAAGTACGGCGACAAGATTTTTGCAATCCAAGGTATCGCGAACGATCACCTCGATCTGGTGCAGTTCAGCAGAAGTTTCTTTGCAAAGTCGGCCAGTAACGTAGCAGATGTAAGCGTTGACGGCAACGCCAACGTTACTGAAAAGAACATCATGCAATATAACTATGAAGCGGGAAAGGCTCTTATGAAACTTAATAGCCTTTACCTTCTTTACAAATGGGTCAAAAAATTCTGGAAAAGAGAAGTAGCAGCCGAAGCATTGGAAAAGGTCGTCAACGGCGAGTTGTTCGTTAACGACCTTGTTCATTTCGGGATGCCGTATTGCTATGCCTTTGATCTCCGGAGCCTTCTGACTGAAGGGATGAATTTTTACAAAGGCAATATGCCGATCAATCCGCCAAAACGCAGTGACTCTTTCTTTGCCTTGCTTATCCAGACGACGGCGTATATCAGCAACCAGATTCTTGGAGCGGCTTCATATCCTGATTTTTTTGTCGTTTTGGATTGGTTCTATCGCAAGGAAATGGGCGAGGATTATTCTGACCAGTTGAATGATAAGACAATATGGAAAAGAATCAAAAACCAATTCCAAAATCTTGTCTTCAGTTTCAACTTTCCCTTTCGCGGAAATCAAAGTGCCTTCACCAATTTGTCGGTGATGGACGAGGGTTTTTTGCAGCAACTTTTTGGCAAAGGAGCTTACACCTATCCAGATGGTACTGATCCCAAACTGGAAAGTGTTTTGAAATTATCGAAAAAGTTCTTTGAGTACTATGCTGAAATCAACGGCAAGGAAGGAATCTTTACATTCCCCGTTATGACATTGGCAATCAGTATTGACAAAGATACTGGAAAATATATTGATCCAGAATTTGTAGATTGGGCGGCAAAAGCAAATTGCAGTAAAGCGATGGCAAACATTTTCCAGAGTGTTCCAAATTCGTTTTCAAGCTGTTGCCGGTTAAAAAGTGAATTTCAGATTGACGAAGTGGGTGCAGATGGTTATCAAAACAGTTTTGGCGTTGGTGGTCTTTCGATTGGAAGTCATCGCGTTGCAGGTTTGAATCTTCCGCGTATTGCGATTTTGGAGAAAGAGAACCCAAATATCCTTGAAGAAGACATTGAGTTGTTGCATAAAATCCTTTTGGCGCATCGGCGTTTAATCCAGCATCATATTGACAACAAAGCGCTCCCGCTATATGAGACGGGCTGGATTCATTTGAAAAAGCAGTACAGTACGATTGGGTTTGTTGGCGGATATGAATATGTTGTCAACAAGGGCTTGAATATTAAGTCTGATGAAGGTATAAAAGCCTTGACTGATGTCTTGACTTTTGTTGAATCGAAAATTGGCCATTGGCAACGGGAAGAGAAAGAGGACGGGAACATTTACAATATTGAGCAAATCCCTGCTGAGTCCATGGCGGTGAGGCTTGCGAAAATTGATCATATTTCTGGGCACAACCCGAAAAATTTCAAGCTTTACTCCAACCAGTATATTCCATTGATTGAAGATGCGAGTATTTACGACAGGTTTCGGATTCAGGGTAATATCGATGCGTTGACTTCCGGCGGTGCGATTTTGCACTTGAATATTGACGATGAAAAACCGCTGAGCGCAAAGCAATTTCGCAAAGTAATCGAACATGCGAAAAATTCTGGCACTGTTTATTTTGCTGTGAATTATGCTTACAGTGAATGCGAGAAAAAACACTATGTTGTCGGAAAGCGTAAGAAATGCCCCGTTTGTAAAGCAAAGATTACTCAGCAATATACCCGTGTTGTTGGTTTTGTGACGCCGGTGAGAAGCTGGAATTCCGTTCGGCGTGATTATGAATATGAAAATCGAGTGTTTTACTCGAATGAAAACGCAGTCAATGGAACGTCAAAGAAGAAAATCCTCAAACCTCAACCAGCGAGTGTATGATATGCAAATTGCAAGTTTTGTTCGCGATTCGTTTCAAGAGTTTGAAGATCATCATTCTCTGGTCCTATTCTGTAAAGGCTGCAATTTTTCCTGCCCAGAATGCTACAACTTGAAAAGTCTCGAACAACCGCCTATCGGGACAGCGGTAAACATTATCAAAGCGGAAATAACGCCCATGCACGACGCTGTGGTTTTTCTTGGAGGCGAACCTACCATATGGAGCAATGGCTTGCTAAAAGCCGCCGTTTTTGCCAAGAGAAGCATGGATTTGAGCGTCAAAGTTTTTACGAATGGATTCCAACCAGACGTGGTTGAAAGGTTGATTGCTGCCGAAGTTGTAGACGCTTTTAGTGTCGATTTTAAGTGCCTTGAAGCAGTAAAGGAAGTCATTGGAGTCGATATTTCAGCAGAAAAATACATTTCCACAGTCACTGACACAATCAACATAATTCGTGATTCAAACATCCCAATTGAACTGCGTACAACTTCATTTAAGTCGGTGCGTAATATGGACTTACTCAAATCTCATGTTGGAAATACTTTTCCAAATGTGCGTCATATCATTCAAGAAGATTTCTCTCCGATGCTTGAGAATGTCCTGTAGAATGCATAATTTTTTTATATTTATCTATTTAATGACAAGCTATCCGTATATGATGGTATCGTTAGTTGATGCCCCAATGGGGCAAGGAGGCAGTTATGGCAGGCCCAACAGAACCAACTTATCGGGCTAATCCAACGGACAAGCAGCAGAAGGACATTGAGGACGCGGAATTTGATAGCACCATTCCCGTGATGGATGATGACAAAACCAAGAACATCGGAAATCCACTTGGCGCTGGTCAGAACATGGTTCAAGGCGACGAGGGCCAAATCACTTATCATGACGACAAATATGGTTATGATATGAGTGAATTGGTTGGCCGCAAACGGAATGGTTGGACCAAATGGCGCGGACAGTAAACGATGTTCGTTTTGCCCAATTCTGAAACCGACGTCTACGGTATGGACCCGATCAATTTTTTCAAACGGGGCGATGAAGTTGCGTACCGTGGCGTTGACTTGACAACGTTTTCTGGCGTCGTAACTTTTGTTGATAAGCCGATTCGGAAAATTCATGTTTCGTGGATGGGCAATATCAAACAACACGACCCGGAAGAACTGGTTTTGTTCCCGTTTGGTACTGATCAAAAGAATATGGCAGAACGGTATCTGGAACAAACGGTAGGTGAGATAAGCCGTAGAAAAGAAAGAATGGGTTCAGATAGAAGCTACAAAGAGTCTTTTACCAAAGATGTTTTTCAACGTAAGATGTCGCTTGAGTTGGCGTTAGTTGCAAAGATGATTGATGATATGAACTATTGAAAAGGAGATTGCTATGAGAACAGTTTTGGTTGTGGCGTTTTTAATTTCATCGGTACTTATGATTGGTTGTGAAGCTCCCAATTTGGGCGGTTTGAATGTTCAAGGTTCTGCAATCAATGGTGGTGGTCAAGTGACCGTTGCTGCTATTCTTGACAACCGGCCTATATCAGATGTCCCCAAGGACATCGCACAAATCAAGGAGATTGTAAAAGAGATTCGTAAGTTCCTTGAAACGGGAAAAGTTTCTGACCTGACAATGGGCGAATTCAAAAACGCAATTGACAAACTCATTCCAGTTCAGTACCGGCCATACTTCAACGGTATTCTCGCAGCAGTGAGTAATATCACCGTTCCAACGGACAAGATTGGACCGGACAATCTATATCGTATTAAAGAAGCCTTGGACGGCATTGACTATCGCGTGAACCGTTATAACATCGACTACCATCCCCCCATGACGGAACTTCAAGAACGGGGCTTTGGGTTAACTGAAGTGCCTGAACTTGAGGTGGAATACGAGATTCGACCCAAGCGGCGAATCTTGCGCGGGAATTAAGTAGTCGGAGGAGGAATGGTTTGACGCGAACCAACAAGGCAGGTGGGTTATTCCTGCCTGCCTTGTTCTATTGGAGAATAACTATGAGTGGCAAAAAAGGTTGTTTGCTTGGCTGGCTTATGGGCAATGGCGAGACAGGGACGCCAGACATTCCTAATCCGCCATCGCCGCCACCACCATCTGGAACAGGAAATATGAATAAAAAAGCACTCCTTATTGGTATCAATAAATATCAAATGCCCGGAGCGAATCTGAATGGCTGTGTGAATGACGTAAACAATATGTGGGACATACTTGTAAACAAGCAAGGTTTTGAGCCTGATAACATCCGCATGGTTACAGATGAACGCGCAACCAAGGCAAATATTCTTTCCCGTCTTGAATGGCTTGTAGCTGGTTCGAAGGCTGGTGATTTGCTTATCTTTCAGTATAGCGGACACGGTTCCCAAGTGAGAGATAGGAACGGGGATGAACTGAATGACCACATGGATGAAATACTTTGCCCGACAGATTTGGATTGGGATGACCCACTGACTGATGATATTGTGGCAACTTATTTCAAGCGCATTCCTAAAGGTGCGTTCCTGACGTTCATTTGTGATGCTTGTCACTCTGGGACAATGGATAGGAGTCTCGTTTCTCCCAATAGCAATCCACACCCAACGAAGGAACGTTTCTTGCCACCACCGGCAGACATCTTAGCGCGGTCAAGAGGCAGAGATTTGAAAACCAAAAAGGTTGGTTGCAGAAGTTTGTTCAAGAGCAATGGAAACGTAACATATTCTGAGCAACGGCATATGCTTCTCTCCGGTTGTCGTGATGATCAAACAAGCGCCGATGCTTTTATTGATGGAAAGTATCAAGGCGCAATGACGGCAAGCTTGTTGAAGATGTTGAAAACGCACCCAGATGCTTCTTGGGTACGTGTTCACGAAGAGATGTTGAAGTATTTGTCAGGTAGTTTTTCTCAGGTGCCTCAATTGAGTGGGCCAAAGCCTGAATTGGAAGCAAAACCTTTTTCAAAGAGCTGAAAAATGAATCATGAAGAGATTGCCGAGCGGATAGCAAAAAGCTTTTCTTCTGCAAGTTTCAAAAAGATCATGTATTACGAGAAAGCCCCTCGCGGGTATTTCTTTCTTTTGACGTGGCGTTACAATTTGGGGACTACGCCAAAAATAGACGATGTGAAAACTGCTATTGAAAAGATGAAGAAAGATTTTAATACGGACTTTGCCAAAGTCAAGAAGTTTGGCGCGTTCAGCGAAACATCATCTTCAGGGCATGCTTTGACGGGTCGCGGCTTGAGGATGGAGTATTCTGTCTCCTCTACTTTGTCAATTGAAGAACCGGAAAGAAACAAGATCATTGACCAATTGGAAAAGATGGGCTTTGATTGGGGAAACAAATGAAAGTAAAACCAGAGCACAAGTATTTCAAAAACAACGCTCAAGTTGTGAAAAAGACAGCGAATGTCAAACAGGAAGAAGGCGCAGGACAAAAAGTTGGAGCACCTGTCAAAGTCGAAATCAAAGATGAAAAGGAATAACAATGGCGGATAAAAAAAGCTGGTTCAATGTGATCATTGGCGCTTTGGGAACACTTCTTAATTGGTTTTTGCGGAGAAAGCAGAACCAGCAAGTTGATCAACAACAGGAACAGAACCAGCAGGATGTTCAGAACGAAGAAGGCAAGGTTGATGGAGAGCACCAAGAAATCGACAATGGGCCTTCAGATGTAACAACGACGCCTGATGGTGGTTTGAACTTTGATGAGTTCAATAAGGGCGAAAATAAAGATGAAAAGGAGAAAGAGAAATGAGATGGTTAGTCCTTTTGCTTCCGTTGTTGCTTGTGGGTTGTATTAACGTTAAGGTGGAAATGCCCAAGGAAGTAGAAAAGAAATACGTCTTTGAAAGATACCCGACCTATCCGGTTGCTGAAAAACCAAAGCTTGAAAACGTCCGTGGTGCAGAAATGCATCCTTGGAAAGACGCAGCGACGTTTGCCGGTGCAAAATTGAAAGGTGCAGACAAAACGAAGTTTGATGAACTTTCAACCAAGGCCAAAACAGATGAAAAAAATGGTCTGAAGAAAATCAAGGATGGCTACGACGGCTTAATCAAGTGGGGAAAGAAAAACGAAGCGACGGTTAAATCGTATAATGAATTTGCTGAAAAGAAAAACGAACGACTCAAAGACAAGGAGAAATGAGATGCGTAAATTGGTGGTATTTCTTGCTATTGTTGCAGTAATGATCGTGGGTTGCGGCGAGGTTGAAGAGGTTAAGCCGGAGACGAAACCGGAGCCAACAGTAGAGAAAAAGGCCGAAGAACCCAAGGCAGAAGAGAAAAAAGAAGAACCCAAAGTAGAACAGCCGAAGGTGGAAAAGAAGGCCGAAGAACCCAAGGCAGAACCCAAGGCAGAAAAATAATTTACATTTTTTCTAAAAAGAACTTGAAAGTTTGCCGTCATAAGTGTATAATGTATTGATTGGATTGATCTTTTACAAACGTTGCGGAGTGGAGAAGTAGAATCTCGTCTGGCTCATAACCAGAAGGTCGCTGGTGCAATTCCAGCCTCCGCTACCAGACTGACAAGTGGGTTAGTTCCACTTTTTGGTTAGCTCAGTGCCGATTAATGGCTAAACAGGGAAACCCCGCTGAGCTTTGAAAACAGTTCTCGCTGAAGCCGAAATATCAAAGGGCGCTTTGCGGGACGGGCCTCCGAGAACACACGACGCAGTTCTCATGGGAGCCGTGCGAGGACTTAATATTTAAGGTGAGTGAAATGTTTTGTTTTAGATTTGCCGAACAATCTGCCTCGTTACTCATGCGAAAGCATGAGCGCGGTATTGCCGCGTCGGGGCGACTTATTTTGTCACCCAGTTTGACAAAACAAGAAGTCGTCCTGAATACGAATGATACCAGTTGACAAGGTTCGGCGAATGAAGAAAAATGAACGCCGGACCTTGAAAAGTTCGGCGTTTTTTTGTTGGCTAAATATAAAAGGAAGTGGGGGTGCGTCATGAAGCGGGTTTTACTGCTCGGAAGAAACGGAAGAATCCTTGATGTAGTCTGCTGGAAGGCAGCGATCAATCTGACGTACTTCCGTGGATGCGGAAGGGATGTCGTGTTCCCGCTTGAATATCATGATGTTGAGGTTCGTTCTCAATATCAGTCTTTCAAGCTTCCGGCGGTTATGATTCTGCTTGGCAACCGTGACCGCTACCCGAATAGTGACGTGCTTCCGCTGTCCCGTTCAAATGTGTTGCTTCGGGATGAATACACGTGCCAGTACTGCGGAAAGAAATTGTCTTTCACAAGCGGTACGATCGACCACGTTTTTCCGCTGTGCAAGGGCGGCACCAATACGTGGAGAAATGTGGTTGCGTGTTGCGAAGACTGTAACAACGAAAAGGATGACTTGAGACTGGAACAGTACACGAAGCAGACGGGTAAGAAGCTGAAGAAAAAGCCACGGACTCCAAGCCGTGGGGTGCTGTTCAGGTCTTATGTTGAAAAGGAAGGTTACGGCTGTTGGAAACCTTACATCAGCGTGTAATTTTCCTTGAAAATGTTCTTTGACAATTGTATAACGTAATAGCGGAATTGGAGCTGTAGCTCAACTGGTCAGAGTATCGGACTGTCGATCCGAGGGTTGCGGGTTCGAGTCCCGTCAGCTCCGCCAGATGACAACGCAGTGGGGAATTCCCCACTGCTTTTGGGCGGTTAGTTCAGTTGGTAGAACGCATGGATCACAACCATGAGGTCACTGGTTCAAGTCCAGTACCGCCCACCAGAAACAAACGGAAGGTTAAGGTATTTGATTCCGAGTCCTTGGTTGAATTATATGCGTTATGCGCCAGCTTTGGGTTGGCCTTCCGTGAATAAAATCCAGCACGCTTCAGTGATGGGATACTTCTCCATTTTAGGAAAAAAAGCAACCTGTCGCGTTTTTTGGTGCTGGTTTATGGCCCTGTGATGTAATTGGAAACATGTCAGGTTTTCAGCCTGATTTTTGGGGTTCGAGTCCCCACAGGGTCACCAAAAAATAATTCCAGTACGCTTCAGTGAAGAGATACTTCGACTTGTAATCGAGAGGTTGCGGGTTCGAGTCCCGTCGGTTTGCTTCGGCAAACTGTAGCTCAATTGGCAGAGCGCTAAATACCTCTTTGCGTTTTTTGGTACTGGAATTTTTCGGGGATGAAGACGAAGTGGACGAGTCACTGCCCTGTCACGGCAGAGTAAGCGGGTTCAAGTCCCGTCATTCCCGCCAAGTTTACGTTCCGGCGTGGCCCAACGGTAGGGCAGCTGGCTGTTAACCAGTTCATTGGAAGTTCGACTCTTCCCGCCGGAGCCATTTGCGCAAGTGCTGGAACAGGTAGACAGGCCAGTTTGAGGGACTGGTGTCCGAAAGGGCGTGGGAGTTCGAATCTCCCCTTGCGCACCAAATAATTTTTTGATAAAGTGCAATAGGAAAGGAGAAACAACAAATGCTTGATCTCACTTGTACCAAAGGGGGTCTGCCATGTTAGAGCCTTAACGAAAGGAGCTAAACATGAGCAGAACCTTCAAGAAGTACCCACGGCACTGGTATAGGCGTCCAAGCGGACGTAAGAGAGCGCTGGTGAATGGGGTAAGGAAACGGGCTGTGCCTCCCGACCCTTACGATGATATTCACCCCGACAGACAGTGCTTTAGTGCAGACAAAGTTGGTTTGGAGTTGCACAAGTTGGGATGGAGCAACGAAAAGATTGCCAAGCGTTTGAGTTGGAGATTCAAAGTTCCTTACTTGGTGATTTGGCACAGCATTATCCCCGACAAACCGTTTGATTGGTGGTGGTCTTGCAAGTGTAAGGAATGCAATGAAAAATACCAAGCTTGGCGGGAGTGGCGCGGAGGAATGCGTCTTTATTCTTGGGATGAGTTGGCAGTGGAACGCGGCTGAGACAAGGAAGAATAGCGGTGTGACGAAACTGGTAAACGTGCATGGCTTAGAACCATGTGCCCTTTGTGGGCTTGAGGGTTCGACTCCCTTCACCGCTACCATTTGAGGAAAGAGCAAATGACAGATATCATTGTTCTGACTCACAACAAGGAAGAGAAAACCTGTCGTTGTTTTGAATCCATTGCGTTGAATACAAAAAATTATCGGGTGCTTTGGGTTGACAATGGCTCAGAAGAAGCAAGCATTCAAAAGGTTTTGCCGTTTGCTGAAAAGCTTGAAAACTTTCGCTTGATGCGCAACAAGGAAAATGAAGGGTTTTCAAAAGGGGTCAATTGCGCCTTGCGTCTTTTCTTGTTTGACGGATTATCTGATCACCTTATCTTGCTGAACAATGACGTTGTTGTGACGAAAGGTTGGCTTGATCATTTGATTGCTGCGATGAAGAAATCAGGTTTGGATGCAATTGGCCCAGTGACATCAGACAATTGTCAACAAAGCCTTGAAGCATTACGGCCTCAATTGAGTAGAAAATTGCCGGAGTTCACGGACGAAACGACAGAGGAAAAAGCGAGAATATTATATGAGGACGCAGGTAGTGCAGTTTATCCGGTGACTTCAATCTTGACTTTTTTCTGTGTGTTGTTTCGCAGGGAAACGGTTGAACAAATCGGGTTGCTTGATGAAAACATTTTCGCCTACGGTGAAGATAACGATTATTGTGAGCGAATGAAACGCACGGGGAAGAAAATGGGATTAGCTGTTGGAATTTACGTTGAGCATGATCACGGCGCAACGGCTCAGTTGTTTGGAGACAGCTGGAAAGAGAAACAAATGAAAAAGGCTTCGGCGTATATCCAGCAGAAATATAATCTTTAGGCGTTGTGGTGAAACTGGCAGACACGCATGATTCAGGGTCATGTTCCCTTTTTGGGAGTGAGGGTTCGACTCCCTCCAACGCCACCATCGGCCCTATGGAGTAATCGGAAACTCACCAGATTCTCAGTCTGGAATTCAGGGTTCGAGTCCCTGTAGGGTCACCAGCTTCGGATTATGAATTGCTTAAAAGATAAAGGGCGATTAGCTCAGCTGGACAGAGCACTTGCTCGACAAGCAAGGGGTCAGTGGTTCGAGTCCACTATCGCCCACCATTGTAGGAATCGGACGCGTAGCTCAGATTGGTCAGAGCACTTCTCTTACAAGGAAGGGGTCACAGGTTCGAGTCCTGTCGCGTCCACCAAATGAAAGGCGGTGGAAAATGGAAAACAAGGCGCTACCAAAGATCAAACTACGGGCCGTAAAAGAACCACAAAAAGAAAAGGCTCCAAAGAACACGTATTTGCTCACCATGCGCTTTCCAATCACCGCACTTGACGATGTTGAAGCGCGCGAACGTGCTTGGAAGCATATGAAGTTTCATAACTTTGTTAAGCTTGATGCAAAGCTTCAACGTGTTCGTGACAAGAAGGCACCGGAGAAAGTAAATCTATGATTACAGTGACGTGTAATGGCTGTTTTGACGGGTTGCATCCCGGCCACTTGTTTTATCTTGGTTATTGTCGAGCGCAAGGTGACCGTTTGGTCGTTGGGATCAATTCCGATGAATACATAGCCAACAAGAAAAGAACAAAGCCGTATTTTGATGCTAAGCAACGTAAAGAAGTATTGCTGGCGCTCAACATTGCTGAAGATGTAATTGTGTTTGATGAACCGAATCCAAACGAATTCATCCGTAAGGTTCATCCGCAAGTGCATTGTACGGGTGAAGAATACGGCTATGAATGTGCTGAGTCAGTAATTTGTAATGAGCTTGGAATCAAATTGGTATTGGTTCCAAGAACGGCAATATGGTCAACGGGAAGTTTACCGTTGATTGGAATGAAATGGGTTGCTGATTTTATGAATAGCGGAAAATGAACGTGGAGGGGAAAATGGGCAAAAACTCGCAAGATAAAGGTGATTTGAGCAAGGTTATGATCATAGGTGCCTTGATGAAGAAAGACAAAAAGGTACTTGATACAATTGGAGAAAATCACAGATTTGATCTTGCGTTTTATGAAGAAGGGACAAGATGTTTCAAAACGGTTCAATGCAAAACAGGACAGTACAAAAACGGTTGCGTGATTTTTCCTACTTGTAGTGTTGTCAAGAATTCCAAAACTGGAAAACACGAAAGAAGGACTTATAAAGGTCAAGTGGACTTTTTTTGGAGTGTATTGTCAAAAGAAAGAAAAGTGTTATCTTGTCCCGGAGAAAATTGCCGGTCAATCTTACACGTACTTAAGAGTTGAAAAACCAAAAGTCAAATGCAACAGGATAAACCGAGCTGAAGATTATGAATTATAATCGGGGGGATGGCTGAGCGGCTTAAAGCGCACGGTTGCTAACCGTGTGGGCGTTAGTAGCGTCTCGTGGGTTCGAATCCCACTCCCCCCGCCATTCAAGGAGGGCTAAACCAGTGAGGTGTTAAAGCCTCCGCAGGTTCGAATCCTGTCCCCTCCGCCACTTTCAAAGAAAGGAGACAAGTGTGTCAGATGCCAAAAAGTCTCGCAAACTGGAACGCATCAAAAGGCGCATGGAAAACGTCGTTGACGACTGCGAATCGCTTTTGAAGATTTGCAATGGCGACTTGCGCATGAAAGAATTGCGGGACAAAGCACTTGAGTTTTACAAGCTTATTTAAGGAAGGTTGGCAGAGTGGTTGAATGCGCTGGTTTTGAAAACCAGTGGGCGTCAAAAACGTCTCATGGGTTCGAATCCCATACCTTCCTCCATATATGAAATTGATATGAGACAAAACTTGACTTTGACTGACCGGATTTGTATTGTTGTCTTTGTATCGTTGATGATTCTGATGCAACCATTATGGGTTGCGTTGAGAATTCTTCAATGGTTGATCCGGTTTTGGAAACCTGACTTTCATTGGTAATGTGTGCCCGTGGCTCAAATGGATAGAGCACCTGACTACGGATCAGGAGGTTGTAGGTTCGAGTCCTACCGGGCATGCCAACTCAAAGGAATTGCAAATGAAATTCTTTGATGGAACATGGGGATGTTTGATTTGGATTGTTTTGATAGGCGGTTTACTGGTTTACTACTTGGCCTGATTGGAATTCTATGGTGAGAGTAGCTCAGATGGTAGAGCGTCTGGTTGTGGTCCAGAAAGTCGCGGGTTCAAGTCCCGTCTCTCACCCCAATATCAACGAAAGGATGAAATTTGAAATGGATAATCTTAATCCTGTTCATGTATATGATAATTGCTATGATATTTTTTCTGCATGAATGTTCTAAAATACAAAAGCATGTTCCGCCAAAACGTCTTCGACACTGTTCGGTTTACAGGACGCTTCAATGGTTTGAAGCAATTGTTCGAAGCGTTTTATGGCCGGTTGTGTTGATATTGAATATCTTTTAGGAAGGGTGGCTGAGCGGCTTAAGGCACTGGTTTCGAAAACCAGCGGACGCCAAAAGCGTCCCGTGGGTTCAAATCCCATCCCTTCCTCCATTGTAGGGAACAATCGATGTTCGCTTGGTTTAAGAAATTGTTTTGTAAGAAAGAGGAAGCGCCAGAAGTAGTGGGCTTGAAAAAGTTTGAGCATCACGCTGAAATCACACTTGAATATAGCGATGGCAAAAGGGTAACACTTTGCGTTCGCAAAGGAGAATAATCATGGATCATTCAGTTACTTCCCGGAGCGGCGAAAGCACGATGGGGCGCAGGCCGCGTGAACCGGGAGGGATTTATGAATCCAGAACGTCGGAGAAAAGGGTTGCTGAAGGTTTGGAAACTGATGCGGATTTGGCGTAATTATCATGATGGCGATAAAGAATACGCCAATGATGGGTTGATTGCGCAAGGGCATGAGAAAAACCGGAAGCCGTGCTCTTGTATGATGTGTTGCAATCGTCGCCGTTCAGGTTTTAGTAAGGGAAAAGAAAAGCTTACAAGACAGGAGCGAAAATCAGAAAACAGTTTCAAGGATCAACTGGATGAATTGTAGAGGGGTGTGGTAATTGGTAGCCAGCTGGTTTGGAACACCAGTGTGCCCTAATAAGGCATTGCGGGTTCAAATCCCGTCCCCTCTGCCACTTTTGAACGATGCTGAGGGATAGCTCAATTGGTAGAGCACTTGGCTCTGGTCCAAGCGGTTGCAGGTTCGAATCCTGTTCCCTCTGCCATTTTATGGCCCGTAGTATAATTGGCAATACACAAGGTTTTGGTCCTTGTATTCCACGTTCGAGTCGTGGCGGGCCAGCCAACGGGACGGTAGCTCAATTTGGTTAGAGCATCTGCCTTTTAAGCAGGAGGTTGTGGGTTCGAGTCCCACCCGTCTCACCAATCTTGAAAGGAGGAACATTGAAGTTTTTTGTAACAGGCGTCTATGGATTCATCGGCAGTTGCTTTGCAAGAATGTTGATTGAAGAAACTAATCACACGGTTGTTGGTTTTGGCCGGAACACTGATCAAAGAAATAAAGGCCGAATCAAAAGCATTATCAGCAGTGAACGTTTCAACCTTATCAATGGCGACCTTGCTGGGGATATAAGTGGATTGCTTGAAGGCGTTGACGTTGTAGTTCATTTTGCGGCAAAGACTTTTGTGGACCATTCAGTGAAAGACCCTGAACCGTTTGTCCGCAGCAATATTATTGGCAGTTATCAACTTTTGGAACAAGCACGGATTTACAAGCCCAAACGCTTCATTCACATTTCAACGGATGAAGTGTATGGCGCGTGTTTAGAAGGGTCTTACAGTGAGGATTCTCCGCTGAATCCGACAAATCCATATTCAGCGACAAAAGCAGCTGCGGACGTTTTGGCAACAGGCTACTTTCATACGTACGGGGTGAACGTTATTATCACTCGCACTGAAAACAATGTTGGTCCGTTCCAGCACCCGCAAAAGGTTCTCCCGACGTTTGTAAGGAAAGCATTGGCTGGTGAGTTGTTGCCGGTTTACGGGGATGGAAAGCACGTAAGACAATGGCTTCACGTAAAAGACCATTGCTATGCCGTTTTGCTTTTGATTGAAAAAGGACAGATTGGAGACATTTATCATATTGCTGGCTCAAAGGAATTGCAAAACATCGAGTTGGCAAAAATGGTTTTGAAAATCTTGAAAAAGCCGGAAGACGCTTTTGAGTTTATTCCGGACAATGAGATTCGGCCCAATCATGACCGGCGTTATGCGATTGATTCATCCAAGCTTCGAGCGTTGGGTTGGGAACCAAAGTTTGATCGTGATGAAACCATTCGCAAAACGGTTGAATGGTACGTTAAAAATCAAAACTGGTTGGTGTAAATTATGGACGTATAGCTCAGTTGGTTAGAGCACTCGCCTGATAAGTGAGAGGCCGCTGGTTCGAATCCAGCTACGTCCACCAACTTTATTTGCTCTCATAGGAAGGTCAGGACACCACTGCTGAAGGTAGGAGACAATTGTCGCTCGCACTACTGAGGGTGCAACACAAATAGGCTCCGTTTGGACTGGGTGAGCAGCAGGAAGGAGCGGGTTGTGGCAAAGATGAATGACAGATTGGAAAACAAAATCCTGCCTACTGTAGAATCTGTCGATGAGAGCATTTTGTGGGTGCGTAGCAAACATTGGTTTTGCAGCGGACTCTTAATCCGTCTTAATGTGGGTTCGATTCCCACCGCACCTACCAACTTTGCTCCCGTAGCTCAGCTGGACAGAGCGGGACTTTCCTAAAGTTCAGGTCGCAGGTTCGAATCCTGCCGGGAGTACCAAAATGATGATTGAAGAAAAACATAAAGACCTTTTTACAGTGAGTGATGATTATCACCTTGCTCATTGTATCGCTACTGACATGAGAATGGGCGCTGGAATTGCGTTGCCAATGCAAAAGAAATTTAGATTGAGGGCGAAAATAAGAAACAGCAACGAATCCATATTGAGTCCAACTTGTATTTTGACTGGTCGCGTTTTCAATTTGATTACAAAACGGCGCAGCAGCGGAAAGCCGACCTATCAATCGCTTCAAGCAAGCTTAGTAAAGATGCGTGAAATCATAGAACAAAAAGGCGTTACAAAACTTGCAATGCCAAAAATTGGTTGTGGCCTTGATCGTCTTAATTGGGCCGTTGTGCGTCAAATGCTTGAAGATATTTTTTATGGTTTGGAGATCGAAATACTGGTTTGCGTTTGGAAATGAAATGGGGGATTAGCTCAGTTGGGAGAGCGTTTGACTGGCAGTCAAAAGGTCACGAGTTCGAGTCTCGTATCCTCCACCACTTGTGCTCCCGTAGCTCAAATGGATAGAGTCCCTGTCTTCTAAACAGGATGTTGCAGGTTCGAGTCCTGCCGGGAGTGCCAACTTGGAGAACAAAATGGAATTCAGATGGTGGCCGTGCAGGTTGGCAAATGATTTTTGTGAGTTGTTGAAAATTCCCGCATATGTTTTAGCATTGCCACTGAAACTGATTGAACATTATCAAGAGACGATTTGGAAAAATTACGCAACTCAATCTGACCGGGCGTATACGACAACGGAAATTTCAGATGAAGATTTGGCGGTGTAGCTCAGTCTGGACAGAGCATCGGATTCATACCCCGAAGGCCACTGGTTCGATTCCAGTCACCGCTACCAATTTTGGGCGAGTGGAGGAATTGGTATACTCGCGGGATTTAAAATCCCGTGGACTAATAGTCCATGAGGGTTCGAGTCCCTCCTCGCCTACCACTTGACAGGAGAATTTCAATGCCCAACGAGTATTTGTTTGAGTGCCGCGTTCCGAAACATTACTTTGTAACGTCTGGAGCAGGCCAAATAACGCAGGATGCGGGAGCTGATCATTATGAAACAGGTTCCTATGATTTGGCTTTGCTGGATGCTTCAATTGAGAACTTCAACGTTGTGAAGTATACCAGTGTAGTCCCTAAAAATGCGGAAGAAATCCCTTTGGATGAAGCCAAAAAGTATTTCCGTCACGGCGCGGTGCTTGAATGCATCATGGCTCAAATGAACGGCCCGCAAGGTGAACATCTTTGCGCTGGCGTAGGAAGATGCAAATGCAAAGTCAATGGAAGCTACATCGGTGGCTTTGCGGCTGAGTATGAAGGCAATGCTTCGACAGAGAAAGCAGAAAAAATCCTTGAAAAAGATTTACAAGGCATTGTTGACAGGCGCTATGGAAAAAGTGGTGAAATGTTTGATCTTGAGTTCACAATAAGAGATTTGGTTGTTGACGACGAATACGGCACTGTTTTGGCCGCTATTTGCTTTATCACGTACGAATTTCCGGTGATAGGATAGAATGTGGCAGCGTGGTGAAATTGGTATACACGCGTGATTCAAAATCACGTCCGGGCAACCGGGTGAGGGTTCGAGTCCCTCCGCTGCTACCAAACTAAAATGAAAGACAAAAGCGTAATCCCAGAAGGCATTTATTGTCACGGCGTAAATGGCGTCTGCCCATATTGGTCCTCAAGGGAGGACAAACCAGAGCAGGAAAATGGATACTGTTCTTTTCTTGAAATGGGCGATTGGAACGATGAGCCTTTGACCCTTTTGTGGGATCAAGTGAAAGAATGCGGAATAAATGATGATTGGCCAACATAGCTCAATTGGCAGAGCAGGGCACTTGTAATGCTCAGGTTGTGGGTTCGAATCCCTCTGTTGGCTCCACTTCAAAGGGGAAATTATGATTTGGATTTTTCTTATTGTTGCCGTTTATATTTTCATTGATGTTTGTATCCGACAACGCCCAAAAAAGGTTGATATATACAAGCAACATTTGATAGCAGACAGGGAACAAGCAGAAGACATTTCGAGAAAACGAGAAGCCATTTGGGAAAGGTCAAAGGAAAAGAGAGAAAAATACGAGAAGGAAATCAAAACACAACAAAAAATTGGGAGAAATCTTTTCAAGGCGTTTGAGCTGATTGGTTGGTTTCGAGACGAACATAACAGACGATGGATTACGCCTTGCGGTGTTTTAGAAGACGTTGAGATTTATTTTTCTACGAAACTTTATGTTCATACAGCGATTTACCTTTTGAAGAAGAAAAACTTGTTTGCTGCCGTGGCTCAGTGGTAGAGCACGTCCTTGGTAAGGACGAGGTCATGGGTTCGAGTCCCATCGGCAGCTCCAAGCCTTTATCACCCCGCTATTTACGTTATGCAAATCATGGGCCACCTTAGCACAATTTGGCGGTGCGCTGCTTTCGTAAGGCAGAGGTTCCCGGTTCGAATCCGGGAGGTGGCTCCATATTTCTCTTTTCTGTAAAATTCCTCACAACGTTCATTCCTTTGTCGCAATTCCATTCCTGACAAAAACTTACCAGCAAGAACTATTTTCTATCAATTGTCGCTAACTGCTTCTTTTTTTTTATATTTTGCAGTTAGTAGATGGTATAGACTTCCCGCGTGGATTTCGTGAGGTCAAAGGATGAAACAATACATTGTTACTGGACGCTTCTTTGCGGGACCGTTGAAGCGATCAATCCCGGTAAATGCATATTTCTATGAATATGAGGAACAATCAAAGCTGGTAATGACAAATGCTCCGGACAGTAGCAATTTGTCGAATCAGCTCCTAACAAAATTTAATTACAGCGATGGAGATTCAGTAGGTTGGTTCAAAAGCCTTGTTCATGTTCATCATGTTAATTACATTGTCTATCTTCAAGACCTGCCAGAAAGCGTTTTGGACCTTACGGGTCCAGATGGTATTCTTGATGCAAGCGATGTAAACAATGATTCGTCCGTAACGGGAACGACGGTCAAGGATGCGCTTGAAAATCTCGCAGCAGGTGCATTGGTCATTGTCGACATCCTTGCAAACCGTCCGGCGTTTGGAGTTCAAGGGCGGGCGTTTTGGGCAACAGATACTCAACAATTTTTCATTGATACAGGAACTTCTTGGGATTTAGTTTCTGGCGGTGGTTCAGGTTTTGTTCTGAATCGAGACTTGGACTATTTCAACGGGAACACTTCACCACTCAGAGCAGATGCAGATGTTTACGGCTTTGAAGATGCGGCTTCGTTTCTTCCTTCTGTTGATAATGATGTGATTTTCAAAGTTGCTTCTCAGTTGGCATATGCAAATTTGAATACGACGACGATTTTCTTACTCTATTTTATGTCAACGTCTGAAGTGGGAAAGAATATTGTGCTGAAATTTGATTACACTGTACACGACAACGGAGAAGCTTACAATGCGGGTACGGCTTACAGTTCAAGTCATACAGTTGCGACGCCAAACAATGCAAACATGGCAACGATAACTGCGATTACAATACCAAACGCCAATATCACGTCAAGCACGGTAGAAGTCGAATGTCGACTAACGCGTGCGGGAACAGACGTTTCCGATACACACTTAGGTGATTTTATTCTCAAACAGCTCTTGGTCACAGGGTAAGGAGGGTCTTAACAAATGTCATTCAGGGAACGACTCATCGGATCAAGAGTTGACAGCGTAGGTGTACAAGTCTCCGTTGTTGACTCAAGATTGGATTCGGTTGTTGACTCGCGTGTAGCGATCGTTGACAGTCGAATTCAAGTCGGTGATTCGACGGTTTCGAGCGAGGTAACCTCTGTCGGAGTACAAGTGTCGGTTGTTGACTCGCGTTTGACCGTCGTAAACACTGAGACTACAACGATTGATTCGCGGGTGACTGTCGTCGACTCCCGCGTGGTTGTAATTGACGACGAATTATCGGTTGTTGATAGTAAGATTGATGTCATCGATACTGAAGTATCAACGCTTGATTCCCGCGTTGTTGTGGTCGATGACGAAGTATCAGTTGTTGACAGCAAGGTAACAAGTGGTTTCAACGGGACTGACCTGTCAATTACCAATAGCAAGATTGACAGTATTGGTACTGGCGGTGGCGGCGAATCGACGACACAATCGAAGGTTGACAGTGTTGGTGTTCAAGTTAGCGCTGTTGATTCACAGCTTGTCGTTACTGATTCTGTTGTTGACGTCATTGACAGCGAAGTTACATCAGTCGGCGTTCAGGTGACAGCGGTTGATTCTGTTCTAACGATTGTTGACTCCACGATTGTTGTCATCGATAGTGAAGTTACATCTGTCGGAACGCAGGTTTCAACAACTGATTCACGGCTTGTTGTCGTCGATTCAATCGTTGATGTTATTGACAGCGAAGTTACGTCTGTCGGTACGCAGGTTTCAACGGTTGATAGTAAGATTGACGTCGTTGATACTGAATTATCAACGGTTGATTCACGCCTCACGGTTGTCGATTCCCGCGTTGTGGTGATTGACGACGAGGTTTCAACGGTAGGTTCCAACGTTCTGTCCGCGCATGTTGTAACGGACAGTAAGGTTGACAGTGTTGGAGCGCAAGTCAGCACGGTTGATAGCAAGTCCGACGTACAATCCGGCGCTATCAGCACACTGACTGGCATGGTCGATGCGTTGGATAACAACGTAATGGCCAAGTTAATCGTCCCGCCGGTTATCGTTCGTGACGAGACTTCAACCCGTACGATCAGGGTTTGGTTGTACCTGTACGATGCTGAAGGTACGATGATGGACCCCGACAGCAATCAAGCGTATTTGGAAGTGCTTGATGAAGCTGGGGCGACGGAACTTGCTCGTGGGTTGATGACGCGGAACGACATTGGTAGGTACTACAGAGATTGGACCATTGCAACGGGGCAATCACTGGAAGCCTATCAGCTTGTTGCTGACTATGACGTAACTGGAAGCACGGTTTACCAGACGCGTTACAGTGAGGTCGTAGACGTTGATCCTGATGTCAGTTCTTCAATTGACAGCGTTGGAACGCAGGTATCGGTTGTTGACTCCAGAGTCACGGTTGTCGATTCCCGCGTTGTTGTCATTGATACTGAACTGTCGGTTGTTGACAGTAAGATTGATGTTATCGACGACGAGGTATCGGTTGTTGATAGTAAAATTGACGTTATCGATACTGAGGTATCGGTTGTCAATTCAACAGTTGTTGTCATCGACAGCGAGATTACATCCGTTGGTGTTCAGGTTTCTACAACTGATTCCAGACTGGTTGTCGTTGACTCGATTGTTGACGTTATCGACAGCGAAGTTACATCAGTCGGTACACAGGTGACAGCGGTTGATTCTCGCATTGTTGTCGTTGACGACGAACTATCAACGGTTGATAGTAAGGTTGATGTCATTGATGGCGAGGTTGGCGCTGGTTTTGCAGCAACGAACCTGTCGGTCGTTAACAGTAAGATTGACAGTGTTGGCGCTGGCGGCAGTAGCGAAAGCACAACACAGTCGAAGGTTGACAGTGTTGGCGTTCAGGTCAGTGCAGTCGACTCGCAACTGGTTGTTACCGATTCGGTTGTTGATGTCATTGACAGCGAAGTTACATCTGTTGGCGTTCAGGTTACAGCGACTGACTCACGGGTTACTGTTGTCGATTCACGGGTTGTCGTCATTGATACCGAACTGTCGGTTGTTGACAGTAAGATTGATGTCATCGACACTGAATTGTCAACGGTTGATTCGCGGGTTGTCGTCATTGATACTGAACTGTCAACGGTGGACTCCAAGGTTGACGTCATTGATGATGAGGTTTCGGCGCTTAACAGTACTGTACTTTCTGCCCACACTATCACGGATAGCAAAGTTGACAGCGTGGAAGTGGAAGTTCAAAGCGTTGGGACACAAGTGTCGACAACGGATTCCAGAGTCACGGTTGTCGATTCGCAGGTCGTTGTTACGGATAGCAAGGTTGTCAGTGGCTTCAACGGGACTGACTTGTCCGTCACGAACAGTAAGGTTGATAGTTTGGCGTCCGTTGCGGCGACGTCTGTCCAGAAGGCAGAATTCAGGGCTTATATCTGGACAAATGCAAGTGCCAACCTTGTCGACGGTAGCAATGACTACACGGAAATTGCTGCTGGAACATCGCAGGAAACAAGCTGGGTTGACGCAGGTATTGTCGCCTCGTTGGTCGTCAATGCGCCTGAATCCGGAACAAAAACGGTCAAGGACTGCGAACTTGACCTTGGTTGGGCCGGACAGATGGATGCAAACGACGGTGACTCGAAATGGATGGTCGTCACGGGCGGTTCTGCAACGGTTACCAGTGCTGAAGATATTCCCGGCACAGAGGTTGCAGAAACGACCAGCAAGACCACGCGTTGGCGTACAGGGCAGTATGTTAACGCCAACGAAATGGGCACGATGCCCTTTACCCTCATGTTGCTCGGTAAAGTGGACAACGGCGCAGACACAGTGACGCTCACTGGTTTGCTTGGCTCGACGGTTGCAGTTGTTTACGAGGTCTAAGTCAAAGCAAGAAAGGCTTGGGAAGGGCTTGAAATATAGCCCTTCCCAAGTACAATATGAACGCAGACGATAAGTACAATTTCAAATTCTGCATTATTGGTCAAGAGACAATAAGGCAAAAGTTGATGACAATTCGTTTTCTTCGATTGTCACAACAGCCAACGCTCGCGATTGATTCATTTAATGCGGAGAAAAAAGGCATCATTGAAACAGCCAAATTTGCTATCGTGTTCAGGCCGGAGAAAAAGAACGATCCAATAAAGGAAGTTGGCGCTCTGATTGATAATGGATGGCCTGAATTTCGTATTTTGGTTGAGGGTGATGACTTCCCGATGTGCGGTATACCATCGGACAATATTGCATGAAATGGAGATGAAATGGGATTGTTTACAGCAGCACATTTCGTTCAAGTTGCGCCGTGTCGCAGTGGTTTGTACGAAACGACGCGTGAAATTTGCAAAGGACAAATTGAATTTCTGAATTGGGATGCCCGCATGGTAGACGTGACGGGCATTTGCACGGCTGGCGGGAAACCGACAAAGAAAAAGGAAGAAAGAGGAGTTCCGCTTGCAAGCGTAAAATGGGCAAAAAAGAAAGCAGATGTTTTCTTTTTGCACACGGGAATTCCGACGAAAATAGAAGGTTCAAGACCAGCGCTTTACTTTGCTCATGGGATGCCGGAGTATACGTTTTATTCGCAAGTCATGCGCGAAGTTTCCCCGAGTGAAGCCATTCGGGAACAAAAGCTTAAAAACGCGAATCCGTTCTTTGGCAGTTGGGGTTTAATAGTTCAGATAGCCAAGAAAGACTGGATGAAAGGTGCGGTCACCTTATGGCGAAGACATAAGCCATATTGGGAGCCATACTTTGAAAATGTCATTCTTGGAAATCACTTTTGTGATTTGGAACTGTTTAAGCCGGAAGGAGACAAGGCCGACTATGTTCAGCGGCCAGCAGAAAACGGCGGCTTGAATATTACTTTTGCCGATCATTGGCGTTACACGGCTTTCAAAGACCCGTTTCAAATATTGCATGGTGCCTATAAGTTTTGCAAGGAGACAAATTCGCGGATTCATTTATATGCCGTGCCCAAGGAAGAAGTAAGGGATATTCGTCACCCTTGGAATTCGATTATACACGGCGTCAGCGATGAACTGAAAGATACGATTGGTGGTTTTTATGCAGTCCACGCAGATATTGCTTCAGTTCATCGGGCAGCTGATTTATTGATTACGCCTTCTTGTGATGATACAAGAACAGTGATTGAAGCTTCGGCCTGTGGTTGTCCGGTCCTTGCAAGACATGGGACGGAAGCGGCAATTTTTCATTGTCGTATGGAAGACCCTGATGAGCTTTACAAGGCATTGAAAGACGTTTACTACAAGTTACAAGACGAGAAAAAGAAAAAGAGTATAAAAGAACGATCAAGAGAATTGGTAACGCGCAACAACTTTTCATTGAAAGCTTGTGTGGAGAAGATCGAAACGGGGCTGGCTGAAGCCCTTTAATAAAGTGTCGCAGTGCGGTGAGCTTTTGATAATATCAAGAGCGAAACATTGTCTCAGTTGTAGCCAACAATGTTTCTTGCCGCAGGGAGAAATTGGAGAGAGAAGTAATTTGCACTTTTTCTTTCTTTCCCTGCCCGTGGTCCGCACTCCCATTTTATTCTGCATTAGTTGAAAATGCTCGAAGGAGATGAAAAATGGGATTGACTGGTTCTCAAAGGGCAGAGAAGGTTGGATTCACTTACACACCTACAAATTACATTCCTGTTCCAGTTTACAGTGAGTCGACAAACAAGGTATCTGCCCATCTAAAAGGCATCGACAATGCCCTTGTCGGCAGTGGCGCTGTAAGTGCAGTCAACGTACCAACAGATACGAGTAATTTTGATCAAATACTTTCTTCTGCCGATACGAATGTTCAGTTGGCATTGGAAACGCTTGATAGTCTTGGTGGATATTTTCCTTTGAGTGCAAGTGCTGTTGGCGTTGTAACGGATAATTTCGACGACATTCTTTCCTCTGCCGACGACACGGTTCAAAAAGCATTTGACACACTTGACGACCACGACCACTATTCTGAAGGGTTGTTTGAGGACCGTCCAGCACCAAGCACTGAAGGCCGTTGGTACAATGCAACAGACAACAGGCAGCTTTTCATCGACAACGGAACACAATGGAGAGAAGTTGCTGCTTTGGGGACGTCTGCTCCAACGATTTATGAACGTCACGTAGCGACGGCAGCGCAGACGGTCTTTGATCTTTCAAGCCATTACGATGTAGGCGTCAACGCGCTTCAGGTCTATGTAAACGGTGAAAGACAAACTGTTGGCGCAAGCAATGATTATGTTGAAACGGATTCTGATACAATCACATTCAATGCGGGGTTGAACGCTTCTGATGAAGTAATTTTCTTGCAGCACGCCGGTGGTGCCAAATCGATTATTACAGCGAGAACAGATTTCACGGCAACAGGTGGACAAACTGAATTCAATCTTTCATTCAGTTATCGTCCCGGCTATCAAGACATCCTTGTTTATTCATCGGGTGTTGTTCAAAGAGTTGGTGCCAGCTATGACTATTTGGAAACAGATGAAACAACTGTAACGTTCAATTCTGGCCGTGCCCTCAATGAGCAAATTGCTATCATAAGGATTGGTTCAAACGATGCTGGTACAGTCGGGTTGTATGACAGACATGTTGCTACAGCAGGACAAACAGTTTTCAATTTGGCTGGTGCATATCCAACGGGTACAAATGCGTTGTTAGTGTTCAAAAATGGCGCATTGCTTTCGGTCACGGCTGACTACACTGAAACAGATGGCGATACGGTTACGCTTACCGCTCCTGCCAATCTCAGCGATGTTCTGATCTTCCGTATTCCTTATGGAGATACGGAAGTTGGAACAGGTGGCCCAGCGATCAACGTGACGACGGATACGAGTAATTTTGATCAAATACTTTCTTCTGCTGATACAACTGTTCAAGCGGCATTGGAAACGCTTGACAGTCTTGGTGGATATTTCCCACTTAGCGCAAGTGCGGTTGGAGTTGCAACAGATGATTTTGATGACTTCATTTTGACTTCTGCCGACGACACGGTTCAAAAAGCGTTGGATACACTGGATGACCATGACCATTATGTTGAAGGCTTGTTCTCAAATCGCCCCGCTGCTGGTATTGAAGGCCGTTGGTATTACGCTACTGATACGGGTATTCTATATGCGGATAATGGAATTGCTTGGAGGGAAGTATCTGCCAACGTTGCCGCCAGTGCTGTGAGCGTCGCTACAAGCGGTTTTGGCGGTTTCATTCTTGATTCTGACGATGACACAGCTCAAAAAGCTTTCGATACGCTGGACGATCACGATCACTATGTTGAAGGATTATTGGATGATCGTCCTGCTTTTGGAATTGATGGGCGGTGGTACCGAGCAACTGATACAGGACAACTCTTTGTAGACAATGGTTCCTCTTGGAACGAAGTTGCTGCAATTGGTACTGGCGCTCCAACGTTATATGAGCGTCACGTTGCGACAGCGGCTCAAACAGTCTTCGATCTTTCGACCAATTATGATACGGGAGTAAACGCACTTCAGGTTTATCGTAATGGAAACAGGCAGACTGTAGGGGCCACCAATGATTATGTAGAAACTGATTCCGATACGGTAACTTTTAATGTTGGTTTGGACGCCAGTGATGAAGTAATTTTCATTCAGTTCTCAGGCGGTGCAAAGACGGTCATTACAGCGCGTGCAGATTTTGCCGCTACCGCTGGACAAACCGTTTTTGATTTGCCGTTTACATATCGTCCCGGCTACCAAGACATTCAGGTGTATTCTGGTGGCTTAATTCAGCGTCTTGGCGGCAGTTATGATTATCTGGAAACGGATGCTGATACCATCACCTTCAATGTTGGGCGTGTTCTGAATGAAAACGTCACTGTCTTGAAGATGGGCGGCAATGAAGCTGGCACAGTCGGGTTGTATGAGAAACATGTAGCTACTGCCGCACAGACAGTTTTCAATTTGACAGGTACTTATCCTGTTGGCACACACTCTCTGCTCGTTTTTCAAGAAGGTGCGTTGCTTACGATTGGCGACGACTATACTGAAACGGACGCTGACACGGTAACGTTGACTGTTGGTGCTACTGTTAGCGACGTACTTCTTTTCCGTGTGATGAATGGCGACACGGAACTTTCAGCGCACGATATTGACTACCATAGTGATTATCCGACAGGTTTGCATCCGTATGAGGCGAGTACAGCGGGTGTGGGTAGTCCAAACATCTTGTTGGATTCCGAAAGCGGCTTGACGGTTTCCAATGTCGGAGCAGGAGCGGAAAACTACAACACGTTGCCTTCTGCTGTGGCTGGTTTGAAGTACACATTCATTTGCGAGAATGCCAATGGTATTCGGGCAACTGCTGCGGCTGGCGATACGGTGCGTGTTGGCAGCAATGTGAGTGCTGCTGCTGGATACGCAAGGGCTACTACAGTTGGAAATGCTGTTACGCTTGTTGCTGTAGACTCAACACAATGGATAGCGACTTCTGTTGTCGGTGTATGGACTGTTGTGTAAGGAACTTGACTGATGACAAAGACAGTAGTTCCAGCGCATAGTATTGATGCGTTGATGAACAAAAAACTGTTGCGGAATCTGGAAATTCATAGCAACGCTGCCGCTGCAATATCCAAAGTTGATATTGATTCTGGTATTGTTGCTTCTGAGGATGGCACAACCGTAATGAAAGTCAGCAGTCCTATCACTGTTGACATTGCTGCTTCCGGTGTCAATGGTCTTGACACGGGCAGCGAAGCAGTTTCAACGTGGTATTACCTTTATATCATTTACAATCCAACGACTGATACCGAAGCTGGACTATTTTCGATTTCTGCTTCGAGTCCTACAATGCCAAGTGGGTATACGAAAAAACGTTTGGTCAGCGCCATTTACAATCAATCTGGTGGTGACTTCTTAACATTCAAACAAGAGAACTACGAGTTTTATCTGCTTGGTCGGCAAAGCGTCATATACGGTGGAACTGCTACGGCTTGGACTCCTCTAACAATGAGCAGTTATGTTCCAAGTAATATTTGTCGCACGGCTAAACTGAATTTGGTTGCTTTTTATGGCAGTACGAATGTTGGTACGGAATGGAGCCAACTTGCATGGAAAACAGGAACGGCTTGGACGCAGATTGATTGGCGTCGTGGAGTAAGTGGTGATTATATTGTGAATTCGCAAACATTTGATATACCATTGGACACGAAATCACCACCGACAATTTGGTATCGGAATTCAAATTCGGACTCACATTTTCGAGTATATGTCAACGGATGTAGATTGCAATTGTAGAATCACTAAAGGACTTGACCGATGACAAAGACAACAGTTCCAGCGCACAGTATGGAAGCGCTGATGAATAAAAAACTGTTGCGGAATCTGGAAATTCATAGCAACGCTGCCGCTGCGATTTCCAAGGTTGACATTGATTCTGGTCTTGTAGGCAGTGATGATGGAACGACTATAATGGAAGTTCCGAGTACCATTACGGTGGACATTGCGGCTTCAGGGGCTAATGGTCTTGATACAGGTTCAGAAGCGGTTTCGACTTGGTATTACTTGTACTTGATTTACAATCCAAGCACGGACACTGAGGCTGGATTGTTTTCAGCAAGCGCAAGCAGCCCCACGATGCCAAGTGGGTATACGAAGAAGCGTTTGATAAGCGCCGTCTATAATCATTCAGGTGGCGATTTTTTGACGTTCAGACAAGATGATTATGAATTTTATCAGCTTGGTTATCAAAGTGTTTTAGCGGCTGGAACTGCTACGTCTTGGACTGCTGTTACAATGGGCAATTTTATTCCGAGTAATATTTGTCGCACAGCTAAAATGCTTGGGCTTGCTATTTACGGTGGTACGGCTGGCGTCAATAGCCGACAAAGCTATATTGCGTGGAAAACGGGAACAATTTGGACAGGTCTTATGTGGCGACGTGGGGCAAGTGGTGACCTTAATATCAATACGCAAACATTGGATATACCATTGGACACAAAATCACCGCCGACAATTTGGTATTATAACACACACGCAGCTTCAAATTTTAATTTGTACGTTGTTGGATGTAGGCTGAACTTGTAAAGAGAAATCTGGAAGAGGACTTGTAATGACAAAGACAGTGCTTCCAGCGCATAGCATTGAAGTGGCGCTGAACGAAAAACTGTTGAAGGATTTGGAAATCGAATCCAATTCCTCAAACCCGACGTATCAGGTGGACATCAATTCTGGTATCGTTAGTAGTGAAGATGGAACTGTTGTGGTGGAGGTAACTTCACCAATTACAGTAGACATTACTGCTTCAGGAGTTAATGGACTCGATACGGGTTCAGAGGCAGTTTCAACATGGTATTATCTCTATATCATTTACAACTTGACAAGCGACACGGTTGCAGGACTTTTTTCGACAAGCGCAAGTTCGCCAACAATGCCGAGTGGGTACACAAAAAAGCGTTTGGTCAGTGCTATCTATAATCAATCTGGTGGTGATTTTTTGACCTTCAGACAAGATGATAACGAGTTTTATCTGCTTGGCTATCAAAGCATCTTGTCTGGTGGAAGTGCTACCTCTTGGACTGCTGTAACGATGGGCAATTATGTTCCGAGCAATATTTGTCGCACGGTTAAACTCTCTTTGGTTTCCACTTGGGGGGGGGCTGATGGCGGGTCAAAGGCTGCTTACCTTGGATGGAAAACAGGAACGATTTGGATGTCGTCTCGCTATCGTTACAGTTCCGGTGGTGACTTGTATCGTAACTCGCATACATTTGATTTGCCATTAGACACAAAATCGCCACCGACGCTTTGGTATTATCAATCGTCATCAGTGTCAAGCCTCGCTTTGCTTGTTAATGGATGCAGACTGGATATATAATGCCTGAAACTGAAATCAAAGCTGGACGCATTGACCCGTTGTTGACCAAGACGATGATACAGAGTCTTGAGATACGTTGCAATTTTACGGACTTCGTTTACATTGACGCTGGCGTTGTCGGTTCAGATGACGGTGAGGAAATTATGGAAGTCACGGCCACTCTTTCTGTGGATATTGACACGAACGGAGCGAACGGGCTGGACACAGGTTCACCAGCAGACAATACGTGGTATTATGTCTACGTCATAAGCAATTACACAACGGTTGCGGGTTTGCTTTCGACAAGTGCTTCTGCTCCGACAATGCCAAGTGGATATGTGAAGAAAAAAGCAGTAAGCAAATTGCGTCGTGGTACTGGCGCTTTTTACTTTGTAAGACAGTATAATGATTACGTGAAATATGCAAATAGGCTCAATGTCCTTACGAATGGAAGTGCGACATCTCGAACTCAAATCAGTCTGTCGAATTATGTTCCAGATGAAGCATACAGTGCCGACATCAATTGGAGATTCGAGCCTGATGGTACAAACATTCAAGCAAGCAGAGTGGGTTATGTTGAAGCCTTGAGTGGTTCGGCTCATCAGTGGTGTTACATGGGAATTGATGAGACGGCAAGCACAGTTTATCATTATCGCCAGTTTTGTCATATTGAATTACCGATGTATTATACCAGCCCAACAAGACTTTATTACTATCAAAGTGGTAGCGATGCTGATACTTCGCTTTGGGTTCAGGGATACAGATTGAAAGGGCTTTAGAGCAATGGCTGAAACAGTCGTACTTACAGAACGCATTCAGTCTGCATTGCTGAAGAAGGTAAATGGTCTTCGTGTCAGAGGAACAAGCGATACGGTTATAGCTATTGATTCGGGCGTTGTTGGTAGTGACGATGGTGACGTATGTATGGAAGTCACGTCCACAATTTCAGTGGATATTACGAATTCAGGTGCTAATGGATTGGATACGGGTGCGGCTGCGGCAAACACGTGGTATTACCTATTTTTGATTTATAATCCAACGACAGATACGGTTGCTGGATTGCTTTCAACGAGTCAAAGTTCGCCAACGATGCCTTTAGGATATACAAAGAAACGATGGATAAGTGCAGTGCGTCGAACCACTGTGTTGTTTCGATATACACAATGGAATGAAGAAATTTTGTTTGCTTACTATATAGGCGTATTGAGCAATGGGAGTTCTACAAGCCGCACTCAAATCAGTTGCTCAAATTATGTTCCTGATGCTCATGCTTCTGCTTTTCTGGTTTTTGCAAATGCTACTTCATCAAATTTCCACGGAAGAGATATATGTACGATAGAGGAAGAAAGCGGCACCACGTACATGAGATTGTTCGCTGACTATGACGATGTTCCAACGCCGTTAAGTTTTATGAACCGAAACACTTGTAGCTGTTGGTTTCCAAACTATTATTCAACAGCCCGTGTGTACTATTACGTGAGTCATTCGCAACAAGATTTAGACATTCTTATTCAAGGTTTCCAGTTGAGGTTATAATGGCAGAGTTGGCCGTTGACATCAAGCGAATCAAGCAACTTCTGACAAAGAAGAAGTTGGACAATCTTGGAATCCAGTACAACAGTGCCAATGTTGTTCGGATTACAGATGGCGTTGTTGGAACTGATGATGGTGATGCTATCATGGAAGTCGGTTCTAACATCGACGTGGATATTTCAACGACTGGAGCAAACGCACTGGATACGGGTACGGTCAGCAATGATACTTGGTATTATCTCTTTCTCATTTTGAACCCGACGAATGGAACTGTTGCTGGATTGTTTTCATTGAGTGATACTGCCCCTACAATGCCTTCAGGATATACGAAGAAGCGACTTGTTAGTGTTCTTCGATATTTCACAGCATCGTTTTCAAATTTCAGGCAATACAATTTTAGGGTGTACTATCCTCAAAATTATACCATCCTTTCTGGTGGGGGAAGCACGAGTCGGGTTCAACTAAACATAAGCAATTATGCGCCGAATGACTATACTCATTCTGCTCGACTTTTATTTATGGCGAACTGGAATAATGCTTTTGGAAACAGTGTAGTTTATCTCGAAGCATTAAGTGGAAGCACCTATCATTACACAAGGGCTGGACTTTTTTCTGGTTCGTGGTGGTATAGATTCAGACAGACAAACGAAGCGGATGTAGGAATGATGTATGACAATCCCGTGCGTGTTTACTATTACACGGGCGATGCACAATGCCGATGCTCGATTTATGTCAAGGGCTACACGTTGAGATTATAACGTTTAGTAGAAGATACTCGAAAAGGAGAGAATAACAATGGCACAGTGGTATGCACGGTACAATCAACTCGACAGTGACAAGGTGGAAGAAGCGGGATTTGTCGAGCAGTCGGAGCGTGATCGTTGGAGTGCTATGTCGGGCATGTCGGCTTGTGGTGGTTTCGATGATGAAATTCCGAACGACTTGATGGACATTGACGGCAACCCGAACTATTACTACAACACAGGCACGGGCGAAATTGTTCACCTGTAAGTGTTGTGGGTTCTGAAAGGTTCTTGTCTGAAAGTCTATTCTTACGGCTGAGAAGTATGGAGAAGCAATGCCGCATCTTTTGACTCAAGCCCAACAGAAGGAACAGGTGGCAGACCTTTCCTTGTATGTTGACCCTTCTGCATCGACCATGACGGGGACAAATACTTCTGCTGTTACCAAGAAGTTGATTGACAGTGGCGGGGGTTTTTCGTCTTTGAAACCCCGTCAAGTAGTCGTCAATACCACTGACCATACTGCTACAATTATTGATTACGTAGAAGATGACACGACACTCGTTTTGAAGAATCACATCTTTACCGCGACTTCAAAAGGCTATTCTATCGACAACAATGCAGGAACTTCGGGTGACAAATTTAAGTATCCTCAATCAGCAATGGAAGCAGTACCAGAGACAATTGGCTTCTATCTTCATGTGTATCTTGCCGATGGGACGTATAGCGAAATCGGAACAAGTGACATAGTGCTTGGTCGTGCAACAGTTTCAGATGCGTTTCTTTACATCAACAAAAAGATGGCGGCTGGTGGACGTATTATAATCGAAGGCAACACGACGACTCCAGCCAACGTGCATTTTAACGGAACAACTCCATCTGCTGCTGCTGGTGTTTTAATTCAGAATGCTCAGAAAGTAGAAGTTGGAGGGTTGAAGGTATCCAACTGTACCTATGGGATTACTGCTGAAGAAAATTCATCTTTCAGGCTTTATGATGTTATTGCGACTGATTGTACTTATGGAATTTCTTTGTTTGATGATTCGGATGGACAAGGTTGGCGGTTGATTTCTGGTCAAAGTGGGACAGGCAACACTTATGGCGTTTATATGGAGCGTGGATATTTCTACGTTTCCGATGAATCTGTTGGGTCAAGTTCATCCTCTTTGCGCTACAATGGATACAATATCTATCTAAAGACTTCGAGAATCAAAGTTATTGGAAATGCTACTGCCAATGTAAATCTTTCGGACTCGACAAATCAAGGCGTCTTTGCTACTGAAGGAAGTTCGCTTGAATTTGACCGCATTACAGTCGATAGTGCAGGGGCAGCGGGAATAGAGATAACATTTGAGAGCAGTGGAAGTGTAGCCAATTCTACTATCTCAAACAATACGGCTCAAGGAATTTTAGCGTTTAATAATTCCGTGATATACTCAGATACCAATACGGGTGCTGGAAGCACTTATGGTTTATCTGCTCAGAATGGTTCGGTAATCTCTAAGAATAGTACACAGCCTACGGGTACTGTAAGCAATGAACAAACGGTAAATGGTGGAGCGATTTACTAAATAGGTGCAGGAGTTAGCGAATGCCCCTTTTGACTCAAAACCAGAAAAAAGCGCAAGTTGCAGACCTGAGTTTGTATGTTGATAATTCTCAGTCCACAATGACAGGAACGAATACATCCGTTGTTTCCAATAAACTGATTGATTCGAGTGCAGATTTCTCGACGTTGAAACCGCATCAGGTAGTAGTGAACACAAGCGACCATACAGCGACAATCATTGACTATGTTGAAAACGATACTACAATAGTTCTGAAAGAGAATATTTTTACGGCGACTCCAAAGGGCTATTCCGTTGACAATCACACAGGTGCTTCAAGCGACAAATTCAAATATCCGCAATCGACAATGGAATCTGTTCCTGCAAATATTGACTTTTATCTACACGTCTATATTGCTGACGGGACATACAGTGAGATTTCGGCAAGTGATATAGATACTATTCGTGGTAGCTTTGGAAAGGCTTTTCTTTTCATCAACAAAAGAATGAACGCTGGTGGGCGTATTGTTGTTGAAGGTAATACGACCACTCCCGCCAATGTTCTTTTCAATGGTACAACTCCATCGGCTGCTGTTGGTGTTCTTGTTCAAGATACTCAGAAGGTTGAAGTGAAAGGATTGAAAGTAACGAATTGTACGCATGGGATTGGTGTTGTCGAGAATTCTTTCTTGACTGTTTCCGATACCATTACAAACAGCAACAATAATGGGTTTACGGTCTATATGTACTCGTATGTTTTAGCCTCTCGGATAATTTCTGGCGAAAGTGGCGTTAAGAACACTTATGGTATATTGATGGAGTCGAGTACCTTCAATATTGACGATTCAGGTTCGGGAGCAAACTCGTCGTCGTTGCGTTACAACACTGACAACATCAATGCGTATTCTTCGACAGTCGCAGTTACAGGCAATGCTACCGCTAACGTTAATTTGTCCGATTCTACAAATTGGGGCGTCATTTTAAGAACATGCAATACAGCGATTCTTGACCGTGTTATTATTGACAGTGCGAGTTCTGGTGGGGCAATTCAAGTCAATTACGAAGGCAATTTGAGTATCAGCAATTCTGTTATCTCAAACAATTCAACGAGAGGAATTACAGCTTATAGTAATTCCTTCGTATACTCAAGCAACAATACTGGTGCGGGTCAATCGTATGGTTTGGTTGCTCAACATGGTTCGGTTATTTTGAAGAACGGTACACAACCCACAGGAACAACGTCAAATGAACAAACATCAACAGGTGGAGCGATTTATTAAGAAGGTGTAGGAGTCAGAAATGCAGCATCTTTTAGTCAGAGCGCAACAGAAGGAAAAAGTCACAAGCCTTGACCTTTACGTTGATGCTTCTCAAACAACGACGACAGGAACCAACACATCTGTTGTTAGTGGAAAGCTGGTTGATTCCACCGCAGATTTTCGGTCTTTGAAACCGCATCAAGTGGTTGTCAACACAACTGATGGTACGGCTACGGTTGTCGACTATGCGGAAAACAGAACAACGTTGGTTTTGAAGAACCACATTTTCACAGCAACAAGCAAAGCATATAGTATTGATGACCATACAGGTTCTTCAAGCGACAAATTCAAGTATCCTCAATCAGCTTTAGAAGCGATGCCTTCAACAATTGGTATTATTTCTCGTGTCTATATTGCTGACGGTACATATAATGTGATGGGAACAACTGATGTAATTTGTAATCGTGGCGATGTTACAAAAGCTATCCTTTACGTCAACAAAAGTTTTACTGCTGGTGGTCGTATAGACATTATAGGCAATGTATCAACTCCGGCGAATGTTGCTTTTAATGGTACAACTCCTTCTTCGAATGCTGGTGTATTCGTTCAAGGCAGTCAGAAAATAGAAGTTGAAGGAATCAAGGTAACGAATTGTGTGCATGGGATTACTGCTCAAGAAAAATCATCGGTAGAGGTTTTCGATACGATTACAAATAGCAACACTTATGGGTTGTCTGTTTTTTCTCAATCGGTTATGGATTGTTTTAGGGTAATTTCTGGCGAGAGTGGTGCGGGAAATTCTTATGGCGCATACCTCGAAGACAGCAATTGTTACATTGCAGATTCAGCTTCAGGAGCAAATTCGTCTTCGCTTCGTTATAATACGACAAACAATATCTATGCGGTGTTTTCAAGATTGAGGGCGTTGGGCAATGTTACTGCCAATGTGAACTTGTCCAATGCTACGGGATGGGGAGTAATTGCAAGCAGAGGCAGCACGGTAGATTTTGACTATGTAACGATTGACAGTTCGGGTGCAGGGGGTTTTCAGGCTACATATGAGAGCAATGCCAGTTTAAGGGATTCCGTTGTTTCAAATAATACCACTTGGGGCATTTCAGCCGACCTTAATTCGTATGTGAACTCCCGTGATATGAGTGGTGCTGGAAATGATTATGGTTTGGTTTCTGAACTTGGCTCCGTTGTTCAGAAAGTCGGTACACAGCCCACAGGAGTATCAGGAAACGAATTGACAGCTACGGGCGGTACGATTATCTAAGGAGAGAGTGTGGGGAAATTTATTCGCAAAAAAGCAGATGATGTTCTTATTACTCAGTTCCTTGGGACGTTGGATAATGAAGGGACGATGTTTGCCGATGGGTACTTGCAGGAATCAGGTGGTGGCAATATGTTGCTTTCGAGTTTTCCAGCCAGTGCGACATGGAATGCAACGCAAGAAATCATTGACATTGGGGATACGAGCTACATTGACAATAATGGCGGTTGGGATGATGGGAAATTCATTTACGACGGTTCATGGAGTCTGAATCCCAGTTACGTTCCTGAACCAGAAGATGAATAAGATGAATGCAAGTGATAAAGGCGATAAGAAAAAGAAAAATTTGCGCACAATGTTTGAAGATTCTTAATCCTCATTCCATACAATATTTTGTGGAGAAAGGATGCATCTGCGACGGGTGTTACAAACTGAATAAGTGGAAAGAAGAAAACCCAACGTCTTTAATACTTCCCTATTGCGGAAGGAGAATATGAATGAGCAGTAGAACACAACAGCGTGAAAAAAAGCGAAGGGAAAAACGGCAAAGGAAAAAAGAGAAAGATAGAGTTCAACAAACTGTTTCCCCAATGCCTCCAGAACAAAGAATAAGGCGACTGCCATACATTGTTCTCAAGTTGCTTACAGGCGCTAACATTGCTGAAAACTACAAGCTGAATAAAGATGCAGTTGCTATCATTTGGGACAACGATACTGATCATATCAGTAGTGAAGATTTCAAGATTGCTCAGAAAATAGCTGACGAACTTTTCAAGGAGCAAGTAAAAGAAAAAAGCTTGATGCCTACTATCAATACGCTTCCAGTTGGAATGATGCTCCATAGGCTTGCTACGCAAAAAATCGAGCGTATGGTGCGGAACGAAACAGAAGGCAAAAAGAAAATCCTGTTTATCAAAGACAGAAGCGGATGTGGCTACTGGAGAATGTTAGTTCCTTCGCGTTACATGGATGCAGAAAACCTGTATATCGACATCACTGAATCGGAATTGGTCTTTGACTTTCTTTTGGAATACGATACAATCGTCATTCAGCGTCTTTGCAATTGGCGTGAATATTACATCATTGAAAGACTGAAGCGGCACGGCAAGCGTATTGTTTACGACATTGATGATGATATTTTTGACGTGCCTGTGGATAATCCCGCTGCTCGCTACGTGAAAAAAGATCAACACAAAGCGGCTTACGGAATTATGCGGCTTTGTGATGCGGTGACGACAACCAGTGAGATTTTGAAAGAGCGTTTGAAGTGCCCTGAAACAACGGTTGTTATTCCAAACGCGATTGATCTTGAAGACGGTTACCCCGCGAAGTATCGTCAAAGTGAAGACGGTATCAAACGTATTGTTTGGATGGGCGGTGGAAGTCATAGCAAGGATTGGCTTGAATGTTTTGAAGCTGTGGACAAGATTCTTCAAGAGCGCGAAGATGTTCGGCTTGTAATTTACGGGGATATACCACGGGCCTTGAGAGCAGCCCTTGCTACTGATGATAAACCATGGTTTACGAAAAGAATTGAATTTGTACCGTTTCAAGCAGTTGAGACATATGTGGAATTGACAAAGGAAACAACGGCTGATTGCGCATTGGCTCCGTTATCCAATGAAAGTTTCAACGCCGCAAAGAGTAATATCAAATGGTTGGAATACACGGCAATGGGGGTTCCAACTGTAGCCAGCAATGTAAGCCCGTACAAAGAACATATTGACAGCGGCAGAAACGGTGTCTTGGTTTCAAACACGGATGAATGGTATCGGGCAATTACAGCGTTTCTGGATGACCCAGAACTTTGTGCTAATGTTGTTGATGAAGCAGTGAAATCAGTTGACGAGCGTTTTGACGTAAAGAAAATTGTGCATGATTGGGAAGAAGTAATTTTGGGCCATGAGATGTATTCAGAAGAAAATCAACCACAGCTTGTAAACATCGAGACATGAAAAGGAGAAAACTATGGTACAGCAAGCAAAAAAATTGATCACGAAATACAAAAAGTCACTCTCGCTAAAACGTGACAGGATTGTTAAAAGAAAGCCAAAACCACAGGCATAATTATGACAAAGTATTTGGTTACTGGCGCGGCAGGTTTCATTGGTTCGCACCTTGTCGAAAATCTAATCAAGCGTGGAGATAAAGTACGGGGTGTTGACAATTTTGCGACAGGTCGTCTTGAAAACATAAAGTCATTTCTCGATGATTTTGAATTTGTTGAAGGCGATTTGAGAGAAGACAAAGTAGTTTCAGAAACAGTCAAAGACGTTGACGTAATCTTTCATGAAGCTGCAATTCCTTCTGTTCCCCGTTCTGTAGCCGACCCTTGGCTAAGTCACGAATCCAACGTTGATGTCACTTTGAAATTGCTAATGGCTTCGCGGGGGACGGTCAAGCGTTTGATTTATGCAGCGTCGTCTTCGGCCTATGGTCAAAATCCACGATTGCCAAAAATTGAGAGTTTTCCAATTGCTCCAATTTCTCCGTATGCTGTAACGAAAGTCGTTGGCGAGTTGTATTGCAAAGTGTTTACTGAGATTTTTGAAGTTGAGACGATTTCTCTCCGGTATTTCAACGTTTTTGGTCCGCGTCAAAATCCAAAGTCACAGTATGCAGCGGTGATTCCAAAATTTATCGTTTCCATGTTGAGAGGAGAGCAACCACGTATTTATGGAGACGGTTTGCAATCCCGCGATTTTACATATGTCCAAAACGTCGTTGAAGCAAATTTGTTAGCAGCGAAAGCAAAGAAGGCTTCAGGTCAGGTGTATAATATAGCCTGTGGACAACAGATTGATTTACTTACGTTGGTAACGAAAATCAATCAACTTCTTGAAACAGAGATTGAACCAATTTTAGACCCGGAAAGAGCAGGCGACGTAAAGCATTCTTTGGCCGCTATTGATAATGCAAGGCGTGGATTGAAGTTTGAGCCGGTTGTGAGTTTTGATGAAGGTTTGGCAAAAACAGTTGATTGGTTTAAGTGTTGTCCTGAATAGTGTTATAAATTTTTGTTAAAAGTTTTAAGATTTTCCTTGAAAACAAACGTCTAAGGTTGTATAATGTATCGTTGAACAAAGGTCTTTTTGAAACTGGTGTAAAATGAATTTGGTCATAGCAAGCTCAAACCATCCATGTCGATTCCCCGGACGCGGCGATGCCGCCCCAGCACGGGGTTGGTATGCGCCGTATTTCGGGCGTTTCGGGAGCTTGCTATGAGATAGGTAACACAAAGTACTCAAGCAAGCCCCGAATGAAAATTCGGGGCTTTTTTATTGTTCTTTGACAACCAAATCGACAGCTTAACGCGGAAAAATTCGGGGATGTAGCTCAGTTGGGAGAGCGCTGCGTTCGCAATGCAGAGGTCAGGGGTTCGAATCCCCTCGTCTCCACCAAATATAATCGGGGTGTAGCGCAGTCTGGTAGCGCACTTGGTTTGGGACCAAGGGGTCGCTGGTTCAAATCCAGTCACCCCGACCATTGGGGGCATAGCTCAGCTGGGAGAGCACAAGCTTTGCAAGCTTGGGGTCAGGAGTTCGAGTCTCCTTGCCTCCACCAAATACAAAAGGCACGCTTCAGTGAAGAGTTACTTCCCTTCGGCGGACGAAGTTCAGGTTCGATTCCTGACCCTCCAACCATGATGGAGGGTAGTGTAATGGTAGCACGCGTAAAATATCTCTTTGCGTCTTTTGGTGCCTTTTATATTTTTCAGCACGCTTCAGTGATGACATACTTCTTGGTTCAACTCCAACATCGCCCTCTATATGGGCGATGGTGCCACGTGGGTGGCGGTGTTGTTACGTTTTTTGGTGCTGAACTTTTTGAATAAATTCCGGCACGCTTCAGCGTGGGCTTACTTCTTTCTTAAAAAAAGAACCTGCCTGTTCGATTCAGGTGTTGGGTGGACCCGGTACAATTCGCTCATGCGTCTTTTGGTGCTGGATTTAGCGGTGTTAGTGTATTGGTTGCACATTTGGTTCCCAGCCAGAAGGAGCCAGTTCGAGTCTGGTACACCGCTCCATTTGTCAAGGTAGCTCAGCACGGTAGAGCACTGGCCTGAAGAGCCGGGTGTCGTCGGTTCAAATCCGACCCTTGACGCCACACGCAGGCGCATGTTCCAAGGCTGGCGACGGGGATTCCAAATCCTTGTGGGTAGGTTCGATTCCTACCGTCTGCGCCATACAGGGCCATAGTTTAATTGGTAAAACGGGGGATTCCAAATCCTTTGATGCGGGTTCGATTCCTGCTGGCCCTGCCAATCTGTGGAGAGTGTTCCCCACGGCAGACTGTAAATCTGTTGCCCATCAGAATAAGTGGGGTGGCGGCGAATGGGTTCAATTCCCTCACTCTCCACCATTAAGGAGCGGTAGTCTAATTGGTAAGGCAGTGGGCTGTAAACCCACCGGCATTGCGCCATTGGAGGTTCGAGTCCTCCCCGCTCCACCATTTTTCTTTTTCAGCAAAAATCTTTTATATTCGGTTGTATAATATAAGGGTAATTCTCACAGGGGATGAATATGGAAACTCGGCCAGAAACGGGCAAAATGAAGTTTGGCGACGACTGGTCTGGAATATTCATCCGAGGCGACAATGCTTTCAATTATCATATGCAACTCAAAGAAGTTTTGAAAGACAATGGCGGTGAATTCGGCATTATTGCGAAACATACAATCCGAGATTTGATTGATCTTTTGGAATCTTGCGAAGAGCATAATGATATCAAACCGCAAAAATTGAAATCATTCGAGGAATGCCGTTATGAATGATAGACCATCCATTGACCAGACGATGATGGATATTGCAAAAACTTGGTCCTTTCGATCAAGATGTTTACGGCGACAAGTGGGTTCAGTAATCGTAAAAGACAAACATGTTTTGACTTCTGGTTATAATGGCCCGCCAAAAGGGTTGCCTCATTGCGATGAATGTGGTGGTTGTTTGCGGCAAGAAATGGATTTGCCGTCAGGCGAACGTCAAGAACTTTGCAGAGGTTCTCACGCAGAATTGAATGCAATTATTCAAGCGGCAATATTTGGGATAAGCGTAAAAGGCGCAACGCTGTATTGCACAAACTTTCCTTGTAACTTTTGTGCCAAAGCAATTGTTCAAGCTGAGATTAAAAAAGTCATTTACGAAGATGACTATACGGAAGACGATAACATGGCAAAACAAATGCTTGAACATGTTGGAATTAAAATGGAGAAATTTGAATGAGCTGGAAAGATTTTCTTTACGGCGCGGCATCTGTTCTCGACTTGTCTGGTTCAATGGGCAATGCGCAAGTGAATGAAATTTTGCGCAAGTCTGACGCGGAAGCATTGAGGTCAGATTGGGAAGCAGTTGGACAAGACATGTGGAAGGCGATTGAACAATCTGAAGATGTCGGGTGAGCGCAGCTGGTGCTGTGAGTGGCCTGCAAAGCCATTTGGCCTTTGGGTCCAACTGGTTCGATTCCAGCATCCGACTCTAATTTGGAGAACATGAATGCCAAAAAGAAGTTTCCCGCTCAAGATCAGTTTTGATCATGAAATTGATCGAGATACGATGTTTTTTCTTGCTGTAAAGTTTGCGAGAGAATATCCAAAAGCAGCGACACAAATAATTGGAGCATTGGAAGGGGAACGGAAATATTGCAAGATCAATTGTCCGTTCCCTTTTGTATGTAGTGAGTTTCCTTGCAAAACGCTTTGTTGTAACGCAGACTGCTGCGACAACGGCCACGCTTATAGGATGAGCTGATGCAATACGAACTTGAAAATGGTTACAAGGTTTGGGTGAACGCGAAGACTTACCGCTCGAAATTGAACAAGCAAGTTTGCATCAAATGTTTGAAACAGTATTGGCCAGATGCAGATTCCGTTTGGGATGTTCAAGCAGAACTGAAATGGGAAGAAGGCAGGTTGTATATTTGTCCTTGTTCTTCTGTTAACGGGCGCGATGAAAACCGCAGAGCAGGCCGATACAACGAAGGCCGGTTGATCGAACACGACCCACCGGAAGCTTGCCCATTCAAAACAGAGCATCTTGTCAGTTGTAATAAACAAGGTTTCATCTATTATAAAAGCCGCATTGAGGAGTATTGCGAAAAGAATTTCAAAAAGGTGAAAAGGTGAAGCTGATTGTAAAATTTGTCGTCTTGATTGCTGGAAGTTATCTTTGCTATTTGTCTTGGGCTGAGCCAAAAACAATTATTTGGCTGTATGGAAATTATATCATGCCGGTTTTCTTTGCATGTATTCCGTTTTATGCAGCATGGTGGTGCTATCAAGACTTAAAGAGCGCCCGTAGCTCAGATGGATAGAGCGTCTGCCTCCGGAGCAGAAGGTCACAGGTTCGAGTCCTGTCGGGCGTGCCAAACATACGAGGATGAAAGAATGATAATCATGGAGCATGGAAACGTCGATAAACAAGTACCCAATCAAGGCGCGTGGGATATTCATGTTGCGGGGCAAGAAAAATATCCACTGGTGGTGATCCTTTGTCCCAAATGTCAAAAAGTATCTTGTCTCCGTAATCATACGATTCATCGCGACGGGACAGTTTCACCAAGCTTGGTCTGTCCAAGAGATGAATGTAATTTTCATGAAATGATCAAGTTGAAAGACTGGAAAGGGTTGCCTCAAAAATTGTAGTTTGGGCCGGTAACTCAATTGGTAGAGAACCGTTCTTATACAGCGGTAGTCGTTGGTTCGAATCCAACCCGGCCTACCAAATTCAAGATGGAGTGGAATTATGAAAGAGGGACGCATAAGCAAAGGTGGCGTGGGAAATCCTCCAACAAGACCAAGACCCAAGCCACCAAAGGGACAAGGAGGCTCTCAAAAGTTGAAAGAAGTTTTGGAAGCCCTTGAATTCTATGCTGATGAAAGCAATTGGAAAAACGGGACGTCAGTTCATTACGAATGGGCGACGTTTGCTGAGTTGGATGAAGGCAAACGGGCAAGAAAAGCACTTGAAAAATATCGGGGTGTAGGAAAGTCTGGTTAATCCGCTACGTTCGGGACGTAGAGATCGCCGGTTCAAATCCGGCCACCCCGACCACTTTAGGAAAAGGCTGATGAACGATCCAAAAGCTTATCAATACACAGGCTCATTGAGTGACAAGTTCTTTATTGTGTTGATCATTTTAGCAATGATTTCTGTTCCTATTTTTATTATAATTGCGTTTTTGTATTGGGTTCCAAGGAGCTAAAATGCTTTACACGGTTGGCGAGACAGAAAAATACGAGCAATATATAAAAGAGCAAGGCACGATTTCAAAGGCAGTTGGTGGCTCAGTTTGGAGTTCAAAAGAAGCCGCGCAAAAGTATTTGAAAGAAAGAGGGTTGCTTGGAAAATTTACTGTTTACGGCATTGACGCCGGTTGGAATGATACTGAATATACAGGTAATCCTTGGCGTGATTTGAAAATTGTTGCAAAAATAATTGAACTTTGAGCGGGTGTAGCTTAATGGTAAAGCTCCAGCCTTCCAAGCTGATCACGTGGGTTCGATTCCCATCGCCCGCTCCATTTAAGCGGCTGTAGCTCAGTGGTAGAGCGCAAGGTTGCCAATCTTGCTACGAGGGTTCGATTCCCTTCAGCCGCTCCAAAATTAAAGATGAAACGGAGATATATGATGAGCCAATCACCTTTTGTTCGGGGGATTACATCATGGACGCTCCAAAATGCGAACATCTGTTACCATTTTTGCAAGCTCAAACGCGGCTGATAACAAAACATTTGGGCGAGCATAAATGGTTCCAAAAAATTGAAAGTGAAAATGAAGCAGTTGGAGATTTCATTGAAAAGTTTGGGTGGGTAATGCGAGAATTCTTTTGTGGTTATTGTTGTGAACATCGTTATGAATGCGACATTGCCATAGAATACGATTTCTTGCCGCCAGAGAGGAAAAAGCAAAATGACCCTTGAAGAAGCACGCAAACTTGTTTTGAAATCATTCAACAAAAGTGATTTCTATTACAACCATCAATCGCCGCATGGCTATACAAACTTCATTGACGGGATGGCGTGGGTTGGTTTATTGTGCGGCGCATGTCATCTTGTGGATGACAAAGAGTTGGCGGCATTAGCAGAAAACTACTTGAGAATGCTTTTGAAAGTTGGACCGGATGCAAGAAATTATGCGCCGATGAAAGTAAGAGACGACTGGATCAAATCTGAAACAGCTCCCGGATTTTGGTACCGTAAAAAGCCGCAGTCCTTCGCGGGGCCAGCGGCTTTATTGTTTGCTATCAACTGCGGCGCAAAATTGGATAACCCCTTCAACATTGAATCACGTGCCAAGTGGATGCGTTTCTTAAATCCATTCTTTGGTTATCTTGTGCGTTGGTTTCATTGGTTCAGACAGCATATCAATAGTCAGTTTATCGCTCATTTGATTAACGATTCCAAACCGCCAAGCTCAATGCTTTGGTTGTGCGAGGAAAATCCTTTTTTCAGCGCTATTGCTGGAATTGAATGCAGTGTTGAATACCCGAAATCATGGAGCCGGTTTCAAAAGTATGAAACAAAAGACGTGGACGATATTCAACCGCTGAAAAACCGGAAACCATCAGCTTGGATTTTCAGAAGTTGGCCCAAGGCCGAATACACTGGCGCACTTCCTTACGCGGGCAGTGCTTATACGCCAACGGCAATGGTTGTTGGTGAATATTTGCAACAGCATTTGAGGAAGAAAAATGCCAAAGTACAAGACAGTTGAGGAACTTGCGCAAGCATTCCAAACAGGTGAGTTTGGAGCAGATGGTCAAGTTATCAAGATTGAATCGGATGACATAAACGCTTCATTGGTTCGGGTAACTTGCGCAGAGGAAAGTCCTGACGAGTTTGAAATAATGTTCGAAGGATACGTACAAGGCGGTTATACAAAAGTGAAAAACGAGCTTGGGCCGTCTTTTGGAAGAGCGAAAAAAGAATGACGTCGGGGTGTGGCTCAGCTTGGTAGAGCGCTTGACTGGGGGTCAAGAGGTCGCTGGTTCAAATCCAGTCACCCCGACCATTTTGGAAACGGATAATGATAGACAAAAAGCAAATAGAAATCGAAACACTAAAGCATAAAGTCAACGAACAAAAAGCGTTCATAATGCATTTGAAACGACTTTATGGCAGCGCGAGGCGGTGGGAACTTTCAAGAACGACACAGTGCCACAAGTGCCACGTCGACGCGGATGCTGAATTTTTTGCATTCATGAGAGCAATGCCTCATATTGAATGGGACAACTGGGGAAACGCTAAAAAATGAGTTGGGCGAAGTATGCAAAAGAAACGTTGAAAAAGGGTCTTGACGCGGCTGTAAAGCCTCGTGGAAGCTCAATGAAGCCAAAGATTGAAAGTGGTGACGTTGTAACCATTGCCCCTTGTGACCCGTTCAGACTCAAGGTGGATGATATTGTTTTGGTTACAGTAAAAGGGAAAGACTATTTGCATTTGATCAAGGCGGTTGATAGCAAAAGGTTTTTGATTGGAAACAATCGTGGCGGGATAAATGGCTGGGTTGGCTGGAACTCAATTCATGGAAAAGCGGTAGAGGTTTCAAAATGATTCGACGTATCAACTTGTACGCTGGCCCATGTGCAGGAAAGTCGACCATTGCGGCGCATGTGTTTTCTCATTTCAGAGCCAAGCAAGTCAACATTGAGCTTGTGACAGAATATGTGAAATCTTGGGCATATGAAGAGCGCAAAATTACATCGTATGATCAATTGTACTTACTCGCAAAACAGTTGCGGCAAGAGGATTTAATTTTGCGAAACGGAGTTGACCTAATCGTAACGGATTCCCCGATTTTACTTTCTGCTTGTTACGCGCAGAAATATGGGTTTCCAAGCGTTTCTGCGTTGCGGGAAATTGCTGCTGAGTTTGAGAAAACATACCCGTCGTTAAACATTTTTATCGAACGCGGAAGGACGCCTTACAATCAAAGTGGTCGTTACGAGACTTACGAACAAGCAGTTGAGATGGATGCGGCAATTGAAAAAACCATTTTTGCTGCTGGGGTTAAAGAGTTGTTCAGCGTATCATTGGATACTGAAATAATTATCAAATTGATTGAAACAAAGTTAGAGACTTTTTAATTTTTCCCTTGAAAGCTGTCGGCTTGGTTGTATAATAAAACAGTGGTCCAGCAAATAATTCGACACGCTTCAGCGCAAAGATACTTCTTGGTATAGAAAAGCTTTGCTCGATTTTTGGTGTCGATTTTCTTAATAGGCTCGGGGCGGAACCTATCACACCACACCAAATTGGATCGCCTCTATACTGCCCCGAGCCTTCTCTTAATATATTGATATGAACGGAATTACACTTGCGTCAAACACCTTACCCATTATTTTTTTATATTTTTCCTTATAGTAGAGGACGCTATTATTGTGTTCGGCTGAGGTTGTGTAAATACGATTCTCCAAGAATCTTAAGACGTGACGGGTAGACAATGAGAAAGTGGCGCGTAATCCGAGATTTTTACCTTGGAGAGTCTGATCGCATCAAAGCGAGAAATCCGAATGAAGACAATTTCATGCTTTATGAAGGCACAATTATCTATGAGGCAGAAAATACCGATCGCGTAGTCATCAATGGAAAAGTTTATCATTTCAGAATTGGAACAGTTTTTACTCGCTTTTGCGTTCTTGAAGAAACACTTCCAGAATCGGTTACAGGCGACACAATGCCGGGTGGGGTGTTACCAGCGGACCTTGTTTGGAAAGGTCCAAGTGATCTGACCACCATCATCGCCGGGAAACGATATCAAACCCCAGATAGATTTTTTGAGGAGAGTCTCGTTGTTGCAATTCGTGGTTTGATTGTTGCCGATGAAAATGTCGATGGATTCACAATCATCGACGACCAAACATTTGAAATGAAAGAAACCTACACAAAACCGAAGGATTGGATCATGTGTGGGTATGTTAAGAAAAGCTCATGACACGTAGCCTTCTCAGCCAATCACTCCAAGTCGATGCTTCCGCAACTTATGATGATACTATAGCTTCAGTACATACTCAACCTGTTGCGGAAGGTCAAGCCAATCTTGAAGGTGATCTGAATGTTCTTCGTACGTTATTGAAGAATTTGATCGGAGAACCTGATTGGTATGACCCCGCTGAATTATCGATGAAGGAACTTGCTGATAAGTTCCTGATGGAAGCACTCCATCAGAGTGGTTTTGAAAATGTCACGGTTGGAACGGGAACCAGCACAACAGTTTTTGATGGCCCAATCAAGTCAATCGCGAATCACAACAATGGTCAAGGTTCTTCCACTGTTGAGGGCGTCGTCGTTGACTCGGAAAGGGCATATCGACTCTTTATTCGAGACCATGATTCAGGCGACCCAATTTCAGACGGCAGCGGAAATGCAGTTTATGGCCGTTTGAGTTTTGGCGCTGGTACATATACGATAAGTTGGCACACCTTCAATGGTGGTTCTGAGTCAACTTACAACTTCACTTCCCCTATCGACCTTGATCTTGCGTTTGTCGCTGTTTCAAGGCAGTTCAAAAATCTTGATTGGAATCATTTTCTTGACGTTGAATTTTATGACATCGGTATCGGCGGCATTGGTTCGCAAGGTAACCAAGGAAATCAAGGTGACGTTGGCATCGATGGAGTTCAGGGGCCGCAAGGAAACACGGGTATTGACGGCGTTCAAGGCGGCCAAGGACGCCAAGGAAATCAAGGCGAAGTTGGTGAGTCTGGCGTTCAAGGTTATCAGGGTTGGCAAGGTACCATTGGAGTTGATGGCGTTCAAGGAGCGCAAGGAAATCAAGGAAATATTGGTATCGACGGTGTTCAAGGCGCACAAGGCAATCAGGGTGACATTGGTACAGACGGTGTCCAAGGTGGTCAAGGCGTTCAGGGTTGGCAGGGAACGGGTGATACAGGCCCGCAAGGAAACGACGGTGTTCAGGGCTGGCAAGGTGATTTTGGAGCGCAAGGTAATCAAGGCGACGAGGGCACAGGCAATCAGGGCAACCAAGGGCCAGCAGGAATTGATGGACAGCAAGGTGCTCAAGGTGATGTAGGTATTCAGGGCTATCAAGGCAATCAGGGCTTCATCGGCGTTCAAGGATTTTCTCCGCAAGGTTGGCAAGGCCCACAAGGTGGAATTGGCGTTGATGGCGTCCAAGGAAATCAAGGACGACAAGGTAATCAGGGCAACGCTGGCGACACTGGCGGGCAAGGTCGTCAGGGTGCGCAAGGCGCTGTCGGTGCTGATGGATTCCAAGGAAATCAAGGCGACATAGGCGTTGATGGAGTTCAAGGGCCGCAAGGCAATGTTGGTTTGCAAGGCGTTCAAGGATGGCAAGGCGACCAAGGCGTTGACGGTGTTCAGGGCAACCAAGGTAATCAGGGTGATGTTGGCTCTGATGGTGCTGACGGTGCGCAAGGCCGTCAGGGAAATCAGGGTCAAGTTGGTGACATCGGCGCACAAGGAGCGCAAGGCTGGCAAGGACTTCAAGGTATTGACGGAGTCCAAGGCAATCAGGGTGTTGCGGGTGACATCGGTTTCCAAGGCGCACAGGGTTATCAAGGAACAGGCGTACAAGGTAGTCAGGGAAACCAAGGAGACATCGGTGTTGACGGTGTTCAGGGAACGCAAGGCAATCAAGGTGACATCGGTGTTGATGGAGTTCAGGGGCCGCAGGGTGACGTTGGTATTGACGGTGTCCAAGGCGTTCAAGGTTCGCAAGGCAATCAAGGTCAAGTTGGAGATACCGGAGCGCAGGGTAACCAAGGACGCCAAGGAAATCAAGGTCAAGTTGGAGATACAGGCTCTCAAGGCAACCAAGGAGATATCGGCGTTCAGGGTGCGCAGGGCAATCAAGGACTTCAGGGTGACCAAGGCGTAGATGGTGTTCAGGGCAGTCAAGGTAACCAAGGCGACATTGGTGTTGATGGAGTACAGGGTGCGCAGGGCAATCAAGGACTTCAGGGCGACCAAGGAATTGACGGAGTTCAAGGCACTCAAGGTTGGCAAGGTATAGTTGGCTTCCAAGGTAATCAGGGTTTGCAAGGGATAGACGGTGTTCAAGGTAATCAAGGTTCGCAAGGAAATCAAGGTCAAGTTGGAGATACGGGTTCGCAAGGAACACAGGGCAACCAAGGAGATGTAGGACAAGACGGCGTTCAAGGGAACCAAGGCCGTCAAGGAAATCAGGGCGACATCGGTGTTGACGGTGTTCAGGGCAGTCAAGGTAATCAGGGCGCTGTTGGCGTTGATGGAGTCCAAGGCGTGCAGGGCGATGTCGGTTCTGATGGAGTCCAAGGTGTTCAGGGAAATCAGGGTTGGCAAGGAGATGTCGGCATTGATGGCGTTCAAGGCCCACAAGGTAACGTGGGTGTCGACGGCGTTCAAGGCGTACAAGGCTCTCAGGGTTGGCAGGGAATTGACGGAGTTCAAGGCGTACAAGGTTGGCAAGGACTTCAAGGCGACCAAGGAATAGATGGCGTTCAGGGCAATCAGGGAAATCAGGGTTCACAAGGCAATCAGGGTGAAGTAGGCGATACTGGAACACAAGGGACGCAGGGCAACCAAGGCATTATTGGACAAGATGGAGTTCAGGGTAACCAAGGTCGTCAAGGGAATCAAGGTGCTATCGGTGTTGATGGCGTTCAAGGCAATCAGGGGAATCAAGGCGACCAAGGGATAGATGGAGTACAGGGTAATCAAGGTTGGCAAGGAACGGGCGACACAGGGGCGCAAGGCAGTCAAGGCAATCAGGGTTGGCAAGGTGAATTTGGCCCACAAGGAGATGAAGGCACAGGCAATCAGGGTTCACAGGGGCCAGCGGGAATTGATGGTACACAGGGTTTCCAAGGTTCTGACGGTACGCAAGGTTGGCAAGGCAATCAAGGTTATTTGGGGCCACAGGGTTATTCTCCGCAAGGTTGGCAAGGAGCGCAGGGAAATCAAGGCGATATTGGTTCTGATGGAGTTCAGGGCGTACAAGGAAATCAAGGGGACGTAGGTGATACAGGCATTCAAGGAAATCAAGGCAATCAGGGCGATATCGGTATTGATGGAATCCAAGGGCCACAGGGGAATCAAGGTAATCAGGGCGCAGTTGGTGTTGATGGCGTCCAAGGCGTTCAAGGAAACCAAGGTGACGTAGGTGATACAGGTAGTCAGGGGGCGCAGGGCAACCAAGGCATTATTGGACAAGACGGAGTTCAGGGCAACCAAGGTTCACAAGGAAACCAAGGTCAAGTTGGCGATACAGGCTCTCAAGGAAATACTGGTGCTGATGGAGTTCAAGGCAATCAAGGAGCGCAGGGGAACCAAGGCTTACAAGGCGATACTGGCGATACAGGCGTACAAGGAAATCAAGGTTGGCAGGGTGTTGTTGGCGCTGATGGAGTTCAAGGTGCGCAAGGGGACGTAGGTGCGGATGGCGTACAAGGCAATCAGGGTTGGCAAGGTGCTATCGGTGTTGATGGAGTTCAGGGCAGTCAAGGAAATCAGGGCGATATTGGTGCGGATGGTGTTCAGGGTTCACAAGGGAATCAAGGCGTTGTTGGTTCTGATGGAGTCCAAGGCGTTCAAGGCAACCAAGGCGACGTAGGCGATACGGGCATTCAGGGTTCACAAGGTTCGCAGGGCAACGTTGGTCAGGACGGGGTTCAGGGAAATCAGGGAGCGCAAGGAAATCAAGGTCAGGTTGGAGATACAGGTTCGCAAGGTAATCAGGGCTGGCAAGGAACAGGCGATACAGGCGTACAAGGAGTGCAGGGAAACCAAGGCGATGTTGGCTCTGATGGAGTTCAAGGCGCACAAGGTGACGTAGGAGATACAGGCGCTCAAGGTAATCAGGGCGCAGTTGGTGCGGATGGAGTCCAAGGGAATCAGGGAAGTCAAGGAGACGCTGGTACTGATGGCGTACAAGGCAATCAGGGGAATCAGGGTTCTATTGGCGTCGATGGGGTTCGGGGTAATCAGGGACGACAAGGTAATCAGGGCAATGCTGGCGACACAGGCACACAGGGGAATCAGGGCAACCAAGGAAATGTCGGTCAGACAGGCGTACAAGGGAGTCAGGGAAACCAAGGCGATGAAGGTACTGACGGGGCGCAAGGCAATCAAGGCAATACAGGCGCACAAGGGAATCAGGGCAACCAAGGAAACGTAGGACAAGACGGTGTTCAGGGAAATCAGGGAAACCAAGGCGATGAAGGTTTCCAAGGTTATCAAGGGACAAATCCCGGTGTTCAAGGGCCGCAAGGTTGGCAAGGACAAGATGGCCTCGGCGCTGCTGCTACTCTTGGAGAGTTGTACGCAAAGGATTATGGAACAGGACAAACGCTGGATACCGTCAACACGTGGGAAGTGGTTGAAGCCCTTGCGACGGCTGGCAATAGTTACAACACCACTCTAAGCACCGTAAACCATACCATTACAGTGTTGAAAACGGCACTGTATAACATGGATTGGCAAATATCGTTCAGTGGCACAGCAAACCATCAAATGGAGTTTGCTGTCTTTGTAAACAATGTTGCTCAGAATGACACGTATCAAGAACGAAAACTGAATGCAAATGGTGATACAGGCAATGTTGGCGGCACTGCAATTCTGTCATTGACTGCTAACGACGTTGTTGATTTGCGTGTTCGGGATACGACATCTTCTGGAAGCATCACTGTAAATCATGCGAATCTTAACGTTGATGAAATTGTTGGTGTTGGGCCGCAAGGAGTTCAGGGCGCACAAGGCAATGATGGAGTTCAGGGAAATCAAGGTAATGTAGGTGATACAGGCGATACAGGAGCGCAAGGAAATCAAGGTTGGCAAGGTGATGCTGGCACGGACGGCGTACAGGGAAATCAAGGCAATCAGGGCTGGCAAGGAACGGGCGATACAGGAGCGCAAGGAAATCAAGGAGATGTAGGACAAGATGGAGTCCAAGGCAATCAGGGTAATCAAGGGGATGTAGGCACTGATGGTTCACAAGGAAATCAAGGCTTACAAGGCGATACTGGCGATACAGGTGCACAAGGAAATCAAGGTAATGTAGGTGATACAGGCGTTCAAGGCGCGCAGGGTCGTCAAGGGAATCAGGGCGACATTGGCGATACAGGAGCGCAGGGGAATCAAGGAAACGTAGGACAAGATGGAGTTCAGGGAAATCAAGGCAATCAAGGATGGCAAGGTACGGGTGATACAGGGCCACAAGGGTATCAAGGTTGGCAGGGAGATGAAGGTTCACAAGGCAATCAAGGATGGCAAGGTTGGCAAGCAAGCGGTGGCGAAGAAAGAGCGTTGTTCTGTTGTTCGTTCTTTACTTCAAAGCGGTCATACATTGAGTATTCACAAACA